>JAABUU010000382.1_pt1 | contig 102880 bp, 104 predicted proteins | sample 5559301 | NCBI WGS metagenome assembly JAABUU01 (sample SAMN10711884, study PRJNA513360) | rock metagenome | isolation source: Antarctica rocks | place: Antarctica: Victoria Land, Richard Nunatak white | reverse complement strand
GCGAGGCCAAACCAAGACCTGAAGTGGAAGAGCCGGACAGACCGGCCGATCAACCACGCCCCACCGCCAACCAAGATCATCAAGCGCCGTCAAGGCCCATCAAGAATCGGGGCGGTGGATCCAGGCTGAAGCGGGTGAGCACGCGGATCCCTCCCCTAGCGAGTGGTGGCCGCACTGCGGTTCACCAACCTGTCGGCTACTAGACCGATCGAGTTGAGCGCTGTGCATAGATGACGCCGAATCAGCAGTTGCCGATCGCCAGGCCGTTCTGATCCGCGTGCCAGGGACGGGCTCCGCTCAACGCGGGTACGACGGCGACGCAGTACGCCGTGTCGCTGGCGATCGTTGCAGCAGCGCCGACGGTGTTGCCGTCACTGAGGCGACCATTGGCGACGACCGCCGAGCTGCTGTCAGTGAGCTGCCAGGTGCCGGCGCTGGCGCCAGCAGTCAACGTGAGCGCGCCTGGTCCACCTGCGTAGAAGCCCACGACCTGCTGAGCGATCTGCTTGACGTCGGCCTTGGCGCTTGTCTCGCGCGCTTTACGTTTGACGTTGAGTGCCGCCGGGATGGCGATGGCAGCCAGGATGCCGATCACGATCATCACAACCAGGAGCTCGATGAGCGTGAAGCCTCGGTCACGGCTGACAACGGTTCCCGCGCGGGCGGCCGCCTTCTCGGAAGCAGACATGACACCTTCATTTTCGGCAGCTCGTCCAGAACGTCGGAACAGGTGCATCAATGAGGGGGCGGCCTCCTCGGCCACCCCCTCAGTGATGAATCGTGCTACGGGCAGGTGGTTCCCTTGTTGAGACCGCCCGGTCCGGCGCTCCACGTGACGCCGTTCTCGGCCAGAACGCTGACGCAGTATGTGGACGGAGCTGGCGTTCCTGTGGTCGTGGCGGCGGTGAACACGACGCTGGGAGTGTTACCAGCCGAAACCTTCACGTTGGCGGTCTGCGGGGTCGTGGACGCAGCTGTCGTGGCCGAGATCGTGTATGGGAGCGCCCCGGTCTGCTTGACGGCGGCGCCAACGCTGAATGAGGCGGCGGTCAGGTCGCCGTCCACGGCGGCCGCGGCGAACTCCTTGGAGATGTTGGTCGCGTCCGCCTTCGCCGAGGTTTCCTTCGCCTTGTTCTTCTGGTTCAGGAAGGCCGGGATGGCGATGGCCGCGAGAATGCCGATAATGATCATGACGACGAGGAGCTCGATGAGGGTGAAGCCGTTCTCATCGTTCTCCTGTGCCTTGCGGATGCGAGCGAGCATTGCGGGTGTCCTCCCGGACGAGTAGGTGAGCCGCGCGGTGGTGCCGTGCTCCCTCACGCGGCCCCCCTCTACGAAGGTGCCGACCGAGGCAACCAGGCTGACCCGCGAGGTACGGGTTCCTTGGCTTTGCGAGCCCGCCTCACGGCGGGGGTGCCTTTTGCTTGGCCGTGCGGCTCGATGACATCAGGTGCTTCGGTCACTCGGAGCATCGGCTTGAGCCTGCATCCGATGGCAGTTCGGCTACGCTTCCGCGTGCGCAGGACCGATGAGAGCGGGCGGGCTGCGCGCTACCCATCGGCTCGTACCGAAGCTACTGCCGGGTCGGCTGGAGGCAGGACACTCTCGCCGGCGGCGAGACGGCTCTTGTTGACACGCTCGCAAGGCAGCAAGCTGCGGTCGTCGCCATGTCGGTGCTGGAGATGCTGACTGACCTGCTGGTGCTGCACCGGGCGTTGGACGGCCCAGCGGTCGATCACCAGGGCATTGCTGCGATTCCCTGCTCGACCGATCAAGTCCTTGATCTCGGCATCGTCGACGAGGAACAGACTTATGCCACTGCTGCCGAGCTCGCGGTTCCGTTGCTCGTGGGGATGCATGCGGCTGGGCAATACGTGGAACGGGCGGGTGAAGTTGAAAACTCATCCTGTGGCATGGGAAGAGATCTCGTAGTACCTGAGCGAGGTTATTTGATGACGTTCATCAGCGTGAAGATGGGCATGTACAAGGCCACAATCATGGCGCCGATGATGCTGCCGACACTGACGATCATGAGCGGCTCGATGAGGGCCGTCAGCGCCTCGGTGGTGGCCTCGACCTCCTGGTCGTAGAACTCGGAGATCTTGTACAGCATCGTGTCCAGCGCACCCGTGTCCTCGCCGACGCTCATCATTTGAACGACCATCGGTGGGAACACGGCATGGTTGGTGAGGGGTGCGGCGAGCGCTTCGCCCTGTCGGACGCTGTCCTGCACCTCGCGGAGCGCCCGCTCGAGCACGACGTTGCCCGTGGTATCCGCCACGATGTCCAAGCTCTGCAGGATCGGTACGCCGCTTTTCATCATTGTGCCCAGGTTGCGGGCAAACCGGGCGAGGGCGATCTTCTGGAAGAGCTTGCCGAAGACCGGCACCTTCAGCTTGACCGGGTCCAGGACGTTGCGCACCTCCGGCCGGCGTTTCACCTTCGGCCAGGTGAAGAAGAAGGCAATCAGGCCGACCAGACCGAGCGGGGCAAGGATCTGCATGGCGTGCGACATCCCCACGAGGATGCGGGTAGGTAGCGGCAACTGGGCGTTAAAGTCGGCGAACAGGCCCACGAAGACGGGCACGATGAACAGCAGCATCGCGATGACGGCAATGATGGCTATGATGAACACGACGACCGGGTAGGTCATCGCCGCCTTCACCTTGCCGCGGAGCTTGACCTCGGCCTCGTAGTTCTCGGCGATCTGCAACAGGACCATGTCCAGGAAACCACCGACCTCGCCCGCCTTGGTCATGTTGACAAATAGGGGCGGGAATGCGTCCGGGTGCTTGCCCAGCGCAGCCGACAGTGAGCTACCGGTCTCGATGTCGTTGCGGACGTCACCGAGCACCCGCGCGAGCTCCTTGTTGTCCGTCTGTTCGACCAGGATGTTCAGGGCACGCAACAGTGACAGACCACTGCTGATCATCGTGGCGAACTGTCGGCTGAAGATGGCGAGGTCCTTCAGCTTCACCTTCTTGCGGCCGAGCCCGGGGATCTTCAGCTCCCGCTGCATCCCCTGGTTCGTCTCCGTGATGGTCATCGGCGCGTAGCCCATGGCTTTGAGCTTCGCGGCGACCTGTGACGGCGAGTCCGCGTCGAGCTTGCCCGTCTTCACCGCGCCTGTGCGGTCGCGGACCTTGTACTCGAAGGTGGCTGTTGTCATGACGTGCCCCTCAGGCTCGGCCGCAGAGGCGGTTGAAGTCCTCGACGTGGTGGCACTTCTCCAGCGCATCGTCGTAGGTGATCCTGCGGCGCTTCACCAACTCGGCGAGATGCGAATCCATCGTGCCCATCCCGTGCTTAGCGCCGGCCTGCATCGCCGAGTAGATCTGGTGCGTCTTGCCCTCGCGGATGAGGTTGCGGATGGCGGGCGTCGCGACGAGCACCTCGGTCGCGACGACGCGCCCCCGACCGTCGGCGGTCTTGATCAACTGCTGGCAGACAACGCCCTGCAGGGCGCTGGCGAGCTGCACCCGTACCTGCTGCTGCTGGGAAGGCGGGAACACGTCGATGACCCGGTCGATGGTCTGCGCGGCGTCCTGGGTGTGCAGGGTCGCCATGACGAGGTGACCGGTTTCCGCTGCGGTCAGGGCGATCTCGATGGTCTCCAGGTCACGCATCTCACCGACCAGGATGATGTCCGGGTCCTGGCGCAGCACGTGCTTGAGCGCGTTCTTGAACGAATGGGTGTCCTCCCCCACTTCACGCTGGTTGATCAAGCAGCTCTTGTGCTGATGCAGGAACTCGATCGGGTCCTCGACCGTCATGATGTGGTCGTGACGCTGACGGTTCGCCAGGTCGACGACCGCAGCCAGCGTCGTCGACTTCCCTGAGCCCGTCGGGCCGGTAACGAGCACGAAGCCACGCGGGAGCATTGCAAAGTTCGCCACCGCCGGCGGTACGCCGAGGGCCTCCAGCGGCCTGATCTCGTACGGAATGAGCCGGAAGGCCGCACCGACTGAATCGCGTTGGCGGTACATGTTGACGCGGAACCGGGCCTTGCCCGGCAGGCTGTAGGCGAAGTCGAGCTCGAGCACCTCCTCGAACTTCTCCCGCTGCTTCTGGGTGAGGATCGCGTACAACGTCTTCTGGATCATCTGCGGCGTCAGGACCGGGAAGTCCTCGACCGCCTCGAGATGGCCATGCATGCGTACGGTCGGCGGCGCCCCGGTGGTCAGGTGCAGGTCGGAACAGTCCCGCTCCAGCACCTGCAGCAGCAGATCGGCGAGCAGGTTGCTGTCCTCGGAGTTGTCCTCAGCACCCAGACGAACCGCAGCCGCGGGCTGCTTGCCCGGCGCGTCGAGCGGCGGTTCGGTGCGGGTAGCCATCGGCTGCTCGGGCACCAGACCAACCGAGGTGACCGGCGCACCTTCGGGGACCGGAACGCGCAGGGCGGCCGCCGCCACCGGAGCCGTCGCAGCGTACGCCAGGGGAATGGCCGCGGCGGGAGCCGACGCGTACGGCGGAGCAGCCGGGACGTACGCCGAAGCGGCGGGCGTCGCCGCGACCGGGGCCGTGACAAGCGGTGCAGCGTAGGCCGGAGTGGGAGCCAACGGAGCTGGAGCCAACGGAGCGGGAACCGCCACGGCGACCGTCGCGACGGGCGGCGCGGCCAGCGGCGGCGGTGCCGCTACCGGAACGGGCGTGCCGAAGTACCCGTCGAGCCCCGACGGTGCCTGCTGCGCGTCCACGTGTCCTCCTCGGGACCCGTCGGTACGGGTCCTGGGAGGCATCGGCCGGCCGCCCGACCTCCTTGAGCACTGCGACGCGGGCGCTCCTAGCCGCCATTTGCGGCCGACCAGCCCGGCCCGGGTGACTCCCCAGCTGCGCGATCTTGACGGTGTGGCTGAGTAATCGGCGTGTCGCACGCCATAGCGTCAAGATCGCGCCCGGGCGGGGGGGCTAGGACGAGGAGCGCGAGGCGGCTCAGACGACGACGCGCAGGATCTCCTCGATCGAGGTGTGGCCGGCCTTCACCTTCGTCAGCCCGTCGTTGCGCAAGGTGATCATCCCCTGCTCCAGCGCCACCTTGCTGATGACCAGCGCCGAGGCGTGCTCGACCGCGAGCCGCTCGATCTCCTCCGAGACGGCCATCACCTCGTGCAACGCCAGCCGCCCCTTGTACCCGGTTTTGGAGCACGCCGAGCAGCCGATCGGCCGGTACAGCGTTGGCAGCGCTTCGTCGACGCTCCACGGGAACCGGGCGTCGGCGAGGAACTGGCGCGTCGGGGTGTACGCCTGTTTGCACTTCGGGCACAGCCGCCGGGCCAGGCGCTGCGCGAGCACGCAGTCCAGCGCCGAGCCGACCAGGAACGGCTCGATGCCCATCTCGGTCAGCCGGGTGATGGCCGAGGGCGCATCGTTGGTGTGCAGGGTCGACAGCACGAGGTGACCGGTGAGGGCTGCCTCGACGGCGATCTGGGCGGTCTCGTGGTCCCGGATCTCACCGAGCAGGACGATGTCGGGGTCCGAGCGCAGGATCGAACGCAGTGCGGCCGCAAAGGTCAGACCGGCCTTGACGTTGGTCTGCACCTGGTTGATGCCGGCCAGCCGGTACTCCACCGGGTCCTCGACGGTGATGACGTTGACCTCGGGCTTGCTGACGATGTTCAGCGTCGCGTACAGGGTGGTCGACTTCCCCGAGCCCGTCGGCCCGGTGACGAGGATCATCCCGTACGGCTTGGCGAAGCTTTTGGAGTAGACGTCGTAGTTCTCCTGGCCGAAACCCAGGTCGGACAGGGTGAGCATCGCGGTGGAGTTGTCCAGGATCCGCATGACGATCTTCTCGCCCCACACCGTGGGCAGCGTCGCCACGCGCAGGTCGATCTTCTTGCCGTTGGCGGTGACCGACAGTCGGCCGTCCTGCGGGATCCGGCGCTCCGCGATGTTGATGTCGGCCATGATCTTCAGCCGGCTGGTGACGCCCGAGGTGATGCTCTTGGGCGAGCGCATCACCTCGTGCAGGACGCCGTCGATGCGGAAGCGCACCCGCAGGTCGCGCTCGGCCGGTTCGATGTGGATGTCGCTGGCCCGATCCTGGATCGCCTGGGTGATGAGCAGGTTGACGAATTTCACGATCGGCGCGTCCTCGACGACCTCCTTGACCTTGCCGAGGTCGTCGTCGTCGTCGCGGCCGGCCTCCATGGCGATCGTCAAGTCGTCGAGCTCGGCGTCACCGCGGTGGTAGCGGTTGATCGCCGCCAGGACGTCCGGCTTGGTCGCCACGACAGGACGGATCTCCATGCCGGCCATGGAGCGCATGTCGTCCAGGGCGAACACGTTGGCCGGGTCGGCCATCGCCACGACGAGCCGGCCGTCGTCGTACCCGATCGGCAGGGCAGTGTGCCTGCGGCAGACCGGTTCTGGCACGCGGGACACCGCAGAGCCGTCCACCGGGTAGTCCGACAGGTCAACGAACTTCAGGCCGATCTGCTGAGCGAGGGAGGCCACCAGCTGGCCCTCGGTGAGAATCTGCAGGTCCACGAGCACCCGCCCGAGGGCGCGCCCCAGACGCCGCTGCTCCTCGACCGCGACGTCGAGCTGCGCCGCGGTGACCAGGCCGCCCTCGAGCAGGACGTCGCCGAGCTGCTTCACGGTCTTCCGTCAGCGCCGGGCTGCGTCGAGCTCACACCAGGTCATCGGTGCGCCCGCCGTGGACTTGACCCTTCCGGCGCTGGCCCTGTCTTCTGGGATGACGGCCGGCCGGGACCTGATGAGCGTGCGAAGGGAGCGGACTGCTGCATCGGAGCAGACACGTTCCGACGCCGGGCACAGGAGGGTGCCGGCAGCCCCCAGGCGCCCGAGTGCCGACGGTGTTCACGTTCACAGCCCCTTCACGCCAGCGAGGAGCCGCAGGAGCAGGGTCCAGTCCACGGTCGCATCACGATCTCGGTACGACGACGACGTGGCCTCCTCGGGAAGCAGGGCTTGAGAGTGGGCTGGCGTGAAGGCCGGCGCTAGGGCGTGCGGGCCGGTCGGGTCCGGCCGGCCCTCCAGGGCGGCGAGCAGGCGTTGCCGGCGTACGGCAGTGCTGGCGCCCGGCTCGCCAACAACCAGCAGGCCACGTTCGAGCAGAACGGCCAGGAGGCTGACCACGAGGTACTCGCCGCGACCGGACAGGGCCACGAGCTCGCTGACCGTGCGTACTCCGTCGACGAGCGACAGCAGCACCCACTGTTCGCGGGTGACGGCGGGATCGCCGTCGGGGCAGGGCGACAGCGACAGGACCGACGCAGACGACGGTAGGACTGCGGCCAGCTCGGCCCAGGACTCCAGGCGGCGGCGGCCCTCGGCAAGGACCTCCTCGACCGGCACGCTCATCCCAAGGTCGTCCGGGTCGAGTTCGTCCATGACAAAGGTGAACTCACCGTTGTGCCAGCGCAGTAGTTCGAAGACCGCATCGGTCACCTGCTCGGTCGCGGCCTGGACCACCAGGGCCTGCTGGAGGCCGCCCCCGGCGAGAGCCCGGCCCAGCCCCATACCGGGCTCGTCGACGACCTGCTCGATCGCGGCGGCGAGAGCTTCGTCATCGACCAGGCCGGCCCCGATCATCCGGCGCCCCAGTGCCTGTCGGCCCGCATCGGAGCGGGCGCCGCTGACGGCCCCCTCGCGAAGGTGCACCGTTGCGTGCCCGTCGCCGCAGCGCAGGTGCAGCACCCCGGTTTTGTTCGTCGAGCTCAGCAACTGCAGGATGTCGGACAGGTTGAACGCGTCCAGCGTCCCCTCGAGCCTCACGACGCCAGCGGCTGCGCACGGCTGCCCGGGCAGTGCTCAGGCATCCTCCTGCCCCCTCCGACGTCGGCCGTCCGCCGGCCCTGCTGACCCATCGGCGGGGCGCGTGAGGGCCTTGAGCCTCAGCCCCGGCCTGGATCGCGGGCGTCCAGCGCGGCCCGCATGGCCGCCAGGGGGGCTGCCTGCCCGGTCATCAGCTCCACCTGCGCTGCCGCCTGGTGCAGGAGCATCGAGCTGCCCGGTACGACGGTCGCGCCGGCCGTCAGGTACGCGCTGGCCAGCGGCGTGGGCCACGGCGCGTAGACGACGTCCAGCAGCACCGGTGGCCGGCCGGCCACCGTCAGCGGCAACGGCACACCGGCCGGAACGGTGCTGACCACGACGTCGGCCCCGAGCCCGGCTGCGAGGTCTAGGAGTGCGACGCTCAGCCGCAACCCCAGCCGCTCGGCGAGGACCAGCAGATGGCCCGCCCTGGCCGTCGACCGAGCCAGCACCCGTACGGCACCGACCCCGAGCTGGGACAGGGCGACCACGGCGCTGGCCGCCGTTGCGCCGGCACCGAGCACCACGGCCCGCTCCGGACCGGCGACCCCCACCTCACGCAGCGCCGCCACAATCCCGGCGACGTCGGTGTTCTCGCCGTACCGGCCGTCCTGGAGCAGGACCGTGTTGGCCGCCCCGGTCAGCTCCACCAGCGGCGACCGGGCGCTCAGCAGCGGCAGCACGGCCTGCTTGAGCGGCATAGTCAGCGACAGGCCGGCCCACTCCCGAGCCGCGCCGTCCAGGCCCTCCAGGAAGCCAGGCAGCTCGGCGGCGCGCACCTGCAGGGCGTCGTACCGCCATGGCAGGTCCAGGGCTGCGTACGCCGCGCGGTGCAGCAGCGGAGACAGCGAGTGGGCGATCGGCGAGCCGAGAACCGCTGCCCGCACCTAGTAGACGCCGTCCTTCTGGGCCTTGGCCTTGGCGGCAAGGAACTGTGGGTAGGAGGCGGTGAACAGCGAGTGCCCCTGCTTGTCGATCGTGATGAAGAAGACGTAGTCCCCGGAAGCCGGGTGCAGCGCGGCCTGCAGGGCAGCCCGCCCCGGCGAGTCGATGGGGGTCGGCGGCAGCCCCTTGTGCAAGTAGGTGTTGAAGGGCGACTCGACGGCGATGTCGGCGGTGGACAGCCGCGCGGCCCGTTCGGCGCGCACGTAGTTCACCGTCGAGTCCAGCTGAAGTGGCATGCCTTTGGCCAGTCGGTTGTAGATCACCCGCGCGACCTTGGCCCGGTCGGCCTGCAGGGGGGTCTCGGCCTCCACCAGGCTCGCGATCGTGACGATGTCGTACGGCGTCCGCCGCTGCGCCTTGGCCGCCACCTCCAGGTCCAGCGCGGCCGCCTCGATGCTGAACCGCGCGGTCATCAGGCGCAACACGTCCACCGCCTTCGTCCCCGGTTCGACGTCATAGGTGGCCGGGAACAAGAAGCCTTCGGGCTTTGCCTTGGCGTACGCCGGAAGCCCGAGGGCGCCGGGCTTGGCCAGCGCGGCCACCAGGTCTGCTCGGGGTACCTCGGTGCCCTTGGCCAGCCGGTCCACGACCGTGGCCAGGGGCGTGCCCTCCGGCAGGGTGATCCGGCCGCGCAGCCGGGACCCAGGCTCCAGCAGCAGGGCCAGGGCGCTCTTGGCGCTCATGTGCTCGCGCAGGCGGTAGAACCCCGGCTGCAGCGAGCGGGAGCGCGCTTCCCCCGCGGACGCGCTGGCGAACGCCCCGACGCTCTGGACCACCTGCTTGCTGACCAGCGTCGCGCCGATGTCCCGCGCCGTGTCCCCCGCGTGGACCTGCACCACTGCCTCGCCCGCACCGGCGCCGGCATAGTCCGCGTCGCCGGAGAATCCGGCGAGCACCGACCGGGCTCCCAGCAGGGCAGCGCCCAGCAGGGCCAGCACGAGTACGGCGAGTACGACCAGGCCGACGGGCTTGGGCAGGCGCTTGGGCGGCCGCGGCGGATGGTCCTCGAAGAGCAGGCTCACGTCCTGACCCTACCGATCGGCGCCCGGGCCGTGCCACAGCATGATCGTCGGCCTAACGAGCCCGCTCCAGAACCGTTTGCAGCAGGGCCACGGCCGCCGCCTGGTCTACGACGGCGCGGGCCCGTTTGCCGCTGCGTCCCGCGGCGCGCAGCGCGGCCGTCGCCGTCACCGTCGTCAGCCGCTCGTCGACGAGTTGCACCGGGACGGGGGCCACCAGCGGCGCGAGGACCTTGACGTACGCCCTGGCCATGTCCGCCGAGGCCGACACCGAACGGCCGGACAGCGAGGTCGGCAGCCCCACGACGACGAGCACGGCCTCCCGCTCGGCGGCCAGAGCTGCGACGCGGGCGTGGCCGGGCGCCGGGACGGTCTCGACCGGTGAGGCCAGGATGCGGTGCGGGTCACTGGCAGCTACACCGACCCGCACCGTCCCGACGTCGACGGCGAGCACCACCCCCGGCACCTGCGCCACGCCCGTCCCCCCGCCGTCGACCCGGCGGCTGTGCTGCCGCCCGTGCACCTTGGCACGCGGCAGTGCGTACCCTGGCTCCTGGAGTGCCGGGAAGCCTGGTCGGCGTCGCTTCGACCTGCCGGGGGACTCGTGCACGAGACGTTGATGTTCGGTCTGCTTGTGCTGTGCGCCGCGGGCGCCGCCCTGGCCGCCGTGCAATCGCAAGTCATCTGGCAGCGGTTGCGCGTCCCGGCCCCGGCCCTGTTCCTGGCCGCCGCGGCGCTGACCGTGCGCTTCGTGCCCTCGGTGTCCGAACCCACCCACCGCACGGTCGAGCGCGTGGTGACCCTGGCGCTGCTGGTGATCCTGTTCGACGGCGGCCTGGGCATCGGCGTCCGCCGGCTGCGGACCGTCGCCCCGACCGTACTGAGCCTGGGGGTCCTCGGGACCTTCGCGACCGTGGTGGGCGGCAGCCTGCTGGTGCACGCGGTGCTCGGCGTCAGCTGGTACCTCTCGGTGCTGGTCGCCACTGCCATCTCCCCCACGGATCCGGCGGTGGTGTTCTCCGTGCTCGGCCAGCGCGAGGTCGAGGGCCGCAGCGGCACGGTCCTGGAGGGCGAGTCCGGGGCGAACGATCCCGTGGGCATTGCGCTGATGGCCGCGCTGCTCAGCGCCGGCTCGCTGTCCGCAGGGTCCCTGGGCCAGGTTGCCGGCACGTTCGCGCTGCAGATGGGTGTCGGCGCCGCCGTCGGGGTGCTCGGGGGTCGGCTGCTGCTGATGGTCATGCGCCGCGTACCGCTGCCGGGCGAGGGCCTGCACCCTGTCCGCACCCTGGTCGGGGCCGGCGTGTTGTTCGGCCTGGCCACCGTCGCCCACGGCTCGGGCTTCCTGGCGGTCTTCGTCGCCGGCATCGTGCTGGGCGACGAGCGGGCGCCGTACAAGCGTGAGGTCGAGCGCTTCCAGTCGGCCCTGGCGAGCGTGGCTGAGGTCGTCGCGTTCGCCTACCTGGGCTTCACCGTCCACCTGGACTTGCTGGCGCGCGCGGATGTGTGGGTGCCGGGACTGGCCCTCGGCGTCCTGCTCGCGCTGCTCGTGCGACCAGTGGTCGGGCTTCCGCTGCTGCTGGGTGCCCGGCTGGGTCGCGGCGAGCAGGCCTTCGTGCTGTTCGCAGGGCTCAAGGGCGCGGTGCCGCTGCTGCTCGGCAGCATGCTGGTGCCGCTGGCTGGCGGCGACCGCCTGTACGGGGTGGTGGTCGTCGTGGTCCTGGTGTCGGTGCTGGGTCAGGGCACCCTGGTACCGACCGCTGCCCGGCTGCTGCAGGTCGGGATGCGGGTCGTCGTGCCGGAGCCGTTCGCCCTCGGGGTGCGCCTGCAGGACGAGCCCGAAGGCGCGCACCGGCTGATCGTCGCCGCCGGATCGGTTGCCGACGGCACCCGAATCGGCGAGCTCCCCGGCCTGGCCGAGGGCAGCTGGATCAGCCTGGTCGTCCGGGCCGGCGCGCTGGTACCGGTCCGGGGTGACACCCGGCTGACTGCCGGCGACCAGGTGCTGATGCTGCTGGACGACGAGCAGGACGCCGACGCGGTACACGCCTGCTTCGAGCGCCCCTCCGACCCGCCGCCCCTCCTTCAGCGCTGATCAAGGCGAAAAGCCCATGATCGTCGGCGTGATCATGGGCCTCTCGCCTTGATCGTGCACATCGACCAGCGCGGCGACGGCCACCGTCGGTCCTGACTGCTCAGCTCACCCGGCGCCCCGGGCGGCGCGGCGACAAGCACCTGAACCGGGTACGTGGTCGGGCTGCTGCCAGGCGCACTGCTGGGCAGCAGGCCGATGGCCGTTACGGTGCCACTGGCGGAGAACGTTCCACCGTCTGGCAGCACCTCGGCGTGCAGCCCAGTCCGGATGCCGGACATCGAGGTCAGCGAAACGTCCAACGTGACCTGGGCGGCGCCTGGCCCGGTGACGGTGATCCGGTCCTTGGAAGACTCTGCACCACCTGCGGTGTAGGGCTGCACCGCGATGGTGCCGCTAATCGGGCTGCGCAGGGTGGCCTCGCTCCGACCAGCCTGGGCGGCGAGCAGGTGCGCCTGCGCGGCCGCGATCGCTGCGGTGTCGAGCGTCATCCGGCCGGCCAGAGTCAGCCCGGCTGAGGCCGCGGACGTCGCGGAACCGGACGGGCCGCTCGGCGAGCCGGACGGGTTCGGAGAGGACGGGTCGGTCCTGTCCGGCACAGTTGCGCTGCTCCGGCCGCTGCTGTTCGGACCAGGTTGCGCGCCCGGGGCACCCGCCGGCGCGCTGTCCCGGCCGACCGCGGTCCGGGCTTGGCCGGCGCTCGACCCGGCCCTGGCCGTGAGGGCCTGCTGCAGCTGCTGCTGGGCATGCTGAACCTGCTGCTGGGCGACCAGAACCGCGCTCAACGCACCCGCACAGTTCGGCGTCGCAGGACCACCGCGCATCGCCTTAGTGGACTCCACCGGTCCAGGCACTGCTCGGGTCAGGCTGACGGCCTCGGCCGTCGTGGTGCGGCTCCCCGAGTCGCTGGGCATCCCGCTCGGGCTCGGCGTGCCGGTCGGGCTCGGTGAGTCGCTCGGCGTACCGCTCGGGCTCGGCGTACCGCTCGGGCTCGGCGTACCGCTCGGGCTCGGCGTACTGCTCGGCGTACCGCTCGGGCTCGATGTAGCGCTCGGCGTAACGCTCGGGCTCGGTGTGCCGCTCGGGCTGGGCGTACCGCTCGGGCTCGGCGCACCGCTCGGGCTCGCTGTGGCTGTCGCACTGGGTACCGAAGGGCTGGGCTCCGGGGTGCGGGGTGCTGCGCACGTGCTCATCGCGGCCTGCAACGTCGAAGCGGCATGCCGCAGCGCCTTGTCAGCCCGGGCAGTGGCGATGCCGGACGCCCGGCTGGAGGTGTCCGCCGCGCCCGCGGGGGCGCGGGGCGCAATGGTCGTCACCGGCGCAGGGCGGGCTTGGCTGGTTCGGGCGGTCTGCCCGGCGCCGCCGGTCTGGTCGGTCTCCAGAGCGGCGCGGGACTTGGCCAGGGCCGCGCTGGCTCGCAGGACGGCCAGGTCCAGCGGTCCGGTGTCCAGCGTGGCGAGCACCTGCCCGGCGGTCACCTGCTGGCCCTGCGACACGGCAACGCTGCGCACCGTTCCGGCGCTGGCGAAGCCCGCAGTGGACTGGTGTAACAGGGAGATCGTCCCGCTGCCGGCGAACAGCTGCTGTACATCGCCCGTGGTCACCAAGGCGGTGCGGTATCCGGGGGGGCTGCTCGCGGAGGCCCAGCTGACTGCGCCTCCCGCGGCCAGCAAGGCGACGACGACCGCGATCACGGCGGCCCGGCGGTTCGGTCGATGACTGACCAGTCGATGACTGGCCGATCGATGACTAGCCACCGGTGCCTCCGGCGCCTGAGCACTGACCGTTGCTGGCAGGTCTGACCGAGATCGAACGTGCGGTGACCGCGCCGGCACTGTCCGCCGGCCCGCGGACAGTGACGCACCGGCCGACGACTAGGGCCGTTGCGTTCCCCGGCGCCCGCTTGCTGTAGCTGGTTGTGGACGCGGTCGTGATGGTGACCGAGGAACCATCGCTGGGCGCTCCGGTTGCCTGGACCACGAACCCCGTGCCGCTTCTCGACAGGACCTTGCCGTACGTGGTGGTGGCCCTGCTGCGTCGGGATCCGGCGGGTGCCGACGGGCCGGCACTTGCGCCGGAGGCGGCACGCCGTCGCTGGGTCGGGGCGCCGTCCTTGCCCCGGACGCAGGCTCCCTTCACCGCCGGCGTGACAGCGACGGAGGTGGCGACCGAGGTGGCGCCGCCGGCAGGGCTCGCAGCGCCGGGCATGCCGCCGTCGCGTACCAGGACGCACGAACCAACCGTGACGTCCGCTGCTGTACCCGCGACAGTCGCAGTGAACGTCGTCGCGGTGTTGTAGGTAACGGCGGTCTGGCCGCCTCCGCCCTGTACCTGCAGCGTATGGCCGGACACCGCGGCAAGTAGCCCGGAGGTGCCGGGCTGGCCGCGGCGGTGCGGGCTCGGCTGCGACTGGGCAGGGCTCTGCGACTGGGCAGGGCTTTGCGACTGGGCGGTGGTCGAGCCGCCGCAGGCAGCCGCGCCCAGCAGGATCGCCACGGTCAGCAGCGTCGGCGGAAGGGTGGTCTTGCTCAAAAGGGCGCTCATGGGGTTCCTCACTCGTTCCGCAGGGCGTCGATGGGTGGTAGGCGGGCGGCGCGGCTGGCCGGGTAGACGCCGATGGCGAGCGCAACGGCAACTGCTGCCACGGCTGCCACGGGCGAGACGGTCACGGGCTGGTTGAGCACGCCGGGGAGCACCGCGGCGCCGACGAGGCCGAGCGCGAGCCCGAGCAGGCCCCCCGTGACGCCGAGCAGGCTGGCCTCCACCAGGAACTGCCGCCGCACCAACGCAGGGGTCGCCCCCAGCGCCTTGCGCAGCCCGATCTCGCGGATCCGCTCGGTGACGCTTACGAGCATGATGTTCATGACGCCGATGCCGCCGACCAGCAGGCTTATCCCGGCCACGCCACCGAGCAGGACGGTGAGGGTCCGGCTGGTGGCCGTGGCCGTCTCCAGCAGCGACTGCTGGCTGGTGATGGTGAAGTCCGCGCTGCTGGGCGCCACCCCATGCCGGGTCAGCAGGAGCGAGTCGGCCTCCTGATAGGCCGCGCTCAGCGCAGTCGAGGACTCAGCCTGCAGATAGATCGTGGACACCGAGGCGCGCGCCTGCCCCGCGGCGACGCGCACGGCGAAGCTCGTCTGGGGGACAATCGCGAGGTCGTCCTCGCTGGCTGCACCGGACCCGGACCCGACGGCGGCCAGCACCCCCACCACGGTGAAGCTCGAACCGTTCATGGTCACGGAGCGGCCGACGGCGCTGCGGCCCTGGAACAGCTGCGTTTCGGTATCCGGCCCGAGTACGACGACCGACCGCGCCTGGTCGAGCTCCGCCTGGTCGAAGAAGCGCCCGGCGGACAGGGTCCTGGCCCGCACCTGCTGCCAGCTCGGGGTGGTTCCCACGACGCCGGTCGTCCAGTTCGTCGTACCGGCCGTCAGGGACTGGGCGCTCCGGGAGATCGCCGCCACCCCGCGCACGTCCGGGGCCACCACCGGGGACCTGAGCGCGACCGCGTCGGCAGCGGTGAGTGTGGAGGAGCTTCCCTGCCCACCGCGTACGCCGGTGCTGCTGGTCGTGGAGCCGGGAGACACGACGAGCAGGTTGCTCCCCAGCTTGTCGATCCGATCCCGTACCTGCGCCTGGGCGCCCTGGCCGAGCCCGACGGTGAGAATGACGGCCGCGATGCCGATCAGGATCCCCAGCATCGTCAGGACCGAGCGCAACCGGTGCGCCTGGACGGCCTCCAGCGCCGTCCGAAAGCTCTCCAGCACACTCACGGGGCAGCCATCGGGACGGGCTGCTCGAGCAAGCCGTCGCGAATCCGGACGGTGCGCTGTGCAGCGGCGGCGACGTCGGGCTCGTGGGTGATCAGCATGATGGTGCGGCCGCTCGCGTGCAGCTCGGCGAACAGCCCCAGGACGTCCGCTGTCGAGCGCGAGTCCAGGTTGCCCGTCGGCTCGTCGGCCAGGATCAGAGCCGGGTCGGTGACCAGTGCCCGGGCCACCGCGACGCGCTGCTGCTGACCACCTGACAGCTCACCGGGCCGGTGCTCGACGCGATCGCCCAGCCCGACCCGGTCCAGGGCCGTCGCGGCCCGCGCCCGTCGCTCGTTTCGGTCCACACCGGCGTAGACGAGCGGCAGCTCGACGTTGCGGGCGGCGGACATGCTGGGCAGCAGGTTGAAGCCCTGGAAGACGAACCCGATCCGCTGGTTGCGCACCTCGGCCAGCTCCACCTCGCTCATCGCGCTGACGTCGGTGCCGGCCAGCTCGTACGTCCCGGCAGTCGGTACGTCAAGGCATCCCAGGATGTGCATCAAGGTGGACTTCCCGGACCCGGACGGGCCCATCAGAGCGACGTACTCACCCTCCTCCACCCGCATCGTGATGCCGCGCAACGCCTCGACCTCGAGATGGCCGGTCGCGTAGGTCTTGCGGACCTGCCGCAGCTCAAGCTTGCTGCTCATTGGCCACCACCGGAAGAACCTGCCCCGCCCGAACCGCCGCCGCCCCCACCACCGCGCTGGCCAGATCCGCCGGCACCGCCTCCGCCGCCGCCGCCGCGCCGTTGGCCGGCACCGCCGCCACCGGAGCCCCCGACCCGGGTGGGCGTGACCTCCACCAGGTCCCCGTCGTGCAGGCCACTGGTGATCTGCGTCGTTGCGCCGAGGACTGTCCCGACCCCGACCGGCGTGCTGACCTGCCTGCCCCCGAGGTGCTGGTACACCACCGTCGTACCGCCCTGGGTGTGCAACGCCCGGGTCGGCACCGACAGGACGTCGGGCAGTTGCTTGACGACGAAGGTGACATCGGCGCTGCCGCCGGCGTACAACCCTGCAGGATTGCCGGTGACGTCGATGACGACCGGGAACATCGCCGTCCCGCGGGCCGAGGAGCTGGCCTGGACGCCGACCGAGGCAATGGTGCCGAAGACAGTGGCAGGGTTCCCGGTCGGCGAGATCTGCGCCTGCAGCCCGGTCTTGAGCTGCGGGAGGTCGGCACTGCTGACGCTCGCGTCCACCTTCCAGGCGTCGGTCGTGATCAACGTAATGGTCTGCGTCGGCCCCGACCCAGAGGCCGTGCCGTTCGCGGCCGGGGCGCTTGCCGCGGTCCGCGACGACGTGCTGGACGAGCCGACCTGGTCACCGGGCTGCAGCCCCACGGCTGCAACCGTCCCGGTGAACGGCGCGGTCAGGGACGCAGTTGCCAGGTCGGCGCGGGCCTGGGTCAGCGCTGCATTGTCCGCAGCCAGCGCAGCGGTGGCTGCAGCCACCTGGGTGGCGGATGCTCCTGCGACCGAGGACAGCTGCTGCTGAGCAGCGCTCACGCTGGCGGTGGCCGCACCGACGGCGGTCTGCAGGGTCGCATTGTCGATCGTCGCGAGCACCGCGCCCTTGGCGACCTTGGCGCCGACGACCGCGCTGACCCTGCTCACGGTGCCGCCAAGTGGGAACGCCAGGTCGGCCCGCTGGGCCGGCGCGACGATTCCCGCCGCGGTCACCGTCTGCTGGACGCTGCCGGTCGAGGCGCGTACGAGCGCGTACGCCGGCGTCGCGGACGACGTCGGCCGGCTCAGCGCCCAAGCGCCCGTACCCCCGCCCACAAGCAGGACCACAACGACCAGGACGGCAACTCGCCCGCCAGGTCTACGCAGCTGCACGTGTCACCCCTTTCACTTGACCTAACGCCCGCCTCCGGCCGCCTCCTTCAGCGCTGATCAAGGCGAAATCCCCATGATCGTCAGCGTGATCATGGGCTTCTCGCCTTGATCGGCGGCAGGTGGGTTGCGCGTCAGGGCTGGGTCGTCGACCCGGCCTTCGCCTTCGGGATGTGCGCTCCCAGGCGCAGTACGGAGTCGGTGCCGCCGCCCTTGAGGGCCAGGACGTGGGCGAGCTCGCCCACCTTGACCGACGACCCAGCTGCCTTGCCTCCGTTGTTACGGACGTGGCTGGTCGCCGTGAACGCGTAGGTCTTTAGGAAGCCGTCGGCGCTCTTCAGCGTGACCGTCCCGCCGTTCCCGGAGGTTGCGGGCGTCACCGCGGTCACCTGACCGCGCTGGACGTCGAGCACGCGGTCCGCCTTTTTGGTGTGCACGGTGAACTCACCGTGCGCGGCGCGGGCGGCCAGGCCCTGGTGGTGGTGCTGCCGGTGGTGGCCCTGCGCCTTTTTAGCGGTCGAGCCCGGGGCTGCCGTGCTCGAGGTGGTCGAGGCGTACGCCACCCCACCGATCAGCAGGGATGCGGTCGCCGCGCCGGCGACCACGACGACGGGGGTACGGCTGAGCTTCACGATGTCTCCTTCGTACGGTCTGGACTGCGCCGCCCGCAGCGCGGGCGACGGGGCGTTCTGGTGTCGCACCCAGTACAACGGCCGACCCGGGCGGCCGTCTCCCGATCCGTGTTCGAGGTCTGTAAGGGCTCGGATCGGCTCAGCCGGTGGCGACCCGGGCCACCAGGTGCTCGGCCAGGGCCAGGGCAGCTGCGATCCCGGCGGGCTTGCTGCCACCGCCCTGCGCCACGTCATCCTTGCCACCGCCCTTGCCGTCCACGGCCGGCGCCGCCTCGCGCAGCAGCGCGTTCGCGGACAGCCCACGTGCGCGGCCGGCGTCGTTCACCGCGGCCACCAGCGTCACGCGTTCCCCGCCCCCGGCGACGACGACGGCTCCCGCGCCGGGCAGCCGCCCCCGGATGTCCAGCGCCAGCGCCCGTACCAGGTCACCTGGTGTCCCGGCCGGCGCCTCGACGCCGACGTACGCCACGCCGGCGACGTCCTTGGCCGCCGCCGCGAACGCCCCGGCCTGCTGCAGCACGGCGTCCGCGCGCAGGCCGGCCAGCTCCTTGTCCACCTCGCGCAGCCGGGCCACCGTCGCGGCCACCCGGTCCGGCACCTGCTCGACCGGCACCTTGAACTCTCCGGCGAGCTGCGCCAGCAGCACGTGCTCGCGCGCCAGGAAGGAGTACGCATCCAGGCCGACGAGCCCCTCCACCCGTCGTACGCCGGCGCCGATGGAGCCCTCCGAGAGCAACTTGACCAGGCCGAGCTGGCTGGACCGCGCCGCGTGGGTGCCTCCGCAGAGCTCACGGGCGTAGTCACCGACCTCCACGACACGTACGGCGTCGCCGTACTTCTCGCCGAACAGCGCCATCGCACCGATCCGGCGCGCCTCGTCCTGCGTGGTGACAAAAGCGCGCACCTCCAGGTCGGCGAGCGCGATCTCGTTGATCTCCTGCTCGACGTCGGCCAGCACCGACTCCGGAACGGCGCCAGGTGAGGAGAAGTCGAAGCGGAAGCGGCCCGGGGCGTTCAGCGAACCGGCCTGGGTGGCCTGCTCCCCCAACGCAGACCGGAACGCCTTGTGCACCAAATGCGTGGCAGTATGCGCCCGCGAGACGGAGCGGCGCCGCTCGAGGTCCACCTCGGCGAGCAGCGTGGCACCCACGATCACCTCGCCGCGCAACACCCTGGCCCGGTGCACGGTCAGCTCGGGCAGCGACTTCTGCACATCGAGCACCTCGAGCACGGTGCCGTCGGCGAGCTCGAGCCGGCCGGTGTCGGCCAGCTGGCCGCCGGACTCGGCGTAGAACGGGGTGCGGTCCAGCACGACCTCGACGTCCTGGCCGGGGGCCGCGACCTGCGACGGCGCGCCGTCGACGAGCAGTCCGCGTACGGCGGCCTCGGTGACCACCTCGGCGTACCCGGTGAACTCACTGCTGCCCGAGGCCTCCAGCAGGGCGCGGTAGGCGGACACGTCGACCGAGCCGGTCTTCTTGGCCCGCGAGTCGGCCTTGGCCCGCGTACGCTGCTGCTCCATGAGCGCTCGGAAGCCCGTTTCGTCCACGACAAGCCCCTGCTCGGCGGCCATCTCGAGCGTCAGGTCGATCGGGAACCCGTAGGTGTCGTGCAATGCGAACGCCTGCCGCCCCGACAGCACACCTCCGGCCGTACGGGCACCCGGCACGGCCAGGTCGAAGATGGTCGCCCCCTTGGCGACGGTCTCCAGGAACGCCGCCTCCTCGGCCTGCGCGACCGCCTGGATCCGCCTGGTGTCGGTGACCAGGGACGGGTACTGCGGGCCCATGGCACCGATCGAGGCCTCGACGAGGGAGGAGACGGTGGGCTCGAGCGCACCGAGCAGGCGCATGGCGCGGACGGCGCGGCGCACGATCCGCCGCAACACGTAGCCGCGACCCTCGTTGGTAGGCGTAATCCCGTCGCCCATCATCATCACCGCCGTACGCGCGTGGTCGGCCACCACCCGCAGGCGTACGTCGGAGTCGGGCGCCGCGCCGTAGCGCACGCCGGTGAGCTCGGCCGCCCGGTCCAGGATCGCCCGTGACGTGTCGATCTCGTAGAGGTTCTCCACGCCCTGCAGAACCGTCGCCACCCGCTCCAGCCCCATGCCGGTGTCGATGTTCTGCTGGGGAAGCGCGCCTAGGATCGGGTAGTCCTCCTTACCGGTGCCCGCGCCTCTCTCGTACTGCATGAAGACCAGGTTCCAGATCTCCAGGAAACGGTCGCTGCCCGTTGCCGGACCGCCACCGGGCCCGTAGGCCTCGCCGCGGTCGACGAAGATCTCCGAGCAGGGGCCGCACGGCCCGGGAACCCCCATGGACCAGTAATTCTCGACCTTGCCCAAGCGCTGGACGCGTGCTGGTGAGACGCCGACGTCGCGGGTCCAGATGGCCTCGGCCTCGTCGTCGTCGAGGTAGACCGTCACCCACAGGTCGCGCTCGGCCAGGCCGTAGCCACCGTCGGCGACCAGCTTGGTCAGCAGCTCCCAGGCCAGCGGGATCGCCCCGGCCTTGAAGTAGTCGCCGAAGGAGAAGTTGCCGGCCATCTGGAAGAACGAGCCGTGGCCGACGGTCTTGCCGACCTCGTCGATGTCCAGTGTCCGTACGCACTTCTGCACGCTGGCGACGCGGGGCGCCGGGGGGGCCTGCTCACCCAGGAAGTACGGCTTGAACGGCACCATGCCGGCGGCGACCAGCAGCAGCGTCGGGTCGTCGGCCACCAGCGACGCCGAGGGCACGACCAGGTGTCCGCGGTCCTCGAAGTGGCCGAGGAAGCGGCGGCGGATCTCGTCGGAGCGCACGGCCTACGCGCCGGGTGCGTCGACGACGTCGTGGGTGCCGTCCAGGCCCAGCCCGGTGCGGAGCTCGTCCTCGCGCTCGGACATCCCGAGACGGACCTCCGCGCCGAACTCGCGCACGGCCTCCGCAAGGTTGCCCAGCGCCCCAGACAACCCGCTCTGCACCCCGGCAGAGCTGGACCGCTGCGGCGACTGAGATGCCCTGCGTAGGAGCAGAACTCCAAGGGTCGCACCGAGCGCCACGTAGAACGGCCGCCGGGTCATGACCCGCCCTTGCGCTCGAGCTTGACGTCGGACTTGATGCGCTTCTCGATGTCTGCGGCTTGCCGGCGGTGGGCCGCCCGTCGTACGCCGTAGGAGAAGGCGGCAACCTTGATGACCGGGCTGCCCAGGGTGGCGCTGAACAGCGAGGTGAGTGCGGACACGTTGCCGCTGATGGACTGCACGTTGGCGGTGATCGCATCGACGCGGACGAGCTCGCTGTTGACGTGCTCGACCGTCGTGGCGGTCTGGCTGATCAGCGGGACGGTCTCCCTCGTGATGCCGGCGACCAGGTTCTGGGTCTCGGCGAGCACCTGGCCGAGCTTGAGCAGCACGAGGGCCAGGAACACCACGAGCCCCACAAAGGCGATCGCGAAGATCAAGCCTACGACGTCCCCGAAGTGGATCACTGCTGCTCCTTGTCGGCGAGGGCGTCGAGCTCCTCGGTCGTGGGTGGTGCCGGCCTGCACCGCGGACGAAAGCCGGACGCGGCGTCCTCGGGGACGACCGCGCGGTTGCCGCGCAGCACTTCGCGCAGTCCCGCGAGCCGCTCCCGCACGACGCGCTCGACCCCCAGGTCGCCGGGCGAGTAGTACTCCCGCCCTGCGACCGGGTCGGGCGCGTACTGCTGTGCGACGACCCTGCCGGGAAAGTCGTGAGGGTAGCGGTAGCCGCCCGGGGAGCCGTGCCCGAGCGTCGCCGCTCCCGGGTAGTGGCTGTCGCGTAGGTGCGCCGGGACCGTCCCGGTGCGGCCGGCCCGTACGTCGGCCACCGCCGTGTCGACCCCGGCCAGCACCGCGTTGCTCTTGGGCGCCAGCGACAGGTGGATGACGGCCTGCGCCAGGTTGATCCGCGCCTCCGGCAGGCCGATCAGCTCCAGCGCCTGCGCGGCCGCGACCGCGACCTGCAGCGCCGACGGGTCGGCCATGCCGATGTCCTCGCTGGCGCTGACCACCAGCCGGCGGGCGATGAAGCGGGGGTCCTCACCGGCCTCGAACATCCGGGCCAGGTAGTGCAGCGAGGCGTCGACGTCGGACCCCCGGATCGACTTGATGAAGCCGCTGATCACGTCGTAGTGCTGGTCGCCGTCCCGGTCGTAGCGCACTGCCGCGCGGTCCACGGCCTGCTCGAGCAGCTGCAGGGTGACGACCTCACCGACCGCTGCGGCCTCCAGCGCGGTCAACGCCCGGCGGGCGTCGCCCCCGGCCAGCCGGACGAGGAAGTCCTCCGCGTCCGGCTCGACCACCACCGCCCCGCCGAGCCCGCGTGGGTCTGCCACCGCCCGGCGTACGACGGTCCGCACGTCCTCGTCGCTCAGCGGCTCGAGCGTCAGCAGCAGCGACCGCGACAGCAGTGGCGAGATGATCGAGAAGAACGGGTTCTCGGTGGTTGCGGCGACCAGCGTCACCCAGCGGTTCTCGACCGCCGGCAGCAGCGCGTCCTGCTGGGTCTTTGAGAAGCGGTGCACCTCGTCGACGAACAGGACCGTCTGCTGCCCGGACTCCCCCAGCGACCGCTTTGCCTCGGTGATGACCTCGCGCACGTCCTTGACTCCGGCGGTGACCGCCGACAGCTCGCGGAAGCGGCGGGCGGTCGAGCGGGCGATGGTCATCGCCAAGGTGGTCTTGCCGGTGCCGGACGGCCCCCAGAGGATGACCGACAGCGGGGCGTCGCCCTCGACCAGGCGGCGCAGCGGGGCGCCGGCGCCCAGCAGATGCCGCTGACCGACGACCTCGTCCAGCGTACGGGGCCGCATCCGGACCGCGAGGGGGGCGACCCGGTCGCGGGCCTCCTGCTCACCGGCGTCGAAGAGCGTCACGCCCGCGAGCCTACGTTCGCGGCGCCAGGCAGGAACCGGCGGCGGCGCGCCGAAGACAGCAGACAGCCCATCCCCGTCGGAAGGCCCGCCATGCGTCGTACCGCCCTTGTCTCGCTGCCCGTCCTGGCCCTCGCAGTCGCCGCCGCCGCCCTCGCGCCGCCAAGCGCCGGGTCCACGACCGTCCCCGCGTCGTTGAGCTTCGGGGTCCCGCGCGTCGTGGACCCGATCCACGTCTACGGCGAGCCCGACATCACGGTCAACCCCAAAACCGGCGCGGTACACGCCAGCGGCCCGCAGGGCACCGGGACGCAGCGCTCGATCTACAACATCTCGGTCGATGGCGGCGACTCCTACCGCATCCTGCAGAACCTGCCGATGAACACCGACGAGGCGGACGCGACCGGCTACCTGCCGACCAAGAGCGCCCTGGGACCGGGCGGCGGCGACACCGAGATCGCGATCGCGCACAACGGCCAGGCGTTCTTCAACGACCTGGCCGGCCTGGTGTCCTTCACCGCGCTGACCACCAAGGACGACGGCAAGACGACGTCCGTCGCCAACCCGCTGGCGATCCCCAAGCCGCTCGGCGACCGGCAGTGGATGGCGCTGTTCGACCCGCAGCGGGGCGACCACACGACATCGGCGTACAGGGGGCCGGTGCCACTGAACTACATGGAGTACGCCGACCAGCTCAACGGCGACCAGGTCGCCACCTCCACCGACGGCGTGGACTACTCCCACGACGCGGGCATTTACGCCAACGACGGCATCCACGCGCCCAACCACGGTGTCCCGCTGGTCGACCAGCACACCGGGAAGTTCCTCGGCCTGACGAGCAACACCACCGACGGCAACGGCAACGGCAAGGACCTGGGCCTGGTCGTCGGGATACCCGACCCGGCCGGCAAGCTCGCGTTCCACTACAACACGGTCGCGACGGGCCTGCCCGGCAGCCCGGAGACGCTGTTCCCGGTGCTCGCCCAGGACGGCGCCCGCAACCTGTACGCGGTGTGGGTCGACCACACGACCTACCAGGTCTACTACTCGTGGGCGCCGCCCGGCGCCGACAACGAGTGGAAGACCTGGTCGACCCCGCGCGTCATCAGCCGGGCGCCGGCCAACGTGAACGTCTTCCCGTGGGTCGCGGCCGGCAAGGCGCCCGGCATCATTGACGTCGCCTGGTACGGCACGAGCAAGACGCTCGCGCAGCTCGGCGCGGACGGCCCCAGCGCCAAGCTGGACCAGTCGTGGGACCTGTACTCCAGCCAGCTCGACCACGCCGCCAGCGGCACGCCGCACGTGGTGCAGGTCAAGGCCGCGCCGCACCCGATGCACTACAACGACATCTGCCTGCTGGGCACGCTGTGCGTGTCCGGCGCCGGCAACCGCAACCAGGCCGACTTCTTCAAGCTGGCCATCGACCCGCTCAGTGGCCGGGCCCGGATCATCTACACCGACTCCTCCAACAAGCTGTCCCAGGCCGGGAGCACCGACACCGCGGCCGACCACCAGGGCGCCGCGCTGGACACGGTCGTGACGCAGAACACCGGCCTGTCCGCGGTCACCGGCAAGCCGCTCGCGGCGCAGGAGTCGACGGCTCCGGTCAGCTCCATCACCGACCCCGCCGGTGATTCCCTGTTCAAGCCCCTTGGGGGCACCTACGTCCCGGGCGCGGACATCACCAAGCTCGACATCGCTAAGCAGGGCGCAAACCTCATCGCCACCGTGACCACCAAGGCGCCGCTGACGGGCGCCGCTCTGGCGGCCGCAACGCCCACTGCTCAGATCGTGGTCCGCTGGCAGATGGGCAACACCCTGTACTTCGCCGCCGCCGAGGCCAACGCCGCCACGGGCGCCACCAGCTACTACGGCGGCAAGACGTCCTCGGTGGACCTGTGCTCGGTGTCGGGTTGCAAGCCCAACTACCTGACGTACAATTCAGCTCCTGCCCCCGGCGTTGCCTCAGGCACCGGCTCGTCCACGGGCAACCGGTACGTCATCAAGATCCCCCTGTCGGCCGTGGGTAGCCCGACCTCGTCCAGCCTGCTCGAGGAGGTCATGGGCTTCGTGACCGCGTCCCCGCAGGCGGGGGTGGTGCCGCAGAACAACGGCGCGGACTTCGCCGACGTCGCCCCGCTGCAGCTCGAGGGCACCAAGACCTTCAACGCCCGCCTGGGTGCCCCGACCGGTTGACCCGCCGGCGGCTCTCCGCGGCCGACCTCCACCGCAGATCTTCGGCCGGGGCGGAGCCAGACGGCCGGCGGGGCGTTCTGGCTAGCCTGTACGGCGTGGCACTAACGGTCCTGACCTCTGCCGCCGAGGTGCTCCTGGCCAGCGACCACGACCCGTACGTCCGCGGCTCGCTGCGCCGTCCGCTGGTGTCCGGCTGGGCCGGCCCGGGCGCGCTCGCCTGGCTGGCGACCGACGCCGAGGAGCGGGTCCCGTACCTGATGTCCCTCGGCGCGCCGGCGGCCGTCGCCGCGCTGATCGCCGACCTGGCGCCCGAGCTGCGGGACCGCCAGCGCGTCACCCTGCCCCGGGGCACGTCACCACTGCTGCCGGCCTGGGTCGGCCTGACCGGCACCGACTGGGACTTCCGGTGGACCGCCGCTCCCCCGCCGCCCCAGCCGGGCGAGGCGCTCGTCGTGCCGGTCGGGGACGACCTCGTGGCGACGCTGCTCACGGCCGCCTCGCCGACCGCCTCCGCACAGCCCGGTGACCCCGCCGTACGCCGGTGGGTCGGGGTCGTGGAGCACGGCGCGCTACTGGCGTGCGCGGCCGACACCAGCGCAACGACCGGCGTCGGGCACCTGTCCTCGATCGCGGTCCTGCCTTCGACGCGCGGCCGAGGGCTCGGCTCGGCGGTCACCGCTGCGCTGACCCGGATGCTGCTGGCCGACGGCTGCGACGTGGTGACCCTAGGGATGTACGCCGACAACACCGCGGGACGGGCCCTCTACGACCGGCTCGGCTTCGTCGACTCCCACCGCTTCACCTCAGGCCCGCTGGTCGTCCGCAGCCGCTGGTGATCCGACCGGCACGAGGGCTCAGGGCTCCGGTACCCAGTCGACGCCGGCCTCGGCGCGCTGCAGCGGCGTGATCGGTGCCGGCGCGCCGGTCAGCGGGTCCTGGCCGCCGCCGGTCTTGGGGAACGCGATGACCTCGCGCAGGGAATCGGCGCCGGCGAGCAGCATGACGACGCGGTCCCAGCCCAGCGCGATCCCGCCGTGCGGCGGGGCGCCGAAGGCGAAGGCGTCGAGCAGGAAGCCGAACTTCTCCTGTGCGGCCTCGGCGTCGATGCCCATCAGGTCGAACACCCGCTGCTGCATCTGCTGCGAGTGGATCCGGATCGAGCCACCGCCGAGTTCGGTGCCGTTGCAGACGATGTCGTAGGCGTAGGCGAGCGCGTTTTCGGGCTGGGTGTCGAAGGTGTCGGCGTACTCCGGCTTGGGCGAGGTGAAGGCGTGATGCACGGCGGTCCAGGCGCCGGAGCCAACGGCCACGTCGCCGGCGGCCTTCGCGTCCGAGGCCGGCTCGAACATCGGCGCGTCCACGACCCACACGAACTCCCAGCGGCTCTCGTCGATGAACCCGCAGCGCCTGCCGACCTCCAGCCGTACGGCGCCCAGCAGGGCCCGGCTCGGCGTCGGGTCGCCCGCAGCGAAGAAGACGCAGTCGCCCGGACTGGCACCGACATGTGCGGCGATCCCGTCGCGCTCGGCCTCGGACAGGTTCTTAGCGACCGGTCCGCCGAGCGTGCCATCGGCCTGCACGAGCACGTACGCCAGGCCCTTGGCGCCGCGCTGGCGGGCCCAGTCCTGCCACGCGTCCAGCTGCTTTCGCGGCTGCGCGGCCCCGCCCGGCATGACCACCGCCCCGACGTACGCGGCCTGGAAGACCCGGAACGGGGTGCCGGCGAAGTACTCGGCGCACTCGATGAGCTCGTTGCCGAAGCGCAGGTCGGGCTTGTCGTTGCCGTAGCGGCGCATCGACTCGGCGTAGGTGATCCGCGGGATCGGCAGCGGGATGCGGGCACCGATCAGCGCCCACAGCGCGGCGACGAGCTTCTCGCCGACCGCGATCACATCGTCCTGGTCGACGAAGCTCATCTCCACGTCCAGCTGGGTGAACTCCGGCTGGCGGTCAGCGCGCAGGTCCTCGTCGCGGTAGCACCGGGCGATCTGGTAGTACCGCTCGAGGCCGCCGACCATGAGCAGCTGCTTGAACAGCTGGGGTGACTGGGGCAGGGCGTACCAGCTGCCGGGCTGCAGTCGCACCGGTACGAGGAAGTCGCGCGCGCCCTCGGGGGTGCTGCGGGTCAGCGTCGGGGTCTCGACCTCGACGAACCCCTCGCCGTGCAGCACCTCGCGGGCGGTGCGGCTGACCTCGGACCGCAGGCGCATGGCAGCGGCCGGACCGGAGCGGCGCAGGTCCAGGTAGCGGTAGCGCAGCCGGACCTCCTCGCCCACCTCGACGTGGTCATCGATCGGGAAGGGCAGCGTCGCGCTGGTCGACAGCACCGTCAGGCCGGTCGCGTCGACCTCGACGTCACCGCTAGGCAGGTTGGGGTTCGCGCTGCCTTCTGGCCGGCTGCGGACCTTACCGGTGACCTGCACGCAGTACTCGGTGCGCAGCCCGTGCGCGTCCTCGCTGCGCACGACGACCTGCACGATCCCGGACCGGTCGCGCAGGTCCAGGAACGCCACCCCGCCGTGGTCCCGCCGCCGGGCCACCCACCCGGCCAGCGTGACGGTCTCGCCGGCATGCTGCTCGCGCAACGTGCCGGCCTCGTGCGTGCGGAGCATCTAGAGCCTTCCCGAGATGGTGTCGTGCAGGTCGGTCAGCGGTACGGCGGTCTGCTCGCCGCCCCGCAGGTCCTTGAGCTGTACGACGCCGGCCTCCAGGTCGCGGTCACCGACGACCACTGCCAGGCGCGCCCCGGAACGGTCCGCAGCCTTCATCGCACCCTTGAGGCCGCGGTCGCCGTACGCCAGGTCGGTCGCGATGCCGTGCCCGCGCAGGTCCGCGACGGTGGTGACGGCCCACGCCTTGGCCGTCGAGCCAAGGGGTACGACGAAGACCTGCAGCCCCGGCTGCGCCGTGGCGATCCCCTCGGCGTCGAGGGCGAGCAGGGTGCGCTCCAAGCCGAGCGCCCAGCCGATCCCGGGCAGGGGCGGGCCGCCGATCGACTGCGACAGCCCGTCGTACCGCCCCCCGCCGCCGACCGCGGATTGGGCGCCGAGGCCGTCGTGGACGAACTCGAAGGTGGTGCGCATGTAGTAGTCGAGCCCGCGCACCAGCAGCGGCGCCGTCTCGTAGGCGATGCCGAGCGCGGTCAGGTGCTGCTGCACCGCCTCGTGGTGCTCCCGGCACGCCTCGCACAGCGAGTCCTCCAGCAGCGGGGCGTCGGCCAGCTGCGCCTGCAGCTGCGGCCGCTTGTCGTCCAGCACCCGCAGCGGGTTGAGGGCCGCCCGGGCGCGGGTCGCGTCGTCCAGGTCGAGCCCGGCCAGGAAGGCCGCCAGCGCCGCGCGGTACGCCGGCCGGCAGACCGGGTCCCCGAGACTGGTCAGCAGCAGCCGGACCTGGGTGAGGCCCAGCCGCGAAAAGCCTTGCCAAGCAAGGGCAATGACCTCTGCGTCCAGGGCCGGGTCGACCAGCCCGACCGCCTCGACGCCGACCTGCTGGAACTGCCGAAACCGCCCCGCCTGCGGCCGCTCGGCCCGGAACATCGGCCCGGCGTACCGCAGCTTGACCGGCAGCTGGCCGTGGTGCAGCCCGTGCTCGAGCACAGCGCGTACGACGCCGGCGGTGCCCTCGGGACGCAGGGTCAACGACCGGCCGCCGCGGTCGGTGAAGGTGTACATCTCCTTCCTGACGACGTCGGTGCTCTCCCCGACGCCGCGCGCGAACAGCTCGGTGTCCTCGAACACCGGCGGCTCGACATAGGCGTAGCCGGACAGCGCAGCGGGCTCGAGCAGGCCGTCCCGGACCGCCAGAAAGGCCGAGCCGGGCAGCACGTCGTAGGTCCCCTTGGGGGCCTGGAACACCATCTACAGCCCCTGGGAGGGCGACACCGGAGCGAGGTCCTGCAGGTAGGGGTTGGTGGCCCGCTCGCGCCCGATCGTCGTAGACGGGCCGTGGCCGCAGTGGACCACGGTCGCATCGGCCAGGGGCAGGACCTCCCGGGCGAGCGAGACCTGCATGTCGGCAAAGGACCCGCCGGGCAGGTCGCAACGACCGATCGAGCCCTGGAACAGCACGTCACCGGAGAAGACGGTCCCTTCGAGCCCGAACATCACCGAGCCCGGTGTGTGCCCCGGCGCGAAGGCCGTGCTGATCGCCAGCCCGGCCAGCTCCAGAGGTACGGCGGGGTCGAGCAGCGCGATGTCGGAGGGCTCGGTCCAGCTCAGGCGACCGCCGAACAGCTGCCGGCTCTCCGGGCTCAGGCCCTTCATCGGGTCGGCCAGCAGCTCCCGGTCCTGCGGGTGGATCCAGGCCGGGATGTTGCGCGCGCCGCAGACAGGCGTGACGGAGAAGGTGTGGTCCAGGTGGCCGTGGGTGAGCAGGACGGCGACCGGCTGCAGCCGCAGCTCGCGCAGCAGTTCGTCGAGCTCGTCCTGCACCCCGATGCCCGGGTCGACCACGACGCACTGCTCGCCCTCACCCGGCGCAACGACCCAGCAGTTGGTGTCGAAGGCAGCAGCCGGGAACCCACGCACGAGCACGGTCGTCATCTCCTCAAAGACAGGCGGTCGTTCGACCCTACCGACGCATGCCGCCGCCAGCCGAGCGGGTTTGCCTACACTCCCGGCACGTACGACCCCCTGAACTCGACGTGGAGGATGAGCGTGGCCAGCAGCAAGCGCGAGCGAGAGCTCGCCCGGATGAGGGCAGAGCGCCAGGCCGCCCGCCGGCAGGCTGTCCAGGCACGTCGCCGCCAGCGCAACGCCACCGTCGCGAGCGTCGCGGCAGTCGTCGTCGTGCTCGCTCTTGTAGTCGGGGCGGTCCTGCTCCTGCGGGGAGGCAGCAAGAAGCCGCCGGTTGCGGCTGCCGTCACCCCGCCACCGATCGCTACCGCCAGCGCCTCGCCGAGCGCCGCCAAGCCGGGTACGTGCACCTACACCAAGTCAGGCACGGCCTCCAAGCAGCTCGGCGGCAAGCTGCCGCCGACGACCGGCGTCGAGCAGACCAAGCCGGTGACCGAGCAGATCCTCACCAGCCAAGGCGAGATCGACATCAAGCTGCTCACCGCCAAGGCCCCGTGCACCGTCAACAACTTCACCGCGCTGGCGGCGTTCCACTTCTTCGACGCCACGCCGTGCCACCGCCTGACCACCCAGGGCATCTTTGTCCTGCAGTGCGGCGACCCGAGCGGCACCGGCTCAGGTGGACCGGGCTGGAAGTTCAACGACGAGAACCTCAAGGGCGCCACCTACCCCCGCGGCACCCTGGCGATGGCCAACAGCGGGCCGGACACCAACGGCAGCCAGTTCTTCCTGGTCTACAAGGACAGCCAGTTGCCGCCGTCGTACACACCCTTCGGCACCATCACCAAGGGCCTCAACGTGCTCGACAAGGTCGCCGCCGGCGGCTCGATCCCGGCCGGGGACGGCAAGCCCAAGGTCGCGGTCCGGATCCTCAAAGTCGTCCGCACCAAGTCCTGACCCCGGCCCCGCCGGCCCCCTCCGCCCCGCCCTCTCCACACGCGCCCCCTCGGGGGGCGCGATCTTGACGCTTTGGTGCGCGACACGTCGTCCCGTCAGCACAAGCGTCAAGATCGCCGCAGGATTGGGCTAGGAGCGGCGCCGGAGGAGGGGCGGGCACGGGTGGCGCCGCAGGAGTGGCCGGGCGGTCAGGAGGTGACGCGGTAGGCGTCGTACACGCCTTGGACGGACCGGACCTGGGCCAGCAGGTGCCCGAGGTGCTTGGGATCGGCCATCTCGAAACAGAAGCGGGAGACCGCCACCCGGTCCCGGGTCGTGGTCACCGTCGCGGACATGATGTCGACGTGTGCGTCGGACAGCACGCGGGTCACGTCGGACAGCAGGCGGCTGCGGTCGAGCGCCTCGACCTGGATGTTGACCAGGAACAGCGAGGCCGCCGTCGGCGCCCACTCCACCTCGACCAGGCGGTCCGCGTCGGCTGTAAGGCCTTTGGTGTTGACGCAGTCGGCGCGGTGCACGCTCACGCCACGACCGCGGGTGACGAAGCCGACGACCTCGTCGCCGGGGACCGGCGTGCAGCAGCGGGCCAGCTTGACCCACACGTCGCTAGCCCCCTTGACCATGATCCCGGGGTCGGTCGTCGGGCGGTTGCGGGCGGGGCGGGTCGGCGCTGCGGTCTCCGCGAGGTCCTCCACGGCGCCCTCGGTGCCGCCCATCGCCGCCATGATCTTGTGCACGACGCTCTGCGCGGACAGCCGGCCCTCGCCGACCTCGACGTACAGGGCCGTGACGTCGGTCAGGTGCAGGTCCTTGGCCAGGTTGGACAGCGCGTCGCCGCCGAGCAGCCGCTGCAGCGGCAGCCCCGCCTTGCGTACCGCCCGGCCGATCTGGTCCTTGCCGGTGTCGACCGCGTCCTCGCGCCGCTCCTTGGCGAACCACTGGCGGATCTTGTTGCGGGCCCGCGGGCTCTTGACGAACTGCAGCCAGTCCTGGGACGGGTGCGCCGTCTCGGCCTTGCTGGTGAAGATCTCGACGACATCGCCATTGTCGAGGGGCGACTCGAGCGGTACGAGCCGGCCGTTGACCCGCGCTCCGATGCAGCGGTGGCCGACCTCGGTGTGGACGCCGTAGGCGAAGTCGACCGGCGTCGCCCCTGCCGGCAGCGACACGACATCGCCCTTGGGCGTGAACACGAAGACCTCGGCCGAGTGCAGGTCGAAGCGCAGGGAGTCCAGGAACTCCCCCGGGTCGGCCGCCTCCTTCTGCCAGTCCAGCAGCTGTCGCAGCCAGGCCATGTCGTCGCCCTTGACGGGCGTGCTGACCGCGCCACCCTCCTTGTACTTCCAGTGGGCGGCGATGCCGTACTCGGCCCGCTTGTGCATCTCCAGGGTCCGGATCTGCAGCTCGACCGGCTTGCCCTCGGGTCCGATCACCGAGGTGTGCAGCGACTGGTACATGTTGAATTTCGGCATCGCGATGAAGTCCTTGAACCGGCCGGGAACCGGGGACCACAGGGCGTGCACGGTGCCGAGCGCGGCGTAGCAGTCGCGCACCGAGTCCACGGTGATGCGGATGCCGACCAGGTCGTAGATGTCGGTGAAGTCCCGGCCGCGCACGATCATCTTCTGGTAGATCGAGTAGTAGTGCTTGGGTCGGCCGGTGACCGTCGCCCGGATCTTGGCCGCCTTGAGGTCGGCCTCGATCTTGGTGGTGACCTCGGCCAGCTGGGTGTCCCGGGACGGCGCCCGATCGGCCACGAGGCGCACGATCTCGTCGTACCGCTTCGGGTAGAGGGTGGCGAAAGCCAGGTCCTCCAGCTCCCACTTCAAGGTGTTCATGCCGAGGCGGTGCGCCAACGGGGCGAAGATCTCCAGCGTCGCGGTCGCGATGCGCTGCTGCTTGTCCTGCTTGAGAAAGCCCAAGGTGCGCATGTTGTGCACCCGGTCGGCGAGCTTGATGACCAGCACCCGGGGGTCGCGGGCCATCGCCACGACCATCTTGCGGATCGTCTCGGCCTCGGCCGCCTCGCCGTACTCGATCTTGTCGAGCTTGGTCACGCCGTCGACGAGGTGCGCGACGTCCACGCCGAACTCCTCGCGCACCGCCTCCAGCGTGTACGGGGTGTCCTCGACCGTGTCGTGCAGCAGCGCAGCGACCAGCGTCGTGGTGTCCATGCCGAGCTCGGCCAGGATCGTGGTGACCGCGAGCGGATGGGTGATGTACGGGTCGCCGCTGCGTCGCTGCTGGTCGCCGTGCGCCTGCTCGGCCACCTCATACGCCCGCTGCACCAGCCGCAGGTCGGCCTTCGGGTGGCTCGCCCGAATCGTCCGGTTGAGCGGCTCCAGGACCGCTGGCGTCCCGCCGGGCTTGGTCGCGGTGAGCCGGGCCAGGCGGGCGCGCACGCGACGGCCGGAGGCCGAACCGCTGCCGCGCTCGACCTCGGCGTCCCGCTGCTGGGGGGGGCCTGGGACCTGCAGATCCGCGGCGGCGTGGACGGGCGCCTCGGCCGCCTGGACGGCAGGCCCGGCAGGGACGTCTGCGGCCACAGGCGACTCCTCACGCTCGGTCCCTCCAGTGTACGGCGACGTGCACTCCGGGATCACGAGCCACACCCGGGCGCGCCGAGGCGCGGTCAGTAGGTGAGCAGGGCGTGCACGTCGCGACCAGGCAGCGCGGCGCGCCCCGACAACGCGCTCAGCTCGAGCAGAACCGAGATGCCGACGACGATGCCCCCGGCCCGCTCGGCCAGGTCGACCGCCGCCGCGGCGGTACCACCGGTGGCCAGGACGTCGTCGACGACGAGCACCCGGTCACCCGGCTCGAGGGCGTCCCGGTGGACCTGCAGCGCGTTGCTGCCGTACTCCAGCTCGTACGCCGCCTCGTGCACCTCACCCGGCAGCTTGCCGGGCTTGCGCACCGGCACGAAGCCGGCGCCGAGGTGGTAGGCGACGGGGGCGGCGATCAGGAAGCCCCGGGCCTCGATGCCGAGCACCTTCTCGACGGTGCCTCGCCCGTGGTGAGCCACGATCGCATCGACCGCGCCCGCAAAGGCGATGTGGTCCGCCAGCAGGGGGCTGATGTCCTTGAACACGATGCCGGGCGTCGGGAAGTCCGGCACGTCCAGGACCCGGCTGCGCAGCAGCGCATCGAGATCGAGCATCAACGCTTGCGCTTGCCCGACGGTCGACTCGGGCGGGTGCCCTTCTTGCGCGGCGCGGGGCCCTTGCCGGCCGGGCGGCGGGCGGCAGCCGACCCGGCACCGCCGGCGCCGCTCTGCCCGATCACCGTCGAATCGATGACCGTCGACCCCGACGTGGTGGGCGCGGCCTGCAACGCCTCGGCGGTGACCGCTACGGACCCGCCGGTCGCCATCGCTGCCGCGGGCACGGCTACGCCGCGGCCGGTCGGACGCCCCTGACTGCTGCCGCCCCGCTTGGACAGGACCCGGGCGGACAGCGCCTGGAACTGTGGCTCGCGCTCCTTGAGGTCGGCCAGCAGCGGCGTCGCGAGGAACAACGAGGAGTACGCGCCTGCGGCCAACCCGACGAACAACGCCAGCGCAAGGTCCTTCAGGGTGCCGGCGCCGAGCAGCAACGCGCCCACGAACAACAGGCCGGAGACCGGCAGCAGAGCGATGAGCGAGGTGTTGATCGAGCGCATGAAGGTCTGGTTGACCGCGAGCTCGGCCTGCTCGGAGTACGTCGTGCTGCTGCCCGAGGCCAACAACCTGGTGTTCTCCTCGACCTTGTCGAACACCACGATCGTGTCGTACAGCGAGTAGCCGAGCACGGTCAACAAGGCGATCACCGTGGACGGCGTCACGACGAAACCGGTGACGGAGTAGATGCCCGCCGCCAGGAACAGGTCGTGGATGAGGGCGACGATCGCCGAGATCGCCATCTTGGGCTCGAACCGGATCGAGATGTAGACGATCACCGCGACGAGGAAGGCCACCAGGCCCTGCAGCGCCTTGTTGGTGATCTGCTTGCCCCACGCCGGCCCGACGTCCTGGAACCCGACCGCGTCCGGCGACACGTGGAAGCGACCGGCGAGCCCGTTGATGAGGGTGTCCTTTTGCGCATTGGTCAACGGACCGGACTCCACCCGCAGGGAGGTGCCGCCGTTGCTGGTGCCGACCGTCTGGACGATGGCGTCGTTGATGCCGAGCGAAGAGATGTAGGACCGGCTGTCCTGCACGCTGACGCTCTTTGTCGCCGGCACGGTGAAGATGTCGCCGCCCTTGAACTCCACCCCGAGGTTGAACCCGCGCACCAGCATGCTGACCAGCGCGATCAGCACCAGGACGGCGCTCACGACATAGAAGCGCTTGCGCCGCTGGATCAGCGGGAAGCTGGTCTCGCCGCGGTAGAGCCGGTGGGCCATGCCCATGTCAGGCCTCTCGGGAGGTGGGGACGACGCGGGACGAGCCGGCGCCGGCGGGGACCGGCTGTGCGGCAGCAGTGCCCGACAGCCCGCGGCGCGGTCCACCGGTCGAGGGCTGACCGCCCTCCGGTCCGAAGAAACCGGTCAGGCGGCTGCGCGAGAACCACCGGAACCGCGACAGGTAGGAGATGAGCGGCCGGGTGAACAGGAAGACCACGACGATGTCGAGCACAGTCGACAGGCCGAGGGTGAAGGCGAAACCGCGCACTCCGCCGACCGAGACGAAGTACAGGATGACGGCCGCGAGGAAGGACACGGTGTCCGCCGACAAGATGGTGCGCCGGGCCCGGACCCAGGCGCGGTCCACGGCCGAGCGCGGAGTACGGCCCTCCTTGATCTCATCCTTAAGCCGTTCGAAGTAGACGACAAAGGAGTCGGCGGTGATGCCGACCGCCACGATGAACCCGGCGATGCCAGCCAGCGACAGCGCGAACCCGATCTCCTTGCCGAGCAGGCTCACCATCGCGTACGTCAGTGCCGCCGAGGTCAGCAGGCTGGCGATGGTCACCAGCCCGAGCGCCCGGTAGTACAGCAGCGAGTAGACGACGACGGCCAGCAGGCCGAGACCGCCTGCCAGCAGGCCGCTGTGCAGCTGGTCCCCGCCGAGCGAGGCGGACAGAACTTGGGTGTCGCCGGCCCGGAAGGTAAGCGGCAGCGCGCCGTACTTGAGGTCGTTGGCGAGGGCCTGCGCCTCCTTCTGGGTGAACCGGCCGCTGATCTGGGCATCGCTCTGGATGACGCTCTGAATGGCGGGGGCGCTCTCGACGAGCCCGTCCAGGACGACGGCAACCCGGGTCATCGTCGGCGCGGTCTTACGGGTCAGCTCGGTGAACTTGTCCTGGCCCGAGCCGGTGAACTGCACGTTGACCACGATGCCGATGCCGCTTGAATCGGTACCGACGGTGGCGCCCTTGACGTCGCTGCCGCGGACCTTGGCGACGTCGAGCTGGTATTTCTCCCCGCCGTCACTGCTGCAGGCGACGATCTGCTTGTCCGGGTCGTCCTCGATGACGCCGCTCTGCCGCGCCTTCGGGTTGGTGCAGTCCAGCGCCGCGAAGCTCTGGGGGGTGAACAGGTCCCCGGTGTGGACGAGCGGACCGCCGGCGGCCGTGGGAGCGGGCGCGGCCGGCGCCGTGGTCGTGGGTGCGGCAGGCGTGGTGGCGGCCTTGGGAGCGGCTGGCCTGGGCGCGGCGGTCTTGGGCGGGCTGCTGGGCGCCGGGCTCGGGGCCGCGAGCAGCCCGGCGGTGATCGGTCGTTTGCGCGGTGTGGTCGGGACCGACGTGGCCTTCGGCGCTACCTTGCTGGGGGCCGGGGTGGGCGCGGCCTTCGGGGTGGGCGCGGTTGGCGGCACGGGCAGCCGGGACGGCTGTGAGGGCTGGGAGTTCAGCACCTCGCGGAAGCGCAGCTGCGCGGTCTTGGTGACGTTGGCAATGTTGCCGCGGTTGCCGCCGGGCACGCTCACAACGATGTTGTCGCCCTCGGTGACGACCTCCGCCTCGGAGACTCCCGCCCCGTTCACCCGCTTGCTGATGATGGCGACGGCCGTGTCGAGCTGGGTTGCCGTCGGCCGCTGACCCTTGGTCCCGTTGGCCTGCAGGATCACGCTGGCGCCACCGCGCAGGTCCAGGGCCAGCTTCGGCGTCAGCGGCTTGCCCCCGGTCCCGCCGAACACGACGCCTGCGTAGAGCAGGGCGAGCAGGAGGAGCAGGACGCCGAAGTACCTGCCGACGTGCAGCCGGCCTCGCTTCGACGGACCGGGACGTGCCACGGGGAGGGGTCTCCTGTCTCGGGCGCCGCTGCTCGGCGCAGGTGCCGCTCACTGTCCGCGGCGCAGTCCGGCCGAGTCTACCTAGCGTCTTGCTCCGTCAACGGCTCCGAGCTTGGCCGGGTTCCGCCCGCGTCGCCGTCGGGGGCACCGCTCACGTCTCGGCATCACCCAGGTCCAGCGGCAGTACGTCGACCGGTCGGGGCGGCCGCAGCCCGAGGTGTGCCCACGCGGCGGACGTCGCGACCCGCCCCCTGGGGGTGCGCAGGACCAGGCCGGTGCGCACCAGGAACGGCTCCGCAACCTCCTCGACCGTCTCGGCCTGTTCGCTCACCGCGACCGCGAGGGTCGACAGGCCGACCGGGCCGCCACCGAAGCGCTGGACCAGGGCCTCCAGCACGGCCCGGTCCAGCCGGTCCAGGCCGAGCTCGTCGACGTCGTACACCGTGAGGGCGTCCCGGGCCACCGCCCGGGTGACCCGGCCGTCGGTGCGGACCTCGGCGTAGTCCCGCACCCGGCGCAGGAGTCGGTTGGCGATGCGTGGTGTGCCGCGGGAGCGGCTGGCGATCTCCGCCCCACCGTCCCGGTCGAGCTGCACGCCGAGCAGGCCGGCGGAGCGGACGAGCACCCGCTCGAGCTCGGCGGGGCTGTAGGGCTCCATGTGAGCGGTGAAGCCGAACCGGTCGCGCAGCGGCCCGGTCAGCAGACCGGCCCGGGTCGTGGCGCCGACGAGGGTGAACGGGGCGACCTCCAGCGGGATCGCCGTCGCGCCCGGCCCCTTGCCGACGATGACATCAACCCGAAAGTCCTCCATCGCGGCGTACAGCAGCTCCTCGGCAGCGCGGGCGATGCGATGGATCTCGTCGATGAACAGCACCTCGCCCTCATTGAGGGAGGACACCAGCGCCGCCAGGTCGCCGGCCCGCTCGAGTGCCGGGCCGCTGGTGATCCGGATGCCGGTCCCCAGCTCAGCCGCGATGATCATCGCCAGCGACGTCTTGCCCAGTCCCGGGGCACCGGACAGGAGCACGTGGTCCGGCGGCCGTCCGCGGCGGCGCGCGCTTTCGAGCACCAGCGACAGCTGCTCGCGGACCCGCTCCTGCCCGACGAACTCCTCCAGCCGGCGCGGCCGCAGTGCGGAGTCCACGCCGAGGTCGTCCGCAACGGCCTCCGGGCGTACCAGCTCGCCGCCGCTGCCACGCGCCGACAGCTCGCCGGCCTCGCGCGCCGACAGCTCCTCCGGCGTCACCGTCGGCGCGGGCCGGAGCGGACGGGACGCGTGGCCCGGGCGCCTCGCGCAGCCCCGAGGCTGGTCACCGGGCGCGACCCAACAGGGCGAGCGCCTCGCGCAGCAGCACCGGTACATCGCCGTCGCTCGCGCCCGGATGCGCCTGGGCCAGTCGTACGACCGCGTCGTCGGCCTGCCCCCCGGTCCAGCCCAGTCCGACCAAGGCCGAGCTGAGGGTGTCCCGCCAGGGGGCCTGCCCCACGCGGTCCGACGCCGGGCGCGGGCCGGCGGCGATCTTGTCCTTGAGCTCGAGCACGAGCCGCTGAGCACCCTTGCGGCCGATGCCGGGCACCAGGCACAGCGCGACGAGGTCCTCGGCGAGCAGGGCCCGCTGCAGCCCCTCGGGCGTGTGCACCGTCAACACGGCCTGGGCCAGCTTCGGCCCGACCCCGCTGGAGCTCTGCAGCAGCTCGAACAGCTCCCGTTCCTGCTCGTCGGCGAAACCGTAGAGCGTCAAGCTGTCCTCGCGTACCACCAACGAGGTCGACAGGGTCGCCTCCTCCCCCACCCGCAGCCGGGCCCGCGTGCCTGGCGTGGTCTGCACTGCCAGCCCGATGCCCCCGACCCGCAGCACCACACCCGCCTGCGGGAGCGCCACGACCGTCCCCGAAAGACTGGCGATCACCGTCCAGCTCCGGCAGCAAGGGCGGCACGATCTGCACCGGCGGCCAATCGAGCCAGGCCCGGTGCGCGCCAGAGGTGGCAGACCGCGAGGGCCAGGGCGTCCGTGGCGTCGGCCGGTCGGGGCGGGGTCGGCAGATGCAGGATGCGCGTGACCATGGTCCCGACCTGGTTCTTGTCCGCGCGGCCGGAGCCGGTGACCGCGGCCTTGACCTCGCTGGGGGTGTGCAACGCAACCGGGATGCCCCGCCGAGCGGCGCACACGATGGCGACGGCGCCGGCCTGCGCGGTGCCCATGACCGTACGGACGTTGGCCTGGGAGAACACCCGCTCGACCGCGACGGCATCCGGCCGGTGGAGGTCGAGCCAGGCCTCGAAGGCCCGCTCCAGCGCGACCAGGCGCAGCCCCAGCTCGTCCCCGGACGGGGTACGGACGACGTCGACGGCCACCAGCGTGGCGCGTCCGGGGGCGCCGTCCACGACGCCAAGACCGCACCGGGTCAGCCCGGGATCGACGCCCAGCACCCGCACGCCCCACCCCCTCCGCCGCGTCCGGCCCACAGGTGAACACCTGTTCGACCAGGAGCCTAGGCCGATAGCGCGGCCTCCGGTGGAGGCGCGCCCGACCAGCTGCCCACGACCCATCCCCTACCGCCCGTACCCGACTGTATTGATCATCCGCTGGATCGATGCGGGCTGAGCCGTCCCAGGGCCCGGTGGATCATCGCAGCGATTGATGATCATCAGGATGCCTGGGCGCAATGGGTGTACAGCACTGCGCAATGCGTGCTGCGCGCCGTACGACCGTCAGACGCTTTCGAGTACCTCATCGCTCACGTCGAAGTTGGCCCAGACGTTCTGCACGTCATCGAGGTCCTCCAGTGCGTCGACGAGCTTGAGCACCTTGCGGGCCACCTCGTCCTCGAGCGGGATGCTCATCCCCGGCAGCCAGGCGATGTCGGCCGAGTCCACCTCCAGCCCGGCGGCTGAGCAGGCGAGCCGCAGCGCGTGGGTGTCCGTGGCGTCGCAGACGATCTCAAACGCGTCGTCCTGCTCGTTCACCTCTTCGGCGCCGGCGTCGAGCACCGCCAGCAGGACGTCGTCCTCGGTCAGGTCGCTGGTCCGCCGTACCAGCACGACGCCCTTGCGGGAGAACAGATAGGACACCGAACCCGGGTCGGCCGGGTTGCCACCGTTGCGGTTGATTGCGGTACGCACCTCCGCGGCCGCCCGATTGCGGTTGTCGGTCAGGCACTCGACGAGGATGGCGACACCGCCCTGGCCGTACGCCTCGTAGGTGATCTCCTCGTACGCCGCGGCGTCGCCCGTCGCGCCACTGCCGCGTTTGACCGCGCGCTCGATGTTGTCATTGGGCACCGACAGCCGCTTGGCACCGGCGATGGCATCGGCCAGCGTCGGGTTGCCGGAGACGTCGCCACCGCCGGTACGCGCCGCGACCTCGATCGTCTTGATCAGCTTGGCGAACAGCTTGCCGCGCTTGGCGTCGACGACCGCCTTCTTGTGCTTGGTCGTCGCCCACTTGGAATGGCCGCTCACGGTGCCCCCTTTTCGGTTTCCTGCGCCGCCATCTTGTCATCCTGGCGGTCCTGGTCGGCGGGCTGCTGCGTCTCCATGGCCCGGCGCACCATCTGCACGAACAATGCGTGCACCCGGCCGTCACCGGTCAGCTCGGGGTGGAACGACGTCGCCAGCAACCGGCCCTGCCGTACCGCCACCGGGTGGCCGCCGACCCGCGCCAGCACCTCGACCCCGTTGCCGACGCCCTCCACCCAAGGAGCGCGGATGAAGACCGCGTGCACCTCGCCCACTCCGTCCAACTCGAGCTGGGCCTCGAAGGAGTCGATCTGGCGGCCAAAGGCGTTGCGGCGGACGACGACGTCCAAGCCGCCGAGCGTGGGCTGCCCGGGCCGGCCGTCCCGGACCTGATCGGCCAGCAGCACCATGCCCGCACACGTGCCGTACGCCGGCAGACCAGCCGCAAGGACCCGCTGCAACGGCTCCAGCAGCTCGAAGACGGTGAGCAGGCGGCCCATGGTGGTGGACTCACCGCCCGGCAGGATGATCCCGTCCAGACCGGTCAGGTCCCCGGCGCGGCGTACCTCGACCGGTTCGGCGCCGGCGGCGTGCAGGGCCGACAGGTGCTCCCGGACGTCACCCTGCAGCGCCAGCACCCCGATCCGCGGCGCCGTCCTACTGGGCTCCCGCAGGGCCGGGCGCCCGGGGGTCACCAGCCGCGGGTGGCCAGCAGGTCGCCGGCGCCGAGGGAGTCGGCGGCGATCCCGACCATGGCCGCACCGAGCCCGCGGCTGACCTTGGCGATCCGGTCGGCGTCCCGGAAGTAGGCCGTGGCCTCGACGCAGGCCCGGGCGCGCTGCGAGGGGTCGCCGGACGTGAAGATCCCGCTGCCGATGAACACTCCGTCGGCGCCGAGCTGCATCATCATGGCCGCGTCCGCGGGCGTGGCGACGCCACCGGCGGTAAACAGCACGACGGGGAGCCGACCGAGCTCGGCGGTCTGCTGAACCAACTCGACCGGGGCCCGCAGGTCCTTCGCCGCGGCGAAGATCTCGCTGGAGTCCATGACCGTCAGACGCCGGATCTGGCCCAGGATGGTACGGATGTGGGTGGTCGCCTGTGACACGTCCCCGGTGCCTGCCTCCCCTTTGGAGCGGATCATCGCGGCGCCCTCGGAGATGCGCCGCAGCGCCTCGCCGAGGTCGGTCGCGCCGCAGACGAACGGGACGGTGAAGCCGGCCTTGTCGATGTGGTGGGCGTAGTCGGCGGGGGTCAGCACCTCGGACTCGTCGATGTAGTCCACACCGATCGCCTGCAGCACCTGCGCCTCGACGAAGTGCCCGATGCGGGCCTTGGCCATCACGGGGATCGTGACCTCGGCCTGGATGCCCTCGATCAGGTCTGGATCGCTCATCCGCGCCACCCCGCCGTCGCGGCGGATGTCGGCGGGTACCCGCTCGAGGGCCATGACCGCGACCGCGCCGGCGTCCTCGGCGATGCGCGCCTGGTGGGCGTCTACGACGTCCATGATGACGCCACCCTTGAGCTGCTCGGCCATGCCGCGCTTGAGTAGCGGCGAACCGGTGGTCACACTGTCCTCGGCCATGTCGACATCGTAGTTCAGCGGTAGGTCAGCGGCCCACCTGCCGGGAGCAGCAATATGCAGTCTGGGCCGCCGGCCCCGGTCAGGCAAGTGCCGTGTCGTCGATGTCGAAGTAGGTCGGCACCGCCCGGTGGCCGGCCAGACGCAGGGCGCGGGGCAACCGGCGGCGGCGCAGCGCGCGGGTGTCCTTGACAGCGGAGTTGTGGAACGACCGGGCCAGACCGACCCGTGTCGAGGCCGTACGGAGCTCCTCGAGAGCAGTGTCGCGCGGCAGCCGGTCCGCCGCGGCCCGCAGGGCCCGGGACAGGTCGTTCTCCACCGCCTCACGGCCCTGCGGGCCGGCGCCCAGCGACGCCGACGCGGCACAGTCCAGGGCGCGCGCCTCGGGCCCCTCCGGCAGGTGCGGCAATAGCGCCCTGGCGGCGGCGGCGCGGCGTGCCAGCTGGGCATCCAGGGCCGCCCAGGCCGCGTCGACCCGGGCGTGCATGCGGTCCAGCCGGCCGGCCGTCCAGGTCACGTACGAGGCGAGCAGTACGACGACGAACACGACCTCTACGACGGTCACGGCGCAACGCGGTCCCGCACCACGGCCAGCCAGCGGCGCAGCGTCTCCGACACCCGGCCCGGGTCGTCGTCCTGCCCGTCGTCCACCACGTCCAGCTCGTCGGTCGTGTCCTCGAGCTCGACCGGCGCTGCGGGCGCGACGGTCTCGTACACCTCGATGACCTGACGGGTGATCTGCGGCCAGTCGTACGCCGTCACCGCCTGCCGCCCGCGCTCGGCCAACACGTCCCGACGGGGGGCGTCGAGCAGCAGGGCAGCCAACTCGGCGGCCAGGGCGCCTGCGTCGCCCACCGGGAACAGCACCCCCGCCCGGCCGTCCTGCAGCACGCGACGGAACGCCTCGAGGTCGCTCGCCACCACGGGCGTACCGCTCGCCATCGCCTCGATCAGCACGACGCCGAAGCTCTCACCGTGGGTGTTGGGCGCGCAGTAGACAGCGCCGCTGGCGTATACCCCGGCCTTGTCGGCGTCGCTGATCAACCCGAGTAGCTCCACCCGGCTGCGCAGCCCCGGCGGGACCGTCGCCCGCACCTGCTCGAGGTCTCCCGGGCCGGCCACCAGCAACCGGACCTGCGGTACAGCGGCGACCAGGGCCGGGAGCGCCGCGAGCAGCACGGCGAGTCCCTTGCGGTCCTCGTCGATGCGCCCGAGGAACACGACGGTGTCGGCCGGGTCCCGGCCGGGCAGCGGCCGGGCTCCGGCGAAGCGGGCGACCGACACGCCGTTCGGCACCAGCACGGCGTCGGCTCCGAGGTGCTCCATCACCACGCGGCGCGCCGCGGGGGACACTGCGATCCGACCCGTGATCTTCTCCAGTCCAGGCTGCAGGGTCGTGCCGAACACGTGCAGGAACCTGCTGCGGGCGGTAGCGGTGTGGAACGTCGCCACCATCGGGCCGCGGGCGGCGAAGCAGGCCAGCATCGACAGCGAGGGCACGGTGGGCTCGTGCAGGTGCAGCACGTCGAACCGGCCCCGACGAAGCCACCGCCTGGTGCGGGTCAGCGAGACCGGACCGAAGGCCAGCCGCGCCACTGATCCGTTGTACGGCACGGGAACGGCCCGCCCACCCGGCACGACGTACGCCGGGAGCGCGGCGGTCTCGACGTCGTCGACGGGCGTCAGCACCGAGACCTCGTGGCCGAGCGCGAGCAGGCTCTCGGCCAGGTCGCGTACATGCGCCTGCACCCCGCCGGGGACGTCCCAGGTGTAGGGGCAGACGATCCCGATCCTCACCGCGCGACCTGACGGCGCGGGTCGGCGGGGTCGAGGTCGTCGAGCCAGAAGCGCTGCAGCATGTGCCAGTCCGCGGGGCTCTCGGCGATGCCGGCGGCAAAGCCGTCCGCCATGCCCTGCGTCATCGTGGGCACGTCGGAGTGCCGGACGTAGGGATGGAAGCGGATCCGCCAGCCGATCGGGGAGAACGCCAAGGTCACCGGCAGCAGGCGTGCCCCGGTGGCCAGCGCGAGCGCCGCGGGGCCGGCCGGCATTCGCGCCGCCGCCCCGAAGAACTCCACGTCCACCCCGCGGGGAGTGAGGTCCCGGTCGCCCAGCAGGCATAGCGTCCGACCGGCCTCGAGCCGCTCGGTCAGCACCTCGTACGGCGGCCGCGCACCACCTGTGAGCGGCAGCACCTCCATGCCGAGCCCCTCGCGGAAGGCCACGAACCGTTCGTAGAGCGACTCGGGGCGCAGCCGCTCGGCGACCGTCGTGAACGGCGCCCCGGTGACCCCGCACCAGGCCCCCGCGGCGTCCCAGTTGCCGGTGTGCGGGAGCGCCATGATCGTGCCCGTGGCCGCCGCCACCGCATCGCGCAGCAAGTGCTCGTCCACGGTGACGGTCCGCGCGACCACCCGCTCGAGCGGCAACTCCGGCAGTCGGAACACCTCACACCAGTAGCGCGCGTAGGACCGCAGCGCCGCCCGCGACAGGTCCTCCCCAGGAGCGACCCGCTCCAGGTTGGCCCGCAGGCGATCGACCCCCTTGCCGCCCCGCACGTGTGCGAGATCGGCTCCGCTGCGGAACAACTGCTGCGCCAACGACTCCGGCAACGCCCGCACGAAGGCCCACCCGCCGGCGTACGACGTGGCGGTCAGCAGGTCCGCGACCCGGGCGACGGCCCCCTTCACGACGAAGCGGGGGAGGCCTGGCGGTGGACCTCCACGAGGCGCTGGGCCACGGTGATCGCCGAGGCGGCCGCGAGCAGGCCCAGCGCTATCCCCAGCACCCAGGTGGGGGCGCCGAGCCCGACCAGCAGGGTTCCGAGCAGGACGACGATGAGCCGCTCGGCCCGCTCCGCGATACCGACGTTGCAGGTCATCCCGAGGCCCTCCGCGCGGGCCTTTGCGTAGCTGGTGATCGACCCGGTCACCAGGCAGAACAACGCGAGGGCGAGCAGCCTGCGGTCGTGGCCACCACCGGCGAACCACAGCACCAGGCCGGCGAAGATCGCCGCGTCGGCGAACCGGTCCATGGTGGAGTCCAGGAACGCGCCGAACCGGCTGCCGGCGCCGCGGGCCCGAGCCATCGCACCGTCGAGCAGGTCGGTCAGCACGAACAGGGCGACCAGCGCGGTGCCGGTGAAGAAGTGGCCGGTAGAGAGGAACACCAGCGCGCTCGTGACCGCGCCGACTGTCCCCACCACGGTGACGATGTCCGGGGCGACGCCGGCGCGCAGCAGACCGCGGGCCAGCGGGTCGACGACCCGGCCCACCTGTGGTCGTACGCGCAGATTCAGCACCGTCGCACTTTAGCGGCGGGGCGGGGCACCGAACCCGACCTGCGACGGGAGGGCGTGGGCTGGTGCTTCGGTGTACGACGGGAGACTGTGCGGCGTGACCGAGGTCCCTGCTGCCGGCACCCTGCGCCACGTCGTCCTGATCGGCCACCCGGGAGCCGGCACGACGACGCTGATCGACACGCTGGTGCGGCGTGCCGGCGGCTTGGCGCCGGCCTCCACCCCGCCGGTCACCCGCACGGACTGGACAGTCGCGGGAACCCTGCTCCCGCTACGTCCCCCGGTTCGGCCGCCGTCCCCGTCGGTGCCCGCCCGCACGATGGCGCTGGCCGCATCGCAGCTCGTGCACGGTGGCGCGCAGGTGACGCTGCTGGACGTCCCCTCGGACCTGGAGCTGACCGGTGCGCTCGCAGCCGGGCTGCGCGCCGCGGACGCCGCTCTGTTCGTGGTCTCCGCGGTCGGCGGCATCTCGCCACGCCTGGTGCAGCTGTGGGAGCAGTGCGAGGCCGACGAGGTCCCGCGGGCCCTGGTCATCACCCAGCTCGACCAGCCTGGGGCCGAGTTCGACGAGTCCGTGGCGCTGTGCCAACGCCTGCTCGGCGAGGGCGTGCAGCCCCTGCAGGTCCCGCTGCATGCCGAGGACGACAGCATCGCCGGCCTGGTCGACCTGCTCGTACCGCACATCCACGACTGGAGCTCCGGCGATCCGGTCGTAGGCGACCCGGACCCGGAGCACCTGCTGCTGGTCGAGGGGCTGCGCGCCGACCTGGTCGAGGCCATCCTGGCCGGCAGTGAGGACGAGTCGCTGCTCGACGCCTACCTGAGGGAGGAACCCCCCCAGCCGGCCGTGCTGGCACGGGAATTCGCCGCCGCGGTCCGGCGCGGCTCCCTGCACCCAGTCCTTGCCGTCGTACCGGGCTCAGCCGTCGGCACCGACGAGCTGCTCGACCTGCTGGTGGGCGCCTTCCCCGCGCCGACGGACGCTCGGCCCCCGGTCCTCATGCACCCGGACGGCTCCCCCGCTTCCCAGGTCGAGGGGCTTCTCGTCGTCGAGCTGCTCGCCGACGTCGACACCGCTTCTCCTGTCGCGGGCGCCCCGCCCACCGCGGCCCCATATCTCATACGGGTCCGCTCCGGGACGCTGCTGGCCGCCGGTCAGGCGCTCGTGAGCGCGCGGCCGGGATCCGACCTCATCGTCGCGCACGTCGCCGATCTGCAGCTGGATGACGTCGCTGGAAGCGCAGTCCCGGCGCTGGTGGCCGGTCAGCTCGGACTGGTCCACGGACTCGGTCCGGGGCTGGTCTGGAGCACCCTGTCGTCGGCGGAGGACCCGCTCGTACTCGCGCTCCCGGCTCTTCCCCCGCCGCCTCACCCAACGGGTCTCGAGAGCGCCAAGGGCCCGGTGGCGCTACTGCGGGCGCTCGGGCCCGTCGTCACGCGCGACCCCACCTCTCGGGTCGAGGAGTCGCCGGCCGGTCAGGTGCTGCTCTGGTCGCTGGGCGAGCGGCACGCGCAGCTGCTGCTGACCCGGCTCGACCTGGACATCCGGGTGGTCCCGGTGCGTACGCCCCTGGTGCCCGGGCCGGACGGGAGCGCGCACGAGCCCTACAGCGCGATCCAGGTGCACGTGCCGACCGCCTACGCCCGGGCCGTTGTCAGCCTGCTGGCCTCGAGGCGTCCGCTGTGGACCAGGACCGAAGCGGCTCCCGGCGAGGACCTCACGGTCATCTTGACCGAGCTGCCGGACGCCGAGACGCTGGACCTGACCGGCGCGCTGGCTGCTACGTCGCATGGCACGGCGCTGCTCCTGCGCTCCCCCGCACCGGAACGGGCCGGCACGCGCTAGCCGGCCACCGCGTATCCGGCAACCGCGTATCCGGCCACCGGGTTGTCACCGCGCGTCTCAACTGCAGCCGCCTCAGCATCAGGCCGCTGCTGAGCAACCACAACAGCACACGACCGAGCCCGGTCCGCCCGATCGTGAGCGTGGGCAATCAGCGGCAGCCCGGCACTCGTGTGCTGTTGTGGTTGCCGCTCGCCGGACACCGGGCGGTGAACGGCGGTTGCTCGGAGCCCGACCAGCACAACAGCAGCTCGGCGGGGCATCTGCCAGGCCGGTCCAGCGTGGACTGCCCCTGCCCACCCCCGCCACCCTGCTGTTGTGCTGGTGCGTGCTGGGCAGTCCTGTGATCACCTGCGGATCACCGCTCTGCAGGACCGCAGTCGCGAGCCCGACTCGCCCGCCGCGTCGTACGGCACTGCCTTCATCATCCAGCCCTGCCAGCCCCCTTCCCCCCTGATCAAGGCAAAATGCCCTTGATCAGGCTGGGGATCATGGGCATTTCGCCTTGATCACGGCGGAAGGGGTTGCGGTCAGACCTGGGACCAGGCCTGGGCCAGCAGGTCGCGGGTGTCGGGCAGCAGCTGCGGCAGCACCTTGGTCTGCCCCACGACCGGCATGAAGTTCGTGTCGCCGCCCCACCGCGGGACGACGTGCTGGTGCAGATGTGCCGCGATGCCCGCCCCCGCGACGGCGCCGAGATTCATGCCGACGTTGAACCCCTGGGCACCCGAGGCGTGCCGCAGGGCGCGCAGCGCGCGCTGGGTGAGGGTCCCCAGCTCGACGGTCTCCGGCTGGGTCAGCTCGTCGTACCCGCTGACGTGCCGGTAGGGGACCAGCATCAGGTGTCCCGAGTTGTAGGGGTAGAGGTTGAGCACAGCGAAGCAGTGCTGCCCTCGCGCGACGATCAGGCCGTCGCTGTCGGTCAGGCCCGGTACAGCGCAGAACGGACAGCCCTCGCCCTTACCCTCACCCTGGATGTAGGCCATCCGGTGCGGGGTGTAGAGGCGCCCGAAGGCGTCCTGCAGGCCGACGCCTCGCTGCTCCTCGGCCTGCTGCTCCTCGGCCGGCCGCTCCGCAACGGGCAGCTCGGGCGAGTCGCTCACCGGCGCTCCTGGACCGCGGCGACGATTCGGGCGACGGCCTCTGCCACCGGTACGCCGTTGTCCTGCGTGCCGTCGCGGTAGCGGAAGCTCACCGCCCCGAGCGAGACGTCCTCATCGCCCGCGAGCAGCATGAACGGCACCTTCTGCTTCTGGGCGTTGCGGATCTTCTTCTGCATGCGGTCGTCCGAGGTGTCGACCTCGACGCGAATCCCGTGGGTCCGCAGCTGCCCCGCGACGTCGGCCAGGTAGTCGTGGTGCTGGGAAGTGATCGGGATGCCGACGACCTGCACCGGGGCGAGCCAGGCCGGGAACGCGCCGGCGTAGTGCTCGACCAGCACGGCGAGGAATCGCTCGATGGAGCCGAACAGCGCCCGGTGGATCATGACTGGCTGATGCCGCTGGCCGTCCTCACCCTGGTAGGCCAGGTCGAACCTCTTGGGCTGTTGGAAGTCGACCTGGATTGTGGACATCTGCCAGGAACGGCCGATCGCGTCCCGGGCCTGCACCGAGATCTTCGGGCCGTAGTAGGCCGCGCCACCGGGGTCCGGGACGAGCTCGAGACCGGACCCTTCCGCGGCCGCGCGCAGCGCCTCGGTGGCCTCCTCCCACTCCGCGGGCTCGCCGACGAACTTGTCGGAGTCGTCCCGGGTGGACAGCTCGAGGTAGAAGTCGTCGAGGCAGAAGTCGCGCAGAAGCTCTAAGACGAAGCTCAGCAGCGAAGTCAGCTCCCCCGGCATCTGCTCCTTGGTGCAGTAGATGTGCGAGTCGTCCTGCGTCATCCCGCGCACGCGGGTGAGGCCGTGCACCACCCCGGACTTCTCGTAGCGGTAGACCGACCCGAACTCGAACAGTCGCAGCGGCAGCTCCCGGTAGGACCGACCACGCGCCCGAAAGATCAGGTTGTGCATCGGGCAGTTCATGGCCTTGAGGTAGTAGTTCGCGCCCTCGAACTCCATCGGGGGGAACATGCCGTCGGCGTAGTACGGCAGGTGACCCGAGGTGTGGAACAGCCCCTCCTTGCTGATGTGCGGGGTGTTCACGAACTCATAGCCGCCCTGCTCGTGCTTGGCGCGGGAGTAGTCCTCCATCACCCGCCGGACCGTCCCGCCCTTGGGGTGGAACACGGCCAGGCCGGACCCGAGCTCCTCGGGGAAGCTGTACAGGTCCAGCTCCGCCCCGAGCTTGCGGTGGTCGCGCTTCTCGGCCTCCTCCAGCAGCCGCAGGTGCTCCTTCTGCGCCTCCCGCGACTCCCACGCGGTGCCGTAGATGCGCTGCAGCTGCGGGTTGCGCTGGTCCCCACGCCAGTACGCCGCCGCCGACCGCATGATCTTGTACGCCGGGATGTCCCGGGTCGTGGGCAGGTGCGGACCTCGGCACAGGTCGCTCCACGCAACGTCGTCGCCGCGCAGGTTGTCGTAGATCGTGAGCTCGTCGCCGCCGACCTCGACGGACTCCCCGGCATCGCCGAGCCCCTGGTCGCCGGCACCCTGGTCGCCCGCTCCCTTGAGGCCGATGAGCTCGAGCTTGAACGGCTCATGGGCCAGCTCGGTACGGGCGTCCACCTCGGATACGACCCGTCGGCTGAAGCGCTGCCGCTGGCGGACAATGTCCGACATCTTCTTCTCGATCGCCGCGAGATCCTCTGGGGTGAATGGTCGCTCGGGCAGGAAGTCGTAGTAGAAGCCGTCCGTGACGGGCGGTCCGATCCCGAGCCGGGTCCCCGGAAACAGGGCCTGGACCGCCTGCGCCAGCACATGCGCAGCCGAGTGCCGCAGGACCGCCCGGCCGTCCGGGCTGGCGTAGGGCACCGCCTCGAGGACCTGCCCCTCGGCCACGACGTACTGGAGGTCTCGCAACGCGCCGTCGATCCGGGCCACCGCCGTATCGGTGACCTTGGCAGCCGTGAGGACCTCGCCAGCCGTCTGACCCGCTGCTGCCGCCGGCACGGTCACGGACAGGGGCGCGGGCGCGGGCGCAGCAAGCATGCCGACGAGCCTAGCGACAGCGCTCGGGCCGGCCCATCGAAAATGGACCGGCCCGAGGGCGCGCGTGGCGCTAGGCGAGCGAGGCGTCCAGCGTGATCTCGACGCCGGTGAGGGCCTTGCTGACGGGGCAGCCGGCCTTGGCCGCTTCGGCAGCCTTGATGAAGCCCGCCTCGTCCAGCCCCTCGACCTCTCCGACGACCTTCAGGGCAATGCCGGTGAGCCGGAAGCCGCCGTCGGCCTTGTCCGGGCCGAGCGAGACGTCCGCAGTCACCTCGAGGCTCTGCGGCGTACCGCCGGCCTCGGCGATGAGCGCCGAGAACTGCATGGCGAAGCAGGAGCTGTGCGCGGCCGCGATCAGCTCCTCCGGGCTGGTGCTGCCGCCCGCCTCGTCAGCGGCGCGCTTGGGGAAGGACACCGTGTACGTGCCGGCCTTGCTGCTGGTGAGCTCGACCTGGCCGGAACCGGCCTCCAAAGTGCCGTTCCAGGCGGTACGTGCGGTACGGGTGGGCATGCGGATCTCCTCGGTGTCAGGGGGAAGGCGGGCTCGGGGCGATAGGCGCCTCAGAGCAGGACGACAACCTGCTCCGCCCCGACATTCCCGCGCGATGGTGGACAGGTGGCGCCGGATGAGGACAGTCTGGTGGCATGACGAGCCCCGCAACGCAGACCTACAGCCAGAGCTTCGCGCAGCAGGAGCAGGCTCACGACGTCGAGATGTGGCGGGCCGCGGAGACCGTGCGCGCCCGCGTCTCAGACCCTGAGGGACGGCACGAGTTGCTCGGCGCTCTCGGCCTGCTAGACGTACGGCGCCCCGGCCAGGGCTAGCCGAGCGCGAGCCGCGGGCTAGCCGAGCGCCCGACGACCGGTCCGGACCGCGAGCACGACGGCGGAGCCGAGAAACAGCGCCGCCGTGATGAGCAACCAGCGGTGCAGGTAAGGCGCTTCGTCCAGCCCGCTGGCTGCTCCGTACGGTCCCTCGCTGCGGCGCAGGATCAGCGGGAAGAACACCAGCAGCAGCAACCCGGACAGCAGTGCCGGAGCTCGCAGGTAGTTCACTGTGCCCCGGGCAGGTACTGTGGCCTGGGCGGGTGCTGCGACCCGGTGTCGGCGCAGGCCGGTCAGCGAACGGTCGGCGAGTGCGTACAAGGGGAACAGCACGAGGTCGTGGGCGATCACGGCGCCGAGGAACCACAGCCCGATGCGGACGGCCGCGGGGTTGCCGGTCACCTGCAGCGCTGCGTACGCCGACAGCGCGAAGCAGGCAAGCAGCGAAAGCAGGTGCAGGGGCGAAGCGCCGTACCGGCCGCGCCACCAGGCGGTCACGTCAGCGGCCCGTCGAGCTCGATCCGCGCGACCCACTTGGTGTTGTGTACCCCGGGCAGGGCCGGGACGATGACCCGGGCTGGGTAGCCGTGATCGGCCGACAGGTCAGCGCCGTTGACCTTCAGGGCCAGCAGGGAGTCGCCGTCGGTGAGCTGCCCGCCGTTGAGCACGGCGCGGGCGAAAACGCCGGCCTTCTCCAGGCTGTGTACGAGTGCGTGCTGCGGGTCGGGGGTCCCGGCCAGCCGGGCGAGTTCACGCAGCCGTACCCCGGACCAGGTCTGGACGGTTGACCACCCCTCTACGCAGGCGATCGGCAAGGACGCGGTGTGCTGCGGCATCGCCAGCAGCTGGTCCCGGGACAGCGAGACCGTACTGGCGCCGGCCACGGTCAGCCGCCAACCGGGCCCGGTGTCCCGTGGCGTGACCTGGGCGCTGCGCGCGGTCCGGTTGACCTGGAAGTCGGTGCGGCCGCTGCCGTAGGAACGCCCGCGCGGTGACAGCAGGGCCGTGGAGCGCGGACCGATCGTCTCCCCGATGGTCACGGCCGTCACGGCCAGGCTGGCGCCCCCGACCAGGCCTAGCAGGCCGCGCCTGGACAGCGTGGGCGCCGACGGCTCCTGGGCAACCAGGCCGTGGACGTCCGGTGGCTCGGGCACCGTATCGGCCAGGGGCGTACGCAGCTCGGTGCGCAGTCGCCGGCTCCGCAGCGACCGGCGCATCGTGGGGAACTTCAGCCCGACGTGCAGCACGAACGAGGCGATGAACACCCAGGCGCCGTAGTAGTGCGCGGTGTAGAAGTCGAAACCCAGGTCGCTGTAGTCGTACTGCGTGTTCAGCACCCCGGTGCTCAACTCGAACAGGATGCTGCCGACCAGCAGGGCCAGGCTGAGTCGTTCGAGCACCTGCGCGAGCGACCGCGCCGGCGGCCAGGAGAACAGCTTGGGCATCACCGACCACAGCTTGGCGAGCACGACGGGGATCAGCGCCAGGCCCAGGCTGACGTGCAGCCCCTCGTTCAGCCGGTACAGCCAGGCGGGGTGGGTCGGCCAGGTGAACAGCGGCAGGTGCAGACCGTGGGTGGTGGCGGGGAAGGCGTTGCCGGCGAACTGCGGCTGGTAGGCGATGTAGGACAGCAGGCCGGTCACGATGACGATCGGGAGGCCGACGAGCAGCACCGAGGCGAACACCGACGTCAGCCAGGTCCCGCGCAGGGGGCTGCGCCACAGCGAGCCGCGGAACAGCTGTCCCGGCGGCCGCAGCCGCTCGAGCGCGCGCCACAGCCCGACTGGCGCGCCGTACGCCGGCTCCTCCCCCACCCGGGCCGGACCGTCGTCGACGACGTCGGTGCTCACCCGGCTCGACCCAACCGCCGGGCCAGCGGCACGAGCGCCCCCGACCGGCCGGTGCGTACGAGCAGACCGGCGACCGCCTGCAGGTCCTCGACCAGGTCGATGTCGCGCAGCACCGGGAGCTCGGCAACCCGCAGCCCGTACGACGTGAGCCGCTCGCGTTGCGCGGCACCCGTCCCGGGCGTCGACATCGGTACGCCGTGCAGCAGTCCGGGGTCGGCCCCGGTCAGACCCAGTGCCCACCAGCCGCCGTCCTCGGTGCAGCCGAGCACGGCGTCGGTGTCCACATCGAGCAGCTGCCGCAGCGCGTCGTCCAGCAGGTCGGGGGTCATCTGCGGAGTGTCCATCCCCACGAGCAGCGCGGGTAGTGACGAATCGGTGAACGCGGTCTGGAAGGCGGCTGCCAGGCGTACGTCCAGACCCCCCTCGACCTGCGGGTGAACGGCCAGGTCGGCGAGCCCTAGCCCGTCGGGGGAGCCGTCGAGCACCACGACGATGCGCGCCGCCGAGCCGGCGCGTAGGACCGCGACGGTGTCCTGCAGACAGGCCGCCGCGACCTCCGCCGCCTCGGCAGCACTCAGTGCGGGGGTGAGCCGAGTCTTGACCCGCCCGGCCACCGGTTGCTTGGCGATCAGGACGAGCTGGGCGGGGAGGGTGATGTCGACTCCAACGGGCACGGGGAGCGGGACGCAGACGGGGCGGGTGGAGGACTGCTCCACCCGCCCCGGAAGCGGTCCTGCAAGCGTGCGGGACTACTTGGCCGGGAGCTGCAGGGTGATCTTGGCGACGCCGACCGGGAAGAACGGCGTGAGGGCCTTGGTGCCGTAGGTCATGTTGAGCAGATCGGTCGCGGCCTTGGTGAGGCTGACCTTGGTGCCCTCGAGGATGCCGAAGCCGGGCTCGGACGTGGTGTCCAGGGGCTTGAGGGTGCGGCCGTCCAGGAACATGATCGGCGCCTGCATGACGACCGACTTGCCGTTGGCGGAGACATCGCCCATCAGCATCGACTTGCCTGCATCGACAGTGAAGTTGGTGAGCTCGACCTTGGTCTTGCCGTTGGTGAGGCTGATGCCGGAACCCTCGTGCTTGATCATGCTCTCGACGTAGGGGTCACGTGAGCCGGGCGCGTAGTAGGTGGCCGTACCACCGGTGATCGGGAAGATGAGCGAGCCGTCGGTGAGCTTGGCGGTCCCGACGACGCCGGGCTTGAGCTTCAGGCTGGTCAGGCCGGCAAGGAACATCGGGTCCAGCTTGACGGAGGTGCTCTTGCCCTTGAGGTCGGTCAGGGCGGCGGCGGGCGTCGCCGCAGCGCTGGGAGCAGCGCTGGAGCCGCCGTTAGCGGTCGTGCTGGTGCTGTTGCTGCCGCAGGCGCTCACCGTGAGGGCGAGGGCCGCGGTCGCGACGATGGCGGACAGGGACTTGCGCATGGGGGTCCTTCCGGGACTATGGCTCAGGCTGATGACTCACGAATCGTTCGGGACGGTTCGCCCCGCGGTTCGTGTGAGCCGGGGCACGGCGCCCGTTTGTGACCGGACTGTGACGCGCTGCGCTGAGGGCTTGTACGGGGAGCATCCGGGCAGGTGGGCTGAGCGAACGCGGGACGACCGCGGCCCCCTGCGAGGAGATCCAGCACGTGAGCATTGCTGTCTATGACGTCGGGCTGACCCGCGGGCGCACCCTCATCGTGGACCATCGGGACGGGTCGGCGACCGTGCTGGACCTGCCACGATGGCTCGGCCCGGCGCGCGGCGCGGATCACTCCCTGTTGGAACGGGTCGTCGGTCCGGCCCTGGATGTGGGGTGCGGCCCGGGACGGCTGGTGGCCGCTCTGGCTGCTCGAGGCTGTCCGGCCCTCGGGCTGGACATCGCCCCGTCTGCAGTGCAGATGGCCCAGCGGGCCGGCGGCGCTGCGCACCTGGGGTCGGTCTTTGGCGACGTGCCGGGCGCGGGGACCTGGTCCGCCGCCCTGCTCATCGACGGCAACATCGGCATCGGCGGTGACCCGGTCGCCCTGCTGCGCCGGTGCGCGGAGCTGCTCGCGGCCGGGGGCCGGGTCCTGCTCGAGCTGGCACCTCCGGGCTCGGCCTGCGGGTCGGAGCAGCTGCGCCTGCGGGACGACGCCGGCGCGGTCGGGCGCTGGTTCCCCTGGGCCACGGTCGGGGCGCACTCGGTAGCGCAGACCGCCCGGGCGGCCGGGCTCGAGGTGGTCGAGCAGTGGTCGGCCGGCGACGAGCAGTGCGACGGCGGAGGCGTCCGCTGGTTCGCCGCCCTGGCCGGCGCGTGACCCGGCGCGGTGCGGCTCTCCTGCTGCTGCTCCTGGCCGGAGCCGGCGCGTGCTCCTCCGGTTCGTCCCCACCGACCCGGCCACGACCCCTGATCGCTGCGCCCGAACCGGCGCACGCACCCGTGCCGGCCGTACGCCCGGCCGGGACCGTCCTGGCGCTGGGCGGCGGCCACCCGGAGGGCGTCGTGGCCGACCCGGTCAGCGGTCTGGTCGTCGTGGCGCTGCGCGGCCCGGATCGGCTCGTCCTCGTCGATCCCGCCGCCCATCGGGTGGTGCGGACCGTCGCCGTGCCGGCCTCCGCCCGCCACCTCGAGCTCGTCCCTGAAGGCGGCGCGGTGCTCGTGCCGGGCGAGGACACCGACCTGGTGACCCGGGTGGAGCTGCCGTCCGGCCGAGTGACTGGCTCGGTCGGGGTCGGCAAGCAGCCGCACGACGTCGCGGTGGTGGGCGACGGCTCGCAGTACGTGGCGGACGAGTTCGGCGGCGCGGTCTCGCTCGTCCGCGGCGGCGCGGTCGTACAGACCTTCTCGGGCCTGCTGCAGCCGGGCGGCGCCGCGGGAACGGGTGATACGGCCACCGTGGTCGACGTACGGGCTCGGCTGCTCCACATCTACCGCAGGGACAGGGAAGTCGCGGCGCTGCCGGCCGGCGAGGGGCCGACGCACGCCGTCGCCCTGCAGCCCGGCAGCGTCCTGGTCACCGACACCACCGGCGGCGCCTTGCTGCGCTACGACGTCCGCGGCGCCCCCCGCCTGGTTTCCTCCACCCCCCTGCCCGGCCAGCCCTACGGCACGGCGTACGACGCGCAGCGTGGCTTGGCCTTCGTGACCGCGACCGGCCGCAATCTGCTGGCGGCCTACCGGCTCAGCGGTCAGGGCCTGAGCCAGGTGCGCACTTGGCCGACCGTGCGCAACGCCTACTCGGTCGCTGTCGTGCCGAAGACCGACCGACTCGTCGTGCTCAGCGAGAGCGAGAGCCAACTGCAGTTCATCGATCCGTGACGCCTGCCGCCGTCGTCAGGACGGGGCCGCGGTGACCGTGAGCCAGCCGCCGCCGGAGGACCTGATCACCGGCCCGTCCGACAGCAGCGCCACCGCGGCGTGCGCGACGTCCACCGGCAGCAGCCGCCAGCCGAGCTGACGCGGCTGGTGCCCGGGCCGGGGCCGGTACACCCCGAGGCTCAGGCACCGGTCCGTGCCGCAGTGCCGGTACGGCTCACGGGTCCAGGCCGCCGGGACTGCCGTCCCGCCGCATCCCGTCACCGAGACCGCCGTCAGGACCAGGGCAGCACCTGCCAGTGGGCAGGCCCGGCTCCGACCTGCCCGGTCCACCACGAGCAGGTCCCCGGGCCGACCACCCGACAGCGTCACCCGGAGCGGCACCTGCGTCGCGGCCAGCCGGTGCTGGCGCCGCAGTACGTAGGAAAGTCGGGCCCCTGGCCGGTAGGGGTCCTCGGGCAGCTGGAGCAGGTCCGGGACGGGCGCCCCGGCCGGTGGGACGGGCAGACGGGCGGCCAGCGCGAGGCCGGTGCGACCGGGCCGGTTCAGCAGCTCGCTCACGGGGTGGCCGAGGTAGGGCGGGTCGACATCGAGCAGCAACTGGCCGCGGGCGACTGCAACCGCACGAAGGACCGTACTGGTGCCCCGGGCATTGTCCCTGGCCCGCCCGACGGCGCTGAATGACGCAACCCCGTTGACGACCAGGGCGGCGATGGTCACCGGAACGAGCAGCGCCGCCCGCCGTCGCGCGGCGGTCACCAGCAGCGGTGTCGCGGCCAGGGCAAGGGGCAGGGCGAGCGGGAGGGCGTAGAAGGGTCCGACGACGTGAGGACCACCCCACAGCACCGAGGCGTTGTAGGGGCCCCAGAAGCCGAGGTAGGCCACCAGCAGCAGCCCGGTCGAGCAGAGCAGTGCGCGCAACCCGAGGTCGAGCCGGCGCCAGTGCCGCAGTGACAGCAGGGCTCCGGGCAGCACCAGCACCCCCACCGTGACCCAGGACAGCGGCGCCACGACCAGGTGGGCGACCAGCCCCTGGAGCCCCTGCACAGGCCCGAACTGGTGGGGCGCGTCCTCCGGGAACAGCCGCCGCACCCCGAACCCGAGCCTGTCCTGCGGCTCGAGCAGGGCGAAGGGCAGCCGCAGCGCGTTGCCGGTGGCCAGGGCGTCGTAGGCCAGGACGGCGGCGGTCAGCGGGAGCGCACCGATGCCGCTCAGCGTGACGCTGCGCAGCAACGTCCCGCGGGACCGGGCCTGCCGGGCAGCCAGCAGCAACGGCGGTACCAGCAGAACGAGCGCATCCAGCGGACGGGCGCAGGCTGCCGCGACTCCGATCAGGCCCAGTGCGACCAGGGCTGCCGGTCGCAGGTCCCGCTTGGCCAGCACCAGCAGCAGCAGCCAGCCGGCGAGCAGCAGGACCAGGAACGGCAGGTAGGACAGCACGAGCCCGGACTGGGCCAGGGTCAACGGAGACAGCGACAGGATCGCGGCCGCGAGCAACGCGGGGCGGCTCCCCAGGCCGACCGCGCGCCCCATCCAGAACGCAAGGACCGTCGTCGCGGCGGCCAGCACGGCCAGCACGGGCACGACCGACCCGGTGAGCAGCAGGCCGAGGGCGTACAGCCCGCTGACCAACGGCAGGTACTTCGGCACCAGGCCGTGTGACCCCGGCGCGTAGAACCAAGGCTGGTACGCCGACGGCGGGCTCGGCACGGACAGGAACAAGTGACCGCGGGCCAGGTCCCGTGCGGCCTGCAGGTAGACGACCTCGTCGTTGTCCAGCGACCCGCGGGGGAACAGCAGCTCGTGGACGGCCACCGACAGGGCGGCCGCCAGGACCGCGAGCGCCAGGACGGGCAGCTGTCGCCGTACGGCAGGGCGGGGCCCGACGCCTGCGCGCGGCTCGGAGGTCGTTGTGCTCATCTCGGCACCCTCGCAGCCCGAAGGTGACGCAGGACCGTGGTGAGCCCGATCCCGACCGCGGCGACCGCGTAGCTCACCTTCGGCCAGACCGACTGCTCGACGAGCACGGCGTCGAAGTAGGTCGTGTAGTTCGCCACGAGCACCAGGATCCACTCAGGGCGCCGAGCCAGCGCGGCGCAAGCCATCAGCAGGGCGCAGTACCAGGCGTTGCCGGGGGTGACGAGCAGGAACGCCCCGCCGACGACCAGGACCACCCGACCCGCGACGGCAGTAACGTCGCCGTACAGCGGGCGGAGCAGCGAGGCCAGCACCAGCGCCAGCAGCAGGACGGCGACCGTGACGGAGGCCGCCGTGCCGGACAGGCCGAGCAGACCGACCAGCGCGAACCGATCCCCTGAGGCGTAGCCGTTCTCGGTCAGGTAGCCCGGCAGGTAGCCCACGACCTGGGTGCCGACCGCGGCGATGTGCGGGGCGTAGAGCGCGGCGGCGGTCAGCAGGCCGGCCGCTACGAAGGCGCCGGCGCGGCGGGGCGAGTGGCCGAGGCGAGGCAACGCGGCGGCGGCCAGGGCTGCCGGGTAGAGCTTCACCAGGGTCGCGAGGGCGACGAGGACGCCGGCCGCGGCCGCAGCACCGGCTCGCACGTTCGAACGCCCGAGCACCGCGACCGCGGCGACGCCGAGAAGTGCTGCTAGCACGTCGATGTGGCCGTCCATCCCGGCCTCGAGCGCCGCGAGGGGGGTGGCGGCGTACAGCAGGGCCCAGGCGGCTGGACGTCCGGCGCGGCGCAGCAGGACGACGAGCAACCCCGTCAGGGCCAGGCTGTACACCGCGGCGGGCAGCTCGGCCTGGAGCTCGCGTGCGGACCGCGGGGTCACGGCGTACCCGGCCCGGAAAGCCAGCTGCGCAGCGGGCGGGTAGATCGTGCGGACCTCGGGCCGGTTGATGGTCGTGCAGCCCGGCAGCTTGCCGTCTCCGGCGAAAGGATCGGCCCGGGCCGAGCGCGGCAGCTCACTGCGGCGGGTCGTGCAGCCGGTCAAGGAGGGCCACAGGAACGGCTCGTGCAGGCGGGTCAGCTGTGGGGAGTCGGGCGGCGCGGCGTAGGGGTCCAGCCGGGCGGCTGCGACCCGGCCGTCCCAGACGTAGCGGTAGAGATCGTCGGACAACGCAGGACCGGCGAGCAACGCGATTACCTGGAGGGCCAGCGCGACGGCGAGAACCAGGGCGCCGTCACTTCTCCTGGGTGCGGCGGCCAGGAGCAGGCAGGCACCGGTGCCGCCGGTCGTCCAGAGCGCGACCAGGATGAACAGGTGCCAGCGGCCCACCTCGATGCCGCCGGAACGGCCCACGAGCAGGGCCAGCACGAGGCAGGCAATGAGCAGGAGCAACCCCGCAGCGCGACGTCCTGCGGTGCCCGGTACGGTCACGACGGGTTGCACGGTGCTCGGCGGACCTTCGAGCGGCGAGGACATGGGTGGGCGTAACAGGACTCGAACCTGTGACCTCTGCCGTGTGAAGGCAGCGCTCTACCCGACTGAGCCATACGCCCGGGACGCGGTCGAGGCTAGCGCACCAGGCCGGCCCGGCTCAGGTCACGTTGCCGGCGACGACCGCCGGCCGGGTGCTCAACGGTGGTGCAGTCCGGGAGGCCTCGTGGGTGACGGCCAGGCTCTGCACGGCCCCGGGGCCGGAGTGCAGACGCAGGCCACGGACGACGTCCAGCCCGCTCTTGCTGACGTCAAAGGTGCCGACGGCACGCTTGTCCCCGAAGCGGCTCACCTCCCACAGCACGTACGTGGAGTTCTGCTTGTCGTTGGGCGCGAGGCCGTCTACTACCAAGGAGACCGCGTCGCCGTGCAGAACGGCGACGGCCTGCACGTTCTTGCCGGCGCCTGCCAGCGGGACGCTCTTGCTGCCGGTGTCCTCCAGGACGCGCACGGTCGAGGCCAGCCGCTGGCCCCACGCGACCTGCTCCTTGTTGTCGTGCTGCAGGGAGCTGTTCATCGCCGCCAGCCCGACCACGAGCGCCGCGGCCGCCGCGATGCCGGCACCCACGGCCGTACGCCGCAGGTCGCGGGGGGCCAGGCGGCCCAGCCGGCGGTGACGGGCAGCGGCCAGGGACACCGGCGCCGGGAACGAAGATTCGCGCGCGGAGCGCCGGACGCCGTCCCGGATCCCGGTCAGCAGGGCCGCGGGGGGCTCCGCGGCCTCCACCCCGTACGCCAGGTGGCTGAGGGTCTCGCGGTGCTCGGCGACGTCCCGCTCGCACTGCGCACAGCCGGGCAGGTGGGCCAGGAACAGCTGCTCGTCCTCGGGCTCGAGCGCGGACAAGGCGTGGCCCACGGCGAGCTCGGCAAACTGCTCGTGCGCCGTTGGGCGGCCGGGGTCGGTCACGGAAGGTCCTTCTGCGGGGCCAGGCTCTGAGTCAGCTCGGACAGGTCATCGGGGAGGGGGGCGTTGCTCAGGCCTTCCAGGGAGCCGCGCAGGCGCTTCATCCCGGCCAGCATCCGGGTCTTGACCGTGCCGAGCGGCGTGGAGGTCAGCCCGGCGATCTCGCGCTGGGTGTACCCGCCGAAGTAGGCCAGGGTGAGCGCCTCCCGTTGGGGATCAGGCAACGTCGTCAGCGCCTCGCGGACCCGCTCGCGGCGCAGCAGGGACCACACCTCGTCGTGCACCTGCGGGCCGTCGGCCTCCCGCCCTTCCAGCGCCTCCGCGGTGACGCGCCGCTTGCGCAGGTTCTCCTCGCGGCGGACCGCGTCCACGGCTTTGTGGTGGGTCATCGACAGCAGCCAGGTCGAGAATCCGCCGCGGGCGACGTCGAAGCGAGCCGCGTCCCGCCAGACGGCCAGGAAGACCTCCTGCACGACGTCCTGGGCGAACTGCTCGTCGGTGAGGATGCGGCGGGCCAGCCCGTAGCAGGCCCGGCCGTACCGGCCGTAGAGCGCCTCGAGGGCTCCGCCGTCGCCCTCGGTCACCCGAGCGACCAGGGCCCGGTCCTCGAGCCCGTCGTACGCGCCGCTCCGCTCGAAGGCTGCCGCGGCATGCGGGGAACCGGTCCGGCTCCTCGGCGTCGTCACAACAGGGGTCCTCACGAGAAGGGTTCGTGTCAGAGCGCCCATCGGATGGGTCCGCTCGACGATACCGCTCTGCGCCGATCGGGTGAGCCCCTGTTCCTCCCGAGGTTGGAGCGCCTGCTATGGGGGATCCTGTCGGTCCCGGGTCACTGCTGCGGCCCGTGTCACAGGAGGTAGGTCCCATGACGCCGCGCCCGGTCACGGTCCACACCGAGCTCCAGCTCCGCCTGGTCGTACCCGGCGCCCCCCCGATGCCGGTACGGGCCACACTCCGGTACGACGCGGCCGACCCGTACGCGCTGCAGATCGGCTTCTACACCGGCAGCTCGCAGGACGGGGACGTCGTGGAGTGGACCTTCGCGCGCCAGCTGCTCACCGATGGTGTCGCCGGGCCGGTGGGCCAGGGCGACGTGCAGGTCTGGCCGTCCACGAGCGCCGGCGAGGCAGTGGCCTGCCTGTCGCTGTCCTCACCGTCCGGCCATGCCCTGTTCGAGCTACCGCTGCCCGAGCTCGTGGACTTCCTGACCATGACGTACGAGGCCGTCCCGACCGGCTCCGAGGGCGAGTTCGTCGACGTCGACAGCGAGTTCGCGCTGCTGCTCTGGGCCGAGCCCGGGACCTGAGCCCTCTGCTAGTGTCCGCAGTCGTCACAGGGCCGTCAGAGTCCTGGCGTACGCGGACGTGGCTCAGTGGTAGAGCATCACCTTGCCAAGGTGAGGGTCGCGGGTTCGAATCCCGTCGTCCGCTCGGAACGGCGCCCTCGGGCGTGATGTCGGTTCCGGAGGGTCCTTCGGTCCGGCCGGGTGGCCGAGTGGTTCAGGCAAGGGCCTGCAAAGCCCTGTACGCGGGTTCGATCCCCGCCCCGGCCTCCGCGTCGGCTGCGGCACAACTGCACAGCATGGGCGATTGGCGCAGTCTGGTAGCGCGCTTCCCTGACACGGAAGAGGTCACAGGTTCAAGTCCTGTATCGCCCACACACATAACACCAGGTCAGACGGGTTGCGGGCACCTCGTCAATATCGCGAAGTCACAACCGGTAGCCAAAGTGGTAGCTGCAGACTTCACAGAGTGACTGGCTTTCGAGGCCGTCCCGCGACGTTCGCGAGGGGCCGCTGCAGGTCAGCGACTCAGCCCCTCGAGCAACTGCTGACCGAGCGCCCGGATCTCGTCGGCGCCGACCGTCGCCTGCACCCCGCCGCTCGTCCGCAACCACGCCCGCGTACGGGTCGCGCCGGCTACGAGGACGGTGTCCGTCGCCTGCCGCACTGCTGCGGCAAGTACCTCAGGGCCATCGCGCAGGGCACCGGCGATCGCGCCCGCCCGGTTGTGCAGCGTCAAGAGCTGGTGCAGATCCCATGCGTCCCCTGCCCGCTTGGCCTGGCTGGCGCCGGAGCGGTCCTGGATCGCATGCAGCTTCATGGCCACCAGCGCGGCGGCGCTGGCGAACGGCGCGGTAGCCGTCTCAGCGTCAGCGTCCGGACCCATGCTGGCGACGGTGAGCGGGGTCGCTGTCTCCAGTGCCCAGCTGTGCGAGGCAATGAACAGCCGCTGCCGGTCGGTCAGCTCGTCAAGGTCCTCGTTCAGCGGCAGCTCACACCTCGATGACCTCGACCTGGGTGCCCTCGAGCAGCAGGCGGTGCGGGCCGCCGGTCGGGTCCGCCGTGGCGCTGGGCAGGGCCCTCAGGACGGCGATGGCCGCCGGCAACTGGTGTTGGTCGACGACCGTGTCGACGTCGGCCGTCACCCGGTGGGCCTGGCCGAGGCGCGCGCAAACAGCGACGCCCCCGATGACAGCCCACCGACCGAGGTCAGCCTCGCTCATCCGAGCCACCGCACGCACGAGAGCACGCATCGCCGGGCAGGGCAGCTGGACGACCAGGGCGCCGTCAGAGCCAGACATGCCCCTCCCCCGGCCAATCCTGAAGGATCTCGCGGCCGCGAGCAGGGTCAACAGCGAGGCCGAGGGCGACGGCGAGGTCCGGGGCCGTGCGCCAGCCGTGGAGCCGGCCGACGCCGGTCAGGACCTGCCGGACCGGCGTAACAGTGACGGCGGCCGCGCCGGTGCCGGGCTGGGCGACGCCGTAGCGGCGGGCCGCGATGGTGATGCTGACGGGGCCGGGGACGAACAGCTCGAGCGGGCCTTCGCCGGCGCTGACCAGGGGAGCACCGTTTGCCGCAGCGACGCGGTCGCCAGTGAGCGTCCAGCTACCCTCACCGTCCGGCACGTCTTCCGGCTCAGGCCCACCGGCTAGCCACGTCCACCGCGGACGCCAAGCCCCCGCGAGCTCCCAGAACAGCTCCGGCAGGACGGCCCGACGGTTCTCGTCGACGAGACCGCCCTCAGCCAGGGCCGTAGCAGCCGTACTGATCGTCGAGGGCGCAAACCCGAGCTCGGCACTGTGCTGGGTCGGTGAGAGCACCTCGTCCGGGTGGGCGCAGAGCCAGTAGGCGACGGCCACGCCAGCCCTGCCGCGCAAGGACGACTGCGCCCGCTGGGACGCCGGCTTGGCGACCGCGTCCACCGCAGTATCGACAAGAAGACCTCTTCCGCAGAGGTGCAGGTGGCCTCGAAGGTCCAGCCACGACCAGCCTGCAGCGTTGAGCAGAACACGGGCGTCAGCGGTGATGCGGTCGGCGACGACGATCTCGGTTCCCGCTGTCGCGCCCTCTACGAGTTCGCGCGCACGTGCACCGGTCACCTGCGACGCTCTGGTGACGGCAGCAGTCAGGGTGCGGTCGTCCCAAGAGATGTGGACTGACGGGGGCGATCCGCTGCGGCTGCTGGTCACCTCGAGCCCGAGCCCGCTCACGGCATCACAGAGCTCGTGTGCGCTGCCGTCTGCGTCCGCCATGCTTCGAGGCTACATTCGGGCGCGCCCGAACGGCGAATAGCGACCAGGACCATGTGCCTGTCCTTCGCAGTGCCCCTGGCGACACCCGCCGTAGGGTCGAGACCGGGTCAGCCGGCCTCGCGGCCGGGCAGCGGACCGCCGTCCAGGAAAGCCTCGTAGGCCTTCCGCGCGTCATCATCGATGGTCGGCTACTTGCTGCTGTAGCGCCCATCGGTCAGGTCCCGCTTAGTACCGGAGAGCCAGAACAGTTCACGTGTCTCGACGTCTGAGAAGTTGGCGTCCCACAGGCCCTTCCCTCGTGCAAGGGTGCGGTCGTGCCAGTAGGCCGTTTGCCAGGTCTTGGAGAAGCGGACCCAGCTCACCCGTGCCGGCCCTTGGTCGAGTTTGTGACCGGTCTTGAGCTGGACGTACATCAGGCGGCGTGCCACTGGTTCACCGTAGGACCGCCCCGCCAGTGGGTTTTCAGCGCGGTGTATTGGCGATTACGCGGCGCACTGCCTGGGCGGGTCTTCAATGAGCCGGGATCCGTCTATCGGCCCTCCGCCCGTCCGGCCACAGCAGCGTCGTGCGCGAGCTGGTCGTGGACGTGCGTCTTCACCAGCGCCAGGACGGCGGTGCCGTTGCCTGCTGATGCGGGCTGCGCTTGCCATCGCGGGTGACTTGCGGCCCTGCCCGGTGGAGAACACCCGCGCCCGCGCCGACAGCTTGGCCGGCACGTCCACGACCGGTTCACCGTCGAAAACCAGCCGCTGCGCCAGGTGCCGGCCCACGCCCGCACATCCCTCAACAGCCCACACCGGTCCGGCACCCCCGACCCGCGGCCAGCAGCTGCCGGTAACCATCGCGGTCGGTGCCGAAACGCCCGGTCGCCAGGACACGCTCCCGTTCGTCGAGGACCTCAATCGTCGCCGACCGCTTGTGCGGGTCCACCCCGATCACCACACGTGCCAGAACCTCCACCTCTCCTCCACTCCAGGGACTATGTCGAACGAGGAGGGCAGCGCTGCTTCGAGCTGGGCAGACCCCTCTTGAGCCTCACCTCGTCACGGTGACCGGCGGTGCCGCACGCCATGAGAGAGCCAAGCCAACCAGCCGCGGGCAGCCGATGGGAGAGCGACCCGCCGGCCACCTCGACCCAAGCCTGGCCAGGCCCGAGCCGTGAGTCCAGACAACAAGTAGCCGATGAGGGGATGAGGGGCCGTACGTGTGAGCGTCAGCCCTGCGGGAGCCGTCTTGCGGCCAATCTCAATGCGCGGGAGTCGGAGCGCGGACTTCGCCGGGTGCTCTGGCAGAGTGACCGCGTGCCATACGACGACAACCCGGCGGGGCGCCTCCACGCGCTGCTCTCGTCTCTGCGTCGTAGTGCGAACCCGCAGTCGGTGAGTTCCATGCAGGCCTGGGCAGACGTCCTAGGCGTCCCCTACCAGGACCTGGTCGGCTACACCTCCGCTATGTCGGACGTGCTCCAGTTATCGGCAGACGCGGCGGCGCGGATCGAGTCGCTGGAGGACGTGGACGTCGACCTCCTGCTTCGGTGGCAGGAGAAGACGGAAGTGGCTCTTGCGAACTCGCTGGCCCTGGGCGGGTCACCCGTCAACCAGGTGCTCGCGCAATATGACGAGACGACGCTCAGCCAACTCGAGTTCTGTAGCTACGAGCTACACCGTCGGTACCGTGACCGGTCCATCTCAGCGGACAAGCTGGACGAGCTGATCGGGCGACTTATTGAGCTTCGCGCTGACGTCGAGTCTGAGGAGGCGAATTTTCCTGTTGAAGTGCGGGGTCTGCTGCTAATGCACTTGTCTGAGATGGAGACGGCGCTTCGCAGGTACGGCTTGACCGGCATTGGTGGTCTCGAGGCAGCCTTCGACAGAACCGTGGGCCATCTGTGTCGGCGGCCGGACCTCGGGTCCCAGGCGACGCAGTCGACGGTTTGGCCGAAGGTGGCCGCAACGCTCGCGGCGATCAGCCTTGTCGTCACTACTGCTACCCAAGTGCTTGCTCTGCCCCCTGCCCTTCACGACGTGTTTCAGCAACCAGCCCAGCCTGCTGAGCTCGTCGACGATTCTGCTGACCGTGGACCGATTGACGGGGAGCCGTAGCCGGACCTTCCCCACGGGCGTCTTGGGGCAAGGCCGCGAAATGCTCCCTTGCACGGCGACAGCTCACCGGGCTCGCCGGGCCTAAGCGCATTCTGCTTCTGCTGGCGGGCGCTCAGACGTAGCGGGACAACCTCATCTGGCGCCGTGCGGCCGAGGCGCCGTCCGCCCCGAAGCGCTCGTCCCGCGCTCCTCGCGGGCCGCTTGTTGCCTCGCACCCCTACGCGCCGATCACCCTCCACCGCGAAGAGCCGCATTGCCAGGCGCTTCCTGCGGCAACGTCCGCTCATGCCGCCGGTCGCGCACTTGGCGATCTGCGTGCGGGCGAGGTGTGAGCTGGCCGGGCTGGTCTGCCGTCCCGTCAGAGAAAGCAGAAAAGTGATGGCCGAGGTCGACGTACTGTCCTCGCTGTGCCCAACGCGCCCATCGTGTCGCTGCGACCGCGCACCGACGACGACCTTGATCTCCTGTTCGAGATCGCCGCTGACCTGGACACCTGGGAAGAGCGGAACCCGCAGGCGCCGCGCCCGTTGACAAGGGACCGCTTCAATGCTCGGCTCGCGCGTACTGCTGACAATGAGGGCCCTGAGGCCGCCATGTCCTTCGTGATCGACGTCGACGGCGCCGCTGTGGGCAGCGCGTCGCTGTTCGACTTCGACCTGTTCGCCCGTCACGCCGAGGCGGGCATCAGCCTGGCACGGAACGCGCGGGGTCGCGGCATCGGCACAGCGGCCACCGTCCAGCTCGTCGAGTTCGGATTCGTGCGTTACAACCTGCGCCGGATTCACCTTCAGGCGATTGCGTCGAACGTCGCAGCGATCCGCGCGTACGAGAAGGCGGGTTTCGTGATCGAGGGTCGGCAGCGCCAGCACGCATGGGTCCGAGGCACGTACGAGGACATCTTGCGCATGGGGATCCTGCGCTCGGAGCAAACCTCTTCGGCCTGACCCGCATCCACCGGGCGACGACCACTCATGCCGTGAGGGGGCCCCGGGCCGGGTCAGCAGTAGTTGGCGGCCACCGGGCCACTGGGAACAGCGCGTACTTCGGACGCGCTGCCAGCCGCCTTCGCCTCGCTGATCAAGGTGGGTGCCACCCACTCACGCGACGTCCCCACCGTCGAGCAGGAGGCCGACGTTGGATGTCGTCGGCCGCTGAGGTCCGCTGCGCTTGGCTACATAGCGCTGCGTCCGCGATCGGGCAGCGCCTGGTCAGGCTCACTCCTTGGTCAGGTAGGCCGCGAACCGGTCGAGCGAGCTCGCCATTCCTGCCTGTGCCTCGGGGGTACGGAACATCTCGGGCACGTTGGTCTGGTGGATACGGACCTCGGTGCATCCGTCTCCGAGGTCGACGAACGTCGAGCGGTTGACCATCCCGCCGGCTTCTTCCCAGGCCAGCACGGACGGCCGGGTGATCTCGGTGTAGACGCCCTTGGACGGGTACTGCTCGCCGTTGTCGTCGTTAACCATGACGGCCTCGAAGACGCCACCAACCCTCGGGTCTACGGCGATGTTCTCGATCGGAGTGCTGACGCCCACCGGGCCCCAGAAGTGGGTGAGGTGCGCCGGGTCGGTCATGCAGTCGAAGACGAGTTCGCGGGGCGCGTCGTAGATGCGCGTGATGATGACCTCGCCTGGGTCCGGAGCTGTTGCGGTCATGACTGTTGTCCTTCTCTCGAGGGAGATTGCTGCAGCTTGCGCAGGTGCGCGGAGAGCTTGTCGAAGCGGTCGGTCCAGACCTGCCGGTTCTGCTCGATCCAGTCGGTCGCGCCCGTGCCGGGCGCCGTCCGCCAGCCTCAGGAGCGCTGTTGCGGCTGGACCGTTGGACAAGCGCCATAGCGTGACGGCATTGCCGTACACGCCGGCCCCGCGACCCGATCGGGCCGCGTTGCGGATGGGAGGACACATGAAGAAGATGACGTGCAAGGCGCTCGGTGGCCCATGCGATGTGCCGTTAAGCGGCAGCACCGCGGATGAGGTGATCAAGGCTCAGGACCGCCACTTGAACGACGTGGTGACGCAGGGGGACAACGACCACGCCGCCGCGCTGAAGGCTATGAAGGGTCGCTGGAAGCACCCCCTTTCGGGCATGGTCTGGTATCGACAGGTCAAGCGCGACTTTGCCGCTGCCGCCGAGCAGTGATCGGCGGGGTCACAGGACTTCGTGAGCGTCCAGGTGCCGCCGACTCTCACGGACCCTCAGCTCTCAGCCCTCAGCATCCTGCGAGACCGTCATCGAAGGCTGATGCGCCGGCAGAGCGACCGCAGGGCACGTGGCTGACCGCAGACGCCGAGGTTGCGGTCAGCGGCTAGACGGACTCGACGCCACCTGCAGCCCCTCAGGACTCCGACGCTTCAGCGTGCCTTGCCGTCCAAGAAGAGCCCGATCGCCTTGTCGATGCGTCGCTGACGGGTCTCCTGCGCCTTGGCGCCGTTGACGTTGTCAATGTGGTAGCGCTGGACGCTGTTCGCCAGTGTCCAGAAGAACGCTTGGGCGTCCGGGTGATGGACCAGGGCGGCGGCGAAGTCCGCTGGCAGGGTCACCTCGCGCGGCGCGTCCGCGTCAGTGAGGGTGACGGTGATCGGGTCCCCGCCTTGAAGGCCGGTCTCGCTGCGTGTGGCCGCGCTAATCCCGACCATGTGCTTGCCGCGCATAACGCCGACGGTCGTGCGGTACTTGTAGCCGTTGAGGTTCACCAGGACAGGCGGTTGTCCCCCGGCACCGAGCGCCTCGATGAGTTCCGGCGCGACGACCACGCCGGTGTTGTTGCCGTTTATGGCCACGGTGGTCTGAAACGTGACGTGCTTGACGTCGTGGACGGCATCTGCGGGCTGCTCCCTCATGCGACCGGCGCCGCCTGACGCGGCCCCACCGGCAGTCTGCGCCGGGCGCCGCCAGCGCTCGCTCGCCGCGTCCTGCCGGCTGTGAGCGCAGCGACGTGCCCGAGGGCGGCGGGGACCTCCGGCGCAGCGTCGACGTTCAGATGTTCCCGGTCTACCGAGGCCTGCTTCGTCCCCGGGCAGCACAGCGGGCGAGAGTCAGTTCACGCCTGCAGTCCACTCGGGGTCACGGCCGATGAAGCCGACCAGCCTCGTCTGAGCGTCCGCGTCGTCGCGCACCTGCACCCGCGGCCCGAACTGACCACTGCTGCGCAAGATCTCGTCCATGGGCAGCATGCCGTCGTACATCTGCGCGCACCGCTCCGGATCGAGCAGCTCGGCCTGACCGGTCGCACGCGCGAGGTCCCACGTGTGCATGAAGACGTCGGCGGTGTAGATGCGGGAGATCGCCTGCTCGAGCGGCATCTCACCGATGTGAGGATTCTCCAGCATCTTCGATGCGGTCGCCGGGTCGTCGAGCACCGCTTGTACCGCGTCGCACTGCCACTGCCAAGCCCCCACCGGGTCGTCATTCGCCGAAGGCCCGGCGGGGAGCTGCACATCGCTGCCCGACGACAGGAACTCGGGGAACCACGTGACCAGGTGCCGTACGACATCGCGCGCCACCCAGCCCTCGACGGGCGCAGGCGCGTCCCAGTCAAGGACACCGACAACCCGGTCGGTGAAGGTGCCAGCGATCTCGCGGTGCTCGTCGGCGGCGCTCACTGCTGCCCCGCCAGCAGCTCGTCGAGCTGCTCGTAACCCTCGGTCAGCCCGCCTGCCATGCCGCTGGCGAGGATCGCGTCGCGCGCCTCGAGCGAGTCGACGAGCGACGTCGTCGTGACGCGGGTGCGACCTGCGAGGTCCTCGAACAGCGCGGTCTCCAAGCTGACGCCGTCCGGCTGGCCGTCCCACGCGAACGTCTGGACGATCCGCTCGTCCTGACGCACCTCGTGGAAGGCGCCGTGGAAGCGGTACTCCGTCCCGTCCTCATCGATGTGCAGGAACCGGTACGAGCCGTGCGTGCGCGCGTCGTACTCCTCGATCTTCATGGTGAGACGGCGCGGGCCGAGCCACTGCCCCACCAGATCGGGGTCGGTGTAGGCGCGGAAGACACGGTCAGGCGGCGCGTCGAACTCACGAGCCCTAACGATGATCGGCAGCGCAGGATCGGCCGCGATCGTCGTCTCGTTGCGGGATGTCGTCGTGCTCATGATGCTGCTCCTCTGCGACTGTTCCTGGGCTCCATCTGCTCCAGCACGGCATCGAGGCGGCGGAACCTGTCCTCCGCCTCGCGCCGATAGCGCTCGATCCACTTCGTCATCAGGTCGAACACCTCCGCCTCCAGGTGCACCGGCCGACGCTGCGCGTCCTTGCTCCGGCTGACCAGCCCGGCGTCCTCGAGGACGCGCAGGTGCTTCGAGATGGCCTGCACGGTTATGTCGTACGGCGCCGCGAGCTCGTTCACCGTCGCGTCCTGGATCGACAGCCGGGCGATCATGTCGCGCCGCGTCGGGTCGGCAAGTGCCGCGAAGGCCCGGGACAGCTTGTCCTCCACCGCCAGTACCCCTGTTCAACCGTCTGGTTGCAGACCGTAGAACGAGGTCACGCGCTCGTCAACCATCTGGTTGAAAAATTCAGGCGGCCTACGCCACGGGTGGGTGAGACGTCGGGCGACGGAGGGGCGTCCACGGGGAGCCCGGGCGCTGACGTCGAGGCTTCGCCTATGCGGCGGTGCCACCGGCCGCGCGCTACCGCCCGTCGCACGGGGCTTTCTCTCCCGCGCGGGCATCAGCGCGGCGCTCGGCACGCGTGATCGCCAGGCAGCCCTCTGCCTCAACGTCGAGCGGCCGAGCGTGACCTGGCGGACGTCCGCTCACTGCGCAATCCTCTTCCTGCTGGCGGCGGTTTCGGGCAGGGTCGTGAGGCCGGTGTCCGCCTGGTCGCCGGTGCACCCCTGGTCCCCACCGGGCCATCGCCACGTCCGCTTGACCGTGGGAGGTCCGGCATGAGTTCTGCGAGGTCCGGTGGCCCAGGACATGCGGACTGGCGACAGGGCTGCGCGCCATCGAGCGCCGATCAGTGAGCGACCGGCTGTCATGTCCCGGACCACCGGGGGGTGCTGACCTGCTGCGCCAACAGCAAGGAGCACACCATGAATGCCAGCACACCCATCCCGCCGCGTCGACCCACCGCGGGCATCGACTGGGCCAGCGACGACCACGCCGTTGCCGTCGTGGATCCCGCTGGTGTCGCCGTCAAGCGATCCACCTTCGAGCACACCGGCGCTGGGCTGCGCGCGCTGGTCAAGACGCTGCAGTTTGCCGATGTCGATGCGGTCGGCATCGAACGCCCGGACAGGCCCGTCGTCGACGCCCTGCTCGCAGCGGGCTTCACCGTGTTCGTCATCGCCCCGAACCAGCTCAAGAACCTGCGGTCCCGCTGCGGCTCCGCCGGCAACAAGGACGACCGCTTCGACGCCTACGTCCTGGCCGACACCGTGCGCACCGATCGCCAGCGGCTCACCGCTCTGACGCAGGATTCCCCGCAGACCATCACTTTGCGCATGACCGTGCGAGCGCGCAAAGACCTCATCGCCGCGCGCGTTGCAATGGCCAACCAGCTGCGCGCGCACCTGCAAAGCACCCTGCCCGGTGCCATCGGACTGTTCCGCGACATCGACAGCCCGATCACCCTGGCCTTCTTGACCCGCTTCCCATCCCAGACGAAGGCTGACTGGCTCAGCCCCGCCCGCCTGCAGAACTGGCTGCGCTCGGCCCGCTACAACAACCCCACCAACGCGGCGGCCCTGCACGCGCACCTCACCGCGGCACCGCGCGGCACCACCGGCCCCGAAGCCACCGCCCGCGCGGCAGTCACCCTCGCACTGGTCGCCGCACTGAGCGCCATCCGCGCCCAGATCAAGGCCCTTGAGGACCAGATCACCACTCAGCTCGCCGGCCACCCTGACGGCCACATCTTCACCTCGCTGCCACGCGCCGGCACCGTTCGCGCCGCCCGCCTGCTCGCCGAGATCGGCGATGCCCGCGGCCGCTACCCGACGCCGGAGTCTCTGGTCTGTCTCGCCGGGGCTGCGCCCTCGACACGACAGTCCGGCAAAACCAAGGTCGTCTCCTTCCGCTGGGCGGTCGATAAGCAGCTGCGCGGAGCCGTCACCGACTTCGCCGGCGACTCGCACGCCGCCAACGCCTGGGCCGCCGACCTCTACCGGCGAGCCCGCGACCGCGGCCACGACCACCCCCACGCTGTCCGCATCCTCGCCCGCGCCTGGCTGCACGTCATCTGGCGATGCTGGCAAGACCGCGTCCCCTACAACCCCGCCAACCACCGAGCACCGCAACGCATCTTGGCCGCCGCGGCTTGACACAGGGCTACTCATGCCGCTGAGGGGTGTCGGCTCAGCCGTCCAGGAGCGCCGAGGTGGGCGATCTTGATCAGCCCAGCTCGGCGCGCTTCCTGTTTAGGTAGGCCAACTCGGCGGTGTTCTGGGTGGCGGCGATCGCGGCGTCGTAGGCGTCCTTCGCCTCGGCGCTTCGAGCAAGCCTGCGTAGGAGGTCGGCGCGGGCGGCATGCCATGCGTGGTAGCCGTTGAGGGGTAGCCGGTCGACCAGCGCGAGGGCGACCTTCGGGCCGTCGAGTTCCGCGACCGCAACGGCGCGGTTGAGTGCGACGATCGGCGAGGGGTCGAGCCGGGTCAGCTGGTCGTACAGCGCGACCACCTGCGACCAGTCGGTGTCGGGCGCCGTGGGGGCGTCTGTGTGGACGGCGTTGATCGCGCCGAGTATCTGGTAGCGGCCGGGTCGGTTGATAGCGAGGCATTTCCGGACCAGGTGGTGGCCCTCGGTGATCAGCGCGCGGTCCCAGCCGCGGCGGTCCTGCTCAGCGAGCGGCACGAGCTGCCCGTTCCGCACCCGGGCATCACGCCGCGCCTCGATGAGCACCAGCAGCCCGAGTAGACCGGCCACCTCCGACTCCTCGGGGAGCAGTTGGTGGAGGATCCGCGTCAGCCGGATGGCCTCGCCCGTGAGCTCAGTTCGGATCGGGTCGCCGTCGCCGGTGGCCAGGTAGCCCTCGTTGAAGACGAGGAACAGCACCGCCAGCACGCCGCCGAGCCGGTCGGTGAGGTCGGCGGCATCGGGCACCTGGTAGGGCACCTTTGCCGCCGCGATCTTCTTCTTCGCCCGGGTGATCCGCTGCGCCATCGTGGTCTCGGGCACGAGGAACGCCTGGGCGATCTCGGCCACGGTCAGCCCACCGAGGAGGCGAAGCGTCAACGCGACCCGCGCCTCTGTTGCAAGCGCCGGGTGGCAGCAGGTGAACAGCAGCCGCAATCGGTCATCTCCGACGGGTCCGGTGGGCTCGTGGGCCGTGTCGTCGTGGTGCATGAAGGCCGCCTGGTGCTTGGCGTTGCAGCTTCTCGCGGCGAATCCGGTCGATCGCGCGGTTGCCCGCGGTGGTGGTGAGCCAGCCACCGGGGTTGAGAGGTACGCCGGATTCCGCCCACTTCTCCAGCGCGGCCACGAGCGCCTCGCCCGCCGCCTCCTCCGCGAGGTCGATGTCACCGAAGCGGCGGACGAGCCAGGCGATCAGGCGGCCGTACTCCTCGCAGAAGACCCGTTCAACGGCCGCCGTGCTGCGCTGCATCGGCGAGTCTGAGTCGAGACGGCTCAGGCGAGGCCGTCGAACGGACGGACCTCGACCTGGCCCCGGCACGCCTTCGACCCGTCGGCCGCTAGCTGGAGCGCCACATCGAGGTCGGGCGCGTCGATGACCCAGAACCCCCCGATGAGCTCCTTGGTCTCCAGGTAGGGGCCGTCGGTCATCACTGGCGTCTCTCCTTGGCCGTCGACGACGGTCGCCGTCGACGCCGGCGCAAGCCCGCCGGCGAAGACCCAGTAGCCATCGGCGCGAAGCTTGTCATTGAACACGCCGGTCGCGGCGAACGCCTCCTCCATCTCCTCCTGAGAGCCGTAGCTGCCGAACTCGTCCCTCTCGGCGGGACCGTGCACGGTCAACAGGTAGTGCGTCATCGCTTCTCCTCAGTTCCAGACGGTCTCAATGACCACCTTCTACCCCCACCACGAACGGCATCGCGCCGATACGACAACCCGCCACAGGAAGTGTCCGAACGGATTCGCTCGTGGGGGAACTGCCCCCTTCGAAGCCCCTGGCCCCGGAGCACCGGACGCTCAAGTGCAGAGGTCCGCGGCGACTGTTTCCAAGCCGTCGCCAACAAGACCGCGCATGGACCTACAACTGAGCTGCATCAGTCCAGGCAGAACTCGTTGCCCTCCGGTCGGTCGTCACGATGAAACCGGCGCTCATCGGGGGAGCTGGCTCGGACCGGCGTACCCGGGTCGCTCCTCGTGCCACGAGCCGGTCACACTCGACCTTCAGCGCGGCCGTTCGCTCCTCGCCCTGCAGGTCGGGAGCCGCGCGAATGTCGCCCTGCTGGAGCTCGGTACGCCGGTCGGCGACATGTCCAGCGAGCCGGGCCGGACACTCGAGCGTCAAGATGACCCAAGACCGGTACGGGCACGCCAGGCCGCATGCCGACGACCGAGCGATAGACCGACTTGCCGCCGCCTTAGCCGCCGCTGCGGACTCGGGTGGTCTCGTAGTCCCGCTCGTCAGATCCGGACGGCCGTGATCGGTCGCGGAGTCGAGATGCGGACCATGTCGTCCGGGTCACTCGTCAGGACCACGATCTCGTCCCCGGTGAGGGAATCGATCACGGCCCCGGTGTGGGCGTCGGCGACGCTTACTCCGGTTCGATTCACGATGCCCGCGGCGCCGTTGGCGGTCGCCCCGTCGAGTGCGGCATCCGCCACCCGGTACCGGTTGATGGCTGCCGCACCCGGCTCGGACCGGTCCCAGCCGGCCTCGACCTGCACAGCCGTTGCCACCATGACCTGGACGGCGTCCCTTTCCGCCGGCGGACCACCACCCCTGGGAGATGCGCGACGACGACCCGGTGCTTGTGGTGAATCGGACCGGCGAGCGCGGTGACGGCCTCGTTGTCGAGCAGGACGGTCCTCACGCCGTACGCCGGACGGCCGCCTGCTGGGCCTCGGCCCAGAGCAGGACGTCGTCGGCGTCAGCGTCTGGATGACGCTCGAGAAGCTCCGCCGCTGCCTGCTCGAGCAGGTCGGGCCGGGTCGCAAGCGGGGATCCATCCTGAGCGGCAAGCGCGACGGCAACCTCTGCGAGCGTCGGACGGGCAGCCGGGTGCTGCACGTAGTGCGCGTCGAGAGCGGCCTGCATGACGGCGGTTTCCACGGCCGAGCGGAGCGCAGTTGCCGTCAGGGTCGTGGTCGACACGGCGACCTTGAGCTGGTCGACGGCGAGTGCGGCTGCGTCGCGCAGCGCGACGGGTAGACGCATCAAGGTATTCACGGTCGACGCGTCCTCGGTATCGAGAAGTGCGTTGATCCGGTCGAGTAAGCCGAGGTCCTCCACACCGTGGGACGTACCACGCATTTGTGGTACGAAGCCTACATCTTGACCCTGAGCCCGAGGCCCGCTCCAGCCGCACCAAACGGCACGAGACGGACCAGCAGGGCCTCAGAGCCTCCCTCGCCGCTTCTCTCAAGCCGCCGGCAGGAGGCCGCATGTTCAAGGGTCGAACGATAAAAGGTCCAATAGGACCGGGCTGCACGACGTTGACGTCGCGGGCGCAGGACGACCAGCGTGGCGATGCGCCGGTGTTCGGAGATGGTGATGACGCGAGCACCGACTGGGCCGTAGCCGTTGAAAGTCATGCGGATCGCTACCTCAGCCAAGCTGGGGCACCTTCAAGACCCGCGGCTTCCGGACGGGCGTTTTGCGGCCGCGTGTTCGACGCGCTGAGAAGCTGCGACGCGCTGTTCAGTCACCTCAAGAACAAGCGCCACGTCCTTTCCAGTGAGGCCCCGTGTCGTCCGAAGTCCCGCCGAGACGCGGCGCACCTCGTCGGCAGCCCGCCGCAATGCCTGCTCGGCCTGCCGAATGCAGGCCTTGGCTTTACGAACGCCTGCTGCGAGGGACCCGGCAGATCCACGATGAAGTTGATGTCCCCCGCCTTGCCCGTCATCGATTCGCTCAAATCAGCCGCCATGTCGCGGGCATCGCACAGATCGAGGGACGATTCTGGCTTGTCCATATCTACGGCGTCGGCCTCCCGCAGCGTCTCGGAGAGCAACTGCCCCACACGGTGCGCCGACCTCCTTCGCGTTCAACCCGTCAGCCCGCAGCCCTGCCTCGCGGCCTGTCCGCATCCCGCGCCTGCGCAGGTCAGACTGCAGTCGCAGAAGATCCAGGGGATGACCTCACGTTCCTCGCCGAGAGGACGTCTACCGAGTGTGACCAGCAAGCAGCCGTTCGAGAGCGTCATCGACCAGCACGGCGCCACTGTGCTTCGCGTCTGCCAGGCGGTCGTCGGGCCACACGACGCCGACGACGCCTGGTCCGAGACGTTCTTGTCCGCCCTGAAGGCCTACCCGAACCTGCCCGGCGACGCGAACGTTGAGGCCTGGCTGGTGACCATCGCCCACCGCAAGGCCATCGACGTCACCCGGGCCACCGCCCGCCGCGCCCTCCCCCTCGGAGAGCTCCCCGACATCCAGACCGCTCCACCGGCCGACGACCATGACCTCGATCTGGCTGACGCCGTCACCGCCCTGCCGGCCAAGCAGAAGCAGGCCGTCGCCTATCACTACCTGGCCGGCCTCCCCTACGCCGAGATCGCCCAGATCCTCGGCGGCACCACTGACGCTGCCCGACGCGCCGCCGCCGACGGCATAAACACCCTGCGCCGCGCCTACCCGCGCGTACCGGACACCAGCCGAGACGCTAGGGGCACCCCAACAACCTCACGAACCTGCAGCACCACCAGGAAAGGAACGACCCCATGAACGACCAGACCCGCGAACCGGACGTCACGAGCGCCCTCGCGAACGCCTTCGACGACACCGTTGACCGGCTCGCGCTGCTCCGAGCCGACCTGGTCGGCGCAGCCCAGAACGAGGGCATCCTGGACGTCGGCTACCGCACGCTGGGCACCCCCGTCGGGACGCTGCTCCTGGCCGCAACCGACCTCGGCCTCGTACGAGTCGCCTACGCAAGCGAGGACCTCGACGCGGTCCTGCAGACCCTCGCCGACAGGATCAGCCCCCGCGTCCTGAAGGCTCCCGCCCGGCTCGACACCGTCGCGTTCGAGCTCGAAGAGTACTTCGCCGGCACCCGACGCGCCTTCGACCTCCCGCTGGACTGGCGACTGGCGACGGGGTTCCGCAGGACCGTCCTGAACCACCTGCCCGAGATCGGCTACGGCCGCACCGCCAGCTACAGCGCCGTCGCGCAGCTCGCCGGCAACCCCAAGGCCGTACGTGCCGTCGGCACCGCCTGCGCCACCAACCCGCTGCCCGTCGTCGTCCCCTGCCACCGCGTCCTGCCCGCCAACGGCGGCCTCGGCGGCTACCTCGGCGGCCCCGCCGCCAAGCAGACTCTGCTCACCCTGGAGGCAGCAGCATGACCACCCTGACCACCGAACGAGTTGGGCCGAGCGGGTTGATGAGGGCGACTGGGCCGGCGTCAGGACCAAGTTGGACGCGACCGGTTGTGCTCTCACCGGCCCACTCCTCACACCGGACGAGGCGGCCCACGTTGCCGGCCTGTACGACGATGACACCCGCTTCAGGGCCACGATCGACATGGCCCGCTACCGGGTCGGGCTCGGTGAGTACCGCTACTTCACGCCGCCCATCCCGGACGCCATCAGCGAGCTAAAGGAGGCCCTTTACCCGCGGCTGCTCCCGATCGCCCGCGAGTGGTGGGCCCGCCCTGAGCCGCCCGACCCCGTGGCCGGACACCCTGCAGGAGAGGCTCGCCTTGTGCAGCCGGCGTCGACCACACGGGCGGGGAGTTCCTTCCCTACGAGCAGCGCCCTCGCGCTCAGTCGAAGGCGACCGCCGTCGTCATCCCGCACGTACACGGGCTGGTCTTCACCACAGGCGACCGGCCCGTCCGCACCGCGCGCGGCTGGGCCGCCGCCCCCCTGCGGCACGGCGTCTCCATCATCCGCACCGGCCAGCGCATGAGCCTGGGTCTGGTCTTCCACGACGCCACCTGACCACCCCGAGAGCAACCCCGGCGTCGTGCAAGGTCGCGTGCAGGTGGCGGACAAGACGTACACGCTCCTCCACGCCGACAACAAGCCCTACCTAAGCGCGCGACACCCAGGCTGCTCGGCGGCTACCGCCGCAAGCGGATCTACGGCCGGCTCGACGGCCGGTCCGCCAATCAGACGAACGGGTCCCCGCCCTCGATCCGGATGTCGGTCCAGGGCCGGCTACGGCTGCCGGGGTCACCGAACCGGAACACGCAGGCGTCGCCGACGCTGAGCGAGACCACGGGCGCGTCGGTGGTCTCGTCCTTGTCCCGATGCTGTCCGAGCCGGGCGCCACTGTCGTAGAAGTTCACCAGAGCCGTGTCGGGCGCGTACTCCCGCGAAGCAGCCCGATCGTAGCTTCCAAGCGGTTCGGACGACATCGGCGCTGCCATTGATGAGCGCGCAGCCGTTCGGGATGGCTTCGACCGCCTGCAGCCATGTATCGCCCGGCTCTGGCGGGCCATGAGCGACCGACGCGGCAGCGTCAGGGGCTTCGTCATCGGGTCGCCGTGGACCCGAGCAGTGCCGGCCGGGTGCGAGACTGGGGTCGGCCCCCAACGTGGGTGGCGACCTGAGGCCAAAGGACAGGTGCATGGCGTTCTTCGACCAGCTCAAAGCCCGGACGCAGGAGATGAGCGGCCAGCTCAAGACCAAGGCCGGTCAGTTCAAGAGCAAGGAGTTCGCCAACGGCAGCATGGCGATGTGCGCGCTGATCGCCGCGGCCGACGGGAGCATCGATGCCAGCGAGCGCCAGAAGACCGCTGGACTCATCATGAGCAACGACGTCCTGAGCATCTTCCCGCCGGACGAGCTGAAGCAGAAGTTCGACTTTTACTGCGACAAGCTGAGCAAGGACTACGACTTCGGCAAGGTCGAGGCCATCGCCACGATCGGCAAGCTGAAGTCCAAGCAGGACCAGGGCCGCGCGGTGATCCAGATCGGGATCATCATCGGTGGAGCCGACGGCAACTTCGACGACGACGAGAAGAAGGCCGTCAAGGAAGCCTGCTTCGCGGTCGGCATCGCCCCGTCGGAGTTCGATCTCTGACGGTCGGACGAAGGCCCGAGCAGACTCAGCTGAGTGACGCTCAGGAAGGTCCCTTGCCGTGCCAGGCTCCGACCAAGGCTGGGTGACTAAGCAGACCGGTGCCAGCATCACGGCCCCGCCGGGAGTCGCCTTCCTGGCCCTGCGGCGCAACCAGCGGCGGGCGCACCTGCTGGTGTCCGGCAAGCTCGGCAAGCACATCCCGGCCTCGGCGACGGAGGTGCTCCGGACGGCCGAGGAGCTGGGCGAAGTCGTGGCCGCTGTCCTCACGAAGCCGCCCATGGTCGTTGGCTTCGCCGAGACCGCCACCGCCCTCGGGCACGGCGTGGCCCAGGCCCTGTCCTCCCACGGCGTCCCCGCCGGCTACGTGCACACCACCAGGCGGTCGCCAGCCCCAGGCCTGGAGGTGCTGCGGTTCGACGAGGAGCACTCTCACGCTGTCGAGCAACTGCTCGCCATCGCTGAGCCAAGGCTGCTCTGTACGCCCGAGACGCCCGTGGTGCTCGTCGATGACGAGCTCTCCACCGGGCAGACAGCCGTCAACGCCATACGGGTGCTGCAGGAACGCTGGCCGCGCCGCGACTATGTGCTGGCCAGCCTGCTGGACGTGCGCTCCGCGGAGCAACGCCGTTGGACGGCGAGACAGGTTGCAGATCTCGGAGCCGACCTCGTCCAGGTGTCGTTGTTCCAGGCAACGGCGCACGTCCCCGACGACCTGGTGGACCGGACCGCTGGCCTCGTGGCCGCCCATCACGCGCCGGACGCCGTACGTGAGGGGGGCGCCGCTGTCGTACGAGAGTGGGCGCTGACCCTGCCTGCGCGCACCCCGCTGACCGGCGCGCACGGGTGGGACGCACGAGCAGAGGCGGGTCTGCGCGCGGCCGTGGCGCTGGCCGCCGAGACGCTGCGCCCCGTGCTGAGCAACCCGCTGCGGCAAGCCACGCTGCTGTGCCTGGGCGACGAGGAGTTCATGTATGCCGCACAGCTGCTGGCTGCGCGCCTGGGCGACGACGTACCCACCAGCTCCACGACCCGGTCCCCGGTGCTCGTCGTCGACGAGCCCGGCTACCCGGTGCGTACCGCGCTGCGCTTCCCGGCCTGCGACGACGCCCAGCGAGTCGCCTTCGCCTACAACGTGGCCGCCAGCAGCCAGCAAGACCGAGGTCCGGCACCGGGCTTCGACGCGATCGTGCTGCTCCTGGACCGGCCCCCTGGTCCGCACGTGCGTTCGGGCCTGCTTGCCCAGCTCGCCGCGACGGCGAGCGTGAGTGTCGATGTGCTGCTCGTCCAGGCAGGTGAGCAGGGCCGGCCGGCCTTTCGCCGGACGGGCCCGCAGTGAGCCCGCTCGTCAGCAGCAGCTACGCACCGGACGAGGTCACGTTCCTGCTGACCGACCTGTCCGGGTATGACCTCGAGCTCGACGTCAGGGTCCGGGAGCGCGCCATCCAGGCCGGCCGCAACTACGCCGAGATGCTGCCGGTGGAGTACGCACCCGGGCCGCGCTACCTGGAGCTGTTCGACAGCAAGCTGGCCACCGGCGCCCGTCGGCTCGCAGAGCACGTGGGTGTAGTCACCGAACTGGTGCTCGCGGCCCGCGGGCCGGGCACGGTACTGGTGTCGCTTGCGCGTGCGGGCACGCCGATCGGCATCCTGATGCGTCGTTGGGCGCAGTTCGCACACGGGCTCGACCTGCCCCACTACAGCGTCTCGATCGTGCGGGGCCTCGGCATCGACACCGTCGCGCTGGACCACCTGGCCGCACGGCACGACACCTCGAAGGTGATGTTCGTGGACGGCTGGACCGGCAAGGGCGCCATCGTGAAGGAGCTGCAGGCAGCCCTGACTGCTTACGGCGCCGCCGGCGGAGCGGCCTTCCCGGACGACCTAGCGGTGATCGCCGACCCGGGCGCGGCAGCGCTGCACTTCGGCACCCGGCAGGACATCCTGATCCCATCGGCGTGCCTGAACTCGACGGTCTGCGGCCTGGTGTCGCGCACGGTCTACAGCCGCGAGCTGATCGGCCCGGGCACGTTCCACGGCGCCAAGGTCTACCGCGAGCTGGCCGGCCAGGACCGCAGCGCGCAGTTCCTCGACGCCGTCAGCGAGCAGTTCCCGGCCGTCGCACCTGAGGTGGCAGCGCGCTTGCCCACAGCCCACGAGGGGGACCGGGCGGTCACCTTCCGAGGGCTGGAGGAGGTCGCGCGGATCCAGCAGGAGTTCGGGCTGCCGTCGATGCACCTGGTCAAGCCGGGCGTGGGGGAGACGACGCGCGTGCTGCTGCGGCGGCTGCCCTGGCAGCTCCTGGTCCATCCCGACCGTGAGGAGCAGCTCGCCCACCTGTTCCTGCTGGCCGAGGAGCGGCGCGTGCCTGTCGTACGACGCAGCGACATGTCCTACAGCGCTGTCGGTCTCGTACGGCCACTTGAAGGTGCAGGCAGGTGAGCGTCATCCTGGCCAGCGACCTGGACCAGACGCTGGTGTTCTCCCCTCGGGCCGCCGCCTGCGGCCCGGCGCGTCCGACGCGTCCCGTCGAGGTCCTCGACGGCGAGGTCATCAGCCTGCTGTCAGTAGACACTGAGCACGGGCTGGTGCAACTCGCGCGACGCGGCTGCTGGGTCCCCGTGACGACGCGGACGCGCGCGCAGTACGAGCGCATCGACCTTCCGGTTCGAGCGCCGTACGCGGTCGTGGCCAGCGGCGGCGTGGTCCTGCTCGACGGGCAACCCGACCGCGGCTGGTCGCGCACGGTCGCGGCGCGGTTGGCAGAGCAGGGTTCTCCACTGGTCTCGCTGCGCGAGCTGTTCACCGGCTACCGCGACCGGCCCTGGTTCCTGCGGCTCAAGGACGCCGACGAGCTCTTCCTGGTCGCCGCGGTGGATGCGGACCACCTGAGCGCCGAGCAGCAGGAGGAGATCACGGCCAGCTGCGCCGCTCACGGCTGGCGGGCGGTGCACCAGGGCCGCAAGCTCTACGTGCTGCCCGGCGGCCTGGACAAGGCGGGCGCCGTCGCCCACGTCGCCGAGCGTGTCGGGCACGACCTCGGGACGGCGCCGACGGTGTTCGCGGCCGGGGACACGCTGCTCGACTGGAAGATGCTGCTCGCCGCCGACCGAGCCTGGCTGCCCGCCGGCAGCGAGCTTGACCGGCTCGGGATGTCCGCCGCGCACGTCACCTGCACCTCCCAGCCGGGGCTTGCGGCCGCGGAGGAGATCGTCGGGCAGTGGCTGGATCTGCTGCCCCGTACGACATGATCAGCCGACGAGGGGGTGGCCGGACAGCGCTGCGAGGACGTCGATGACGCCGCGGTCCGGCCTGGAGACCCCGAACAGCTCAGCCCGCCGAAGTGTGGTGCGCGCCCAGGCGCTGTGCGGGCCGGCCTCGTTCATCTTGTTGCGGTACGACGATCTGCTCGCGCCACCGCCGGTCGCCTCGCTGATCGCAAGCGCGTCGGCGTACTCCTCGTGCGACACCACGAGCAGGGCGTGCACCGGTGCGACGTGGGACGGGTGGATGACCGTCTTGCCGTACAAGCCGTTCGCCTTGTCGAGCACGACCTCGCGCAGGAGCTCGTCGTGGTCCGCGAGGATCAGGGCGTGTCGTCTCCGTTGCCCGTGCGGATCGCCGGCGAACAGCGTCGTACGCAGCTGCGGCTTGAACAGCCGCTCGGGTACCGGAAAGTGCTCCCACACCGGGCCGGTGAGGACGAATCCGCTCCCGTCCGCTCGGCCGAGCACGTTGACCACGGCTGCAAGCAGGTCACGCACCACGGCGACGTCGTAGATGTTGACGCCCCGGCCACGCCGCAGCGCGTAGAGCCCCAGCAGGTCCGTGGCGCCCAGGCGCACCGCCACCACCCGCTCCCGGTGCTGGTCGAGCACCGCGGCGACGTCCAGCAGCTCCCGGTGGCGGGTCTCGCCGTACATCACCGCACCGGACTCCAGGACCGGCATGCACCTGACCGGAACGCCTGCGGCGAGCTCTGCCGCGGCGATTGCTGCGAACCAGTCCGGCGCAGCGGCAGCGGTGAACTTGGGCAGGACGAAACCGGTGAGGCGCGACGCTGCCGGCCCCAACCGGTCGACGAGGTCGACGACCTGGTTGGGCGTACGAACCCGGACGAAGATCAGCGGAGGGTCGCCGCGACCGCTGCCGGCTGCCACGGTGCGCAGGTGCTGAACGACGTTCTGCTCGGCCGTCTGCACGTCCTGGTCGGCGACCGCATCCTCGAGGCAGACCACCACCGAGATGACCCCGGCAGCCGCCCGGGCCGTGATGTCGGCGGCCAGGGCAGGCCGGGTGCCCGGCATGTACAGGGTGGCCCCAAGGCCCAGGCCGAGCAGTTCGGTCTGGGAGTCGGCCGTGAACGGCCTCGGCTCACGAGCGAACAGCGCCGAACGGACCGGGGGGTCCAAGACGTCGAAGTGCCGCACCTCGAGGCCCTACTTGCGACCGGGGGTCCAGTCCATTCCCCAGTGATAGGCGCGGTCGAGGACGTCCTGGGCGCCGCTGACGTACTGCACCTCACGACGGACCGTCAGATCGCTGCCGGAGTTCTCCAGCAGGGCCACCGCACACATGCGCGAGGCCCCGGCGGCCTCGTCGAGCCGGACCTCGATCGGAGCCCCCGTCGCCGGGGTGAGCGTCGCGACGGCGTTGGCCTGGTCGAAGGCTGATGCCCCGGCGTAGATGGTGGCGAAGACGAGGATCCGGCGGATCTTCCCGGCGTACGCGAGGTTGACGAACAAGTTCTCGCCGCCGACCTCGGCGCCGGACCGGTCGTCACCATCGAGCAGGATGTACGGCGGGGCGTCCAACCGGCCGAACTGGCGCCCCAACGCCTGGATCACGCCCTTGGTGCCGTCGGTCAGCTCGTATAGGCAGCCGAGATCCAGGTCGATGCCGGGCTGCGCGGCGGCGGACAGCCGCTTGAGCAGGCCCTTGGGCTGCTCGGTCTGGGCGGAGCGCGCCTGCCAGTTCAGGTTGACGTGCAGCCGGCCGCCGGCACTGCCCTGCTTGGTCAGCGACACCGTCGGGCTGGTCTTGGTGAGGGTGACCTTGCTGAGCGAGACCGGTGGCCCGGTCGAGCTGTCCTCGCCGCGCTTGGTGTAGTCGATGCCCATGCTCTACTCCCTGACCTGCTCCTGTTGAGGGCGCGGACCGCCGCGCTGCCCGAGACCGCTCGGACTCGGGCAGCCCCAGCAGCTCAGACGTTGACGCCGAAGTCCCGGGCGATGCCGTTGAGCCCCGACGCGTAGCCCTGACCGATCGCCCGGAACTTCCACTCTGCGCCGTTGCGATAGAGCTCGCCGAAGACCATGGCGGTCTCGGTGGATGCGTCCTCGGTGAGGTCGTACCGGGCGATCTCAGCGCTGCCCGCCTGGTTCACGACGCGGATGAAGGCGTTGCGCACCTGGCCGAAGTTCTGCGAGCGCTGCTCGGCCTCGTAGACCGAGACCGGGAAGACGATCTTGTCCACCTCGGCGGGGACTGCCGCGAGGTCGACTTTGATCGACTCGTCGTCGCCCTCACCCTCGCCGGTCAGGTTGTCCCCGGTGTGCTCGACCGAGCCCTCCGGCGACGTCTTGTTGTTGAAGAAGATGAAGTGGCCGTCGGACACGACCTTGCCGTCCGCCTTGACCATGATCGCGCTGGCGTCCAGATCGAAGTCGGTGCCCGTCGTGGTTCGGACGTCCCAACCGAGACCGACAAGCACAGCAGTCATGCCGGGCGCCTCCTTGCTCAGGGAGACGTTGCCGCCCTTGCTCAGGCTGACAGTCACGATGTTCCTCTCGTCGGGCCGTGCCGATTGCGCAGGTCCTTGGTGAACGATGCCCGACCGCACCCGGTTCCGGGGTGGCCGGCCCTGCCGATCGCAGGGCCATCACGGCTACGGTCAACAGTGCCCAGGCTGGACGACACTAGACGGTATGGCGTGCTGACTGGTCAGGCAGGCCGTGTACTGAGCCATCCGGCCGTTGCGGTCGCAACGGCTGCACTGCGTGGTGTTGCTCAAGGGTTCCAGGGCGGCGGTGCCCGAGACGCATGTCGAGCCACGATGGCGGGCTTCTCACCGTGCCATCACACCATGAGTGCAGCCGCTAGCCTGCTAGACCCTGTCCCCCAACCGATCGTCGAGGGGGACAGCGCCACGGCCTACTGCTGGTAGGAAGCGGCCTCCTGATGCGCCTGGACAACGGCCAGGACGGCGGCGGCTGGTCGGCGAGTGTCGACGCGGACGACGTCGACGTGGCGGCTGGTGGCGGGGTCGAGGGGGCGGACGACAACGTCGTCTCTGACGGCGCTGAGCGCGAGCTGGGGGATGAGGGAGAGCCATCCCACACGCCGATCCCTGAACGTCTGCTTGGACGAGCACGTGTTAATCGCCTGTACTTGCCTGCCATGACAATACGCCAGGGTCGCTTCTTTCCGTTCGCCTTGGTTGATCCCCTAGAGACCCAGAACGAGGCGCAGTCCTAGGCCGATCTCGTCCATGAGGTAGCTGGGTAGCCGCCCAACCGACGTGTCGAGGTCCGTCTTGTTCAGGGTGAACAGAGCGCTCAGGTTGACGACGGAGTCCTTCGACAGGCCGCTCAAAGCGGCAGGCACGAACACGTTGCCGCCAACAGCGGCCTGGTTGGTGTTTGAGGTCATGGCCGCAACGATGATCGTCGCCAGCCTGCTCGCGTTGACGGCGTCGTCCTGCACTACCAGGACCGGTCGACTCTTGGCCGGACGGCTCCCTTGGGCCGGGCCCAGATCGGCCCAACAGACGCTCCCTCTGCTGATCACCAGTCGTCGTCCTCGGCGAGACGGCGACGGCTGTGCGCAACAGCGGCCGCGCTGTCCTCGTCGTCACCGACGAGCTCCAGCGCTTCGTTGATGCGAGCTGTGAAGGAGGACCGGTCGAGCTCCTCGAGGTACCTCGTTGCCGCGGTGGCATAGAACTGCGACCGACTCAGGCCGAGCTCAGCAGCGCGCCGGTCCACCCGCTCGAAGGTGTCGTCGGGAACAGAGATGGCGGTCTTCACCCAACGAGTATAACCAGGTAGGAAAATGTTGGACAAGCCGCTCTCGACAACAAGTCCCCGCAGACGATCAGCAGGCAGCCACCACGAGTTACAAGCTGCATCTACCGCTATCGACCTGCCAGGTGTGATCGGGGCCTTCGACGGCGTGCAGGACGACCCAGCCGGACTGCAGCAACCCGGGTTGCGTCAGCTTGCAGCAATCGCCACCCGACGCGCAGACGCCGACGCCCTGACCGGCAGCACCCCTATGGCGGACGCCGTCGTCATCGCCCGCGACGCGAACCTCGATGTCAGGGCTCTTTGACACGGCCGGTGAGCTGGGCGGCCTGGGCCGGTCGCGGTCGTCGCGCTCGGCCATGGGCGGAGCGCTACAGGTCAGCCCGGCTTGCCCGCCGGGAGGCTGAACACGACGGGTAGCAGCTCCCGTGCTGTCGCCACCGCAGCAGGCCGTCCCCGTCGCGTGGGAGCAGACTGCGCCCGACGTCGGACTCGACGGCGAGGTATTCGCCGAGCTGCTGGACAACAAGCCCGGCTCCGGCTGCGGAGGTCACGACCTCCCCGAGCGAGTGCCCGAACTCCACGGTGACGTTGTGAACGGTCGCCGCGTCCGGCAGCGCGTAGGACCCGCCCTGGTCCTCTAGGCGGCGCGGCCCGTCATTGACGTACGGGACGTCCAGGCGCAGCGGGTGCAGGTCGGTCACCATGTTGAACAGGGGGTGAAGGTCGACCGGCACCAGCCGCCCGGCTGGCCTGAGCACCGCTGCTGCCGTGCGCATCCAGCTCGCCAGGTCGCCGATCCAACTGATCACGCCTCGAAGTCGCTCCACAGGCAGTTCGACGTCTGCTACGCCAGCGGCACTGCGAGCACGTCGGCCTCGAGGAACGACGCACGGTCTGCCAGGCCGGCCGCCGCCGCCGTCGCGGCGGCCTTCCCGATGGCGACCGAGGAGAAGTCGATCCCAGTGATTGTTCGGGCGCCAGCGCGTAGCAACGACAGGGTGTCCATCCCGGTGTGGCACTGCAGGTGCACGAGGTCCACGCCCGAGAGATCTCCGAGCAGCTGGCGGTCGAGGTCGTACAGGGTCTAGCCACCGGCCAGGAAGCTCCGCGTGTCGTACACCAGATCCTGGCCGTGAAAGCCAGCCCGTTCGTCCCACCAGTCCTAGTTCGCAACCATGTCGTCACCCTGCCCGCCCAACCGCGTGCGTGCCCACACCTCGACTCGATCACGCGCACGCAGCGGATACCGCAACGTCGTCCGGCGAGCCGCTCCGCCGGGTCTTGCCGCGGAACCTGTCTGCACACATACTCGTCTGATTCAGCCGACCGAGAGCACAATTGGGTTGGCGGTATGTGTGCTCGCACCTTGGGGGCCGGCTTGACCAGTTTCGTTGTTGCTGCCGTCGTCGTGCTGGCCTACGTCCCGCTCACCGTCGCGTGCGCTGCGCTCGTACTCAAACTGTCTAGAGGTAACTGGGCTGACTGGTCCGCCGGGCCCAGCGGCTGGGCGTTTCCTCCTGCCGCCGGCCGAAGCGGGGTCCGTCACCGCGGTCCGGATCGTCGCAAAGGCCATGGCGCTCACGTAGCCACGCTGCGAGCCATACCGAGCATGGCCCTGGAGCGGCGCCGCGGTCCCGACCGGCGGCTTCACAACCTGGCTGGGATCTGACAAACCAAGACGCAGCGGCAGCCAGCGATGCCGTGCCTGTCGGCGCCGGTCCCGAACGCGCCGGCGCGCCCAGGCGATGCAGGCCGCCACAGGGGTCGAGCCGGAGGCGGCGATGAACCCGGCGCTGGTCAAGCCCGGCAGTGAACGCACCTCGCGCTTTAACGTCCTCGCGCTTTAACGTTCTCGGCAAGCCGTACGCCGCGGTCAGCCCGTAACTGCGTGCCGGGATGGCCGTACGGTACGAGCAGGACCTCCCGTACGTTCCTCCGGTAGATCTTGGCTCTGGGCGGGTCTCGACCGCGAAGCAGGACCTGGACCGGCAGGTCGACACGCTGCACCAGTCCGGGATCGCGACGCAGCGGATCCACCTGGACAGCCAAGTCCGGCGCGACGACGGACCGGGCCGGGCTTCCGGTGGCGGTGTCAGGTCCGCTGCTCACCGCGGCAAAAAGTCAACCACGAGGTGATCACGCAAGGGGTGGTAGCCGATCTGCTGGTAGATGGCGTTGGAGGTCGCGTTGGACAGGTCTGTAAACAGCACGACCTCGTGTGCGTCGCGCGTGAGCGCATCACGGGTGCAGGCGGCAGTGATGGCGGCACCAAACCCCCGACGACGGTGTTCGGGCGGGGTGTACACGGGGCCCACCCGAGCGACCCCAGCCGTGGTCGTGTTGCGGCCGGCCATGGACACCAGCCGGCTGTCGTCGTCCTCCCACAGCCACAGCAGCCCGTTCTCGACGCGGTCCCGCACGGCCGGCTCGACGTCCACAAGATAGGCACCCGCCTCGACCTGGAAGCGGGTGAACCAGTCCACGGCCGTGCTCACGTCGCCGGCGTCCGCTACCCGTGGCTGACCACGGGTAGGCCTGGGCGGCAACAGCGCCTGCAGCCGGTAAAGCCGTTCGTGCCTTCTTGGGACAGCCCGGGTCGGACGACGTTCTATCCACGCCGTGACAAAGGCCTCTGCCACCGAGGTCTCGCCGTTGACCCCGGTTACTTCGACTCCACGAGCGAGCAGAGCCTCGACCAGCGGCTCGACCGTGAACGCCGCCACGTCGGCCAGCAGAAGTCCGTAGGGCGGCGTCATGCTGAACGCCCCGAGCGGGTGCTCTGGGGCCTCGTACCAGCCGAAGAGCATCGGCTCTGGGGACCAGCGGCGACCTGCCCGAACGTTCTCGATCACGGTGAGCGCGACAGTGTTCTGAGCGGGATGAGCGGCCAGCATGGCCCACGTCTGCTGCGCGTAGGTCTGTACGTCATCGGTGAATTGCCAGCTCATTGGTCCAGCCTCCCTGCGATGAGGATCCACGTCGATCGAGATCCACCACGGCTCCCACATCGCCACAGCGAGCTTCTTGGTCAACCCGTAGCACTCCGGGTGCGGGAACAATGCACGTCAACCACACCCGTCCCGCTTTGGCGGCGGCGGTCGGGGACTGCCGTGGCAAGACCACGAGCAATCAGGACGCACCACAGGCAGAGCCAGGTCGGGTGGGCGACATGACACCGGTCGAGGGTGGCCCGGAACCCCACCAGCCGAAAGGTAGCCATGAGAACCCGACCTCAACGGCCGTGTCCTGGCCTCGGCGCCCTACCCCACTGGCTGGCGCCCGCGGAGGACATGGTGCAGGCGCATCCCATCGAAGGCCAGGGCGACCAGTGCGTCCTCGACGTCGCTGGGCCCGTGCTCCCCGCCCGGCCGGTACCACTCGGTCACGCTGTTGACCATGCCGAACAGCAGCCTGCTCACCAGGCGGGGGTCGAGGTCGGCACGCAGGTCGCCCTCGCGGATCGCCTCGAGCACGAGCGCACTGAGGTGCCGGTCAAAGGCGCGACGCCGGGCCAGGGCGGCCAGCTCGACCTCGGTGTTCCCGCGCACGCGCAGCAGCAGGGTGACGTACGGCAGCTGCGCCACGAGCACCTGGGCGCTGCGGCGTACGACATGCTCCAGGCGCGCGACCGCCGAATCCTGCCTGCTGCCGTCCTCGTTGAGAACGGCGAACAGCGCGTCGACGGCACGGGACACGCCGAGCTGCAGCAATTGCTCCTTGCCGGTCACGTGGTGGTAGATCGAGGACTTCGTACGCCCCGTCGCCCTAGCCAGGTCCTCCATGCTTGTCGCGTCGTAACCGCGTTCAATGAACACCTGCACCACCACGTCGACCAGCTGATCCAGGCTGTAGGCCTCCCCCCGCGGCCGCCCAGGGATCACTGCGTCGCGGGTCATGTGAGGTATTCCAGGACCACCTCGGGCGTGGTCGGATGGGACTGGCAGGTCAGGACGACACCCGCCGAGACCTCCTCCGGCTCCAGGGCGTAGTTCACGTCCATCTCGACGCTCCCCGAGCTCACCCGAGCCCGGCAGGTGCCGCAGACACCGCCCCTGCAGGCGTACGGAGCGTCGGGGCGGGTCGCCAGCACGGCCTCCAGGATGCTGCCCCCGGTCGGGTCGACGCGGACGGTGCTGCTCCGGCCATTGAGCATGGCCGTGACGGTCGAGGTACCCGACCGCGCTCCCTCGCGTCGCGGCCTCGGGGCCGGGGCCTCGGCGTAGAACAGCTCAGTGTGCACGCAGGCAGGGTCGGCACCGGCAGCCAGCAGCGCCACGCGAGCCTCGGTAACCATGGCCAGCGGGCCACACAGGTACCACTCGTCGACGTCGTCAGGAGGCAGCAGGGTGTCGAACAGCCTGGCCAGCCGTGCCGCGTCGATTCGGCCGAACAGCAGCTCGCTCCCCTGGTCCTCCCGGGACAGCACGTGCAGGACCTGCAGCCGTCCCAGGTAGCGGTCCTTGAGATCGGCGAGCTCGTCGACGAACATCGCGTCGGCCTGCGTCCGGTTGCCGTAGACCAGGAACACCTCGCTACCGGGCTCGACCTCCAGGACCGTGGCCAGGATCGACAGGACCGGCGTGATGCCGCTGCCGGCCGCAAGCAGGCCGTAGCGCCGGCGGCGGGTGGGGTCGACGCGCGGGCCGAAGCTGCCGGCCGGAGGCAGGGCCTGGACGCAGTCCCCGGCCTGCAGCTCACCGGTGAACCACGGCGAGAACGCGCCGCCCTCGAGCTTCTTGACGGCGACCCGGAGCCGTCCGTTGGCAGCGCTCGTGCACACCGAGTACGTGCGGCGGAGCTCGGCGCCGTCCACGACCCGTCTGAGCGTGAGGTGCTGACCGGGTCGGAACCGGAAGCGCTCGACCTGGCTATCGGGGACGTCGAACGTGACGGCCACGGAGTCGGGCGTCAACCGGTCGACGGCCGCCACGACCAGCGGCACGAACCCCTGGGCACCGCCTGTCGTCGCGGCTGGGTCAGTCGTCAGCGTGCTCAACGCGCTGGTTCTCCTTGCCCTCGTGGTTCTTGAAGCTCAGTGGGTTTTGAAGTAGTCGAACGGTTCCCTGCACGAGCGGCACCGCCACAGGGCCTTGCAGGACGTCGACGCGAACCGGGACAGCTCCTCGGTGTCTGTGGAGCGGCACTGTGGGCAGGCCACCTCCGGCGGTCGTACCCGGTCCGCCGCAAGGGTGAGCTGGATGGGGACGGGACCGGCGCCGCGGGTCATGGGCGGGGCGATGCCGAACTCCCGCAGGCGCCGCCGGCCGGTCTCGGTCATCCAGTCGGTGGTCCAGGCGGGCGAGAGCACCGTACGGACCTCGACGTCGTGCCAGTCGCGAGCGGCGAGGGCCACGCGTACGTCCGCGGTGATCTCGGCCATCGCCGGGCAGCCGGAGTAGGTAGGCGTGATCTTGACGACGACCGTCGAACCGGTGACTTCCACCCCGCGCAAGATCCCGAGGTCCTCGATCGTGATGACGGGAATCTCCGGGTCGGTCACTGTCGCGAGCACGTCCCGGACCTGATCGACGGTGGGGACGGTCACCACGTCGCGCCCGGATGGCTGCGGTGCAGGTGCTGGAGCTCGGCGAGCAGGTACCCGAAGGACGTCAGGTGCCGTCCGGTGCGTCCACCGGTCGGCCGCCAGTCGGTGTCCGGCAGTGTGAGGGTCGCCTCGGCCACGACGTCCGCCACGGTTGACTGCCAGAAGCCTTGCAGAACGTCCGGGTCTGCGGCGACGCCACGGGCGACGAGCCGCCGGGTCAGGTCGTCGGCCTCGAACAGCTCGTAGGTGTAGGGCCACAATTCGTCCAGGCCGGCCTGCATCCGGGCGTGCGACTCCGCTGTCCCGTCACCGAGGCGTACGACCCAGGTCCGGGCGTGATCGAGGTGGTAGGCGACCTCCTTGACGGCCTTGCCGGCCACCCCGGCGAGCACCTCGTCGGCGGAGCCCGTCAGCGCCTGCCATAGCGGCAGCTGGTAGGCCGAGACGAAAAGCTGCCGGGCCATCGTGCGGCCGAAGTCGCCGTTCTCGGTCTCGAACAGCAGCGCGTTGGTGAACTCCCGTTCGTGGCGCAGAAACGCGAGCGCGTCCTCGTCGCGGCCGGATCCGTCCAGCCCACCGGCCCTGGTCAGCAGGCTGCGGGCCTGCCCGAGCAGGTCCAGCGCGATGTTGAGCAGCGCGACGTCCTGTTCCAACTGGGGCGAGCGCGCTGCCCACTCGCACAGGCGCTGGCCGAGGATGAGGACGTCGTCACCGAGCCGCAGGACGTACGCCGCCGTGTCCTGTTCGCGGGACGTGACCCCCCCTGCTGCTGCGGTTCCCGTCGTCACAGGTGCGTCAGTCCCTCGGGCACGTCGTAGAACGTCGGGTGGCGGTAGGGCTTGTCGCCCGCGGGGTCGAAGAACTCATCCTTCTCCTCCGGGCTCGTCGCGACGATCTCGGCAGTCGGGACGACCCAGAGGCTCACGCCTTCCTGCCGGCGTGTGTACAGGTCCCGGGCGTTGCGCAGCGCGGTATGCGCGTCGGCCGCGCGCAGGCTCCCCACGTGGGTGTGGCTGAGGCCGCGTCGGCTCCGGACAAAGACCTCCCAGAGGGTGTGACTTGGGCGGCTGTTCGGCGGCGGGATCGGCGCCGGGACGCCCGTCGTCGGGACAGCTCCGTGACCACCCGCGGAGCTATAGCCGCCCTGCTCAGTCACGCCGCGTGTCCCGCGGCCGCGTGTCCCGCGGCCGTGCGCTGCTTGTCCGCGTAGGCCGTCGCCGCATCCCGCACCCAGGCGCCGTCGTCGTGGGCCTGTCGGCGGTAGGCCATGCGCTCGCGGTTGCAGGGCCCGTTGCCCTTCATCACCGCGTAGAACTCGGTCCAGTCGATCTCCCCGAAGACGAACTGCCCCGATTCCTGATCCCAGCGCAGGTCCGGGTCGGGGACCGTCAGTCCGAGGTGCCGGGCCTGCGGCACGGTCGCGTCGACGAAGCGCTGCCGCAGTTCGTCGTTGCTGAACCGCTTGATCCCCCAGGCCATCGACTGGGCGCTGTTGGGGCTGTCGGTGTCGGACGGGCCGAACATCATCAGCGCCGGCCACCACCAGCGGTCCAACGCGTCCTGGGCCATCCGGCGCTGCTCGGGCGTTCCGGCGGCGAGCACCGTCATGGCCTCGAAGCCCTGCCTCTGGTGGAAGCTCTCCTCCTTGCACACCCGCGTCATGGCTCGGGCGTAGGGGCCGTACGAGCAGCGGGTCAGCGGGACCTGGTTCATGATCGCAGCGCCGTCGACGAGCCAGCCGATCGCCGCCACGTCAGCCCAGGACGTCGTGGGATAGTTGAAGATCGTCGAGTACTTCTGCCGGCCGGCATGCAGCAGGTCGAGCAGCTCGTCGCGGTCGGCGCCGAGGGTCTCCGCTGCGGAGTACAGGTACAAGCCGTGGCCGGCCTCGTCCTGCACCTTGGCGACCAGGATGCATTTGCGGCGCAGCGACGGTGCCCGGGTGATCCAATTGCCCTCGGGCTGCATCCCGATGATCTCGGAGTGGGCGTGCTGCGCGATCTGCCGGACGAGGGTCTTGCGGTACGCCTCCGGCATCCAGTCCCGCGGCTCGATCCGGCCGCCGGTGTCGATCTGCGCCTGGAACGCCAGCTCCTGCTGTGACACCACGACCTCCACCTGACCTCGTGCTCACCGACCGAACGGACGGTCAGTTCAGGTTCCGGGGTCAGGCGCGCCCTGTCAAGCGGCGCTCGGCAGTCGCCTCGGTCCGGTCGGGCCGTCCGGGACGCTAGAGCGACCTGTCGCTGACCCGTCGTCGCAGCGCCAGGAGAGCGACCAGCAGCCCCAGCCCGATCAGGGGCATGGTCACGTTCAAACCGGTGGCTGCGAGCGACCGGCCGGGCGCATTGTTGGCGATGCTGCCGGACCCAGGGCCTCCGGCTGCCTGGGAAGCGCCCGGTGCGGTGATGCGGGTCGTCGTCGGGCTGGTGGCGGAGCTCGCTTTTCGGACCTGGTAGCTGAAGGAGGGCGCGGCGTCGATCTGGTTCGCGACGACCGTGTCCTCGGCCCCGAACTGCCCGGACCCGGTCGGTTCCAGTACGGCGATCGGCCGGTCCGGTAGCACCGACGTGGCGGTGAAGCCGGTAACACTGAACAGCCCACTGCCGGAAGTGGGGTTCCCCACGGCAGAGGTCGGAACGGTCCAGGTGATCGTATCGCCCTTGATCGCGCCGGGGACCGGGTTGTCGGTCGGGTAGGCGTAGTACTTCGTCCGGGTCGTGTCCACCGATGCGGTCTTGCCGACGTAGTACTCCGGCGTCCCGTCCTGGCCGGCCTGCATCCCGACGTAGTAGATCTGGCCGTCGTTGCCCGAGGTGCCGTACCGCCCCGCCCAGCGCACCCGCCAGTTCGCGAACAGCCCGCCCGGCCCAGAGCTGGGCGCCAGGTCAGCCGCGAGCGCGGGGTCATTGGTCTTCATGCTGATTGTGAGGTGGCGGGGGTCGCGCTGCGTGACGGCGACTCCTGCGATGTCAAGCGCTTGGAGGAGTCGGTGTTGGTACCGGCCAGCGCCAGGTAGGCGTCCGGGAAGCCCTTGCCCACAGGATCAGAAACCGCGCCCACCGCAGCGGTGCCTGTGCCGACACTGCCCTTGTCGGCGTACAGGGACGGGCCGGCGATTTGCCGCACGCTCATGGTCGGTCCGGAGGCCTCCGGCGGATCCTGGCCGGACCCTTGCGAGATGTCGTTGTTGCGGTTGCCCGAGGTGTCATCGACGTAGGACAGCACCGCTTCCCCGGCAAGCCCGGTCTTGACCTGCAGGTAGTCCCCGAGGCTGCGGTCCGCGGCGCCGCCCAGACCTCCGGTGGAGATGTCGCCGTACTTCACGACGTGGTCGCTGACCTTGGTGATCGAGAACGACGGGGACGACGACAGCGCGTTCAGACTCTGGGCCATGTGCACGTCCCAGGTCCCGTTGTCGAGCGGGTCCGGTCCGGGTACGCCGTGATCTTGGGCTTGCGGGGCGCTGTACCAAGCTACGTCCACCCGCCCGGGGTCACCGGCGGTGATCCACGGGAAGATGACGGTCGGCTGCGACGGCGGGTTGAGCTGGTGCGCCGCGGACCAGGTGCTGCCTCCGTCCTTAGAGCTGGCCAGCATGATCTGGCCGGTGCTGATGTAGGCGCCTTTGGAGTTCAGCTGGTACTGGGCCCAGGTCACGTAGATGTTGCCAGCCGTGTCGATAGCGCCGACGTCGAAGGACTTCGCGACGTAGCCGGCTGGGAGCGTGGCGACGGTGTGGTCCGACCAGTTGGTGTTGACCATCGCGGTGTCGCCCGGGTTGAACTTGGTCGGGTCGGTGCAGGCCGCAGCAGTTTCGGCTGCCGTGGTTGCCGTGTCGGCCTTGGCGCCGCGGCAGGTGGAGAACAGCACCTGGTGGGACGTGGAGCTACCGCGGACCTCGTCGACGGCGTGGTAGCGGGGACTGGTCGGGTTGTCGTCGACGAAGGCGTTCCCGACGATGTCGTCCTGCGCGCTGATGACCGCGGCGTTCGCCTTGCACGGGCTGACCCCGGCGACGCAGCCGCCATAATGAACCCCGTCGGTGGTTGCGTTCACCACCGGCGAGTTGCCTGTCGGATTTTGCGACGAGGTGTTCTGGGCCACGTTGTCGTAGAACAGGTAACCCCGGCCGTCCCCCGCCCCGCCGCCGATCGGCGAGGTACCGCCGTTGTCGTCTACGGCGATCCACTGCCGGTCCACACCGGCCCCCGTTACGCCGTTGCAGCTCGGCGTGAAGGTGTTGCCGCCGTCGCTGGTCGCTGCGGTCGAGAAGTTCGTCAACCCCTGCAGATCGGCAAACAGCAGCTGCCCGTCCTTGCGGCTCACCTGCAGCTCGGAGTCGCCGCCGCCGATGCAGGTGAAGGGCTTGCCGCCCACCGACCCAGCGGTGGGGTGGAAAGTCGCGCCACTGTCGTCGGACCGGTCGAGGTAGGAGATCGTCGTGGAGAAGCCGTTGGGCCAGGAGGTGTAGAGCCGGCCCCGGCTCTTGGTCTGGGAGTTGTCGACCACCACGTCCGGCTCGAAGCCCGGTGAGAACTCGTTGACGACCGTCGGGCTGGCGAAGCCCACAGCCGAGCCGCCCCCGGTTGCCGTGGCGTGGGCCGGGCTGACCGGCACGAGACCGATCGAGGCCACACCCAGCAAGAGGGTCGAGGCGAGTAGCAGGTGACGACGACTCACAGGGCCTCCGAGGGACTCAGGGCTTCCTGCCGAACACTGTTCGACGTCGGCCCACCGGTCTCCTGCCGCTGGACCCGAGGCAGTTGCCGCGCCGGCGGGGCGAGCGGCTGACGGACTGCTCAGGCGTGTACGGCCTGCGGAAACGTGAAAAGCCCGCCCGGGTCGTAGGTCTTCTTCGCCGCCTGAAGGCGGGGGTAGTTCCCGGCCCAGTACGCGGCGCCGTAGTCGGCGATCGCCGGATCGGCGTAGTTGACGTAAGCGGCCGGCCCGGTCCAGGGCAGCAGGGCGGACCGCAGGGCCTGGACGTACCGGTCGTACGGCGCGGGGTCGGCCGGCTGCGCCCCGCCGGTGGGGGCGGCCCACGTCGCGGTGTACTGGATCGAGGCCAGCGCCTGCCGGTAGGCGAAGGCAGTGGCGCCCGGGGCGACGGCCGAGACCGCGCCGCCCAGCGCGTCGAAGGACATCCCGCCCTCGACCAAGCCACCGACATCCATGCCGCGAAGGACGGCCTGGACGGCCGCGGTGATGCCGGCGGCCGGCAGGGCAGAGTTGAGGAACGCGGAGGTCGCCGCGAACGGCTGCCGTCCGGCCGGGGACAGCGCCTGCGCGATGCACTGTGCTGTGTCCTGTCCGGAGCAGCCGGCCTCGGCCAGCATCGCCGCGGCGTAGTCGGAGGTGCCGACCTGCCGCGTACGCGGCGGTGCGCCAACGGCGGACAGCAGCGGCTGGAGCGTGGCCTGAAGGGACGACGCTGCACCGATCCAGGTACCGGAGACACTGGCTTTACGGCTCTGCCGGCCGGGGTCGACGAGGAGCTTGCAGGTCGACCAGAGCCGGTCGTCGGCGGTGGACATCCACTGCTGCCAAGCGGGCAGCACGGCGTCGGCCTGGGCCAGGTCCCAGGACAGGAAGAACGTGTGCACGGTCGGGGCAGGACGCACCGCAAGGGTCAGGGCGGTAACGGCCCCGAAGCTGCCCCCGCCGCCGCCCTGCAAAGCCCAGAACAGCTCACCGTCCCGCCCCGGGCCGACCTCCCGGATGCGGCCGTCGGCGGTGACCACCTCGGCCGCACGCAGTGCGTCGCAGGTCAAGCCGTAGGCCCGCGTCAACACCCCCACTCCCCCACCGAGGGTAAGCCCGGTCAGCCCGACCGTCGGGCAGGACCCGGCCGCGATCGCCACCCCCGCGGCACCGAGCGCGGCGTACACCTCGGCCAGCTTCGCCCCGGCGCCGATCCGGGCCGTGCGGGCAGTGCGGTCCAGCACCACCGAGGACATCGCCCGGACGTCCGCGACCAGTCCGGGGCCGGTGGACCAGCCGCCGTAGGAGTGCCCGCCGGCGCGCAGCCGCAGCGGCTGCCCAGGCCCCGCGGCTCCGGCGCCTCCCGCAGCGAAGCGGACGCACGCCGCGACGTCGGCGACCGACGCGCAGCGGGCGATCGCCGCCGGCCTTGCATTCCGGTCGAACCGGGGGTTGTACAGCCGGGCGGCAGCGTCGTACCCGACCGAACCGGGACGCAGCAACGGCGAGGACAGCTCGCGGGACAGTGACGCCAAGCTCGCCGCTGGCGACGGCCGGGTCGTGGTTGGCGTAGAACGGGCCACCGGTGTGCCCACCGAATGCGACGCGGACGCCGTCGCGTGCGCGGGAGCGGACCCGGTCGTGCACCCGCCCAGCGCGGCGCCGGCACCAACACCAGCAAGCCCGTACAGGAATCCGCGCCGCGTGGGGTCACCTGTCGATGTGCTCACGGAAGCAGAGCCTGCTCGTTCCCGCTGCGCCACTCCAGCAGCAGCAGCGTGGCGTCGTCGGACAGTTGTCCCTGCTGGTGGGTGAGCAGGGTGCGCACGACCCGGCGCATGGTCTCCGGCGTCGGCAGGCCGCTGGCGAGGTTGCGGGTGAGCAGTTCGACGAGCTGCTCGACCCCGAAGAACTCCCCGTCCGGGGACCGAGCCTCAGTGACCCCGTCGCTGTAGAGCAGCACCCGATCCCCCGGTTCGAGCTGCTCCGCGCCGACGACGTACGCGGTGCCGGTCTGGTCCTCATCACGCAGATGCCCCAGTCCGAGCGGGGGCGCCGGGTCCGCATGCAGCGTCTTGACCAGCCGGCCGTTGCGCAGCAGCAGTGGTTCGGGGTGCCCGGCGTTCACCCACTCCAGCCGGCCGGTGTCGGTGTCGAGCTGTGCCAGGACCCCGGTCGCGAAGGCATCCCCGCCAAATCCAGCGAGCAGCGCGCCGTCAATTGCGCGGGCCGTCTCGGTCAGGGTCCGGTACGAGCGACGGGCATTGCGGTACGCGGCGACGGTCAGCGCGGCAAGCTGTGCGCTCTGCAGCCCGTGCCCCATTCCGTCAAAGACGCCGATCCGGACGCAGCCGGCGTCGACGGCGTAGTCCACGCTGTCCCCGGCAACCTGGTACGCCGGCTCGAGCGCGGCTGCCACGGTGACCTCGCGGCAGGCGAAGGTCAGCGGCGGCAGGAGCGACCACTGCATCTCGGCGGCCAGCCCCATCTCGGACCGCCGGCGCAGCCGCACCAGCACATCGCCGTACAGGGTCTTGGCCGCGATCAACATGGCCGCCAGTGCCGCGAACCGCCGCAGTCGCCGGCCGAGTAGGCCGTCCGCGGCATGCCAAGCCGCGGGGTCCGGGACCACGACAGTCAGGACACCGAGCCGGTCGCTGCCGCTGAGCAGCGGCAGCCACACCCGCAGCCGACCCCCTGGGAGGTCCTGGGTCAGCACCTCGTCGTGCTGGTAGGCGCGGCCCGCCAGGGTCGTGTCCACTGCGAGTGGCACGACGGTTTCGTGCAACACCGGAGGATTGGACCCGAGGAACGCGATCAGGACCTGCTGCTGGAGGTCGGCCAGGTAGGCGATCGGTTCGCTCACCCCGAGCAGCTCCCCTTGCCGGGAAAGCAGTTCGGGCAGCTGATGGGCCGCGAGCAGGTGGGACGCGGCCAGCAAATCGTCGTACATCCACTCGGGCCCGGTGACTGGCAACCCGCTTTCCCGTGAGGTCGCAGGACCGTCCGTGGCCTCGGTCATCCCGACAACATACGTGCCGGCGGACCCCTGCGGCACGCGGACCAGATCAAGGGCAGCAGCCGGCTCAGGGCTGGAGCGCCGCAACCGCGGCCGCCATCCGAAGCCGCTCCAGCGTCTCCTGCTGGCTCGTAGCGCGGGCGAGCAGGCCCTCGATCTGCTCGGCGTCCAGGCGGTCGTCTCGCCCGGCCAGCGCATGCAGGACCCGCCAGCCCGCCGCCTTGCCCGCCACGCCCAGTGTCATGGCCTCGAGCTCCACGACCGAGCTCAGAGCCGACCGCTGGACAAGGGTCCCGTTCGGCTTGAGCCGCCCCACCTTCTCCACGGCCCAGCCGAGCCAGACCTTGTACGGGCGGACGGGCAGGCCCAGCGCCTGCATGATCCCGAGCAGGGCAGCCCGGTCCTGGTCGATCTCCCTCGCCAACTGCTGCAGCTCGGGCTCCAGCGGGCCACCCCTGTGCGATCGGGCTGCCCGACGGAACAGCTCCAGGCCGCCGGTGGCGCCCAGGAGGTGGTCGTTGAGGTAGCTGGCGAGCAGCTCGTCGCGCTTAGGCATTGACGGTCCTCCGACGCTTGGCACGGACGCGCTTGACGATGATCACGGTAGCGATCAGCACGAGTAAACCCACCCCGAACAGGGAGGCGTTGTGTGCGACCCGCTGGTACTGGCTACCGGCGACATAGCCCAGCAGCACGAATGCAGTTGCCCACAGCACGCCGCCAGCCAGGTTCCAGGCCAGAAACGTCCGGTACGGCAACCGGCTCATTCCGGACAGGCCTGGCACGAGCACCCGCAGCGCGGTGGTGAAGCGGCCGACGAACACTGCCCTCCCGCCCTGGCGGCGGATCGATTCCTCCGCCTTGTCCAGGTGCTCGGGCTTGAGCACCCGGTTCGGGATCTTGTTCAGCAGCCGCTCCCCGTAACGCTTGCCGACCTCGTACCCCACGCTGTCACCGATCACCGCGCCGGCGATCCCGGCGGCCAGCGCCGCCCACAGCGGGAGCTTGTGCTGGTTGGCCAGCACGCCGCCCAGGAGCACGCCGATCTCGCCGGGGATGACGAAGCCCACGAAGGCCGAGGCCTCCAGCGCGGGCAGCGCAAACACCAGCAGCAGGGCGACCGCAGGCGGCAGTTGCAGGATGCGGTCAGCAAGGTGCGACATCGAGCTCAGCCACCGGTGGAGATGTAGGCGTTGAGCGCCGCGCTCTCCGCCTCGAGTTCAGCCGTACGGTGCTTGACCACGTCGCCGATGCTCACGATGCCCAGCAGGGAACCATCCTCCACCACCGGCACGTGCCGGAACCGCTTGTCCGTCATCACGACCATGAGTTCCTCGGTGCGGGCCCCGCGGGTCGTGGTGTGGACCTGCTGGGTGCAGATCTGGCTCACCGTCTCGTTCAGCGCACCAGCGCCCCGTGCTGCCAGTGCACGCACCACGTCGCGCTCACTCACGATGCCCTCGACGGCGCGGCCGTCTCGCGAGACCACGGCGGCGCCGATCTGGTGCTCCGCAAGCACAGCCAGCAGGTCACTGACCGTGAGCTCCGGCGGCACGGTCACGACGTCCGGGTCCTTGCCCTTCAACACCTCACTGATCAGCACGGCTCCTCCTGCCGGGCAGGGGGCGTCGCCTCGGACGTTCGCGACGTACCACTCTGCCGAGTGCCGATCATGCCCCGCGAGCCCTGGCGAAGCGAACTCCTCGACGTCCCGCCGGCCGGGACATGCTTACGCCCCCTCCTGCGCCAAGGCGCTGCGCTCGATCGTCCTACCGATCAAAGCGTTGCTGCTCAACGTCATCTCGATCGGCGCCGCCTATGGCGTCACCTCGTCACCTCCGCCGCTCTCATCTTGTTCCTCGCCTTCATCGCGCTGTCTCGGGTGCCCACCCCCGACGTCAAGATCCTCGCCACCGCCCTAGCCCTGGGCATCATCATCGACGCCACCATCTTCCGCGCGGGATCCTCGCCCCAGCCCTCGTCGCCGCGCTCGGTCCCGCGAACTGGTGGATGCCAGGCAGAGCAGCAAAGCCACTTGGCGAGTCGGTTTCGAACTGAGCGCTGCGGCGGGCAGCCAATCCCTCAGGACAACAGCCGGACTGCAGTGATGCCGGGCAGGGTCGGCACCAGCAGGGCGTTGCCACTGGCCGCCGGCGTGGCAAACCGGCTGGCGTCCCCGACCTGGAGCAGCGCCCGCTGGCGACCGGTGCCTGCGTCCAGCCCATAGAGGGCGCCGTCCTGCTGGACCGACCACACGGTGCTGCCGACCACGACCGGCGAGCCGGTGACCTGGCCCTGAGCCTGCCAACCACGGGCCAACCGGCCGTCCTGCACCCGCACTTGCAGGAGGCCGCCACTGCACGGCAGGTACGCCACAGCGCCACCGCTGCCGCCCGCGACCGGGGCGGCGGCGGCACCGCCGTACGACGAGCAGTCCCGCAGCAGGTCCCGCTGGCCGCCCACACCACCGAGCCGTCCGACATCAACCAGGTAGGCGCTGCCGCCCTTGCCCACCGCAAGGGCCTGCCTCCCGCCCGGCAGCAACACCGGACCGGTCGAGCCGAGGTCGGCATCCACCGAGTTCTCCTGCGCCCAGCCCTGCGGGGCGAAGCCGTCCAGGAGCTCCAGCGTCGGCGACAACCGCAGCACGGAGTCGCTGTGATCCCAGTTGCCGGTCGAGGCAGAGCCGTTCCCGGTGGTGACGAGCAGCTCGCCGGCCGGGGTCGCAGCAGGTCCCGAGGCGGCCCAGATCCCAGCCTCACGACCGGTCGGAACCGCGAACGACCGGAGCGCGCCGCCGGCCATCGGCGCCGCCACGACCCGGCCGAGATACGGACCGCAGTCCCCCAAGTTCCCGCCGTAGGCGATGTAGACGGTGCGCCCGGCGAGCAGCAACGCACCCCGCTGCAGCTGCGTCGCCGGCACGGAGCCGGGAGCGTCGACGTCGCGCTGGGAGCGCACCTTGCCGGTCGCGGCGTCCACGGCATACAGGACGTGCCGGGAGCCGGCGACGGTGGTGACCGCGAAGACCTGGTGGGTGGCCGGATCGTAGACCGGCGTGCCCGTGATCCCCAGCGGGTCGATGTTGCCGCAGGGCTGGCTCGCGGCGGGGATCGGATCGGCCAGGTGCCGGCGCCACAGGACGCGACCGCTCGGCCCGTCCAGTGCGTAGAGCGAACCGCCCTCGGTCGCGGCCAGCACGCGTCCGTCAACAACCAGCGGGCTGGCGTAGACCTTGCCGTCCAGCTCAGCCTGCCAGGCAACCGCCGGCGACTGCGGGTCCGGGCCGGCGGCGAGGTAGCCGCCCCGCGCGTTGTCGTGGTGGTAGGTCGGCCAGTTCGCACCCAGCCGCACGCGGCCGGGCTGGGCCGTCGGGCCGGAGGACGCCCCGGCCACGGGCGGCAGGCTCAGCCCCGGCGCCGGTGGCCGCGCGGCGGTGGCTCCGGGGGC
>JAABUU010000381.1_pt1 | contig 103226 bp, 89 predicted proteins | sample 5559301 | NCBI WGS metagenome assembly JAABUU01 (sample SAMN10711884, study PRJNA513360) | rock metagenome | isolation source: Antarctica rocks | place: Antarctica: Victoria Land, Richard Nunatak white | reverse complement strand
GCGTTCACGATGGCCCTCTTCAACCTGTGCATCGGCTGGGACGGCCTGCCAGCCGATGAGAACGGCTTCGTGCCTCTCTCGATGGCACGGTTCAGCCTATAGAACTAGCACCAATGGTTAGCTATTAAGAACAAGTTCTTCTCTCTTCCGGGCTAACAGTGCAAATAGTCTGGTCGCTCATTCAAAATTGGTCGTCTAAAATGGTTCATGTAGTTGAGAAGCACCAGTAAGCAAAAGGCTATCAGGCCACTTTGTAGGAGCAAAGAGGTCGATAACCTCCACTCAACTTATAGCAGCGAGCTAGGAATGGCAATTCTCTGGATACAACTTTCTACGGTATCAGCCTATATTTTTCTAAATTCGACATAAAGGCATTGGCCTGATAAAAATTGTGATGCTCCAGATCGTAATAATCGTCGGTATATACGCAGGAAAAGCCGATTGAATACAACTTTGGCTAGAAGGGGTTTAAGACCTATTTTATTTTTGACAGCAGAAAGGTATCTATCAAAATGAAGATTCGTCAATGGCTCGCTAATGCATTTTTCAAGTTTGATAGGAAAGTGCTTCTCTAGTGCTTTAAATGTGGATTGCTTCCATTTGCTCATGTGATGAGGAGGAAAGTCAAGCGGTTCGTGGTAGAGTTTAATAAAACTCTCAGCATTTGGAACACATATAATCATTTTGCCGCCAGGCTTTAAAAGGGCAAGTGACGAATGAATAAAATTCCCTGGATTTGTGACATGTTCAAGAACTTGGAAACTACAAACAGCGTCAAAAGATGAACCATACAAATCCACGGCATCCTCAAGATCAATCAGTTCAACAGGTAATCCTTGATTTTTGGCTTCTTGGACGGCTGATGGGTTAATTTCAATACCTTCCACGTTTAAACCAACATTTTGAGCAAGCTTAACGAATAAACCGGAGCCACAGCCGATTTCCAAGATTTTCTTACTGCTCGACAACCTTTCGAGAGCTGTTTTGTGTTCCCATTTATCTTGTGAGTAATACCATTCTTGCATTTGGAGTTGCTCATAAAGATGGGCCGAACCAGCAACTTCACGCGGTGAGAAAAAAACAAGCCCTGTTTGGTTACAGCAGTGCATCTGAATGTTGTCCAAGCCTGCGAATTCCTGCGTTATGTCAAAGCCTAACACTTGCTTCCAAGCTTCAATCAATTGCTTCACAGGTATCGTTTCAAGCAGAGATATATCACTGCTACCCGTTAAAGGGCTAGATATCTTGTTACCATTTACTTCAGGCTGCACCATCACAAGGTATCTCCGTAGTTGCTTTGATTAGCAACGTGCCAAGTTGCCTCTTCGATATATGTAGCAGAGCCAGGCTGCCAATAATATTCGCGCAGTTGTTCATGTACAACCACCTCGAACGGGCAGATGTTCTCGACCATTTGGAACAGCTTGCCACCTTCCTTTTCAGCGAGATAAATATTAAGGAAGTAATGTCCCGTGTACATATGCAATTTTGGGATGCTGCATGTCAGCCTATACACTCCTGGTTGGCGGCACATCGGGATTTCGGAGTCTAAAGTCAACAAGTGGAGGATAGGTTGATGCATCTCATTAAACACACGTAATGAGAATGCCGCACCATTTACAGCAACCGGGCTGGTGATATGGAAGTCTATCTCCATCGGTTTACCTATACGTTGGGTGTTGTTTGATTCGGATGTCCTCACCCGCGCATAAGTCACTCTTGGCTCGGTAGGTGATGGAAGTGCTTCATACGCTTCTTCGCTGCTGCCCCCTTCACGAAGATAGTGGGAAATGGCCTCTTGTGTGCCACCTTGAAACACACTTCTACCATGCGACAAGACAATGCAATGATTGGTTAAAGTCGAGACTGCCTGCATATTGTGGCTGACGAACAACACCGTCCGTCCTCCCTCAGAGACTTCTTTCATCTTCCCCAGGCACTTCTTCTGGAACTCGGCGTCGCCCACGGCCAGCACTTCGTCGATGATCAATATCTCGGGGTTCAGGTGGGCGGCCACGGCGAAGGCGAGGCGGACGTACATGCCGGACGAGTAGCGCTTGACCGGCGTGTCCAGGAACTGCTCGGTCCCGGAGAAGTCCACGATGGCGTCGAACTGGCGGGCGATCTCGCTCTTCTGCATGCCGAGGATCGCGCCGTTGAGGAAGATGTTCTCGCGGCCCGTCAGCTCGGGGTGGAAGCCGGTCCCCACTTCCAGCAGGCTGCCGACGCGCCCGTAGAGGTCGATGCGGCCCTTGGTCGGCTCGGTGATGCGCGACAGAATCTTGAGCAGGGTGCTCTTGCCCGCGCCGTTGCGCCCGATGATGCCCACGACGTCGCCCTTCTGGATGTCGAAGCTGACGTCATCGAGGGCGAGGAACGTCTCGCGCTCGGCCTTGGCGAAGGGGTGGCGCAGCCGGTGCATCAGCGCCTCGCCCGCCGTGGTGTGCTGGGCGGCGTTCCTGGCGATGCTGTAGGATTTGGACAGCCCGCGCACGGACACGGCGACATTGTGCGGGGCCGTGTCGGTGAACACGCCGGACGACAGATCAGGGGCCGGGGCGCTCGGGGACGACGGACTGCGGGGCGACCAGGGGGCGCTAGATGACATCGGCGAACTTTCTTTCCATCTTCTTGAACGAGAACGCGCCCGCCACGAAGACCAGCAGGGCCGCGCCCGCCGCGTAGGCCACCGCGCCCCAGGCGGGGGCGGCGGTGCCGAGCAGGGACCAGCGGAAGGCTTCCAAGAGGCCGGTCAGCGGGTTGACCTCGAAGACGATGCGGTACTTCGCGGGCACCAGGGCGGCGGAGTAGGCCACGGGCGAGGCGTACAGCAAAAACTGGGTCACGACCGGCAGGACGTACTGGACGTCGCGGTAGGAGACCATCAGGGCGGACGTGTACAGGCCGACGCCGACGGCGAGCAGGACGGTCAGGAGCAGCCAGACCGGCAGCAGCAGGAGGGCGGGGCCGGGGACGACGTGGTTCACGGCCATCAGCAGGACCATCATGCCCAGGGCGACGCCGAAGTCGATCAGGGTCGAGAAGACCGTGGACAGGGGCAGGGCCAGGCGCGGGAAGTAGACCTTGGAGACGAGGTTTGCGTTCTGGAGCAGGCACCCGCTGGTCTTGGTCAGGGTCGAGCTGAAGGCGTTCCACGCCAGCAGGCCCGCGTAGGAGAACACGAGGTAGGGGATGCCGGCGGGCGCGGGGAGCTTGGCGACCTTGCCGAAGACGAACGAGAAGATGCCGGCGGCGAGGAGCGGCTGGAGGATGACCCAGACGACGCCCAGCGCGGTCTGCCGGTAGCGCAGCTTGACGTCGCGCTGGGCAAGGGTCGTGAGCAGGTCCCGGAACTGCCACAGCTCGCGCAGGTTGATTGCCTGCCACCCGGCGGTCGGCTGGATGGTCAGATAGGGCTTGGGTGCGTTCAGTGTGTCCATGAGTTGCGGCTCGGAGGTGGGTCCCCCCGTCGCCTCTACAGCCCGATGTACTTCAAGGCCTGGAGGCCGAAGCCCAGCGAGCCGGCGGACGAGAGGATATCGCCGACGCTCTTGGGGCGGTTGCGGGTCTGGATGAACAGGATGTCGTTGGGCTGCATGGTGATGTCGGTGACGCCGTTCTTGCCCTTGAGCAGGTCCTCCATGTTGATCGCCAGCAGTGTCGCCTTGCCCGACGGGTCGCGGCGGATGACGTCCACGTTCTTCTTGTCGCCGTCCGGGGTCGCGCCGCCGACCAGGGCGTAGGCCGTGGTCAGAACCAGCGGCTGGTCATCGGGGATCGCCAGAACGCCGGGCGAGCGGACCTCGCCCAACGCGAGGACGCGGTTCTTGTTGGCGGGGACCAGGAGAACATCGCCGGGCACGAGCCGCAGGCGGCCCGCGCTCGCGCTCAGGTCCGTGGTCAGCAGCGGGCGCAGGTCGAAGACCTGGACCTGGCCGGCATGAAGAATCTGGGCCTGGGTCAGCCGGGCCGTGGGCAGCGCGCCGCCCGCGCTGTTCAGAAGGGCCAGGACCGAGACGCCGCTGGGCATGATGCTGTACGCGCCGGGCTTTGCGACCTCGCCGACCACCTGCACCTGCCCGACCTCGGGGTTGCGGGCGACCAGGAACAGCACGTCGCCAGGCGCGAGGGGCAGGTTCTGGGACGTGTCGGCGTCGGCCAATAGGCGCGAGAGGCTGATGGGGATGGGCTGCCCGCCGCCCGCGGGGACCAGGGTCGCCTGGACGAGCTGCGGCTCGGCGGCAAGCCCACCCGCCGAGGCCAAGAGGTCTAGGAGGTGCATCCCGGTCTTGAACTCGAACTGGCCCGTGCCCTTGCCGCCGTCGCCCAGGACGCTGACCTTGCGGGCGCGGCCCTGCCGGAGATACACAGTAACTTCGGGCTGGTTGAGCTGCTTGCCCAGGCCCTTGGTGAGCTTCGCCGTGAGCGCGTCCACGGTCATGCCCGCCGCGTGGACCTTGCCCAGCACGGGATAGTTGAAGGAGCCGTCGGGCAGGACGGTGACGGCGGCGCGGAACTCCTCGTGCCCCAGGACCGAGATTTCGAGCTGGTCGTCGGGCGACAGCACGTAGTCGCCAGGCAGGGGGGCGGCCTGGGCGGTGGCGGGCCGGACGTCCGCGCGCGCCGGGGGAGTCACAGGCGAGATCGGCAGGGCGGCGGCGGGCCGGGCCAGGAGCGCACCGCCGAGCATCAGTCCGCCCAGCAGGGGCAGCGCGGCGAGAAACAAGCCGCCGAGGCGGCGCGGGCGGGTCGAGAGGCGGTGGGTCGAGACGTGATTGGATTCCATCATTCGTTGTTCCCTTCAGTCCGGTCGTTCTCCGCCTCGCCGTGCCCCAGGGGGCGGATCTCGGGGTCCATGCTGGTCGGGAGCAGGGTCCGGGGCGGGGCCGCGCCCACTTTGTCCATCGCCGGGTTGACGTATTGGTACTGGTAGTACTGGTATTCGCCCGAGTCGCGGGCGCGCAGCTTGTTGAAAGCCAGCCCCAGCACGTTCGCACGGGCCTGGCGCAGGAGCTGGAGGACGCGCTGGGCGGCGGCCTTCTTGGTCGAGCCGACCTCGACGACGACGATGGTGCCGTCCATCTGCGACGCCAGGATGGCCGCGTCGGCGGCGACCAGGACCGGCGGGCTGTCGAAGATGACGACGTCGGCCCGCTGGGTCAGCCCGTCCACGAGGTTTCGGAACGTGCGCGAGTTGATCAGCTCGCCGGGGTTCGGGGCCGTCGAGCCGGCGGTCAGGACGGACAGGCCCGGCATGACCTCGTGCGGGGCCAGCGCGGCGTGCCCGAGCAGCACGTCGGTCAGGCCCGGCAGGGCCGGCAGGTCCAGCAGCTTGTGCAGCGCGGGCCGGCGCAGGTCCGTGTCCACCAGGATGACGCGCTTGCCGTCCATCGCCATCGCGAACGCGAGGTTTGCCGCCGTGGTGGTCTTGCCCTCGCCGGGGTTCGACGATGTCACCAGCAGCGTCCGGGCCGGGGCGTCCACCGAGGCGAAGTGGATGTTGGTCCGCAGGACGCGGTAGCTCTCGGAGGCCGGGTCCAGGCCGCGCATCTGCGGCAGGAGCTTGGCGTCCTCGGCGCTCAGGGCGGGCACGTGGCCCAGGGACGGCAGGCCCAGCACGCGGTTTGCTTCCTCGACCGAGTTGATGCGGTCGTCCAAGAACTCTTGCAGCAGGGCCAGGCACGCGCCGACGAACAGGCCGATCAGGCAGGCGAAGATGATGGACTGCATCCGCTTGGGGCGGACCGGCGTGGTGGGCACCTGGGCGGTCTCGATGATGCGGGCGGTCGCGTGGTGGGCCTTCTCGCGCAGGGTCAGGTCGGCGAGCTGGTCCGAGAAGCTCTTGTCGGAGGCGAGGGCCGTATCGTGCTCGCGGGTGAGCCGGTCCAGGGTCAGCTCCAGGCCGGCGAAGCCGCCGACCTGCTTCTGCGCCTGGGCGAGCCGCTGGCGGGCGATGGACGCTTGCGTCTGGAGCACGGGCACCTGCGCCTCCAGCTCCTCGATCTTAGCCTGCACCGCGTAGTGCTGGGGGTTCAGGGCGCTGGTCTGGCTGGACGCCAGGTGGGGCTGGGCGGCGATCTTCCGGCGCAGGGCGGCGATCTGGGCGTCCAGGGCGCGCACCTGGGGGGCACCGGCGGCCAGGCCACCGGGCTGGGTCAGGCCGACGCGCTGGACCTCGGCGGTCCTGATCTCGGCCTCCAGCCCGGCGATGACGCCGTTGGTCGCCTGGGTGTGTGTCACCGTGGTCGCCGGCTCCTGGGCCAGCAGGGCGTGCTCGACGTCCATCTGGGCGCGCAGGGCAGCCAGGCCGGCGGTCGCGCTCTGGTACTCGCCGGACAGCGCGCCGACGGCGGCGATCTGCTCGTCGCGGTTCTTGACCAGCTCGGGCAGGTGCTTCTTTTCCTTGAAGTCCTTCAGCGCCGCCTCCGAGTCGACCAGCTTACGGTGGGTGAGCGCGCCCTGCTTGGAGATGAAGCGGCGGGCCTGCTCCATCTCGGCCAGGTCCTGGTTGGTGTCCTGGGCGATGAACAGCTTCAGCAGGGTGTTGGGGGCGTCGGCGGCGGTCCTGGCGCTGCCGGACTCGGCCGTCACCACGATCACGTTGGTGTCCTTGACGTTCGAGACCGCGAGCGAGGCCGGCCCGGCGAGGGCCGCGGCCTGTTCGAGCAACGGCTCCGCCTGCAAGACCTCCACCTGGGTGTCCACGGTCTGCTGCTGGCTGATCTGGAACAGCGACGACAGCGGGTTGCTGGAGTCGACCGTGTTCATGTTGTAGGACGGCCCCTCGACCAGTAATTTCGCGCTCGCTTGGTAGACGGGCTTGGCGAGCAGCGCCAGGACGACGCCGACGGCGCTGATCAGGACGAACGCCTGGAGGATGACCGCCATGCGCCGCCGGAGGATGGCGAGGTATTCTTGCAGGGAGTGGCCGGCGGAGAGGCCGTCGCCTTCAGGTTCCATGGATGATTACTATTTCCCTTGTTCGCCCTACGGGCAGGTAGATGAAGGCCGGCCCTGTCGCGGCGCGGTGCCTCACCCTGCGGGTCCATGCAGGAACCATGCCAACCCAGGGGCCATGCCGGCCCAGGCCGCGAGCGGATAACCTATTATACAACAATTCATCACACAACGGCATCCCGCCACGCGCAGCGGCGGCAGCGGATAAGGAGCCATCGTGCCTGCGCTGATGGGAGGCGCTCACCTTGCCGCCGGCAGCCCCCGCGACCTTGTCCGTCTGTGTTCCATCCGGTTTCGGCCCCGATGCACCGCCGCCCATTCCCGCGCCGGCGAGGCGGGGTGTCGGCACCGCTTCACATCTTGTGCAGTGTCAGGGCGGCGGCGTCGAACAGCGGCAGCGACGACCGGCTCGAAGGCTCCGAGTCTTTGCCGCTGATCATGATCATGTGCGGCGAATCGACCTGGCAGTACACCATGCCGTGGAAGCGCCGCCCCGTGCGCGCCCCAATGCCCTTCCAGTAGGCCCGTGCGAACGGCATCCCGTTGACGAGTCCGCTTTGGACGGGTGAACTCGTGAAATTCAGGTGGCTTCGGCGAAAGGACATGAGGCCGAGCTGGACGTCCTGGGCGGACGTCAGGCGCGAGGTCATCCTCCCGCCGTCGTCCCCGAGCATGACCTGGAACTGGGGGGCCGTCCCGTCGGGTGCCGCCGGCCCGGCCCACCCGTAGATCAGGCTCTTGCCGTCGGCGGCGTCCATCGTCCCCGCGCGAAGGGCGAAGCCGGGGGGCGGGCGCAGGGCATAAAGGCCGGGTGCCTCGCCGACCTGGTGTTCCGGGTCGAGTTGGGCGGTCAGGCCGGCATCGGGGGTCCATTTCCCCTGCTGCCCGGCACCCGCCTCCCGCCCCTGGAGTCCGCGCGCGAGGTTCCCCCCGAGGGCGCTGCGGAACGCCCTGTACCCGGCGAACCCGATGCCCGCGAAGACGGCGAGGGCGACGCCGGCGCAGCCCAGGAGCCAGAGGCCGGGCTTCGCGCGCCTCGGGGCGGCTGCCGGCGGCGACGTGCGGGACGCCGGAACCGGGGCGTCGAACGCCTGCCCGCATCCGGGACAGGCCCGCACCCCGGCGGGCAAGGGGGTCCGGCACCGGAAGCAATGGAAAGCTGCGGGCGGGCTGGTCGCCTGTGGGTTAGCCACTCGTTCTCCTTGAAGTCGCCCCGCGCGGCGGGCATGGAAGGGCCGGATGCCTGCGGGGCATCTCGCGGTCAGATCAGCGCGGGCAGGGCTTCAGCGCGGTCCGGTCCAGGATGGCAAAAACGCCGCCGATAGCCGGACGCGCTATGAAGCTCTGGTACTGGCCCGAGACCGTGTCGTACCAGTCGCTGAAAGGGACCCTGGAGCGGGACGTGTCGGCGAAGTTGTAGATGCCGTCCACGAAGTCCTGCCGGAGGGCGGGGTCGTCGGTGGAGGCCGCCGTCCACAGCTCCCAGTCCACTTTGGTGTAGGTGTGCCGCGGGTCCAGCGGGACGCCGAACGGGCCGGCGTGCGCCGCGTAGAACCTGGCTTCTTCCTGGAGCACGGCCTGCGGGACCAGGTTCAGGCCCAGCACCTTGTCGGGGAAGGCGTTGTACTTCAGGCTCCAGGCATCGTTCGGGTCGATCCCGCCGCGCCCGATCGTCGCGTCGTTGCCGCCGCCGGAGGCATCGGCCACTCGGGCACCTGCGCCCTCGTCGAACGTCCAGTAGGCGGCCGGGGCCTGCGCGCCGGGGCTGACGACCGAAGGCGGGGCCGGTCCCGCCCCGCCCGCCGGCAGTGCGGGGCCGCCGTCGTGGGCAATCGCCAGAACGGCGGCGGCGGGGAGGGCCGACTGGTAGAAGCGCACGTCGTCGACGGCACCGCGCACGAAGTCCGTCGGGTCGCCGTTGAAAAAGCCCCGCCCAATCGCGGTGTGGCCGTTCGCGCGGAAGGCCGACAGGTACGGGACCGTCTGCTGAAGTACGCCGTTGACGTACAGGGAGAGGGTCCGCGCCGCCGCGTCGTAAACCCCCGCGAGGTGATACCAGGTGCCCGGAACGGGCGTCCCGGACGCGCCGGCGATGCCGCCCGCCCCCGGATCGGCGCTGTCATGGCCGACGGCGCTGAGGCTGAACTTTTTTGTGTCGCCACGGAGCTGGAGGAAAAAGCCGCTGACGTGGCTGCCGTCGATGCTCACGAAGGTCTGGAATCCCTCGCTCCGGGCGACTTTGACCCAGGCCGCGACCGTGTAGCTCTTGGTCGTGTCCACGGCGGGCCGGGGCGCCTCCGCCGCGCCCCCGCCGCGCAGCAGGAGCGCGTGCGGGCCGACGATGCCCGCGGTCCAGTCCGCCCCCTGCGGCGTGTCCGCCTCGATGTACTGCATGGTCAGGTGGGGGCCGGTTGTGGACTGCGCCCGCCGCGCCCACGCCCCGATCATGGCGCGCGCCGCCGCGCCGTAGCGGTCCGCCCCCGCGCCGTCCCCCGCGTAGCCGGCGATCTGGCCCATCGCGCCGACGCCCAGGATGCCCTTCAGGGCGAGGTTGACGCTGTGGGCGATGGGGCCGGTGAAGTCGTCGGTCTGGTTCTGGAACTGGGGGTCGAGCGCGTTCGGGGACGTCGACCCTGCGGGGACCGTGAGCAGGTAGTCCGCCCACCGCTTGAGGATGCGGTAGTGCAGGCGGGCGTATCCGGCGGCCTCACCCTTGGGCGCGTAGCGCAGGTAGGCGGCGGCCATGATGAGCATGTTGGCGGACTCCTCCACCGGCATGTTCTCCCCGCCGCCGTCGTTGTGCCCGTCCGCGTTCGGGTAGGAAGCGCCCAGGTCGTGCTCGGCGAAGGGCTGGGGCCATTTCCCCGATTCGGCGTAGTCGAAGAGGGGGTCGAGCTGCATCCGCAGCAGGCGCGGGTCGGCGTAGAGGAACACGGGGAAGGACGGGTAGACGATGTCCACGGTGGAGATGTTGCCGTCGCTGCTGATCTCCTTCATGAACATCCACGGCCTGTCCCGTGTGCCGACCAGCTCCGTCGCGCCGAACGCCTGGCGCAGGGCCAGCGTGCAGAGCGCGGCGTACTTCGCGCCGCCGGCCTTGGTCGCGTCCGAGACGACCCGCGCGTCCATCCGGTCGGCGCGCGCCCGCGCGGCGTCGGCGTCCTCGCAGAAGGCGGCCAGCATCTGCGGCCAGTCGGCCCAGTAGGATCTCCAGAGCGGCGGGAGGGGTTTGCCGAGGTAGCTGACGGCCGGGTTGCGGACGTCGCCCAGGGCCAGGACCAGCGGCCGGGTCGCGGACGCCCCGACCTGGCCCAGTGCGAAGTTGAAGGCGAAGACGGGCCAGCGGGTGTGGATGGCGCGCGGCTGGTCGGCGTCCACGGAGCCGTCCAGGTGGCCGCTGCTGATCGCGGCGGCGCGCACGGCCGTGTCCTCGCCGGCCTGCGTCGTCAGGCCGGGCCGGCTCTGCGCCGCCCAGACGGCCGTCCCCCACATCGGGTATTCGTTCACCTCGCCCAGCACCTTCGGGGCGGCGGGCGTGACCGCGAAGGCGGTCAGCGGCTGTGGGCGGCTCGGGACGCTCCCGCGCTTCCAGGTGATCGGGGCGTTGTCGTCCCCGTGCGCCCATTCGCCGGTGATGTCGAAATAGAGGCTGACCGTGTGCGGCTTGCCGTCCGCGCTCTGTGCCGAGGCGAAGATGTAGCCGAGCGGCACGGACTGCCGGCGCAGGTCGCCAGGCTCGACCGGCGACAGGAAGTTCAGCAGGAGAGTCACGCCGCCGCCCTGGAGCCGATAGCGCGACTGCGTCGGCGTCACGGAGAGGCCGGTCTGGGTCATCGGCGGGGCCATCGGCTGGCCGCCGGAGCGGGGGGCACCCAGGAAGACGTAGGAGTGGCCGTCCACGCGGGCAATGCCGGTGATCGCCTTGGTGCGCCCCGCCCAGAAGGCGGGCCAGGTGCCGGGAAGGGCGCTGGCGGGCTGCCAGGTGCTGACATAAGGCGAGCGGACGATCAGCGGGGTCGCCGGGGGCCGAATGGGGGTCAAGGGCCCAATCGGCGGCGGGGCCTGGGACTGTGCCGCGAGGGCGAAAGCGAGGCAGGCTCCCGCCGAGGCGGCTGCCGTGAAGAACAGCTTATTCGAACTCATGCGTCACTCCCGTATTTCCTTGCTTCCGACCATTGCGATAGCCGTGGCAATGGTTTATGTTACCTCAAAAACTTCATTCCCTCGAAATTTTCGGCTTCACGACGGCCCTGATCCATATCCGTGCCCCGTCCCGCTGCCGGATCGGCCGGACGCGCCTGCCCTTCCTGTCCCCCAGGATGGGGCCTTTTTTTCATGGCTTCAAGAGGGCCGTCTCAATCGAATGGGCCGGGCTGGTCGTGGTCACGGCCCGGCCGGCCAGCCATATCTTGTAGTCACGCGCCTGTGCGGTCAGGTTCAGCACCACCACGGCGACCGTGCCGTCGGGGTTGATGAACGCCGAGCACAGCAGGCTGTCGTCAGTCGAAGTGCCGGCGATCCGCCGCGCGCCGGGGCGGATGAACTTGGAGAAATGGCCGAGGTAATAGTAGGAAGGCTGGTAGTGCAGGGTGCCCGTCGCCGTGTCGGCCATGATGGGGGCCGAGCAGTAGTTGCCGACGTGGTTCGGCCCGCCCCGCTGATCCAGGATCAGGTTCCAGTCGGTCCACCCCATCGCCCAGTGGTTCAGGTCCAGCAGGATGTTCTTGCCGTAGCGCTCCCCTATTTCCCACTCCCGCGCCGGGTCGGCGGTGAACCCCTCGCTGCCCTCGGTGAACAGCAGGCCCTTGTCCGGGAACGCCTCGTGCACGGCCTGCGGGCCGTCGAAGTGGTCCCCTGAATACCAGTGGAAGGCCATCCCCCAGACGTACCGGGCGGCGGCCGGGTCCTCGTAGACGGCCTGGGCGCGCTGGTACATGATGCCGCGGTTGTGGTCCCAGATCATCAGCTTGACGTTCGCCAGCCCCGACCTGTGGAGCGTCGGGCCGAGGTAGTCGCGGACGAAATCATGCTCTTCCTGCCCGGTGTACAGGCACGACTCCCACGACTGCGTTGACATCGGCTCGTTCTGCACGGTCAGGCCCCAGACGGGGATGCCCTGCTGCCGGTAAGCCCGGATGAAGCGCACGTAGTAGTCCGCCCAGGCCTGCCGGTCTTCGGGCTTCACATGCCCCCCGTTTGCCATGTCGCCGTTGGTCTTCATCCAGGCCGGCGGACTCCACGGCGAGGCGAACAGCGTGAAAGGGGCTTTGGCGGTGGCGAGGGCGGCCCGGATGAACGGGACGCGGTACTTGAGGTCGTGGGCGATGGAGAAGTGGGCCAGGGCCGTGTCGCCGGGCGTGTCGTCGTAGGAGTAGGTGTCGCTGGAAAAGTCGCAGCTGTTGATGCTCGTCCGGCCCAGCGTGTACCCCAGGCCTTTGTCCGGCGAGAAGTAGGCCGTGAGGACTTCGGCACGCCCCGCCGGGGGCAGCTTGGCGAAGGTCTCCGCCGCCGCGTCGGTGAACGCCCCGCCGAAGCCGATGATCTCCTGGAACCGGCGCGTCGGGTCCACCATGACGAGGGACATCGATTCCTCCGGCTGCGGGAGGTCCTCCAGCGGCAGCGGGGCTTGCGCGCGCATCCGGTCGCCCGTATCCCTGGCCGTGACATAGACGGTCGCCTGACGGATGACCGGGGCGGGGTAAGACTTCGCCGCGCCGGCACCCTGCGCCGGTCCGGCGAGGCTGACACCCGTGGCCTTTGCTTCCCTGGCTTGGGGTCGTGCGGGGGCTGAAAGGACGAACAGGCAAAGAGCCGCGAGGCACGGGATCAGCGGCGCGGCGTGCCCCGGCGGTCTGCGCCCCGGCGGTCTGCACGGCGGACCCTTTCGAGAGGGCATCACGGTTGTTCCTCCTGACACGGGCTGCGCCCCGCGTCCCAGGGAAGGTTCTCCTGAGAGGCCCGAGACTCCTGCTGAGGGTTCGTGGGGAGCCGCGGAGAGATGGCCCTCAGCGGCCCCCGCCGCCGCGCGGAACGCACCCGGCAGCCTCCCAAAATCGGATGCGACCACGCCCCGGTGTTGTCTGTGGGGCCGTCTGTGATGAGCGTGCCGGCGATGCCGAGCAGGGCGACCGCCAGCCGGCCTATCGCGCTGCCGTGAACCTCTGGAGGTAGCTCCCTGCCGTGTCTTTGTAGGAGACCCAGACGTCGCCCGTCGCCGGGTCCACGGCCAGCGTGTGTGCCCCTTTAGGGGAGGGCACGTCGCCCAGGGAGCGGACGCCCGCCGCCGTCTCCTGGACCACCGACACGAAGCCGCGCGACGCGCAGTAGATGCGTCGCCGCCTGGGGTCGAAGGCGACCTGGTCCGTCCCCGGCGCGATGGCGACGGAGGCTACCACTTTGCCGGTCTTCAGGTCGAGGACGGCCAGCACACCGTTCCCGCCCGCCGAGAAGAGGCGGGCGCTGGCCGGGTCGATCACCATCCCGTGCGGCGACTTCGCCGGGGCGGTGGGCCAGACGGCGACCACTTTGTTCGTCGCCGGGTCGATCACGTCCACGCAGTCGGCGGGCTTGACGTTCTGATAAATCCTGTCGGTCCCGGCGTCGTAGGCCAGCGCCTCCGGCGCACCGGGGATGGCGACCGCACCCACCAGCTTCTCCGCCTTGGCGTCGATGACCCAGACCTCGGCCCCGTCGTCATGGTCGGCGTAGACCAGGCCGTTCTTGGGGTCGTACTTGATGTCGTCCACGGGGCCGGTGACGGGTATCTCGCCGATCTTCGTCAGCGTCCTGTCGTCGAGCACGACGACCTTGGCATCCCCGCCCCCGGTGAAGACCCTGCCGTCCGCCGCGTCCACCGCGATGCCCGCGACGTCGCCGGCGGCGATCTGCCTGAGCGCCCCAGTCTTCAGGTCCAGGACGGCCAGCGTCTTGGTGCCGCCGTGGGTGGCGTACAGGCGGTTCCGGGCGCGGTCCACGAGCATCCAGTCGAAGCCGCCGGGGCCGCCGGGGACGACGACGGGCGGGCGTGGGACCAAAGGGGCCGCCGGGGCGGCGAGAGCCGGCAGGGCAAGGAAGGACAGGGGCATGGCCCCCAGCAATGCAAGAGAACTAAGGCGATTCATGCGTAAGGCTCCTTCGGCAAGTGCGGGTTGCAGGGTGGCGGCCGCGTGGACCCGTGACTGGGGACCCGTCACGGGAACCAGTATACCAGTGACCTTTCGAGGTACGGGCGTTTGTGAGAGAATGCTAACCGCGCTCTCATCCATCTTTAATGTGGCAGGGGGAATAATATGGGGTTAGAGCAGACAGACGGCGGAGCAGGAGCAGCGCAGGCGACCTGTCCTACCCACCCGGAATGGCCCAAAGGAAGCGAAGCGGAGGTGTGCGGCAATGGAAGGTTTCGACGCGGGAGGGGAAGATGGATGTTCCCGCCTGGCCGGCAATCTCGTGTTGCTGTGCCGCGCCGCCTTCGGGCTCCTGCGAGACGTCTGCCGCCCTGGCCGTGTCCGCGCCTATGTCGTCTACGACGGCTGCGACGTGGCCCTGTATGATGGTGGGACCGCCGGGAAACAGCCACCGGACAGCGATTCGTGAGCGGCGGATACAGGCCAGGCCTGCAATGCGGCCGGCCTGCGGAGCGGCATTCTGGGGTCAACGGCTGTGTTCCGCTTCATTGCACCCTGGCTGTCGGTTTGTCGGCACCGAGCCGGATGGCCGCCTGGTATCCGGGGACGGCCCCCGCCGTGTCATGCTCCCGCAGGAGCACCTCCGGCTTGAAGCGCATCGCTTGCAAACGGGCATCAGCGGCTACGCCGCCTAAGCGGGCCTGATCCGCGGCGCTATCCGGCTGTATTTGCAGCAGCCAGCCATCACCCCAGAACCAACCGCCTCGCTCCTAAAGTCACTAGACCTCTTGCATGAGGCCCCTGGAATGAATTCCAGGGCTGTACCAGTGCGATTGTCCGAGGGTAAGGACAGAAGAGCCAGCCAGAAGAGCCAGCCTCGTGCACCGATTCCCGTGTCCGCGCAGGCGGACATCGGCATTCCTAGAAACCTGGATTTCAATCCGGGGTTTCAACCTGGGAAGCGGAAGCTAAGGATTTACGCAAGAGGTCCATTCAAGAAGCGGCGAAAAAATCAGCCTGACTGCAAAAAGCGCAGTCAGGCTGACCCCGAGCGAAATGTTTCCCCGGAAAGAGGGAGAGGGCGAACGATGGGACTTGAACCCACGACCTCTAGTGCCACAAACTAGCGTTCTAACCAACTGAACTACGCTCGCCAAAGCGTGACCGGGAGACGCCGCCCGTCGTCGATCCCATTATACCCGCGATCCCCAGGCGATGCAAGGGGCTTCCGCACTCCCGCGTGGAACTTGGGGGCGGCGTTTGTGGTATAACCAGAAAGTTATGAGACGTCGCCCGCACAACATCCTCCGCCAGTTCGTTTGGCTGATGCTCGCCCTGCTCTTGGGGGCGCAGTCGCTCGCGCCCGTCGGCGCGTCGGTACAGGCCTCCATGCGCTGCGCGGGGGCGTCGCCGTCTGCCCAGCCCTGCGCGCGTGCCGTCCTGCCCGCCACGGGCCTGACGACGCCGAGGGCCTGTGACGCCCTGATGGCCTGCTGCCGCATGGGCAAAGCTCAAAGTGTCATCGGGCGCGGCTGCCCGATGGGTGCGGCGCGCACAGTCCGGGTGGATCGCGGGACCGGCGTGACCGCCCCCCGGTGCCTTGTCTCGGTCGTTCTGACGCCCTCCTCCCCCGTGCCCCCGGCCCTTCACCGCTTCCGCTGGCTGCTGGGCGTCGCACCGGCCCTCGCCCCGCCCGTAGCGTCAGCGCCCGGTGCATTGTACGCCGCCTCCGTCGCGCCGCTCTTCCGGGCTGATGCGCCCGCTTTCTCGCCCCATGCCCCGTCCCCTTCGCACGGCCTCCGTGCGCCCCCCGCTGCCTGAACAACTCCGGCCCCAACGGCTGACACGCGCGCCAACGCGCCGAGTCGTCCCCCTCCTAGGGCGCACAGCCGCCTCACGTCCCGGCTTCAAGCATTCGCTCTCAGGCACCCCTATGAACAACGCTTTCGCGAAGAACGGCCTCGGCCTCGCGGCGATGGTCTCCGTCGCCCTTGGCACGGGCTGGGCCGTGCGCCATTTCCACCGCCCCGGACAGCTCGACGTCCTCTCGGCCCAGGCGATGGACATGTCCGCCATGCGCCCGCCCACGGGCGCGGCCCCCGTGTCCCTGGCTCCAGTCCGGCTCGGCTCGCTCCAGGACACCGTGACCTATACGGGCACGATCATCGCGTTCAACGAGCAGGACATCAGCCCGCGCATCACCGGCACGCTGCTCGCGCTGCCCGTCTATCCCGGCGACTCGGTGCGCGCGGGGCAGGTCGTCGCCCGCCTGGACACGGCGGAGGTCGGCGCGAAGACCGACCAGGCCATCGAGCAGGCGCGGGTGGCCCAGGCCGGGGCGGATGTGGCCGGCCTGACGCACCGCCTGCACCACCAGGCCGCCCTGGATCAAGCCTCCGCCCAGGTCGGGGCCGCCGTGCAGGGCGTGGCCGACGCGCGGGCCGAGGCCCAGGCCGCTGCGGGCGGCGTGGCCGACGCGCGGGCCGCCGCTCAGGCCGCCCAGGCGGGCGCGGACTACTGGAAGACGGAGATCGCGCGCGAGAAGCAGCTCGCCGACGCGGGCGCGGCGTCCCGGCAGGAGTACCAGAGCGAGCTGTCGCAGGCCCAGGCCGCGTCCGCCAGCATCGCCGCTGGCCGGGCAAAGGTGCAGCAGGCCCAGGCGATGGCCCGCGCGGGGGACGCCAAGGTGCAGGGGGCGCGGCGTCAGGCGGATGCGGCGCGGGCGGGCCTGCGGCTGGCCCAGGCGGATGTCGCCATCTCGGCGGGCCAGACGGCCCAGGCCCAGGCGGGCGCGGCGGCGGCGCGGGCCGCCGTCCGCGAGGCGTCCGTGGTCCAGGGCTACGCCCGGCTGGTCGCCCCGCAGGACGGAGTCGTCACTGCCCGGCCCGTCGCGCCGGGGACACTGGTCCAGGCGGGCACCCCCGTCCTGCGCGTCGCCGAGATCGACCGGGTGCGCGTCCAAGCCCACGTCGCCGCCGCCGACCTCGCCGGCATCCACGCCGGCTCACCCGTCCAGGTCACCCCCCAGGGCGGGGCAAAGCCGTTCGCGGCGCGGGTCACGTCCGTGTTTCCCGCCGCCGACAGCCAGACGCGGACCGCAGTGGTCGAGGCCGTCGTCCCTAATCCGGGGCACCGGCTGCTGCCGGGCGCGTCCGTGACCGTGCGGATCGCCCGGAGCGGGGCCATTCAAGGTCTGCTGGTGCCCGCGTCGTCGGTCGTCTCGCAGGGCGGGGCTTCTTACGTCTGGACGGCGGCGGGCGGCGGGGCGGCGGGTGCAGCGCAGGTGTACGAGTGCCGGACCTGCCACATGCACTACAGCGCAGGGCAGGCGAAGAAGAACGGCTACCGCGACCCGATGGACGGCGGCAGGCTCGTCCCCGTGCCCGGCAGTGCGCCATCGGGCGGCGCGGCGCTGACTGCCCGCGAAGTCGCCGTGTCGGCCGGGGCCAGCGACGGCGTCTGGACCGAAGTGAAGGCCGACAGCCTGGGCGCGGGGACGCGGGTCGTGACTCACGGGCAGGCGGGGCTGACCGACGGCGCGCGCGTGGCGGCGGTGGCCTGGGGCACGGACGGGCCGACGGCGCTGCCGACGGCGGCGGCGGCGAACCAGGGCGCGAAGCTCTACAAGTGCGAGAAGTGCGGCATGACATACTCCGAGGCGGACGCTCGGCGTGACCACTTCATCGACCCGATGGATGGCGGTCGGCTCCTGCCGACCGAGGGGAGATAATCATGGCGACACTCCTGGAACGACCCGCGCGGCGCTCGGACACGCCCGCCCCGCCCCCGCCTCCCGCCCGCGCGGGGCGCGGCTTCAACGCCTCGGCCTGGTCCATCGAGCACCCCTGGGTGGTGATCTCGTTCTACGCCGCCGTGGTCATCCTGGCGCTCGTCGCCGTGTTCGGCGGCGTCATGCCGCGCCGCATGATGCCCTATGTCGAGTCGCCGCTGATCGGCGTCGTCACCCAGCAGCCGGGCCTTTCGGCCCAGGAAATGGAGACGTACATCTCGAAGCCGATTGAAGAGCGCATGACCGACATCCGGGGCGCGCGCTATGTCCGGTCCACGTCGCAGGACGGCCTGAGCCTGGTCTCGCTGGAGTTCCCCTACGGCACCGACATGAAAAAGGCGCAGGCCGACGTCCAGGCCGTGATGAACGCCGCCGGGGCCGACCTGCCGCAGGCCGGCGCGAACCTCAAGCCGTCGTGGGTACTGCCCATCGACCCGCTGAACATCCCCGTGCTGTCCCTGTCGGTCACGGGCGACGCCGCCCAGGGCTGGACGCCGCTTTCCCTGCGGTCGTGGGCCGAGAACGAGGGCGTCCGCGCGCTGAAACAGGTCCCCGACGTCCAATCCGTGCAGGTCTACGGTGGCCGGCAGCGCCAGCTCCGCGTGGTCGTGGACCGCGACAAGCTGGCCGCCTACGGCTACTCGATCCTCGACGTGCGTGACGCCATCGACAAGAACAGCGTCGCGCGGCCAGCGGGCGTGCTCACGGGCGGTCCCAACGAGACCATCGTCCGCGTCGCTGACCTGGCCCAGAACGCCCAGGCCGTGGCGGATTACCCGCTGGGGGCCAAGAACGGCCAGGTGGTGTATATGAAAGACGTGGCGCGCGTGACCGACGACGCGCGCGAACAGCGCAGCGGCTACCAGTTCGTGGACGGGGAGCGGAAACTGATCGAAGGCGCGGGCGGCGGGGCGGTCGAGCTGTCCGTGATCCAGAACCCCGCCTCGGGGTCGCCTCCGGTAATCGCTGCGGTGAACAGACAGGTCGCGCTGCTGGAACAGGACCACCCCGGCCTGCACTTCCACGTCGCCTACGACAACGCCCACTTCGTCAACATCCTGTTCCAGAACACCGGCGAGGAGCTGCTGCTGGCCGTGCTGCTGTGCGGCCTGGCCGTGCTGCTGTTTCTGGGCAGCGGGCGAGCGACCGTGATCTCGCTGGTCACCATCCCCGTCTCGATGGCGATGGCGATTTTGCTGATGGTGCCGTTCGGCTTTTCCCTGAACTCGTCCACGCTGATCGGGCTGCTGATCTCCATCGGGCGGCTCGTGGACGACTCGGTGATCGACATCCACGCCGTCGAGCGGCATCTGCGTATGGGCAAGGACCCCAAGCGCGCCACCGTGGACGGCATCACCGAGGTGCGCCTGGCCGTGGCGGCGTCCACGATCATGCTGGTCCTGGCCCTGCTGCCGCTGGTCTTCTGCGGCGGCATCACGCAGCTCATGTTCGTCGGGCTGGTCTACCCCATCATCTTCGGCCTGATCGCGTCGTTCCTGGTCTCGCTGACGCTGACGGCCCTGCTGGCGTCAAAGCTGCTGACGTCCGAGGACGCCGGGGCGCGGCGCGGTGTCCTCGGACGGTCCGTGCTGGCCCCCGTCCAGAGGCGCTTGGACGCCTGGGACACCCGTTATCAGCGCTTGGTCCGCCTGCTGCTGAAGAACAAATTCTCCGTGGTCGCCGTCGCGGTCTGCACGGTCATCGCCGGGCTGGGCTTTTACAACTTCATCGGCTCCGAGATGATGCCGCTGGCCGATGTCGGGCAGGCCTATGGCGTCCTGGAGATGCAGCCCGGCGCGAGCTACGCCCAGACCCAGGCCGCCGCCACGGCTCTAGACACGCTCCTGCTGCGCCACCCCGAAGTGCGGAAGGTTTCAACGGAGATCGGCGAGGAGCCGGGCGGGACCTACTTCACGGGCTACGCGATGAACCAGGTCAACGCGGCGACACTGATGATCACGCTGTCTGACAAGGACGCCCGCGCGCGCACCGTCTGGCAGGTCATCGACTCGGTGCAGGCCGAGGCGCTCAGAACCATCCCCAACATCCGCCGCTTGCAGATCAAGGAGATGGGCAGCGACGTCATGGCCTCATCCGAGGCACCCGTGACGGTGCTGGTGACCGGCCCCGACCTCCACGTTTTATCCAAGCTCGCCAGCCAGGTCGCCGGCGTGGCACAACGGACGCCCGGCGCGTCCCAGGTCGCCGCCTCGTGGGCGGTCGAGAAGCCCTCGTACCGGCTCGACGTGGACCCGCGCCTCGCCGCCCAGGTCGGGCTGACGCCTTCGGACGTGGCGGACCAGGCATATTACGCGATGGGCGGGGCGCTGCCCGCTGAGTTCTACCGCCTGCCCAACGTCCGGCAGGACACGATCAACATTCGCTACCAGGGCGGACAGCGCCGCTCGGTCTACGACCTGATGCAGATGCCGGTCCTGGGCAAAGACGCGGCGGGCAATGCCATCCAGGTCCCGCTCAAGACGCTGGCGGCGGCGACCCCCGAGCTTGCCCCGACCCTGATCGAGCACGACGGCCTGAAGCGGGCGGTCTCGGTCCTGGCGTATTACCGCAAGGGCGGGCCGCCCTCGATGGACCTGGCGATGTCGGTCATCACCCAGGCCTCTTCGGCCCTGAACTTCCCGCCCGGCTATAGCCTGGAGATGCGCGGGGACATGACCCAGATGATGGACTCGTTCGCGCGGCTGTTGCGCGGCCTGGAGATCGCCGTCCTGCTCATCTTCCTCGTGCTGGTGGCCCAGTTCGGCGGCCCGCTCGCGCCCTTGCAGATGGTGCTGTCCATCCCGCTGGAGCTGTCCGGGGTGTTCTTCGGGCTGTGGGCCGCGCACCAGGCCTTCAGCAGCGTCTCGATCATGGCGGTCATCATACTGACGGGCATGGACATCACCACGGCGATTCTGCTGATCGACCAGATCATGCGCCGCCGCCGCGAGCACCCCGAGATGCCGCGCGACGAGGCGATTGCCCTGGCCTGCCGCGACCGGCTGCGCCCGATCCTGATGACCGCGCTGATCACGATCATCACCCTGCTGCCCGTCGCCCTGGCCCCCAAGACGGGCATGGACGCCTACCAGCCGCTGGGCACGGTCATCGTGGCCGGCCTGCTGGTCGGGACGCTGCTGTCCCTGCTCGTCATCCCCGTCACCCATGCTTTGGTGGACGACCTGGGCCGCCGGCTCGCCAAGCGCCGCCCCGCCGTCGTTGCCGGGGCGGGGCTTGTCGTGCTCTGCCTCTGGGTGCCCGCGCCCGCCCGCGCCCAGGACGCCGCCACGCCCGCGCCCCAATCGCTGACGCTGGCGCAGGCCTTGGCCCTCGCGCGAAACAGCAACGCCGATCTGGCCGGCGCGAACGCCGATGCCGACACTGCCGAGGCCGCCGCCCGCGCGGCCTCGGCCCCGACGCGGCCCAGCCTGTCCACGACCACCTACGCGGCCCTGGGCGATTCGTCCAATATCCTGACCTCCTCGCCGGGCGTGATGCCGCAGAACATCTTCGCCGTCTCCCCCCGTGGCTTCGCCGACCAAGATTTGATGCTCCTGGTGCCGCTCTCGACGGGCGGCAGGCTGGGGGGCGTGGCCGAGGCCGCGCGCCGCCTGGAGGCGGCGGCGGGGCTGACCGCCCAAGCGGCCCGGCGGCAGCTCGAAGCTTCCGTGACCGACGCCTACGCGCGGGCATTGCTGGGCCGGTCGCTGGTCCAGTCCGCCCAGGCCCGCCTGTCCACGGAGGACGAGCAGGTGCGGGAAACGGGGGAGCGGGTGAAGGCGGGCCGGAACGCGCCCGTGGACCTCCTGCGCGAGCAGGCGGAGCAGGCCGCCGCGCGCGGAGCGCTGGTCACGGCGCAGGCAAGTGCCGCCGTGGCCCAAGTAGACCTACGCGCCTTGCTGGCCCTGCCTCAGACCACGCCCCTGATTCTGGCCGACACCTGGGAGACGCTGACGGCGACTCCCTCGGTCCCGCCCCCCGCGAGCCTGGAAGACGCCCTGCGCCGGGCGGATGCGGGCCGCCCTGAGCTGGCCGCCGCCGCCGCGCGGGTGGCCGCGGCCCAGGCCGATGTGCGCGCCGCGCAGGGGGCGTTCGCCCCGCAGGTCTACGCCGTGGCGATGGCCGACGCCCAGACCGGCTCGGGGGCGGGCCGCGCAGGCTACACTGTGGGGCTGACGGCCAGCCTGCCGCTCGTGGACGGCGGGCAGCGCCGCGCGGACACGGACGGCGCGCGGGCACACCTGCGCCGCGCCCAGGCCGACGCCTCCAGGGCGCGTCTGTCCGTGGAGCAGGAGGCGGCCTCGGCCTGGCTGACCACGCAGGCGACCGGCGCGTCGCTGGACGCCGCCCGCGCGGGCGTCGCCGCCGCCCAGGAGGGCTACGCCCTGGCGCGGCTGCGCTACGCCGCCGGCAAGTCCGTAACGGCGGAGCGCCTGGATGCCTTGGCCGCCTTCACCCGCGCCCAGGGCGCGTTGGCCCAGGCCCAGGCCGACACCGTCACCGCCCGCGCCCGCCTCCGGGCCGCCCTGGGAACATCAGACTAGAGCCGCCCGGCGCATAAAGGCCGGGCGGCTCTTAGATCGTTAGGTGCTATGGTTGTTCAGCCTAACGTCATATGGCGCAGGATGCCGAGGATTTTATCCACGTCCTCGATAAAATATTCCTGGAGGTCCGCCTCCGCGTGGAGGCCGCGCAGGCGCAGGAATCGCCAGTTAGTGCCGCTCGTGACCGCCCCGTAGAGCGTCTCGCGCGGCTCGCCGTCGCGGGCGTTGAACAGGGCGGCGGCGTACATTTCGGCGATGCACTGGGCTACGCCCGCCGTCAGGTCTTCACGCTTGGCCTCGACGATGGCGAGTATGGGTGCGGTCACGGCCAGCAGCGTCGGCGACCGCGAAACCAGGAAGTCGCAGAAGCCGTACAGCCCCTGGGCGGGGTCCGCGCTCATCTCCACGCCGGAGAAAACGGCGAGCTGGTGCCCGGTCTGCTCCCGCAGTTCCACCAACAATGGCGCGATGATCATCTCCGAACGGGCCTTTTCGGTTCCCTGTCCGCGCACGATGGGCAGGTGCCGCTTCAGCAGCGTGTGGAAGAAGTCGCTGGCCGGCAGCGGGGGGACGCCCGCAAACAGGTCTTCGGCGTCCGTCGCGGTGATGCCGAACCGCTCCTTAAGGAGCCGCAGGGTGAACTCGCTGTAGGCCATAGTTGACTCTCACTTCGCCAGCAGGGGCATTTCAAGGGCGAACTTGGAGACGCGGACGTGGGGGGGAATCTCGATGGGGTACTGGCCGTCAAAGCAGGCCCGACAGAACTTGTCCTTGGGGATGCCGATGGCACGGGCGACGTTGGGCAGACTCAGGTAGCCCAAAGACGTCGCGCCGATCATCTGGCGGATTTCTTCCACCGAGTGGCGGGCGGCGACTAAATCTTCCTGATTCGCCATGTCGATGCCGTAGAAGCAGGGGAACTTGACCGGCGGCGCGGTGATGCGGACGTGGACCTCGGCGGCCCCGGCGTCGAACAGCAGCTTGACCGCCTGGCCCGTGGTCGTGCCCCGGACGATGCTGTCGTCCACCATGACGACGCGCTTGCCGGCCAGGGCTTCTTTGATCGGCATCAGCTTCATGCGGACGCCCGCCTCGCGCATCCGCTGGTCGGGCTGGATGAACGTGCGCCCGATGTAGCGGTTCTTGACCACGCCCTCGCCGTAGGGGATGCCGCTGGCCTCGGCGAATCCGATGGCGGCGGGCGTGCCGCTGTCGGGGATGGGCATGACCATGTGCGCGCCCTCGACCGGGTGCTCGCGCGCCAGTTCCTGCCCCATCCGCCGGCGGCAGTCGTGCAGGCCGCGCCCGTACAGGGTGCTGTCGGGGCGGGCGAAGTAGATGAACTCCAAGAGGCACGTCGCGCGCCGCGTCACGGGAAACACCTGACGCTCGCGCATCCCCAGCCGGTCGATGACGATCATCTCGCCCGGCTCGACCTCGCGGACGTACTGCGCGCCGACGGTGTTCAGCGCGCAGGTCTCGGACGCCAGCACGTAGTTCTTGTTGTCGTGCAGCCCGAGGCACAGCGGGCGGTTGCCCACGGGGTCGCGGATGCCGATCAGGGTGTCCTCGGTCAGGATCACCACCGCGTAAGCCCCCTGGAGGCGCTCCATGGCGTGGGCGACGGCGTCCTCCAAGGACTTGTCCTGCTGCGTGGCGATCAGGCGGGCGATGACCTCGCTGTCGTTGGTGGTCTGGAAGGGGACGCCGTCGGCTTCGAGTTCGTCCCGCAGCTGGGCGGTGTTGACGAGGTTGCCGTTGTGGGCGACAGCCACCGTCCCGTCGCCCCAGGCGCAGTGCAGGGGCTGGGCGTTCCGCAGGACGCTGGACCCCGTGGTGGAATAGCGCGTGTGGCCGATGGCGATGTGGCCGTGGAGCTGGGACAGGGTCCGCTCGTCGAAGACCTGCGTGACCAGGCCCATCTCCTTGTACCACTTGATGTCGTGGCCGTCGGAGACCATGATGCCCGCCGACTCCTGGCCCCGGTGCTGCAACGCAAACAGGCCGAAGTAGGTCAGGCGGGCGACGTCCTCACCGGGCGCAAAAATGCCGAAGACGCCGCACTCCTCTTTGGGCGCGTCGTCTTCTTCCGTCCCGCCCAGCGGGTCTGCCCAGAAGCGCGCCGGGGCGCGCGGTGTTCCGTCGCTGAATGTCACGCGCCCATTATACCCGCCTTCGCCCCCGGTTAGCCGCAGGCCGGCTGTGGGCGCGAGCGACCTAAAGATTTAACATTCTCTTAATGCACACTCCTTGACATTGCCGGGAAAGTCTGCTACACTCGCCCTGCCCCCGTATCACGAAGGGCTGCCGGCCATCCCGGTGCACTGACGCGCAACGCCTGTCGTTCCTTTTGATGTGTACCTATGAAGATGCTGGACGCCATGCCAACCCCTCCGCGCCAACCCCTCCGCGCTGATCAGTAGCCTCGCGCTTCTGTTGGCCTTCGCTGCCTCTGCCTTCGCTGCCTCTGCCTTCGCTGACGTCACCCCCTGGAACGCCAACGCCCAAGGCCAGTTCATCACGTCCCTCTGCCGCGACACGCGCGGGAACGTCTGGATCGGGACGGAAGACCAGGGCGTGTGGCGGCTCAACTCCTCCGCCCCCAAGGACAAGCAGTACACCCACTTCGCCACCAAAGACGGCCTCGGCAGTGACGACGTTTATGCCCTCCTCTGTGACGGCAAGGGACGGCTCTGGGCTGGGACATTGCACGGCCTGTCCGTCTACAACGGCCAGCAGTGGAAGACCTATGGGCCGCGCGAAGGCGTCGGCGGCTTCCGCGTCTTCGCCCTCGCCTCCTCCCCCACGACCGGCGATGTCTGGATCGCGACCGAAGGCGGTCTGACCCGCTATCTCATCGCCGAGAATCGGTGGCTCCAGTACTCCCGGCTGGATGGCTTGCCCTCGGATGCTGTCCAGTGTCTCGCGTTCAACAAGCAGGGCGACCTGTTCGTCGGGACGCAGGCCGACGGCATCGGCATGGCGACCGCCGTCGGCGGCTACAAGACCTGGCGGGTCGTGCGCGGCCCCGCCCGGATGCCCAACACGCCCGGCGGGGCGGGTCTGCCCACCAGCCTGATTAACTGCCTCCTGGTCGCGAGCGACGATACGGTCTATGCCGGGACGACGACGGGACTGGCGCGCTCCTCCGACAAAGGCCTGACTTGGCGGTTCCTGCGCGGGGCGGATTGGGAGGCGAAGGTCAACGGCCTGTACCACGGCCCAAAGCCCCATCCTGCGGACACGCAGGGCCTTCCCCTGCTGGAAGATTACGTGACCTGCCTGGCCGACGACGGCGCGGGGCATCTGCTGGTCGGTCATCGGCAGCAGGGCATGGAGAGCGTCAGCCTGAAGGGCGACACGCGCCTGTTCCCCGGTTCCAAGGACAGTCAGCCGACGGACTACGTGACGGCCTTGCTGCCGCTGCCGGACGGCACCGCCTTGTTAGGGAGTTACGGCGGTGGGCTGCTGCAAAGGCCGCTGCCCGGCGTCGCCCCACAACCCGCTCCTCCGGTCTCGGCTGCTGCCGTTTTCGCTCCCGCCGCTGTCCCCGCCCTCCCTTCCCCCGCCAAGCCGCCGACGCTGGCAGAACTCAAAGCCATGCTTCGCGTCGTCAGCGCCATCTCACCTGACAAGGCCGAGCTTCAGCCCCGAGCCGTCACCTTGGATGATGACTGGGTCACCGAAGGCGACTGGCTAGGGCGATACGGCCGCTACTGGGCCTGCCTGTGCGCGATGTCGAACGGGCCTCTGAACTACATCTGGGGGGCCGGAGGGCAAAAGGTAGACTATCGAACGCGCGTAGGACCCAACCACAATACTGGTGACAAGCTGCGCTACTGGGTCACCTGGCCTTATACTACCGACCCTCGGAGCTTGGAGCTGCCGCCGACCTATCTGGACAGCCGGGTGCGGAAGAAGCTGACGACGTGGGAGGTAAACCGCCGGCAGAGTGAGGCCGATGATCATGGGGAGGCCTATCTGATGTCCCAGGACGGCCCGCACGTCCACTGCAACTTGACGGTCCCGCCCGGCCTGTACATCCTGTCCGTCTACGATTTCAACAAAGACGCACATGGATATAGCTCGAACCGCTTCCGCGACTACCGCCTGTCCCTGCGGCCCTTGCGGAAGACCATGCCTCTAAAGGATACGAGCTACTTTTACCAGCAGCCTGAACTGGCTCAAAGCCGAATCCGGGACTTCTGGGGCGGCGTCTGGAAGCGGTTCCTGGTGCGCGGCCCGCTCGTCCTGGGCGTTCAAGTGAACCGCAACAACTCCTTCAACACCATCCTGCCCGCCGTCATGCTCGACGCGGTGGATGAGGAGCCGTCACCTTACTTTCAGCCCGCGCGACAGAGGCAGGCGAGGCACACCGCAGGGGTTAAAGAACCCGCCTCCGACGGCGAAGCCGCGAACCGCCTGTTCGACAAGCTCGTGGCCCTCCGCTTGACCAACAGCGTTTGGTGGGCGATGAATGGCGGTCGGTTCTACCAGCCTCTATTGCGCTGGTACAGGGCGCAATATGACCCGACAGACACCGAGAACAAGCGGCTGCTGGCCCGCATGGGCACCTGCTACTATCAGCTAGGGATGTTCGCGCCGTGGGAGTATTACCAGAACAAGCGCGGCCTGATGAGCGCGCGCCAGATGGAAAAACAACTGCATTGGGATGGGGTAACAAACACCGACTCCGACCACGATGTGGTCACGAAGTTTATCATAAGCCACCCGGAAGTCAAAGCCTCGAACTACAGAGCCGCCAACGCTTCATCGAGATGACGGCCACATCGAGCCGACCAGCAACAAGAGGAAACCGCATTGAACACCGACACCATTTTCAACATCGGCCGCACGAGCTTGGTTTGGATCAAGAAGCAGCGGCGTTTTGTTGCCGTCATCACGCTCGGCCTCGCTTGTTCGATCCTGCCCTCGGTGGCCTTCGCGCAGAACAACAGCACTGACCCGGACCCCGATGTGGAAAAAGGCGCGTATCTCTCCCTCACCCTGGACCAGAGCGTCGTCGCCGTCGGCGATCCGCTGACTGGGACCGCGACGGTCTACGAAGGTGACGGCGACATAGACTCGGACGACACAGTGGCCGCTGACTTGCTTGCGAGCGCCTCGCCCCCCATGAGTAGCCCCTCCGCTGCGGGTGGTGCGTCCCCCATGAGCAGCCCAACCCCCATGAGCAGCCAGTCCGCTGCGGGAACAGTTAAGTTCAGCTTCCCCACCTCCGCCCCTGGCGATTTCACGATTGACGGTGTCACAGCAGACGTGCCGGATCAAACAACCGCCGGCCACGCGATTGGTGGCCCGATCACAGGAGATGTGTCTGACGTGCGGTATTACGCTGATGGGTCGGCCCCGACAAAAAGCCTGAATGCGGCCCCCAGTCAACCGAGTGGAACTGCATATTCATGGACCACTACTTCTAACGCTCCTGGGTCGGGGAAGGTAGCTTTTCAAGGCTCGACTACTAGCTCAACAGCAACGATAAAGGGAACTGCGCCGAGCGGGCTATCCAATGACGTGACAGTCACCTTGAACTACAGCCTCAACGGGGTGTCGGTTCCTGCGTCACAGCAATTAACTGTCAGAACCCCCACTTTCGTCGTCGAGAACAAAACAACCCCAGCCACGGAGTTCCACTTCGGCGACATTAACAATCCTTTTGATAAAGCCTATGGCTACAGCTTTGGCGGCGGCTTCAATCCTGGTCACGATCAGCAGACTTTATGGGCATTGCAAGACCAGTTCAGTTTGGGAATGGATGGCTGTACGGTGGGAGAAACTTGGAACTTTGCACAACAGTCTGCTGACAATCATTCAGTCTATCCTACCCCGGATGGTAAATGGACAGTAAAGCAGGCCTCGACTTGGGGCACTCTCGCTGGAGGCGTATTCAACGATACGGATCATTTTGCCGTGTTCCAGAACGGCAGGGATAGCGCAGACCCCAACAACTTCCATTTTCTTGCCGACTTCAACAAGACGCACGACATTGGAAGTGCTACACATGAGTTCCACGCTTACACCCCCGATCAGGCGGGGCCGATACTCATACCTACCTACCTGACTACATATTACGCTGACCATGCCGCATGGACAGCCAGTTACTGATATAAGGCCCAGTGACTGAACAAGACCGGCGGCATACAACACGAGGTATGCCGCCGACTAAGTAGGGGTTAACGAGCATGACTTACATCAAGACAATTTTCTCAACTAGTTGCAGAATAGTGGCTTGCTTCAGTATAAGTCTCCTACTCTCCTGCGGCGCTTCTGCTGGTGATGTTGTCGCCTGGGCGAAGGGGGCTGACATTGTCTGTGTGGCTCGCCTCGCCTCGACCCAAACAGTTGATGATGCGTCTACTGACCCTACGACGCCTTATAAAACAGTTCTAAACAAGCTGCGGGTGATAAAGGTCCTAAAGGGCCACTTACCGCCGGGGGGAGTCCAAATAGAGAGTCATCCACTTGATCTCGAAAGGATGAGAAGGCTCGGCATTACTACTCTATCTGGCCGTAGGCCGTTTGGTGGCTTTGCGCCTGGTGAAGATTATCTGCTGTTTGTTAATTACACACCTGATACGCCGTATGTCAACATGATTAGCGACACAAGTGCTATCGACATAGGCAGTAAATTGGCGGATATGTCCCAAACAGAGCCTTTGCTTGCGAACATTGTGTCGCAGTTTTCGGTCGCGCTATCTGGTTCCAATCAAGAATCACAATTGAGTGTTCTAGATACGGCTGGTAGTTTTGGCACAATTCTTTGGGAGAGAACTCCTGCCTCTGAGGGGGTTGCGGCGCAAGAACTTGCCAGCATTTCTAAGCAAGATAAAGCAGCAATTACAAGGAACCTACAAGAACAACTAGTACCAGCGGTTCTGGCATTGGCGAAATCCGATGATACGACTGTTAAAGCTTTTGCCTTATCTACTGCCGCAGGTCTACAAGTCGAGGAAGTGATAACGCCTTTAATAACTTTCGCTCATGCCTCACCGAGCTACTCGAGTCTGGTTCTCCCCGCGCTGGGTGACTACAAGAGCCTCAAAGCGACTTCTTTTCTAGTGCCCTTGCTTGAAAGCCCCTCGGCGAAAGTAAGAGAAGCAGCCGCCACATCGTTACGATCAATTCAAGATCGTCGCAGTCTACCTTTTCTTCTCAACGCACTCCATGATGACGATGAAACAGTAGCGTACCTTGCTTGCTACACCCTATGGGAGATCACTAATCAGTATCCCCCGCCAGCCTTGGCTGCTTTTCCGAGCAGTCGGGAAAGTTATATGTTGCGATGGAACATTTGGGCTAAAGCCAACAAGATCGAGATTGAAAGGCTTAAGCAGGAAGTAAACAGGAAGTAAAGCGGATGCTCCCCTTGCGTAAATATCCGAAAGGAGTAATTAGTGTTGAAGGAGGGTGGCAGAACTCGTCTTTAAGATGCGACCGAAAAGGGCGACCCACGAGGAAAAGGAGGGCCGCCCGAAGGCAGCCCTCCCCAGCGGGAGCGGCAGGCGTCAGTGGCGGGCGGAGATCTGCCGCCGCAGGTAGGCTTCCGCTTCGGACGCTTCCGCCGCGTTGAGGGAGCGCGCGGTATAGTGGCTCTCCCAGACGGAGGCCGTAGCGGCGGGCTGGCCGTAGAGGCCGAGAAGCTGAGAGATAGCCTGCTGGGCAGAGACGCGGGAAGTCCGGGCGATGATCGAAACGGAGAGGGAGGCGGGGAAGCGGACCACCATGTGGACCTCGCGGGAAGTGCTGCCGATGGCGAGGATGCGGCTGAACTGGGCGCGGGCGCGGTGCGCGATGGCGAGGTGGGCGGCCTGTTGAATCTCGTCGCTTTCGAGGATCGGGAGTCCAGCCTGCGTCTTCCACGAGAGGTAAACGAACAACTGTGCGTCTTTTACCTGTGCGTCTTTTACCTGTGCGTCTTGGTCGTGTGTGCGGGGCATACCGAGCGGCCTCCTTGCGGGACTACAGCGGGGTGGTGACCTGTGCGCCCGCTTTCCAGGCTTGTTAGCAGAAGCGGGCGGTGTGCTGTATTACGATTATAACACACTTATTGGGAAGAATAGCAGACGGGCGGTAACACCCGATCCCGAGTTTTCACCGCTGCCGGGTAAAGCCGCCGCCGCAGCCCCGAACCCCGTTCTATGTGCCCATCGCCTGGGGGATCGCGCCCTCACAGGCGGCCCTCAGATCGGCGACCCGCAGCTTCAGGCCGGCCCCGTTGTCGGGGACGACCGAAAGCCAGTCGCCGTCCCAGAGGGTCACGACCTCGCCGAAAAGGGAGAACGCGACGCCGCGTTCGTCGAGCAGCGCTTGGAGCGGCTCTTGGCAGTCGGGGGACACGCTGATCAGGGCGGCCGTGGCCCGTTCGCCGAAAAGCTCAAGGGCGTTGACGCGGCCTAGGTCGGCGTGAGCGCCGATGCCGCCTGCCATGCAGCACTCCGCGAGCGTCACGGCCAGCCCGCCGTCCGACACGTCGTGCGCCGATTGCAGCAGGCCCCGGCTGATGGCGTCGCGCAGGAAGGCTTGCAGCCTTTTTTCGGCGTCCATGTCCAGCGCGGGCGGCCTGCCGACTTCCCGCCCGTGGACGACGGCCAGATACTCGGAACCGCCGAGGGCCGGCTCGCCCCCGCCGATCAGATAGACCGGATCGCCCTGATCCTTGAACCCCATCGTCACCCGCTTGTCCGCCTCGGGGAGAAGCCCGACCATGCCGACCGTGGGGGTGGGGAAGATGGCGCGCTCGGGCGTCTCGTTGTAGAACGACACGTTGCCCGAGATGACCGGAGTCCCCAAGGCCTCACAGGCGTCGGCCAGGCCCTCGACCGCGCGGCGGAACTGCCAGAAGCCTTCCGGCTTCTCGGGCGAGGCGAAGTTGAGGCAGTCGGTCACGGCCAGTGGCGTCGCGCCGACGCAGCTCAGGTTCCGGGCGGCCTCGGCCACAGCCAGCCGCGCGCCCTCGTAGGGGTCTAGATAGCAATAGCGCGGGTTGCAGTCCGTCGTCAGGGCCAGGCCCTTGCCGCCCGAGTCCCGCAGGCGCAGCACGGCGGCGTCGGCGGCCCCCGGCAGAACGGTCGTTTGCGTCTGCACCATCGAGTCGTACTGGTCGTACACCCAGCGCTTGGAGGCGATGGTGGGGGAGGCCAGCAGCCGGAGCAGGACGGCATTGTAGTCGTCCGGCTCGGGCAGATCCGAGAAGTCGGCCGACTGGACTTCTTTGATGTAAGCCGGCTCGGATGCGGCCAGCGTGTAGGTCGGGCAGTCGTCGGCCAGCGACCGCGCGGGCACGTCGGCGACGATGGTGCCGCCGTCTTTGAGTACCACGCGGCCTGTGTCGGTGACGTGGCCGATGACCACGGCGTTCAGGCCCCACCTGTGGAAGACGTGGGCCACTTCGTCCTCGCGGCCCCGCTCGATCACGGCCAGCATCCGCTCCTGCGACTCGGACAGCATGATCTCATACGGCGTCATGCCCGACTCGCGCTGCGGGACCGCGCGGACGTCTACGTCCATGCCGACGCCCCCCTTGGCGGACATCTCGCACGTCGCGCAGGTCAGGCCCGCCGCGCCCATGTCCTGGATGCCGACAATGCCTCCCGTCGCCAGGGCTTCCAGCGTCGCCTCGATCAGCAGCTTCTCGGCGAACGGGTCGCCCATCTGGACGTTGGGCCGCTTGCTCTCCGAGTCCGGCCCCAGCTCGACCGAGGCGAACGTCGCCCCGTGGATGCCGTCGCGCCCGGTCGCAGACCCGACGTACAGCACGGGGTTGCCCACGCCCCTGGCCCCCGCCGAGGCGATGCGGTCCATCGGCACCACGCCCACCGCCATCGCATTCACCAACGGGTTGCCCGTGTAGGAGTGGTGGAATGTGATCTCCCCGCCCACCGTCGGAACCCCAACACAATTCCCGTAATGCGAAATCCCGCCGACGACGTGCTCAAACAGATAACGGGTGTGCGCGTCGCCGCTCTCGGCGTCAATCGGCCCGAAGCGCAGGCTGTTGAGGATAGCGATAGGCCGCGCGCCCATCGTGAAGATGTCGCGCAGGATGCCGCCGACTCCCGTGGCCGCGCCCTGGAAAGGCTCCACGGCGGAGGGGTGGTTGTGCGACTCCATCTTCATCACGACGCCGATGTTGCCGCCGATGTCGATCACGCCCGCGTTCTCGACCGCGCCGGTATCCTGGGCCTCTTTGTAGCGCGAGAACAGCCGCAGCACGGGCCGGGAATACTTGTAGCCGCAGTGCTCGGACCACATCACGGCGTACATGCCGACCTCGGTGAGGGTCGGCTCGCGGCCCAATGTGCTGAGTATTTGGGCGTACTCGCCGTCGTTCAGTCCCATCTCGCGGTAAATCTTGGGGTCAAGCATGTTAAATCAGCCACCCCCGCTCAATCCCATGTTCTACCCCGCCCAGCCAGTCCGATGTCAGGTAATCTCGAACGGTCGTGTAGAGGTGCCAAACAACATCGTCATCTATCGGGTTCTTGACATAGCCTTCCAAATATCTCTTGTCGCGGTCAGTATTCTTCTGTCGCCGCAAAACATAGATCTGATCGACTTTGTATTTTCTCAGGTTCACCGCATCGGCGAGCTTGATCCACTCCATGACGACCATGTAAAGGCCGTTTGGATTACGTGCCTTGAGTTCCTCCGCTGAACGCGATGAGCCTTCCAGCATATTCTTGTCCAGATAAGTTTTGCACTCAATGGCTATTGCCGGGACGTCAAACAAGTGCGTCTCACTGTTTTGTGTCACAGTCACTTCAGCGTAATCAGCAGGCTCTTCCGCTACGATCTCAATCTTGCCGCCAGGTTCGTCGGCTTGTTCCGGGGGAATCGCTGAACGAAAGGATGCTTCTATCGTTACACCTATGACAAAATCATGGTCCTTCCGTTCAACCCCGGCGTATGGCCGCTTCAGCATTTCTGAGTATTTCGGCGGCGCGAAAAATATGTCTTTGAAGGTGTGCGACTTCCCTATCAAGGCGTGTGCCCCGAACTCGGCGACCAAGTCCCTGAACAGATAGTACATGAACTCTTCCAAGACGCTGGAGTGGAGGTTTGATCTTGAGTCAAAATGCTCCGCATAATGCTGTTGATCAAGAAAGTCTTTGTACTGGGCGAACAGGCTTACCCTCTGATCAATAATCCGCCTATCATCTTCAGTCACACCCGAAGCGGGGCCAGCCAACGCGATATTGCTTCTGTGCCACTCGTCATACTTCAGCCGAACTTCGGCCAAATATTTTTTGCTGTCCGCGCTTCCGTATTTAGAGCGATCAGCTTCTTTCTCTATGAGGTTCGCCCCATGAACCAAAGGCATCCTGTCTTTCTGTTTTTTCATCACAGTCCCAAGCACTTTCTGAGGTGCAACGCCACCGCCCGCGCCAGCAGTGGGGGAACGGCGTTGCCGATCTGACTATACTGACACAAAAACTTCTCGTCTAGCCGTTCCTCGCGCTGTAGCAGCTTGTGAGAAACAACCGTTTTCTTGCCTTGAAATTTGTACCAATCTGGAAACGATTGCAGTCGTGCACCCTCCCGTGCCGTCAGGTTCCGGTGCTGGAAAGGATGGATAAAATTAGCGTAGAATGACGCCGCTATCGTATGTGACGGCTTATTGGGGTAGAGCCGTCGATTGTTCTGATCATATTTAGCGCCCGAGATCGCCCCTTGTCCATTACGCCGCCTAGCCCCAAATTCCTCTGACACATCCGCGCTTGACTCACCCCATCCGATCTGCTGGAAGCGTGAGACCAGCCTTTTTGAGTGTCTCATTGCGACGTGATTAAAGAGCATCCCCTGTTCGCCCCTTGCCCACTCCTGGTACTGAGTTAGTGAGGGGTGGCCGTAGCTTTGTTCTTCTTCACCTTTGCCTTCGGATAGCTCAGGGAGATCAGAGATTGCTTCCCAGAGTGTAATGGCTCTGCAAAGAGTTGGGTCAAACAATGACGGTCCTGCCGCTATTGTGGTAGAGGTAAACAGCATATTGGTTTTCTCAGGCTCTCCGATTGCTGAGGGCTGGTGGTGACCAACAATGAATATTCGTTCCCTTGTTTGTGGCACACCATACTCCGAGGCATTGAGCAGCCAGACCTCGACGAAGTAGCCCAAATCCGCGAAAGTCCGCTTGATAATATCAATGACCCGCTCACCGGAGGCGTTGTAGCGCGTGAGCAGGCCTTTGACGTTTTCCATGACGAAGGCGGACGGTTGAAGAGCTTCGATCCATTGAGCAAAGCTCATAAACAAGGAGTTGCGCGGGTCGGCGGGGTCTTTGACGGCTGGCCCTGCAATGCTGAATCCTTGACATGGCGGACCGCCAATTAGGATGTCCGGCTGGAGGAGTGCGGCTCCTTTGATTGTCGCCTGGAACTTGAAATCCCTGATGTCTGCATGTAGCACCCGTGTCTCGTGATGATTATGGCGCAACGTGTCACAAGCCCAGGCATCGACCTCCAAAGACACCGGGATGTTAAACCCCGCCATCTGGAAGCCTAGGCTGAAGCCGCCCGCGCCCGCAAACACGTCAACCGCCGTGGGTTTCCTATTCAGCATGGCAGAACTGCCCTGACCGTAATAGGGCATACTCGCCGTCGTTCAGTCCCATCTCGCGGTAAATCTTGGGGTCAAGCATGCCGCCATTATACCTGCCGCCCGTAAAAACCGGGCCGGGGCGGGCTGAACGCCCGGCCTCGTGCTCAGGCGTCGGGGTGCCGATAATAGGGCATCCTTGCGGTTTTCGCGTGTTGACGAGGCCATGCACATCCCTTCCACATTCGCTTCAGCTTTAGGGGCACCCGCCTCGGCGGCGCTGGGCTTCCTCGGACGTCTGGCGGCGGTCCCGCCGCCCGCCGTGCCGTCCCCTGTCATGGGCAGGGCTGGGGACGGGGTGCTGACGCCGGGGCGGGTGCGCGCGGTCCTGCTGGAGATGGGCGCGGCGGCGGCGGACGCCGACGTCGCGCTGGCCGCCATGCTGGCGGCGGCGGGGCTGCCGCTGACGGCGTCGGCCCTGGCCGAGGCGCACGGGGCGCTGGCGGGGGCACCGCGGGCCACGCCGACCGCCCTGGTGCTGGCGAAGACACTGGGGCTGCCGGCCACGCCGGATGTCTTGACGGCCCTGACGGCGGTGCTGCGGGCATCCGGTACGCCGCTCGGGACTTTAGATTTTGCCGAACCCGCGCTGGCCGACTTGCTGGGCGACCTGGGCCTGGCCGTCGAGGCGGGCGACGACCCCGCCCGGCAGGCACGGGGCCTGCGTGAGATGGCGCTGCACCTGGGGCAAAGCACCGAGCACCGACTGGCGACACAGGGGCATGGCGTCGCAGACCTCCGCACGGCCCTGCTGCGGCTGTCGGTCGGGACGAACGAGCCGGGCCTGCGCCACGCCGCCGATGGTCTGGCGCGGCTTGTGGAGGGACAGCAGCTCTTGAACCAAGCCGCCCTGACCCAGCCTCCGGCGCACACGGGATCGGCCCTGTACCTGGCCTTCCCGCTCGCCTTCGGCGGCCTCTACAGCACGGCGGAAGCGCGGGTGTGGCTGCCCGCCCCCGAGGCGCGGGACGAGGGCGGCGCGGAAGCGCCCGCGCTGCGGGTGACGCTGCGGGTGACTCCGCCGCGCCTGGGCCGGGTGCAGGCGGACCTCTGCGGCCATCTGTCCGGGACTCTGAGCTGCCGACTGGGGGCCGAGCGGCCCGCGTCTGCCCGCCTGCTGACGCGGCACACGGGCGGGCTGGCCGCCATGCTGGCCCACGCGGGCTGGCCGTCCTGCGACGTCTCGTGCCGCGCCCAGGCCGCGTGGCCGCCGCTGTGGCCGGGGGCCGGGGCCGTCACGACGCCGCGCGCGTCCGTGGACCGGCACGCCTAGCGCCCATTTTCCAGGTTTAGAGCCGGGATTCGGAGGAATGAAGAGCCGAATGGAAGAGACCCAAACCGCCATCGCCCTGCGATACGACCCGTCAGGAGGCGAAGCCGTTCCCCAAGTCGTCGCCAAGGGCGACGGGTTCATCGCCGCCCAGATCTTGCGGGTGGCGCGCGAACACGACGTTCCACTGCGGCAGGACCCCGCTCTGGCCGGGGCGCTGGCGACGCTGGACGTCGGCGACCGCATCCCGCCGGAGCTGTTCCGGGCGGTCGCCGAAGTGCTGGCGTTCGTCTACAAGATGAACGGCAAGGGGTAGGGCAGCGTGGGGGTGGTGCCCATCACACGACGATCACGGTCGAGTCCGCTTCTTGCAGCTCGGCGCGCCCGGCCAGAGCGTCCAAAGTCCCGTCCAAGAGCTGCGGCGGGCCGAGCAGCAGGGCGAGAGTCATGCCGTCGGCCTCGGAGACGATGTCGCAGAGGATGCCGGGCGGCAGGAAGGCCGTGAGGTCTGCGGCGGACAGCCGGACGCGGGCCAGGGCGGACTTGCGGGCGTGGTCGGCGTCGCTGTAGGCGTACTCGGTCACGGCCTGCACCGAGTCCAGGCGGCCCAGCAGGCGGACCAGGTGGTCCTTTTTCGGTGCCGAAGCGGTGAACGTCAGGATGGCCGAGCCGTAGGGGGTCGCCGTCCCGCCTGCAGCGTGGGCGGTCAGGCTTTCGAGCGAGACGCCGCGGTCGGCGAACAGGGCGGTGAGCGAGTTCAGCACGCCGGCCCGGTTCCGCAGCTTCAGCAGCAGTATCCACTTGTCCATGTTGGACCTCCTGCTCGATGCCTATCCCATCCATCGGGCGATTTTGGCGCTGACGGCGGCGGCAGCTTCGTGCAGGGCGCGCGCCTCTTCCTGCCAGACCGGCGGGGCCAAAACGCGCACCACACCCTGGTGCGAGACGATCAGCGGCATGCCCAGTGCGCCCCGGATGCCGTACACGCCGTCTCCTTCGAGCATGACCTGCCCGGCCACGCTCATCTCCCGCCCTTCCATCATCTGCCGCACCATGTCTACGGTGACGTTTGCGGTCGCCATCACCGTCCGCGCCCCCGACAGGTGCGTCAGCTCGGGCCGGAGCTGGACGCGCACGTCCGGCGGCATCGCCTCGACAGCCTCATACGCGGCCCGCGTGTCCGCCAAGAAGAGGTGCTGGACCGAGTCGCGGGCTTGGGAGACGCGCGCGGGGAAGTCCCCCGCCGTGCCGCCGCCGCGCAGGGCGTCCACCGCCGCCGCCGTCTCGGCGTCGTCCAGGCCGTAGACGCGGACGCTGCTCCACAGGGGCACCAGGTTGGCCCCGTGCTCGCCGACCACGTAGCCCGAGACGAGCTGGCGCGGGACGCCCAGGTCGGCGGCGATCTCGCGCCGGAAGCGCAGGCTGTCCGAGTACGCTCCGATGCCGATGACGCGGCGCGCGCCCAGCACCTGGGCCATGACCGAGACGCCCAGCTCGACGGGGTTGGTGACCACGAGTACGACCTCGCGCCCCTGCCCGTGTTTCTTCAGCGCCAGGGCCAGCGCGCGGAAGACCGGCAGGTTGGCCGCGCCGACCTCGTCGCGCGACATCGTCCCGCCCGACTCGCTCGGGCCGGGCGTCGCCCCCGCCGCCATCACGATCAGGTCCCCGACCACTTCCTCGGGGGCCAGCGCGATGTCCATCTGCGGGGCGTTCTCGGCGTAGGCGTCGGTCAGGTCCGAGCGCAGCCCGTACAAGACGCGCTCGGACGCACCCCCGCGCCGGCCCACGAGCTGCAACCGCTCGGTCGGCTTCAGGACGCGCCCCGCGACGAGTTGCGCGACGATCTCGCGCCCGATGGCCCCGCCCGCCCCGACGACGCTGATGTCCATAAGAGTACCTGTCTGTGCGTGTTCGGCCAGTTCGTGCCCCGGCACTTCCAGTGCCGGGCTTAAACCCACGCCTCGCGCGCCAGGGCAATCGCCCGCTCGATGTCCGCGCCCGAGACGTCCAAGTGCGTCACCGCCCGCAGCGCGCCGTAGGAGCCGCTCATGCGGACGCCGTGTGCGGCCAGCCGCTCCCGCGCCTCTTGTCCGGTCATGCCGTCCACCGCCAGGAACACTAAGTTGGACTGGACGCGGGCGGGGTCGAGCCGGACGCCCGGTATCTCGGCCAGGCCCTCGGCCAGTCGCCGCGCGTGATCGTGGTCCTCGGCCAGCCGCCCCAGATTGTGTTTCAGGGCGTACAGGCCCGCCGCGGCCAGAATGCCCGACTGGCGCATCGCCCCGCCCAGCACGTGCTTGGCCCGCCAGCACTCCCCGATGAACGCGCGCGACCCGGCCAGGATCGCGCCGACGGGGCAGCCCAGTCCCTTGGAGAGGCACAGGGCGACGCTGCCGAAGGGCGCGGACAGCGTCTTTACCGACAGGCCCGAGGCGGCGGCCGCGTTGAACAGGCGCGCGGCGTCCAGGTGCAGCCCCAGCCCGCGCGCGTTGGCCGCCTGGGCGACGTCATCCAATTCGGGCAACGTCCAGACCGTGCCGCCGCCGGCATTGTGCGTGTTCTCGACGCAGACCAGGCGCGTTTGGGGGAAGTGCGGGTCGTCCGGGCTGACCGCCTCGGCCAACTGCGCCCCCGAGAAGACGCCCGTTTCGGTGGAAATCAGCGTCGCCGCCGCGCCCGCCAGGGCCGCATAGCCGCCCCCCTGCCAGACGACGATGTGCGCGTTGTGTGAGGCGATCAGGGCGTCGCCGGGCCGCAGCCAGGTCTTCAGGGCGGCGGCGTTCGCCATCGTCGCCGAGGGCAAAAACAGCCCGGCCTCTTTGCCGAGCATATCCGCCACTGTTTCTTGCAGGCGGTTCGTCGTCGGGTCCTCGTGCACCTGCTCGTCGCCCACCTCGGCCTGGGCCATCGCCCGCCGCATCCCCTCCGAGGGCCGCGTTGCTGTGTCACTGGAAAGGTCTATCACGTTACGATTTTTTTCCCCGGCTGAGATGATTTTCCGCCGCCGCGCGGTACTCCCAGAGTTCGTCGGTCAGCAGGCCGCGCCAGCCCTCGCGCGTCTTTGTCAGGGCCTCGGCGAACGAGTCGAACAGCGATTCCAGCCCCTGCGGCGTCTTGGTGATCTGCAACGCGGCTAGGTTCTCGGCGACCTGGGCGGGTTCCTGCATGGAGACCAAAACGCCGTCGATGCCCGGCTGGTGCGAGACCCAGTACAGGTGTGCCTGGGCTGCCGTGAAGCCGTAGAAATTCTTGGTCAGGTTGCGGAAGCGCCAGGTGTTCGGGAAGCGAACGAACGGGATGCCGCCGGTCCACGCGAACGTCTGGGCGGCAAGCATGGTCACGCCGCGCGCGCGGCAGGCGGGCAGCAGCCGCGCCGCCGCGCCCTGGTCGAGATAGTTGTACCTTGCCAACACGACCTCGACAGGGAATGTTCCCCCCCAGACGGCGTCGGCCAGGGAATCATAGGCCGCGTAACAGGTCGTTCCGACCATGCCGACGTGCCCCCGGTCCCGCGCCACGTCCAATGCCCGCCGCGCCCCGGCCAGGCGGGCGGGGGTGTGGACGTCGGGCCGGAAGTCGTACAGCAGGAACACGTCCAGGCGGTCCACGCCGAGCAACTCCCGCTTGCGCGCGACCGCCCCTCGAATCGCCGCCGCCGCCCCCTCGGGGGTGTCCGGGCAGCGGTCCAGCGCGTCCCCGTCCGTCGTGCTGACGGTGACTTGGTCGCGGATGCCCAGGGACCTGATCGAAACACCCAGCGACTGCGCCTCGCGCTCATGGGCGGCGTGAAAGTAGGTGATGCCGGCCTCGAAGGCCGCCGCCACCGTTGCGGCCCGCTCGGCCAACGTCGCCTGGTAGATGTCGCCGTCCGGCGGGGTCGTGCCCGGCTCGCGCCGGAAGGGCCGCTCGCCGTAGGCGAGGGGTGATGTGAGGGTGCTGGTCATCAGTGTGTTTGAGGTGTCCCTGGGTGTGTGGCGCTGCGTACCCCCATGTGTCGGCGGACACATCCGCTCTTAGATTCCAAACCTGAGGGGCCTCTCCCCCTGAACGCGCACCACACTCTTGACAACAGAGCCGCGCACACGCTATAGTGTCTGTTACACATGGCAAAAAGCGCTTATGACATCGCCCCGGACGCGACATTTTTAGAAGCCGCGCACACGTCCCTAACGCAGCAGCTCGGCGAGATGATGGACAACCTCGACGGCACCCGCAAGGGCGACGACATCGAGGCCCTCCACGACATGCGGGTGGCCTCGCGCCGCCTGCGCGCGGCCCTGTCCGTGTTCGCCGCCGCCTTTCCTCCTAAGCCCTTTGCGGCCATCGAAAAAGAGGTCGCGCGCGTCACCGATGCCTTGGGCGCGGTGCGCGACGGGGATGTCCAGATCGAGTTCATGCGGGGCGTCGCCGAGAAAGCCCCCGAGAGCGAGAAAGTGGGCCTGCGCGCCTTCGTCCAGCACCTCGAACGGCAGCGGGATCACGACCGGGTGGACCTGGTCAAGGAGCTGAACCGGCTGGAAAAGGGCGCATTCGCGCCCGACTTCCACAAGCTGCTCGGCGCGGGCGGGGAGGGGCACGCACGTGGCTAAAGCGCTCCCCCTGTACGCCGTCAACCCGCGCGAGTCGCTCCGCTCTAATACTCCTCTGATGCTGCACACGCGGCTCGAAGAGCTGTACCAGTTCACGCCTTACATCGGCGACCCCGCCAACGTCGCCGAGCTGCACAACATGCGGATCGCCGCCAAGCGCCTGCGGTACACGATGGAGATCTTCGGGCCGTGCTTTCCGGGCAAGGACTTCGTCAAGATCTACGAGCAGGTCAAGTCCGTGCAGGAGCAGATCGGCGAGATTCACGACCGCGACGTCCGAGGGCCGCTGCTCCAGGCGTTCTTGGACGCCCACGCGCCGGCGCGTCCCGAGATCCGCACGGGCCTGGAGCGCCTGATTCACGCCGAGCAGGCCGAGCGCGCCCAGATGTACGACCGCTTCCTCGCCTTCTGGAACAAGCTGCAAAAGCAGGGGTTCCGGCAAAACTTCCTCCTGGCCCTGATCGGGCCGGGGGCCGCCGAAGAAAGTCTACCCACGCCATGAGCAAACCACTCCCGCCCCCGTCGAAGGCCCGCAAGGACGGCAAGCGGCGGCCCTCCTCCCCAGCGCCGACCGGCGTGGTGCAGGCTCTGAGCGAAGATGGCGCGCACACCGCACATGCCGACGCGACGGCCCTCCCTGCCTCAAACCCGCCCGCGCCGTCGCAAAGTTCCGACCTGGAGGGCATCCCGTTCCTGGGCGAAACCCGGCGGGAAGCCTTGCGCGCGTCAGGCCTGAAGACGCGCGACGACCTGCGCGGGGCAACCGTGGAGCAGATCGGCGGCGTCAAGGGCGTCGGCATGGTCAACGCGGCCCGCGTCAAAGACTGGCTCGCGGCCCAGCCGCAGACCTCGGAGCGTGCCGAGGATAACCCCGATATGGCGCTGGCGTCTGCCAACCAGGACGTCCAGGACGTGTTCCAGAAGCTCGGCGACGCCCGCGCGCGCCTCTCCCGCGCCCTGCCGGACAAGACACGCGACAAGGGCCTGGATCGGCAGCTCGACAAGCTGGATACGGTCGCCTCGGAACTCGCCGAGGGGCCGGATACGCTGACGGCGAAACAGGTACAGGAGGCGGTCAAGACGTTGGACAAGATCGCGGCGTTCCTGGAAAACGCCTCCAAGTCCGAGAAGTTGTCCCCCAAAAAGCAGGCCGATCTGATCGAGGAGCTGCGGACGCGCCGCAAGCGCCTCCAGAAGACGCTGGGCGAGTAGGGCGCGGTGCAGTACGGGGTCTTCAGTGACGTCCACGGCAACTCAAGCGCTTTGCGGACGGTCTGGCGGGCAATGGAAGCGGGCGGCTTGGCCGACGGGCGGCTCCTGCTGAATGCCGGCGACAGCGTGGGCTACGGCGACGACCCCGAGGCCTGCGTCGGCTTCCTGCGCGCCCGCCCCGGCCTCGTGAGCGTCAAGGGCAACTACGACAAGAACGTCGCCCTGTTCCCGGAGCGCCAGGCCGAGTACCGCAAGAAGTGGGGCCGCGCCCGGCCCGAGAAGTTCGAGGCCATCCGCCGCGACAGCCTGGCGATCTCGGACGCGGCGCGGCGCTGGCTGCACGATCTGCCCGGCGAGGCGGCGCTGACGCCCCAAGGCGTCAGGATCATCCTGACGCACTACGCGCCCGGTTCCAAAGAGGGCCTGGGGGCGTGGACGCCCGACGCGCGCCTGGCCGAGCTGGCCTCGGCCATGACCGCGCAGGTGGTCGTCTGCGGGCACACCCACACCCCGTTCGTCCGCGACGTCGGCGGCGTCCTGTGGGTCAACCCCGGCAGCGCGGGCCGGTCATGGGACGGCCGGCTCCGCTACGCCGTGCTGACATTGGCACCGGGGCAGCCGCCTACGGCGGAACTGTGCGTCGCCGGAAAGTAGATCGCCATGCGCCTCGCCGCCATCGACATCGGCACCAATTCCACGAAGATGACCCTGGCGGATGTCTCGGACGACGGCGCGCTATCCGTCGTCGCCGAGGAGTCTGACGTTACGCGCCTGGGCGAGGGCGTGGACGCCGCCCGCCGCCTGGATGACGCGGCCATGTCCCGGACACTGGACGCCGTCGTCCGCTTCGCCGATGCGGCCCGTCGGCAGGGGGCCGAAGTCGTCCTGGGCGCGGGCACGAGCGCCCTGCGCGACGCCGCCAACGGCCCCGACTTCATCGCCCAGGTCAAGTCCCGCGCGGGCGTCGACGTCCAGATCATAACGGGCGACCGTGAAGCACAATTGGCTTACGCCGCCGTCCGTTCCGACATCAGCCTGGGCCTGCCCCCCGACGTTCCCCTGCTCGTTTTCGACATCGGCGGCGGCAGCACCGAGCTGATTTTGGGCGACGCCCAGGGCGTGGGCCGGCACAAGAGCCTGGACATCGGGGCCGTCCGGCTGACCGAGCGCTTCCTGCACTCGGACCCGCCGACCGCCGACGAATTAGACCAGGCCGCCCGGTACGCCCGCGCCGCCTTCGACACTTTCCCCCTTCCCGACACGCCCCCGCGCGTCGCGGGCATCGGCGGCACCGCCGTCAACGTCGCCGCCGTGACGCAGGGGCAGGCCAAACCCAACCTCGACTCCCTCCACGGCGCGACATTGGCCCGCGCCGATGTGTCCGCCGCTCTGGACCGCTTCGCGCGCCTGCCGCTGGCCGAGCGCCGCGAAATCCCCGGCCTGGAACCCAAGCGGGCCGACGTCATCGTCGCCGGTGCGCTCATCCTCGACGCCCTGCTGGCCCGCTTCCAGTCCGACCGCTTCACCCTCAGCGCCCGCGGCCTCCGCTACGGCCTCCTAGCGGACTACGCGAAGTCCCAGCGGTAACGGCAGTGCCTCCACGGGTCAATCTGGATCGCAGAAGAGAAGGGCTGAATAATCGTGGGCACGAGCATCGTTTTTCGCCGCACTCTTTTCGCACTGTCGTTCATCGCCTTCGCCGTGGTGCTCTTCGCCTTTCTCCTGACCGTCACCGTCTACTCCCTCTGGTTCCACCATTTGCAGCGCGTTCATCACGTCTCCTGGCCTTTGCTGAAGGTTCTCTACGGCATTGCCCTGGGCATCTGGTCTAAACAGTTCGCGCCGCGCTGCATTATCGTCGTACTCGGGGCCGCGCTGCTAAACTTCGCTTTCCTGCTCACTTTGCGCGGAGCCTGGAGCCGCCGCGAGGACCGTCTGAACCGTGAAGCACGTCTGCCGCAGCCCGCCCCTGCCGCCTCTGGTGTCTGGCCTTCGGCTCCTTCGGACATCTATAAGACGCCCCCAACGCCATGAGCCTCAGCAGCCTATCCCCCTCAATGAGCCTCGCCCTGCTGCTCGCGATGGTCGCGTTTGAGTTTCTGCTGCTGGCCCTGCCCGCCCTGCTCTGGGCGCGGATCGGGAGGCAGCCTTTGCGTGACGCCTTCGCCTGGCGGGCCACGGCGGGGCGGGAGCTGCTGGGGGCGGCGCTGCTCGGCGTGGGCTTTTTGCCCTGGGTGCAGACTTTGATCGTCGCGCAGAACCACCTGTGGCCGCGCGGCATGGCGGGGCAGGGGGAGAGCGCGGCGTTCATGCTGCCTCTGGTCCTGCGCTACCCCCTGCTGGTCATCCTGGCCGTGCCGCTGTCGGCGGCGGTCAGCGAGGAGTTATTTTTCAGGGGCGTCTTGCAGCGCGCCCTGCTCAAGCGCCTCCCCGTGTGGCTGGCCGTCGGGGTGGGCGCGCTTCTCTTCGCCGCGATACACTTTGACCTGCAAGGGGCTTTGGTGCGGACACTGCTGGGCGTCCTGCTCGGCGTCTTGGTCCTGCGCGGGCGGACGATCTTCCCGGCCATGACCCTGCATTTCGTTTATGACGCCGCCGCGCTGGCGGGCGGCTACTGGGACGCGCGAACATTAGGAGTCGCCCACGCGCTGCGTCTGAGCGCGCGGGCGGACATGGGCGTGGGCCGGACCGGATTGTTCTGGGGGCCGGCCTTGGGGACCCTGCTGATGCTGGCGGGGTGGGGGCTGTGTGCGTGGGCGTGGCGGAAACGCCTGCCTCTGCCACTCGCGCCGCCCCCGCCCACGGGGGGCGTCCCCTAGAAGATGGGCGTGGGGGAAATGTGGGAGCGCTTCTTCAACCGTCAGAGCGACGCGGACTGGACCTGGGGGCCATTCGTGTCCCTGCGCCCACCGCAAGACGCCCCGATCCGCCCCTGGGTCTGGGTGCGCCTGTTCGTGATCTTCACGACCTTGGGCCTACTGCTGGTCGGGCTGATCGCGCTTCCCTGTGCCCTGCTGCCCCAGTGGGCTGCTGCCAATCACCGTCCCTTGTCGCCGCTGGTTGCCGAGGCGATCACGACGCTGGCGGCGATGGTGGCAGACAGGCAGACGCGAATTTTGTTGCTGGGTCTGCTGCTCGCTCTGCCCGCACTGTTCTTCCTGTTCTGCCTGCCGTACCACTGGGCCTGGAACCGGCGCGCGGCACGGCTGCGCGCCGCGCCGCCCGCCCCAGACGTTCCCGACGAGCCGGGCCTGTGGCCGCCCCCCGTCCGCCGCTGACATTTTGAGACCCTCGAAAAAATAATTTTCCGCAACCGTGCAAACACGTAATTTATGTGATATAGTGAGTTGCAGGCCGGTAAGAATACCGGGACGTGTTGGGAAAGACCAAGCTGAACGGGACGCCCGAAGCGGCCGCGACGGTGCCCCGAAGCTGTCCTTTCCCCGCGCCCGTTTCCCCTGCAATACACACGGAAAGAGAGACCGCATCATGCTTGCACACATCCTAATCCACATCCTGCGCGCCGTCTGGGGCAGCTAGCCCCCCGCCCCGCGCCCCCTCCGACCCCGGCTCTTGCCGGTGCGCCCGAGGGGGCGCTTTTCTTGTTGCGCCCAGGGTTGACGCCCGACAGCCCCGCGAAAATAATTCGAAAAAATAATTCTCCGCAGCCGTGCAAACACTCAGTTTATGTGATATAGTGAGTTGCAGGCCGGTAAGAATACCGGAACGTGCGAGGAAAGAAAGCCAGGCCGGACGGGACACCCGAGGCAGCCGCAACGGTGCCCTGAAGCTGTTTTCTCCCTCCCGCACACTCCTCCTGTAATACGAGCGGAAGGAGAGTCACATCATGCTTGCACACATCCTGATCCACATCCTGCGCGCCGTCTGGGGCAGCTAGCCCCCCGCCCCGCGCCCCCTCCGACCCCGGCTCTTGCCGGTGCGCCCGAGGGGGCACTTTTCTTTTTTCGGCCAGCCTCGGCCCTAGCGGATACTTTTGTCTTCCGGCAGGCCCTCGCTGCCCCACAGCGGGCCGCCGCCTTGCTCGCGCCGCCAGGCGTCGCGCCAGCGGTGGATGTCAGCGGGGCCGATGGGCGGCAGGGGCTGCCGCCCGGCGCGGGACGGCAGGGGAGGGAAGGCTCGGTGCGGCTCGGTCTGGTACCAGTAGGACACCGTCGCCAGGTCCAGCGTCAGGCTGTTGGCGTGGCCGTGCTCGATGGACGCCCGCAGGGACCGGGCGAAGTGGACGGGGTCTTCGAGGTGGAAGCGGTAGCAGTGGGTGCGGCCCAGAAAGCCCGTCTCGCCATTGACGCGGGCGCAGCCGAAGTAGGGGTGCGCGTAAAGCTCTTTCGGACACCAGGCCGAGTTAAAGTAGTCTTCCGTCCCCGTCCCGTGCAGCGAGCCGGGCCAAGGCTCGCCGTCGATCAGAAACATGTCGTCGCCCTCGCCGTACCACAGCGGCGTGGGCGAGTCAACGAAGTAGTTGACGCCGACGTAGTGCCCCGCCCCCTCGGCGTGGACTAACACATGGTTGCGCGCGTCCGAGGGGTTCTTCGGCTGGACGCCCAATGTCTCCCACTCGTTCTCCCGGTCGCCTTGCCCGGCCTCGGGGCCTGGCATCGCCCGGTTCCACCAGGCATGGAAGCGCCCCATCTCCGGCCCGATCCCGCCCGCGTGCTCCTCGTAGTCCACATAGTAGTAGAAGTGCGCGATTGCGCTGTCCGAGTCGTTCTCGACCTCGATCCGCGCGCCCGCCCCGAACGGCATGGGGAAGTAGCAGTTCAGCGCGTTGCCCCCTGCGGGCGCGGCGGCCAAGGGCAGCGCGGCGTACAGGTACTTCTCGCCCCAGCCCTGCCCGAAAAAATCCCCCAACGGGGCCTCGACCGACGGGTGGCTTTCACCGTCCCAGAACATCCGCACCACGGCGTTGCGCCGCACCATCGGGTCCTCCGAGGCCAGCGTGATCCAGATGTGCTTGACCACGCCCGCGCCCCCGATGTCCGCCAATGTTTTTGTCTCGCCCGCCTCAATACGAACAAAGTCATTGTTGCCGCCGCTGCGGTCATAGGATGAGACGCGCCGGGTGCGGACGCCGGGGCGCAAGAGCGGCAGGTTGTGGAGGGGGCTGGACATGATCTCTCGTAGGGGGGCGAACTGCCTTGTTAGACAGCGGACACGAATTCGCTCACTGTCAGGCCCGCGTCCCGAATCAGGCTCCGCAGCGTCCCGCGAGCCACCGGCTTGTGGTTGGGGACGGAGAGCGTCGCCGAATGGTCATCTTTGACCAGGACGATGTGGCTGCCGCTCTGCCGTGACACCTGCCAGCCGAAGGCCCCGAACGCCTTCACGACTTCGCGCGCGTTCAGCAGAGGGGTGACGGGCATCAGGCGGCGACCTCCACCAGACGTGTCTCCCGCGTGAGCGGCAGGCCGCGCTCGGCGCGGACTTCCAAGCACAGGCGGATGGCATCCTCGATGTTCTCCAGAGCCTCCTCCCGCGTCCCCCCCTGGCTGACACAGCCGGGGATGGCGGGGCATTCGACCACCCAGGCCCCGTCTTCATCCCGGTCCAGCGTGACATTGAACTTCAGGCTCATAATTCAGCTCCACGGTTTGGACAGCAGATGTGACATAAGAGAATGGAGAGGATCGACCAGTGTTGACCTGCCAGCGCCGACCTCGCCCCCCACTCTCTAGTGGCACACTCCACCTACGGCACCCACACGCACGACCTTCTGATCACACGGCACACGGCATAGGTGGTGTCAGGCGCAACGGAATGTCATGCCGATGGCTGTGCGGGCTTTGGCATGAACGACGACTGATGAAATACCCGCGCATCCGTGACCCAAAGCCTGTGGTATACGCGCGCCATGAAGGTAGACGCCTTATCCTCAGCGCGGCGCAACGTGCTGCTCGGACACCACGGAACGTCGCTGATACGCCAGAACGCCCGGTAGTGGTCATATCCCAAGCACAAGAGCCTGTTATGCACTTTTAGTGCTGCATTGGGCCTGTAAGCCGCTAATACGGCCTTAAACAATACCTATTGACCGACAGGTCATTTCGCTCCCGCTTCGGCAAGCAAGGGAGCTGGTACAAAATGACATTAAACAATAGTCTCTGCTGCGAAAAAGTGCATAACAGGCTCTAGCCTCGACCGCGAAAGGCAGTACCATGACGCACCCGTTGTTGGGCTATGACGCCGCGCACCATCCCGGCGGCCTTGCCGTCCGGCGTCGCCCGCCGCGCGGCCTGCTGGAGCTGCGCGGGTCGGACCGCCACTCATTCCTGCAAGGCCAAGTTTCCAACGATGTGGCTTCACTGGCACCGGGCGAAACGCGTCACGCCGCCCTGCTGGACACGACCGGGCACGTCCTGGCCGACCTCTGGGTTCACGTCTTCCCCGACGCGCTGGTCGTCGAGACCGACCCGGCCTGTCTCCCCACGCTGCACCAAACGCTGGATAAGTTTCTGATTATGGAAGACGTTGCCCTGTCGGACGTGTCCGAGCACTGGGCGATCCTGTCCGTGCTGGGCGACGGCGCGGGCGGCCTGGCTTCCCGCCTGCCGGGCGACATGGCCGCTGCGGCCCGGCCCCTGACCTACCCCCTTGCGCCTGGCTTCGACCTCTGGCTGCGGCCCGACGCCGAAGCCGCCGCCCTGGCCGCTCTCGCCGAAGCGGGTGCCGTTCCCCTGGGTGAAGACGCCGCCGAGGCGCTGCGCGTCGAGGCGGGGTGCCCCGCCTGGGGCTTGGAGCTGACGCCCGCCGTGCTGCTGCCCGAGGCGGGGATGCCCGACGCCGTCTCTTACACCAAGGGCTGCTACGTCGGCCAGGAAATCGTCGCCCGCCTCCACGCCCGCGGGCACACCAACCGTGCCCTGCGCCACGTCCTGCTGGCCGCCGACGCCCCCGCCCCGCCGCCGGGCACGACGCTGAACGGTCCCGAGGACGGCCCGGAGCCGGGCCGCGAGATCGGGCGCGTCACCTCCGCCGTTCATTCCCCTCGGCTCGGTGGCCGGGCGCTGGCTCTAGCCTACGTCCGCAAAGAGCATCTGGCGGAAGGCACACTGGTCGCCGTCCAGATCACCCAGCCCGGCGGCCTGGTGTTCTCCTTCGCGGGCGAGGTGCGGCCATTGCCGGGCGGCTGACCGTGCGTTACGCGGACCCAATGCCAGGGGTTCTTAACCCCTGGCAGACGGCGTGTGCAGGAAAACGCGCCGGCCTTCTCGAATCCTTCCCTATGATTTTTGTGAGCGTGTGGAAACGATCCGGCCTGTGGGGCTTGGTCTTGATGGGGGTGGTCGGCGCACTGCTGGTGCCGGGCTGCCGCAACAGTGGGGGGAATGAAGACGTCAAGGTGCGGCTGATCAACGCCGTCCCCGAGCCGGGCGGTCTGAACGTCTCCGTGGACGGGCAGCGGGTCTGGAAGCGCTCCCAGTTCCGCAGCAGCACGGGCTACCAGACGATCTCGTCGGGCACCTACCCCTTGCGGGTGGACGCGGCGGACCTGGGCGCGACGCTGCTGGTGCAGCCGCTCACGTTCGGCAAGGACCGGGAATACACCGTACTGGCCCTGGGCCAGATCCACGGCGGGGGCAAGCCCGCCGAGGTGCGGGTGCTGGAGGACGTGCCCGCAGACCAGCCCGCAGCGGGGAAAGTCTCGGTACGGCTGGTCAACGCCGCCCTAGACGTGGGAGCCATCGATCTTGTGGTCAACAACATCGACGCCATCCCCGCCGTCGGCTACGGGCGGCGGAGCGAGGCGCTGACCCTGGATGCCGGCCCGTATGACCTGAAGATCGCCGCCACCACCGCGCCTGACACGCTGACCGACCCCGTTCACCTCGTCTTGGAGCCGGGCCGGACCTACACGCTCATCGCGATGGGCCGGGCCGACAGTCCGAGCTTGAGCCTCGAAGCCTACCCGGACCGCTGAACCCGCCCCAGGGCTTCCTATTTCCCGCGCTCGATGAAATCGCAGGCGCGGCGGTAGGCCGTGGACAGGTAATCCGTCATCAGCGTCTCGCGGTTGCCCTCGTAGTACCACTTGACGCGCTCGCCCAGCGACTCGTCGGGGTCCGCGATCTGGTAGGTGCCGATCTCGCGGGGCAGGAGGAAGGGCCGGCTCGTCGCCTGGTCGACGGCCTGGAACGTGATCTTGAAGACGTGATCTTTGTCTTTGAAGTCCGCGTCCCAGGTCATCGTCACCGCGTAGTCGCGCCCGTCAACCGTGTGGTAGTGGCTTTTCTTTTCCATCAAATCTCCCCAAAGGATGTCCTAAAAAGTGTCCGATTGATATTTCGCGGTCCGCAGCAGGACCATGAGGCAGGGGCCGCCCGCGACGACCGCGATGCCGTTGGCGTGGCAGACGGCGATGGCGGCCTCGGACTCCGCGCCGGGCTGCATCCACACCTGCCGGATGCCCAGCGCGACGCACTCGGTCACGGCCGCCTCGCCGGCGGCGGGCGGGACGATCAGCACGGCGACTTCGGGCGGGCGGGGCAGGGCCGACAGCGACGGGTAGCAGCGGTCGCCGTCCACTTCCGTGGCGCTGGGGTTGATGGGATAGGCCGTCTTGCCCGCCCTCTTGAGCGCCTTGAAGACCAGAAAGCCGTATTTGTCCGGGCTGCGCGACGCGCCGGCCACGCCGAACGTCTGCGCCGCGAGCATGGCCCGCATCTCGGGCGTCATGGCCTGTGCCTTTCCTGAACGAAGCCGGGCGAGGAACCGAAACGGCCCCGCTGATGGTATCCTGTTTGGGGGGACGTTGTCAACCCCCGTCAGGAGTCCGACCCATGTACCCGCCCCGAATCGCCTTCTCCGCCTCGCTTTCCCTTGCCTCGCTTTCTTTCGCCGTGCTCACCCCGTCGCCCTCCAGCGCGCAGGACTTCTCGGGGGCACCGCCGCCGCCGCTGGCGGTGGGGACGCGCGCCCCGGCCTTTTCCACGACGACACTGGGGGGCAAGCCGCTGACGCTGCGCTCCCTGCGCGGCCACGTCGTCCTGCTGGACTACTGGGCGACCTGGTGCGGGCCGTGCCGCATGGCGACGCCGACCATGCAGGCCCTCAGCCGCCGGTACTCCCCCCAGGGCCTGCGCGTGGTCGGGATGAGCGTGGACCAGCCCGACTCGCTGGCCCAGGTCAAGCCGTTCGTTCGGGCGATGGGCATGACCTACACCGTCACCGCCTCGCCCCAGGCCAACGGCCGCGCCCAGGCCGCCTACAACGCCCGCGCGATCCCCGCCCAGTATCTGATCGACAAAAAGGGCATCGTCCGCTGGAGCCAGGAGGGCTTCTCACCCGGCGAGGGTCCGCAGCTCGCGGCGAAGATTCGCAAGTTGCTCGCGGAGAAGTAGCCCGCCATGAAGAGGGCACCCGTCATCGGGCTGGTCCTGGGGGCGGTTCTGGTCCTCGGCTTCATCCTCTGGCGCGTCCTGCTGCTGCCCGCCGTGGGCCGCGCCGTCTTGCTGTCGCCCGCCGCGCGCCCCGTCGTGATGCAGACGCTTGGAAACTACACGGACACCGACAGCCACGCCAAATACTTTCTTTACTCCATCCGGCTGCATCACTATGCCGAGGCGCGCGGCCTGCTGACGCCCGGAGAGAGGGCATCGCTGACAACCCCAGCCTTGCAGGCGCAGTGGGCCGCCTTCGAGGCCGTCCACGGGCGCGTAACGACGTGGACGGAAGCGGGCGGCAGGACCAACCTCCTGCCTGAGTACGTTGACCGCCGCTACCAAGTGAGCGGCAGTCGGGGGAGTGCGGGACTGGTGACACTGCGCCTGACGCGGCCATCAGGCTCGCCGGCGTCCATAAGCTCCTGGCAGGTGGACGCCCTGACGATCTCTCGTTGACAACCGACCCGGCATGACGGTATCATAGGGGCACTCTCTTCCCGACTTCCCGCGCTTGACCCTTGCGCTTAAAGGACTCCCGCATGGCAACCCCCCGTCAGATCCGCGGTCGCATCCGCGTCGCCAAAAACATCCAGCAGATTACCAAGGCGATGAAGATGGTCGCCGCCGCCCGCCTGCGCCGCGCGCAGGAGGCCGTCGGCGCGGCCCGGCCCTACGCCGAGAAGATGCGCGAGGTCATGGCGAGCCTGGGCGCGTCCGGCGGCGAGGGCGTTCAGCACCCGCTGCTGCGCCGCGCCGAGGGCGAACCCCAGCGGATCGGCGTCCTGCTCGTGACCGGCGACCGCGGCCTGTGCGGGGCCTACAACTCCTCCGTCATCCGCCGCGCGAACGACCTGGTCCGTCCCTTCGGGGCCGAGCGCGTCAAGCTGGTCTGTGTCGGCAAGAAGGGCGCGACGTTCTTCCGGCGGCGCGGCTATGACATCGTCGCCGAGCACCCCGTCCCGGCCACGGGCATTTCGTTTGGGGAGGCCCAGGCGCTGGCCCGGACCGGCCGCGACCTGTTCGCCGACGGCCAGATCGACGCCCTGTACTTGATCTACACCCAGTTCTTCTCGGCCATGTCCCAGCGCCCCCAGACCCTGACCATTCTGCCCATCCAGCCCCCCACGCCGGAGGAGGGGGCACCCGAGAACCCGCAAGCCCAGAAGCCCAAGGCCGACTACATCTTCGAGCCGGGTCCCGAGCAGATCTTAGGCAGCCTGCTCCCCCGCTACGTGGACACCCAGGTCTACCAGGCCATCGTCGAGAGCGTGGCGTCCGAACACGGCGCGCGCATGACCAGCATGTCGAGCGCGACCGACAACGCCGGCAAGATGATCTCCAACCTGACGCTCTCGCTGAACCGCGCCCGCCAGGCGACGATCACCAAGGAGATCGCCGAGATCGTCGGCGGTGCCGAGGCGCTGCGATAGGGGCGCAAAAGAACCCACCCGCGCCGAGGGCGGCGGATACGAAGCACTGCTCTCACTCTTTGCCCTTCCCTATCAAGGGCCTTCCAAGGTGCCTGCACTTGGGCAGCGGGCCTGCCCGCCGGGAGGGGTTCTTCCCGCCTTGACACCCTGCGGGCTTTTCTGTTATACTCATCTTGCGAACTTTTTCACAGATTAACAGAACATTAATAGAAGCTTGACGCGCACAAGTTCTTCGGGAGGCTTCCTCAAAGGGGATGGAATAACACGCTATGGCAGTCGGTAAAATCGTGCAGGTGCAGGGGCCGGTCGTGGACGCCCAGTTCCAGGCGGGCAGCCTGCCAAACATTCTCAACGCGCTGACGATCACGGACGCGGGGCGCAAGATCGACCTCACCGTGGAAGTCTCGCAGCACCTCGGCAACGACGTCGTCCGCTGCGTCGCCATGTCCACCACGGACGGCCTGACGCGCGGCATGGACGTCAACGACACCGGCGGCCCGATCACGGTCCCGGTCGGCAACGAGACGCTGGGCCGCGTCTTCAATCTTTTGGGCAAGCCCATCGACGAGAAGGGCGATGTCCCGAACGCCCTGCGCTACCCCATCCACCGCGCCGCGCCCTCGCTCGAAGACCAGGCGGCGACCATCGAGATTCTCGAGACCGGCATCAAGGTCGTCGATCTGCTGTGCCCCTACCCGAAGGGCGGCAAGATCGGCCTGTTCGGCGGCGCGGGGGTCGGCAAGACCGTCACCATCCAGGAGCTGATCCGTAACATCGCGGTCGAGTTCGGCGGCGTATCCGTGTTCGCGGGGGTAGGGGAGCGGACCCGCGAGGGCAACGACCTGTGGCTCGAAATGGGCGAAACCGAGTTCAAGGACGCCGAGGGCAAGACGGCCCACGTCATCGACAAGACGGCGATGGTGTTCGGCCAGATGAACGAGCCGCCGGGCGCGCGCCTGCGGGTCGCGCTGTCGGGCCTGACCATGGCAGAGTATTTCCGGGACGAGCAGGGGCAGGACGTCCTGCTGTTCATCGACAATATTTTTCGGTTCGTCCAGGCCGGCTCCGAAGTGTCCGCGCTGCTGGGCCGCATGCCCAGCGCGGTCGGCTACCAGCCGACCCTGGCGTCGGAGATGGGGGCTTTGCAGGAGCGCATCACCAGCACCAAGAACGGCTCGGTCACGTCGGTCCAGGCCGTGTACGTGCCCGCTGACGACCCGACCGACCCGGCCCCGGCCACGACGTTTGCCTTCCTCGATGCCACCACGTACTTGGAGCGCAGCCTGGCTGCCATCGGCATCTTTCCCGCCGTCGATCCGCTGGTCTCGACCTCGCGTATCCTGGACCCGAACATCGTGGGCCAGGAGCACTATGACGTCGCGCGCGGCGTCCAGAACATCCTCCAGAAGTACAAAGAGTTGCAGGACATCATCGCGATCCTGGGCATCGACGAGCTTTCCGACGAAGACAAGCTGACGGTCGCCCGTGCCCGCCGCATCCGCAACTTCCTGGGCCAGCCGTTCGCCGTCGCGGAGCAGTTCACCGGCCTGCCCGGCCAGTACGTCCGCCGCGAGGACACGGTCCGCTCCTTCAAGTCGATCTTGGACGGCGAGCACGACGACCTGCCGGAGCAAGCCTTCCTCAACTGCGGCCCGATTGAGCACGCGGTCGAGAAGGCCAAGGCGATGGGCGGGTAGGAGACAGAGAAGAGCCTCTTCGCCCTCTCCCTATGGGGGAGGGACGCCGTTCCGATGGCGGGGAGGGGTCTTTCTGGCATGAGACTAAACCTTATGGCCGCAACGTATACACTGGACGTCGTCACCCCCGAGCGGGTCATGCTCAGCGAGGCCGTGACGCAGACCATCGCGCCCGGCACCGAGGGGCAATTGGGCATCCTCGCCCACCACGCGCCGCTGATGAGCGAGCTTGGCCCCGGCGAGGTCCTGGCGACCCTGGCCGACGGGCGCACGACGGCCCACCTGGTCATCTCGGGCGGCTTTCTGGAAGTCGCCTCGGAAGACGGCGGGCGCACGACCATTCTGGCCGACCGGGCGGAGCGGGCCGACGAGATCGACGTCACCCGCGCCGAAGCCGACCTGGCCGCCGCCCGGCAGATGCTGGCCGAAGCGGGGGCGGGGGGGCAGGCCGAAGCCCGCCGCTCGATCACCGACGCCGAAACCCGCCTGCGCGTCTCGCGCGGCTCCTAATGCCGCCGACCTCGTCTTGAAAAGAACCATGCTTTTGGCACCTGAAAGTAACACGGCCTTGAAGGTCTGGCGTCTGCTCTTCGTGAGCGCGCTGCTGATCCTGGGCGGCATCCTCGGCTCCCAGGCCGGCACCTACGTCGTGACCTGGGTGCGCGGCCTGGACGGCACCAACAGCCTCGCGGTCGCCGCGCGTGACAGCTTCGCGACGGGGGGGCAGCGCACGATCGCCGTGGTCGCCTTTACGGTGCTCGGCGTCCTGGTCGCGCGGCTGATCTCAACGCCCGCGTTCCGGTGGCTGGTGCAGACCGGCGACCGGCTCTGGGAGATGGAGCCGAATGACAAGGTCGCCACGTTCGTGGGCGTCCTGACCGGCCTGCTGCTGACCGTGATGCTGCGCGTGAGTTTCCCGATTTTAGGCATCTGGGGGACGCTGTTCGTCGGGCTGATGCTGGTCTACCTGTGTACCGTCGCGGCGTCGAGCATGAAGGACGAGCTGCGTTTGTTCGTCCCCGGCTCCGCCGTCTCGCCCGTGGACGCCAAAGAGGTCATCCCCGAGCAGTGCAAGATTCTGGACACCAACGTCATCATCGACGGGCGCGTCGCCGACATCTGCCGGACAGGCTTTATCGAGGGCCTGATCTACGTCCCCGGCTTCGTGCTTGACGAGCTGCAGCACATCGCCGACTCGGCGGACGGGTTGAAGCGGGCGCGGGGGCGGCGCGGGCTGGACATCCTGAACCAGATGCGGACCGAGCAGAAGCTGATGGTCCGCACCTACGATAACACGGACCCGCACGACCGCGACGAGGTGGATGCCAAGCTGGTCAAGCTCGCCAAGAAGCTCAACGGCAAGCTCGTCACCAACGACTACAACCTGAACAAGGTGGCCGAGCTTCAGGGCGTCACCGTCCTGAACATCAACGAGCTGGCGAATGCCGTCAAGCCCGTCGTCCTGCCCGGCGAGGAGATGACCGTCCTGATCATCAAAGAGGGCAAGGAGCCGAACCAGGGCGTCGCGTACCTTGATGACGGCACAATGATCGTGGTCGAGGGCGGACGCCGCCGGATCGGCGAGACGCTGTCGGTCGTCACCAGCAGCGTCCTCCAGACCGTGGCCGGCAAGATGATCTTCGCCAACATCCGTGGCGAGGATGAGGAAGAAGAGGGCGGCTTGCGGGTTTATCCGCGCGGCGGCCCCTCGACGGACCGCCGCAGCTCCGGCCGACGCTATTAAAGCCGATGCTTGCCACTTACGCGCTTATCCCCGCTGCGGGCCGCGCCGCAAGGTTCAGCAGCCCTCACGGCCCCGCCGGGGACAACAAAGTGTACGCGACGCTGGCCGGCCGGCCCCTGCTGCGCTGGACCGTCGGGGCGTTCACGGACCATCATGCCATAGACGGCGTGGTCGTCATCGCCCGCCCGGACGAAGTTGCCCGCTGCCGCGCGGCTCTGGACGGCCTCCCCCATGTCCTCGCCATCGTCTCCGGCGGGCAGACGCGCCAGGCTTCGGTCGCCATCGGCCTGTTCGCTCTGGGTGGCAAACCGGATGACATCGTGCTGGTGCATGACGGCGCGCGCCCCCTGGTCACCCCCAGCGTCATCGACCGCTGCCTGGCCGGTGTCCGCGAACACGGCAGTGCCGTCGCCGCCCTGCCTGTCGCCGATACCCTCAAATCCGTGGGCGAGGGCCAGACGGTCCAGCGCACCGTGGACCGTGAGGGTCTCTGGGCCGTGCAGACGCCGCAGTGTTTCCGTCTGGACGCCCTGTTCAGTGCCCACGCCGAGGCCGGCGACGCGGGCTGGGCCGGGACGGATGAGGCTTCGCTCGTCGAGAAGTTCGGGGGTGATCCCGTCCGCCTCGTGCTCGGCGACCCCGCCAACTTCAAGATCACACGCCCCGAGGATCTGCGCCTGGCCGAAGCCGTCCTGACCGCGCGTTCGGCACCCACGCCCCTGCCTCCACTCCCCCCCCTGCCTCGGATCGGCTTCGGCTACGACATCCACCCGCTGATCGCAGGCCGCCGGCTTTTCCTTGGCGGCGTCGAGATACCCAGCCCGCGGGGCCTGGACGGCCACTCGGACGCTGACGTCCTCCTCCACGCTTTGTGCGACGCCCTGCTGGGCGCGGCGGGCCTGCCCGACATCGGGCACCTGTTCCCGAACACCGACCCTGCTTACGAAGGCATCTCCAGCCTCAAGCTCCTGCGCGAAGTCGCCCAATGTCTCGCCGCCCAGGGATACCGGGTCGGCAACGTGGACGTAACGCTGATCGCCGAGGCCCCCAAGATCACCCCCTACGTCGATGCCATGCGCGCGCTGATCGCCGAAACGCTGGGGCTTCCGCCCGCCCTTGTGGGTATAAAGGCTACTACCAACGAGGGACTCGGCTCGCTCGGGCGTGGCGAGGGCATCGCCGCCCACGCCGTCGCCCTGCTCGCCGGGCCACCCTGAGTGCCGTAAAGGGGAACACACGCCATGAGCATTGCCGTTTCAGTTAAGGGCAAGCACCTTCAGGTCACCGAGGGCCTGCGTGATCACGCGCAGCACCGGCTCCAGAAGCTCGAGACGTACTTCCGGGACATCCGCGAGGCCGTCGTCGTCGAAAGCGTCGAGGGCGGCCTGCACCGCGTCGAGGTCACGCTGGAGGGCGACGGGCTGATGCTGCGGGGCGAGGAGCGCACCAACGACATGTACGTCTCGCTGGACCGCGTGGTGGACAAGCTGGAGCAGCGCCTGAAGAAGTTCAAGGCCAAGCACACGGACCTGCGCCACCAGCAGAGCCTGCGAACGGCGGGCGCGGACGGCCTGGGCGGCGTATCCGGCATGGACGGCATCCTGCCCGCCGGGTCCGAGGAGGACGTCGACGACGCCCCGCGCATCGTCCGCACCAAGGCGGTCACGATGAAGCCGATGGGCATCGACGACGCCGTGCAGATGCTGGAGCTGACCGACCACGACTGGTACGTCTACCTGGACATGGACACGCACATGACTCAGGTCGTCTACCGCCGCCGCGATGGCAACTACGGGCTGGTCGTGCCGAAGATCTGAGCGCCTCAATTGGATGCCTCAACTGGGCGCATGAATGGCCGCGGCAGCGATAATGTTGCCGCGGCTTTTTGTCTGGTTACGCTCACAAAGATACTGCGCGCGTTTCCTGTGCCCCCCGTTTCTTGTGGTAGAATAACCTCACGGTCACGTTTGACGCCGGAACACCGGCGGCCATACCGGCAGCAACGACCTTGGAGGCACCGCCCATGATCGAATCCGCCCCAGACCAGAACGCTACGGACAAGACCACAACGGACAAGACCACAACGGACGAGGCCGCGACGCCTCCCACGGCCCGCTCCGGCCCAGGCTTCTGGCCGGCGGCGCTGACCCTGCTCCCTTATGTCCTTCTGCTGGCGACCGCGTTCTCCGTGTTCGCGCAGTCGGTGGACGACCCGTTCATCACGTTCCGGTACGCCCGAAACATGCTGGCGGGGTTGGGGCTTGTTTTCAATCCCGGCGAGCGCGTGGAGGGCTTCACCAGCCCGCTCCACCTGCTGCTGACCGCCCTGCTGCTGAAGATGCTCCCCGGAGTCGGCGCACTTTTCAAGGCGAAGCTCGCCAGCCTGCTGTTCGCGCTCGTCCTGCTCTGGCAGGTCCGCCCCCTGGCGCGGGAGTTCGGGCTGTCGCCGACTCAGGGGGTGCTGGCCCAGTGCCTCATCGCCCTGAACGTCAACTTTGCCGTCCCCGCCGTCAACGGCCTCGAAACCACCCTGTACGCGGTCCTGCTGACGGCCGGCGTCCACCGCTTCCTGGTTGAGTGCCGGGAGGAGGCCGCAGGGCAAAAGCCGCGGCTCGGCTCTGCGCTTTGGCTGGTCGCTGCCCTGGTCGCGCGCCCCGACACGCTGCTCAGTTTCGGCACCCTGCTCTGCGTCCTGCTTTGGCGTTTGCGCCGGGGCGAGACGACCATCCCGCGCATCGCCTCCTGGGCCTTTGTCTTCCTCGTGCCGCTGGGGGCGATGACACTCGTGCGGCTGTCTTATTTCGGCGAGCCGCTCCCCAACACGTACTATGCCAAGCACTCCACGCTGGCGTTCAGCATCCCCCACGGGATCAGCTACCTGCTACGCCCCATGACGCCCATCGGGACCGAGACGCACGTGATGCCCCGGCGGGGTGGGACATTCGACTCCTATTTCCTTCTGCCGCAGCTGCTCTGGTACTGGGGGCTGTTCGCCCTGGGTCTGACCCGGCTGAGGTCGCTCAAGTTTTCCCCCGTGCTCTTCGCCGAACTGGCGGCCATGCTGGCCCTCGTGCTCCGGGCGGGCGGCGACTGGATGCTGGGGTGGCGGTTCATCCTCCCGTTCTCCCCGTACCTCACTTTCATCCAGTGCCTCGGCCTGGTCGCCGCAGGCGACCTCCTGACGCGCGCCCTGCGCGCCCGGCCTCAGCGCGGCTACGGGGCTGCCGTGGCGGCGACCGGGCTGTTTTGGCTGGCCTCGGCCTTGGCAAATCCGCACTTCTCGTGGAGCGCGACCGGGTTCTCGACGAACGACCGCGACCTGCTGGCCCCCTCGATGTATGGCCGCATCTGGGTTGCGGCGGCGGACTACATCCGGGTCCACGTCCCGCCGGGGGGTACGGTCGCCGGCTCGGAGATGGGGTACGCGCCCTACGTCAACATGGACAAGCACTTTTTCGATGTCCGCGGGCTGACGAATGCCGAGGTGGCACTCGGGACTCCAAGCGCGAAGAAAGACTACGCGGGGGTTCATGATAGGCGATGGTTCCTGTCCGACAGCTTAGTCGGCAGCCGCATCCTGAAACTTGCCCCGTCCCTGATCTATATCGTCATCGATAATGCGAAAAAGCCCCTCATCCTGGACGGCCGCTACAAGAAGACCCTGATCAGCGACGACATGCAGGCCCGGATCAAGGCCTGCAAGACCACCGTCAACTTCTACGTACCGGTCTCGCCGGCCCCGCAGCCCTAGCCCGCTCTGGCTCAGAGGGCGTGCAGTCGCCCTGCTCGTGCCATGCCAACGGAGATAAGTGACAGAAGAAGGCTGGCCGGTCCCTTGAGGCGGGCCAGCAGGCCGCCCAGGCATTGACCGACATGCTGTTGCCGCCCCGAGACTATCCGCGTTATTCCCTCGTCCTCCTTCACAAGCTGTTTTAGCGGCTCCCCGTGAAAAGATCACAGAACCAGCGCACGGACTACCACCGCATGAGGTCACGTCGTGGGCGGCACCTTCGGATTCAACCGCTTTGTGACGCTGGCGATGGACCGGAGTGGCGGGGAAACCGGTGGCATGTAGGTATAATAGGCGGGCCGCCTGACAGGCGACGCACGAAACTTTTGAGGAGAATGTTCATACCATGAAGATCGGGATGCTGACCGGCGGCGGCGACTGCCCCGGATTGAACCCGGCCATCAGAGGGGCCGTCCTGCGCCTGCTGGACTACGGCGATGAGGTGGTCGGCTTCACCCAGGGCTGGAAGGGCCTGGTCGAAGGCAATACCATGCCGCTGACGCTCGACCGGGTCGAGGGCATCATCGACCAGGGCGGGACCATTCTGCGCTCGTCGCGCACCAACCCGTTCGCCGAAGGCAAAGAGGCTCAGCGCGATGCCGTACTCGCCAACATCAAAAAGTTTGAGCTGGATGCCCTGATCGCCCTGGGCGGCGAGGACACCCTGGGCGTGGCCTCCAAGCTCTACACGCAGCACGGGGTCAAGACGGTCGGCGTCCCCAAGACCATGGACAACGACCTGAGCCTGACCGACTATACGTTCGGCTTCGACTCGGCGGCCTCGGTCGCCCTGGAAAGCATCGACCGGCTGCGGGACACGGCCAGGTCCCACGACCGCGTGATCGTGGTCGAGATCATGGGCCGTCACGCCGGCTGGACCGCGCTGTGGGCGGGCGTCGCGGGCGGCGCGGACTACGTCGCCATCCCCGAAGTCCCCCTGGACATGGACGTCATGTGCCGGCACCTCCAGGCCAACTACGCGAGGGGCAAGAGCTGGGGCATCGTCGCCGTCAGCGAGGGCGTCGAGATCGCCGGCGCGCAGAAGGCCGAGGACGCTCAACTCGATGCCTTCGGGCACCACCAACTGGGCGACGTCGGCATCGGCCCGGCCATCGCCAAGGAGATCGAGAAGCGGACGGGCATCCCCACGCGCGATGCCGTGCTGGGCCACGTCGTCCGGGGCGGGTCGCCGACGCTGTTCGACCGCATCTTGGGGACGCGCGTCGGTATCAAAGCTGCCGAGCTGGTTCACGCGGGCGAGTTCGGCAAGATGGTCGCCCAGCAGGGGACGGAGATAGTCGCCGTGCCTATCGAGGACGCCGTCAAGCAGTGGAAGCTGGTCCCGCGCGGCCTGTACGACGAGTTCCTGACGACGTTCAACAAGTAGCGTCGGCGCGCTTCACGGCACGGACCCGGCACTTTCAGTGCTGGGTTCTGAGAACCTATTCATGCCCCCCGACCTCATCACCCTGGGCGAGGCGCTCATCGACCTGCCCTCGACGCAGTCCGGCGTTTCACTCGCTGACGCGCCCGGATTTGCCAAGGTCCCCGCCGGGGCACCCGCGAACGTCGCCGTGGCCGCGCGGGCGTTAGGACTGGAAACGGCCTTCGTCTCCAAAGTCGGCGCGGACGCTTTCGGGGAGGCTATCGTCAGGACGTTCGCGGGCCATGGCGTGGACACAACGCACGTGGTCCAGGACGCCGACGCGCGGACGGGCCTGGCGTTCGTCTCGGTTCAGCCGGACGGCTCGCGCGACTTCCTCTTCTACTTCGATCCCGCCCGCGACCTGGCCTTGCGGCCCGATGAGCTGGATTTAGCCTGGCTGGACACAGCCCGTATCCTGCACTACGGCAGCATCTCGCTGATCGCCGAGCCGGGCCGGAGCGCGACTCTCGCCGCCGCCGCCCATCTCATCAAGGCGGGCCGGGCCGTCTGCTCCTACGACCCCAACCTGCGGCCCCGGCTGTGGCCCGACGTGCGCGCCATGCGCGCGGGCGTTTTGCTCGGCTTCAGCGTCGCCGATCTGGTCAAGATCAGCGTAGAAGAACTGTTATTTTTATACCCGGACGCCGCTGATGAGGCGAGCGCCGTGGGCGTCTTGATGCGCGACTTCCCCAACCTCCGCCTGGTGGCTGTGACCGAGGGGCGCTTGGGATGCCGGGGGTATGCGTCTCGCGGCGTGTACGCCGACGCGCCCGGCTTCGCCGTGGACTTCCTGGACGGGACCGGCGCGGGCGATGCGTTCATGGCCGGCCTCCTGGCCTCCCTGCTGCGGCAGGGGCCAATCCTCAGTGCGACGCTCGACGGCATCGGGGCCGTGCTGCCCGACGCCCTGCGCTACGCCAACGCCTGCGGGGCGCTGGCGACGACCCGGCTGGGGGCGTCGATGCACTGGCTGACGGATGACGCCGTGCGGAAGGTTCTGGAAGGCTGACACATGATCACGATTGACCTGGCAGGCCGGAACGCGCTGATCACGGGCGGCACGCGCGGCATCGGCCGGGCCATCAGCCGCCGCTTGGCCGAGGCGGGCGCAAGCACCCTGGCCGTCTACACGCACGACGCGGACACGGCGGCCAAGTCGCTCTCAGAGCGGCAAACGCGGGGGGGTGAGGGAACACACGCGAATGTCCAGGCGGACATCGGTGACGAGGCGCAGGTGAACACACTCATAGAGCGAACGAAGGCCGACTTCGCGGACGGCCTGGACTTTTTGATCCTGAACGCGGGCATCGGCCTGGGCGGCAAGGTGACGGAGATCGAGCCGGCGCAGTGGCGGCGGATGCTGGACGTCAACCTCGGCTCGGCCTTTCTGCTCACCCGTGGCCTGGTGCCCGTCATGCGCCGGGGCGGCGCGGTCGTCGCCATCGGCAGCGGGTCCGGCCACGACCCGCTGCCCGGCCTGGCCTTCTACGGGGCCGCCAAGGCCGCCCTGAACCTGTTCGTCGCCGACCTCGCCCTGGAAGTGGGACCCTTAGGCGTCCGCGCCAACGTCGTCTCGCCCGGCGGCACGGACACGGCGTTCCAGGAGGACGCCCCCTCGCCGCGCGCCGCGCCGGGCGGCGGGACCCACAACGCCCTGGGCCGCCGCGGCGTTCCCGACGACGTGGCGGGCGTGGTCCTGTTCCTGTGCAGCGACCTCTCCGGCTTCGTCACCGGCCAGGCCCTCCGCGTCAACGGCGCGGCTTTTTAGGCTGTGCCGCTCAATCTGCCCGTGATGCGCTTCACATGGGCTGCGCCCTCAGTGTAGTTCACCCGGTAAACATCTGGACTCGCTAAACTTTCCCACTCGGCGAAACCAACGGCATCATCAACAGATTTGAGGGACAGCGTCATCAGAATGCCGTGTGTGACCGCAGTTGCTTACTGACTTTGGAGGCTACGGAGTTCATAGAGTCTTCTGCTCTACTCTTTTATCTTGGGCAGGGCGGCTGGTTTCGCACCGCTCTTTTGGCCCTGGGCGATCTGCGAGAGGGTGACGAGGGTGTAGCCCTGGGCGCGCAGGGCGGCGACAAGGGCGGGCAGGGCCTGCGTCGTCACGTCGGGGCCATTGTGCATCAGGACGATGGAGCCGGGGTGGACGTGGGTGAGGACGTAGCGCACCAAACCCTGGGAGGAGCCGACGTCTTCGGCGTGGAGGGCGTCCACGGTCCAGTAGCCCAGCGACAGGCCGTACAGGCGGGCGAGCCGCTGCACGGACGGGTCGGCGTTGCCGCCGGGCGGGCGGAAGAAGCGGGGCTGATGGCCGGTCAGCGACTGGATCAGGACGCTGGCGCGCAGCAGCTCGCCCTCGGCTACGGCGGGGATGACCAGGTTCATGTTGGGGTGGGTGTAAGAGTGGTTTTCCACTTCGTCGCCGCGCCGGGCCATCCGGCGCAGCAGGTCCGGGGCAAGCTCGGCGCGCGACCCGACCACGAAGAACGTCGCCGGAGCGTGGGCCGAATCAAGCGCGTCCAGCAGGGCGGGCGTCTTCTGGGCGCTCGGGCCGTCGTCGAACGTCAGCGCGACCTGGCGGCGGCGCGGGTCGCCGTACCAGAGCGTGATCGGGCTGGTGCCCGTCCCGAAGAGGGCGCGCGCGAAGCGGCGGCCGTTTTTGTAGCTCGGATCCAGCGCGGCGGCGTTCGCGAGGTGGGCGTCGGCCCCGTTCAAGTCTTTCTGGGACAGGTCGTACTGCGCCAGCGTCCACTCGGCTACCTTGAGGGATGGGCGCAGGCGCAGGAGGTTCCAGAGGCGCGTCTTCAGGGCGACCGTAGCTGGGTCGGCGTCGGCCTGCCGCGCGACCTCGCCGCCCGCGTTGCTGACCCGGACGGTCTCCGTCTGCGTCAGCAGCGTGTTCCCGTTGGCGTCCACGGCCTCCAGCCGCACGGTATGGGTGCCGTTGGCGACGCGGCGGGTGTTCCACGAGAACCGATACGGGGGCTGGTTGACCATCGCGGCCACCTGCCCGTCCACGGCGTAGGAAAGCAGGGCGGTCCGGGCGGGCAGGACGTCTGGGGGCGTCAGATCGGCGGTCCCGGAGCAGGCCTGAACGGTGCCGGTCCGGCGGGCGGCGTCCGCCGACGCGCCGCCCATGCGGTCGGCGTACATTTGCTGCAAGTCCGGCTCGACCACGCACGGCTCCAGCGGGCGCACGGGGTCGAACAGCGGTCGCAGGCCGTCCTCCTCGCGGACACGCGGGACGCCGCCCGGTGTCGCCAGGAACGACGAAAGCAGCGTCGCCCCGGCCTTGGGGTCGGCGCGGAAGGTCGCCAGGGCGATGACTTCCTGCCGCACCGGGTCGCTCGCGCCCGGACTCGCCATCGCCAGCGCGCCCTGGGCGTCGCCGCCGAGCATCTGAACATAGGCCCGCGCGGTCTGGAGGCCGCCCCCCTGGGCCGGCGTCAGGCCGGGCGAAAGCGCAGCCTTCGTCAGGGCCTCGCGGGCGGCGTCCACCTTGCCGCCCAGCAGCGCGGCTAGGGCCAGACCGTACAGCGCCGAAGGCTGCGGGTCTGCCGAAGCCGCCCGCGCGAAGTCAACCTGCGCCCGGCCCGCGCCGCCGACATAGAGGGCCGTCGCCCCGCGCAGCTCGTAGGGTAGGGCGGCGTCCGGGTAGGCCGTGACGAGGTTCTGGGCGGCGTCCGCGGCCTCGCCGTAGCGGCCCGCTTCGAGCAGGTGCAGGGCGTAACCAACCTGCGACTCGTAGGCAGTCTTGACGCCGTCCTCCGCGCGGGCGGGCGACTCATGGATGCTTACAGCCAGGGATAGGAAGATGCCGCCGACGGTGGCGGCTTTGCGAAACATCATCGGTATACGTTCCCCTTCGGCGTTGCTACAAAGAATCCCACGGGTCGAAACCCAGGGCTGAAGGGCGCAGAGCGCCGATTATCCCTCCGGGATAACGGAAACCATCGTCACACTGGCTTTTATGTCCCGGAGGGACAACCAGTCGGAGGAACAACCAGCCGGAGGCTCCTCAGCCCCGGACTTCAATCCGCGCCCCCTCCTCACCGCGCCAATGCCGCGCGGACCATCTCGCGGCAGACCGGCGCGGCGGCGGCCCGGCCCGCGCCACCGTTCTCCACGACGCAGGCGAAGGCGACGGTCGGGCGGTCGGCGGGGGCAAAGCCCGCGAACCAAGAGTGCGTTTCGCCGTCTCCCTGGTTGTTCTGCGCGCTCCCCGTCTTGCCCGCGACGCTGACGCCGAGGCCGTCGAAGACGCCCCGCGCGGTCCCGTCCGTGACCACGCGCGCCAGCATCCCGCGCAGCCTGGCCGCCGACTGGGGCGTCAGGGCGGGTGTGCCCGCGCCCGCGGGACCACTGCCCTTGATAAACCGGGCGGGCAGGGCATGGCCGTCGTCGGCCACGGCCTGCGCCACGCGGCCCATCTCCAGCGGCGTTACCTGGGCGGCCCCCTGCCCGTAACCCGAGTCGGCCAGGGACGCGCCCATCTCGGCCAGTGGCCGCATGTGAGTCAGGCCGAAGCCGTGCCGCGCCTCGGCGTTAAAGTCGATTGCGCCGACGGCGATTCCCAGGTGCGCGAAGTAGACGTTGCACGAGACGCGCAGGGCTTTCGCCAGGTCCGTGGACCCGTGCGGCACGAACCCCTCCTCGTCGGTGATTCGGCGCGCGTAGCGCCGCCCGTCGAAGCGCCAGGTGACATGGGGATCGGTGTGGGCGCACTGGATGACCGTGCCGCCCAGCCCGTGCGCCAGAGCGGCGGACGCGGTCACGATCTTGAAGGCCGAGCCGGGCGGGTATAGGCCCGACAGGGCGCGGTCAAACGCCGGGCCGGCGGGCTGGGTTTGCAGCGCCGCCCAGGCGTCGGGCGTCAACGTGGCCGGGTCGAACGTCGGCAGCGAGATGGCGGCCAGCACCTCGCCGGTGCGGACGTCCAGCAGGACCGCCGCGCCTTTGTCCTTGGGCCGGCCCGTGCGTTTGTCTTTGACTGCGGCGGCGTAATGCCGCAAGGCATCCAGGGCCGCCGCCTGCAAGCGCCGGTCCAGCGTCAGCGTCACGTCCTGGCCGCGCGGATCGCGGTGGAAGGGCAGAAAGCGCGTCCGGTAGGGCGCGAGCAGGTCGGCGTAGCCGGGGAAGCCGCGCAGGCGGTTGTTCGCGCCTAGGGCGTTGGCGGGGGAGGCGGGGCGCTCCACGGCGGCCACGATCTGCGCGAAGGCGGCCCCGCCGGGGTAGACTCGCGCCCGCCCGTCCGGGCAGAGCAGCGTCGTCTGCCCCGGCTCATCGTCGGCCAGCGGGTCGCGCGCCAGCGGCTCGCCGTTCCGGTCAAGAACGGCCCCGCGCGGAATGTGGGCGGCGTAAGCCAGCAGGCGCGGGTTGATGTGCGGGGGGGGGGCGGCCCCTCGGGCCGTGTCCCGGTCCGGCGTCCGCAGCAGCCGCGTCGCCAGCGCCACATCCTGGATGCCCTGCACGTCGAACAGCCGAATCAGGCCGACCCCGACCAGCAGATAAGCGGCGCAGGCCAGAGCCAGCCCGCGCGCGGCCCGAGTCCATTCGGGCGTCGCCCGGTCCACGGCCCCGGCGGGCAGCGTCTTGCCCGATAGGTGCAGCAGCAGGCCCAGCGCGAAGAAGCACGAGACCAGCGACGACGTGCCGTAGGAAACAAACGGCAGGGTCACGCCGGTCAGGGGGACCAGCCCGGATACGCCGCCAAGAATGATCATGGCCTGGAAGCCGAGCAGCAGCGTCAGCCCTGACGCCAGCAGACGATCGAATTCCGTCCCGGCCCGGCGGGCGACCCGCAGCCCGCGCGCGATGATGAGGGCGTACACGGCCAGCACGACCAGGCCGCCGACCAGCCCGGTCTGCTCGCCCAGGGTGGCGAAGATCGAGTCGGACCCGGCGCGGGGCACGAAGTCGGGCCGGCCTAGTCCCAGCCCGCTGCCCCCCATTCCGCCCGTCGCCATGCCCCACAGCCCCTGCGCCAATTGTGCGCCGTTGCGGTCCGAGTTGTCCCATGGGTGCAGCCACATCGTCACGCGCGTCGCAAAGAAGCCGAAGTGGAGCGCGTACCCCGCCCCGGCTGCGAGCAGGAGCAGGGCCGACCCGACCAGCGGGTAGACCCAGCGGCGCGTCGTCAGGAACAGCAGGGCGAGGAACACGCCGAACAGCAGCACGGCGGGGCCTAAGTCTTTCACCAGCAGGAACAGGGCGAGGCAGAAGCCGTACACGCCCGCCAGCGGCCCGAAGTCCCGGAGCCGGGGCAGGGCGGCCTTGGCGTCGCCCAATGTCCCCCGCCGCTCGGCCAAATAGGACGCCACGAACAGCACCAAAAGAAGCTTTATGAATTCGACGGGTTCCACGCCGAAAAGCTGGATATGGACGCCCCCCGGCCCGTGCCCGAGCACCAGCAGGCCGAGCATCAGCATCGCCGCCGCCCCGGCATAGGCGTACCCGTACCGCCGCAGCGGCAGGCGGGCGAAGGGCCGCGTCAGCGGCACGAGCAGGGCAAGCATCCCCCACAGGCAGACTCCCCACGCCTGGCCCGTGAACGCGAAGGTGTCCCGGTAGGGGTCTTTGACGCTGTAGACGAGCATCAGCCCCAGCCCCGACAGCAGCGCGGCCAGAGGCAGCAGGAACGGGTCGGCGGCGGGCGCGGACTTGCGGAGGACGGCGTGGGCCAGCCAGAAGACCAACAGGAAGGCCAGCGTCCCGCCCCAGAACAGCCGCGAGACGTCGCGTGGCGTCCGCACCACGAATTCGTCCCCGATGTCCTGGGTGACGACGCCCTTGAGCGCCCGCGCGTGGCGCAGGGCGTAGACCGAGGGCCACGCGCGAGTCTGCGCTGAAGCGAGCTGCCTCGCCTGGTCGCCGCCGATGGACAGCGCCGCGGCGAGCCGGGCGGGCGAAAGCGCGTTGACGTTGACGGGCCGGGCCGGGTAGCCGGTCGTCGCTTTCTTGCCCTGGAAGACCAGGGCCAGCCCAAAGAGCAGGACGACCTGGACGGCCAGCAGCAAGAGGAACTCGGTCTTGCGCTCGGGCTTGCGTGGGTTGGTCATGGGTTATACAGTGTCGCAGAACCCATTATACCAGGGGGTACAATGATCCTATGGACCCGCTCGCCCAGCAGATCACCGACTTCATCCAGCGCCCCGCTCCCACCGACACTAAAGATGCCGATGACCGGGAGTTCGACCGCCTCGCCCTCGCCCTGTTTGTCCGGCAATACCGGTGCTGCGCGCCTTACCGACGCCTCTGCGACGGGCTGGGGGCGGTGCCGGGCACAGTACACCAATGGCGCGACATCCCCGCCGTGCCCGCTGCGGCTTTCAAGGCGTTTGACCTGTCCTGCGTCCCGCCCGCCCGCGCGGCCTCCGTCTTCCACTCGTCGGGCACGACCGGGGCGCAGACCAGCAAGCACTTTTTTGACGCCGACGGGGTGGCGCTGTACGAGGCCAGCCTGCGGGCGGGGTTTGCCCAGGCCTTGCCCACGCGCCCGGCCCGGCTGTGGGCCATGATGCCCGAGCCGCAGTCCGCGCCGCATTCGTCGCTGTCGCACATGCTGGGGGCATTGGGCGCGGAGCGGTTCTACTGGGACAACGACGCGGCCCTGGCGTCCGCGCTGGCCGCTTTGGACGCGCCGGTCACGCTGTTCGGCACCGCCTTCGCCTTCGTGCAGCTCTTCGACGGCACGGGCCAAGATTGGCACCTGCCTGCGGGAAGCGTCGTGGTCGAGACGGGCGGTTTCAAGGGGAAGACGCGCGAGGTGCCCCGCGACGAACTGTACGGCTTGTTCGGGTCGCGCCTGGGCGTCCTGCCCGACCGCTGCTGGAGCGAGTACGGGATGTGCGAGATGGCGTCGCAGTTCTACGGGCGCGGGCTGGACCCGGCCAAGCGCGGCCCGCACTGGGTCCGCTCGCGGGCCATCGAAGCCCAAACGGGCGAGGACGCGCCCGTGGGGATGCCGGGCCTGATGCAGCACTACGATCTGGCGAACTTCAACTCGGTGGCGGCCGTGCAGACGCAGGATTCGGGGACGCTGACACCCGACGGCTTCGTCCTGCACGGGCGCACAGCGGGTGCCGAAGTCCGCGGCTGCTCACTGACCGTGGAAGAGCTATGGACGACACCCCGGACAGCCTAGCCGCCGCCTTCGGGCGGCTCAGGCACCAATCCCAGATGTTGGCGGCCACGCCTCAGTCGGATGTCGTGGACGCCCTGGGCGAGATGGCCGCCCGCTGGCGCGACCCTGACTACCCGCTCCGGCGGGAGGCCGAAGGCTGGACAGACCCGTTCCCGTGGGCGATGGTCCGCGTCAGCCTGGACGCCCTGCTGGACTCGCTGCGGCCTGAAGTGCTGTGGGCGTTGGTTGATGCCGAGGACGTCCGCGACATCCGGGGCGGGGGCGTGGTCGGCCACGTTGTCGCCGCCAACACGCCGCTGCTGGCCTGGGTGAGCGTGATCCGTGCCCTGCTCGTGCGCCGCGCGTCGCTTGTCAAGCTGCCCTCGGGTCCCGCCGCCCACTGGGGGCGGATGCTCGGGCGGGCGCTGGCCGATATCTCGCCGCCGCTCGCCGAGTGCGTCCATATGGCCCAGTGGCCCGGCGGGACCGAAAGTCTAGACGCCGCCCTCTGCGCCGGGGCTGACCTGGCAGTCGCGCACGGGGGTGATGCGACGATCAGCGCCCTGCGCGCGCTGTGCCCTGCGCTGACGCCGTTCGTCGGCTACGGCCACCGGGTGTCGTTCGGCCTGGTTGCGCGCGGCGCGGGGACATCCGAGGCGGCGGCAGGGCTGGCGCGCGACGTGCTGCTCTTCGACCAGGGCGGGTGCCTGTCGCCGCAGACGGTCTTCGTTGAGGGCGGCTGGCCGGAGGCTCTGGCTTTCTCTGAACGCCTGGCGGGTGCGCTGGCGCAGACGGTCCCGCTGTTCCCGCTGCCGGTTCGCACCGTGCGCGCCCCGATGGCCGTGCGCGAGGCGCGCGCCCTGGCACAGATGGAGGGCGGCTGCCGCCTCTGGGAGGACGGCGGGCTGCGCTGGACGGTCATCGCCCGAACTTCCCCCCTGTTCGCCCCCTCCCCGACGTTCGGCGTCGTGTCCGTACAGCCGCTGGAGTCGCTGGCCGACCTTCCCGCCGCCCTCGCCCCCGTCGCCCATGCCATGCAAGGGTGCGCCGTTGCGGGAACCCCCGATGACTCTGTGCCCGGCGTCCCGCGCCTGTGTGCGCCGGGAGAACTCCAGGCCCCGCCGCTGTCCTGGCGGCAGGACGGGCGCGACGTGCTGCGGAGCCTGGCGGCTGTCTAACACATCGGCGGCAGGACGACGATGCGCGTCTCGGAAGGCAGCGCATCGGGTGACACTTCTAATGTCGGCGATGAGCGGTGTTCCACTTGGGAAGGATCAAAGAGCGCCAGCAGGTCGTCCACGGGCCGCAGGGACAGGTTGATCTTGTCGTTCCCGTAGTGCATGGGGATGACCAGGCGCGGGCGGATCAAACTGATGGCGGCGGCGAGGTCGGGAACGGGTAAGGTCGGCGGGCCGCCCGCCACGGCCAGCAGGACGTCTATGCCTTGGAGCGGGGCGGCCTCCGGCTCGGAAACGGCGTGGCCCAGGTCGCCCGTGTGGCAGACGGAGACGCCGCCCAGCGTGAAGTAGGGCATGGACACGGGGATGCTGCGGGCCGGGGATTCCCACACGCGCACGGCCCGGAACCGGACGCCACGCACCGCGACGCCCTCCGGGGCGTCCGCGAAGTCCAGCCCGTTCAGGCGCACGGGGTTCCCCGAGGACGCCCCCCAGTGGCTGTGGTACTTGGGGTTTAGGTGGCTGACCAGCACGACGTCGGCCTCGACGTTGATCGGGGCGTAGCCGCCGGCGTCCGGTGCACGGTAGGGGTCCAGCAGGACGCGCAGGCCCTCGGCTTCCAACAGAAATGCGGCGTGTCCCAGCCAGGTGATGGAAAGACTCATGGTGCCTCCCTCTTCGAGATGCCGGGTGAAATTCCCTGCATTTCCAGGTATAATCACCCGACAATCACAGGAGCAGTCGTGACGAAACGGCTGCCGGGGGTTCTTGATTTGAATGCAGCCCAACTTACCGTCTCACAGCGCCAGGAAAACAAAGGCGCGCTGATCGAGGCAATCGGCGAAGTGGACCTGACCACCGCGCCGCAGCTCCGCGAGGCGCTCATGGCCGCCGTCGGCGTCACGGAAGGGCACTCCGTGATCGTGGACCTGAGCCGCGTGGACTTCATCGACAGCGCGGGCCTGGCCCTGCTGGTCGAGGCCCGCAAGAAACTCTCGCCCCAGGGCCGTGTGCTGAACGTCCTGCTGACGTCGGGCCGTCAGCCCGAGCGCGTCCTGAAGCTGGGCCGCTTCGACACGATCATGACTCTGGCCTACAGCCTCAGCGATTTATAGCCCAGCGACCTGTGAGTCTGTCCCCGACAACCTTTTATTATCCCGCATAATCCCCATCATGGCTAAAACGACTAAGGTGACCGGGACGCCCGCCGGGACCGGCGGGACTTCGGCCCAGAGCAACAACTCCCTGCCGAACTCCAACGAGATCGTCGGCTACGTGGACCCCATCGTGGGCCGCGTCGCCCACCGGGACGTGCTCGGCTACTTCGGCTTTCCCCTGATTCGTAAGGGCGAGACGGTCACGCGCGAGATGGTCGAGCGCGCCCAGAATCTGTCCCGCCTGTTCGAACTTCAGGCCGCCACCGAGATCGAGTAATCCCCCCCGAGGCTTATCCCATGAACGAGCGCGACTACCAGACATACCCCACGGGGGGCGGGGCGGGCCTCGCCGTCCTGCTCCTCACGGCCGCCGCCGGGGCCGCCGCCTACCTGCTGGCGACCAAGCCGGGCCGCGCCCTGCTGGGCCAGTTCTCCGGCCTAGCCGAGGAGTGGAAGACGCAGGCCGCCGCGACGCTGGCCGAGACCCGTGAAAAGGTCGTCACCTCGGTCGAAGAGGGCGACGGGGCAGGCGGCGGGCGTGTGCGCGTGGACTGATAGACCCTCCGGTTGATTCTCGCCTATGTCCGGTATCACGTTAAGCGCGATCCACGTTTACCCCGTGAAGTCTCTGGCCGGCTTCGCGCCCCCATCCGCCGAGGTCCTGCCCCGCGGTCTGGCCGATGACCGCCGCTGGATGCTCCTGGACGCGGCGGGCCATTTCCTGACGCAGCGCACCCTGCCGCGCATGGCGCTCCTCTCTGCTTCCCTTTCCCCCTCTTCTTTACAGATCAATGGCCCCGACTCGCCGCCGCTTTTGGTTCCCCTAGAGACGCCCCCGGACGGCCCACCGACCGGAGAAACGCTGACCGTGCAGGTCTGGCGCAGCGTGTGCGAAGCCGTCCCCGTAGGCGCTGAAGCCGACGCCTGGCTTTCGGACGCGCTGGGCCAGCCGTGTCGCCTGGTCTTCATGCCCGACTCGGTGCGGCGCGCGGTCCGCCCCGGACCCGGCGGGGAGGAGGGAATCGTCTCATTCGCCGACGGCTACCCACTGATGCTGCTGGGCGAGGCGTCGCGGGGAGACCTGAACGCGCGGCTCGAAACCCCCGTGCCGATGAACCGATTCCGGCCCAACCTCGTCGTCTCCGGCTCCGATGCCTTTGCCGAGGACGGCTGGAAGCGCATCCGCGTCGGCGCAGCGACGTTCCACGTCGTCAAGCCGTGTGACAGGTGCGGCCTCACAACGGTAGACCAGACCACGGGCGTGGCGACCGGCCCCGAGCCGCTGCGCACGCTGGCGGGTTACCGGCTGCGGGACCAGAAAGTGTTGTTCGGCCAGAACCTGATCCCCGAGACGCTGGGCGTCGTGCGCACCGGCGACGCCGTCGAAATCCTCGAATAAGCGAAGTATAGCCCGGCGGAGGCACGATGACGTTTGAGACGCGCCTGATCCTGACGCTCCTCGTGTTTTCGGCCACGATCCTGCTGGTGCTGGTCCGTCCGCGCGGCTGGAACGAGGCCTGGTGGGCGGCGGGCGGTGCTCTGCTGCTGCTCGCGGGGCGGCTCGAAACCCCCCGGCAGGCGTGGCGCGCGGTGCGGGCCGGACAGGACGCGCTGCTGTTCCTGCTGGCCCTGCTGCTGCTGTCGGCCTTGCTGGAGCGGGGCGGGTTCTTCGAGTGGGCCGCGATCCAGGCCGCCCGCCTGGCGCGGGGCGACGCGCGGCGGCTGTACCGGAACACGTTCCTGCTGGGCGCGCTGGTCACGGCGGTGCTGTCGCTGGACACGACGGCGGTGATCCTCACGCCGGTCGTGCTGGCGTTCGTGGGGCGGCTGCGCCTGCCCGCGCGGCCCTACGTCTTCGCCTGCGCCCTCGTCGCCAACGCCGCCTCACTGCCGCTGCCGATCAGCAACCTCACCAATCTGCTGCTCGCCGGGCCGTTCGGGCTGAGCTTCGGCGGCTTTTTCCTGCGGATGATTCTGCCCCAGTGCGCCGCCCTGCTGGTCGTTTACGGCCTGTGCCGCAGGACGTTCAGGGCCGACCTCCCCGCCGCGTTCGCCCCCGAGAATCTGCCCAATCCACGCTCGGTCGTCCCTCACCCTGGTTACTTCCGGGCTTCGGTCGGCGGGCTGGGGCTGGTGCTGATCGGCTACTTCCTCGCGCCCCTGGCGGGTGTGCCTCCCTACGCCGTCGCGTTCGCCGCCTGCCTCGTCCTGGGCGTGTGGGGGTGGCAGGCGGGGCGGGTGGGGTGGACACTGCTGGGGGAGATCAGCTGGCCCGTGTTTCCTTTCGTCGCCGGCCTCCTCGTGCTGCTAGGCGGGGTCGAGGCGCTGGGCGTGACGCGGTGGACGGCGGCCTGGGTCGCCCGGCTCGCGCCCGGCTCACTGGCGGGGATGGGGGCCGTGGCCGGCGGGGCGGGACTGGCCTCGAACCTCGTCAACAACGTCCCCGCCGCCCTGCTCGCGCGCGGCGCGCTCCAGGGCGCGCACACCGGGCCGCCCCTCGTCTACGCCGCCCTGCTGGGGACCGACATCGGCCCCACGCTGACGCTCTCAGGTTCACTGGCGACGCTGCTGGTGCTGGCGGTGGCGCGCAAATCGGGGGTGACCCTGTCCGCCTCCGAGTTCCTGCGTGTCGGCCTGCTGGTCACGCCCGCCGCCCTGGCCGCCGCACTGCTGACCCTGTGGCTGACGTTCCGCCTGGTCCCCTGAGTGGGGGAATGCCAGTCCTATCGCCCGCCCAGGCGCGACCGCAGGTAGCCGAGGGGCGAGAGGACTCGCAACGTGACCGGCACCGTGAGGGGAGACCGCCCAGGCGTTTTGATGGTCAGCCCGCTTTGATAGGCCCCCGGCGTCAGCCCGGTCGTCGAGACTGATACCGCCACGGAGACCGCTCGGCCGGGTGCCACCGTGCCCTCGGCGGGGGCCGCTGTCAGGCCGCCCCGTGCGTCCCCCGGCACCAGCTCGGCCCCGGCTTCCACCCCGAAATCCACGGGCATCTCGCCCACGTTCCGCAGCGCGAGCGTGGCCGACGCCGCCTCGCCCCGCCGGGCCGACAAGGTGATCGGGGTGATCGACCCTGGGCCGTCTCCCACCTGAAGCTGCCCCGGCGCGGGGATCGCGGTCATGCTGCACTCGACCTGCCACTTGTCGCCCGTGACTTCGGTGCCGTCGGGCGTGTGCTGGACATCGCTGCTGATGTCCAAGCGCCCCACCATCTGCTTGCCGCGCTCGGGCGCCCTCGCCGGGTCCACGGTGACGCTGATCTCGGTGTGGTTGCCCGCGAAGCGCTGCTGTGGGAGGACGATCCAGGGGGCGCGGGCCTTGATCTCCCCGCTGATGTCGCCCCCGCCCGCGTTGTAGAGCGTCACCGTCTGCGGCGCGGCGGGCCGCGCGCGGGCCACCTCGCCGAAGCGCAGGTGCTTGCGGCTGACCAGCAGGACGGGCGGGGCGACTTCGCGCAGCTCCTGCAAGAAATCCCCTGCCGTAGCGTAGCGGTACTCGGTGTTGTAGGAGATGGCGCGGTTGATCAGCTTGACCAGGCCCAGATCGGCGTTCGGCATCTGGATCAGCGAGTTCGTGACGTACATCGAGCGGGCGTTGATCTGCTCCTGGTCGGGCGCGACGCCGGCGATCATCTCGAACAGGACGCACCCCAGGGCGAAGATGTCGGTGCGGACATCGGCGATCCACTGCCCGTCGGCCTCAAGCTCCGGCGGCAGGTAGCCCTCGGTCCCGTACAGCTCGACCGGGCCTTTGGACTCGTGCCCCTGGCCGAAATACTGGGCCGCCCCGAAGTCCAGCAGGACCAGGTGCCCTTGCGGCGTGATTCGGATGTTGGCGGGTTTGAGGTCGTGGTGGACGATCTGGCGCGAGTGCAGGAACGCCAGCGCGTCGCACAGGCTGACCGACCATTTGAGCGTCCAGTCGCGCGGCAGGGGGTGGCGGCGCGCGATGATCTCGTCGAGCGTGGCCCCGGCGATGAACTCCTGGGCGATGTAGAAGTGGCCGTCGCTCTGGAAGGCTTCAAAGAAGGTCGGCATCAGCGGGTGGGGGCTGGCCTGCTGGCCGACGGTGCGCTCGCGCTCCCACAGGGCGTGCAGCGAGGGCTGCCCCTGCGGCGTCCGGGCCGGGAAGAACTCCTTGAGCGCGACCTGCCGCCCCGGCGTCTGCGGGTCGTGCGCGGCATAGACGGCCCCGTAGGCACCCTGCCCGACCACGTGCTCGATCCGGTAGCGGGCGGTGTGCCCCGGCACTTCCTCGCCGGGTGCCAGCAGCATCACGTCCTCGTACCGCTTGCGCTTCGCCAAATCTTGTCCCCTGATTCGCCCCGCCTGAGTCTGCATCGGGGCCTTGACTTTTACCGCCCGCGCAGGTATTATACCACTCGTGAGCCGAAAGCCCCGTGCCCCGCGCTCGCCCGTGGCCCTATCGTTTAACGGTTAGGACATCGCCCTCTCACGGCGAAAGTCGCAGTTCGATTCTGCGTAGGGTCACTTTTCTCTTCTCTCTTTCTCCCACAGGCTTCCAGGCTTGGGGAGTTTTTCTTTGTGCTTCTTCGCTCGCGCCTCTTCTTTCGCGCCTCTTCTTTCGCCCGCTGGTGTGACCGCTCATGGAACGACTATACGCGCCTTGGCGCATGGCCTACATGGACCAGCCGCACCGGCCCGCCCCCGGCGGGTCGGGCTGCGTCTTCTGCGACAAGGCCGCGTCAACGGACGACGTCACGAACCTGGTCGTCCACCGCGGCGAATCCTGCTTCGTCCTCCTGAACCTGTTCCCCTACAACAACGGCCACCTCCTCATCGTCCCTTACCTGCACACGGCCCGGTTGGACGCCCTGGACTCAGCGGCCTCTTCCGAGCTGCTCAGCCTCGCCACCCAGGCCCAGGCCGCGCTGGGCCGCACGGTGCATCCCGAGGGCTACAACCTGGGTATGAACCTCGGGTTGGCGGCAGGCGCGGGCATCGCCGACCACCTGCACCTGCACCTGGTCCCGCGCTGGAACGGCGACACCAATTTCATGCCGACCCTGGCCGACGTCAAGGTGTTGCCGGACGCCCTGGAACACACCTGCCTTGCCCTTCGGGCGGCTTGGGAGACGCAAGGCGATACGGATACGGGGGTATTAGGAAGGAAAGAAGAGTGATGGCGGACGACGCGATACAGACGCCCAAGGCGCGGCGCATTTTGGAGATGGCGCAGGAGGCCAGCACCTGCCCCGCGTGTGACCTCGCGCAGACGCGCACCAAGGTGGTCTTTGGGGACGGCAACGCCGACAGCCCGCTGATGCTGGTGGGCGAGGGGCCGGGGCAGAACGAGGACGCAACCGGCCTGCCGTTCGTCGGGCGCGCGGGGACGCTGCTCGACGAGTGTCTGCGCGAGGCGGGGATGCTCCGCAAGCACATCTATCTGACGAACGTCGTCAAGTGCCGCCCCACGGTTGAAGAAGCAGGGCGGATCAAGAACCGCCCGCCGCGCGCCGACGAGAGCGGGACCTGCATCCCGCTGTGGCTGGAAAAGCAGATCGCCACGGTCCAGCCGCTCGTGATTCTCTGTCTGGGTGCCCCCGCCGCCAATGCCGTCATCCACAAGAACTTCAAGATGACCCAGGAGCGGGGCCGCTGGTTCGAGAGCCGCTACGCCCGCTACGCCTTGGCCGCCCTGCACCCCGCCTACATCCTGCGCCAGGAAGGCGAAGCCTATGATCAATCGCGTCAGTTCTTGATCGACGACCTGATTGCCGCCCGCGACAAGGCCAAAACCGCCAAAGACGAGCCGAAGACGACGCTGTTCTGAATGCCCCATGACCTACCAACTCGCCGCGATTGACCTGGACGGGACGCTGCTGCACAGCAAAACGCACGACATCACGCCCACAAACGCCGCCGCCGTTAGGCAGGCCGCAGACAGCGGGGCGATCATCGTGCTCGCTTCGGGTCGCCAGTGGGCCACGATTGACGTCTTCGCGGGCAAGATCGGGCTGCCGCCGGACGCGCCGATCATCGCCTACAACGGCGCGATGATACGGACGCACGGGGGCGAAACGTGGTTCCACGTGCCGGTCCCCGCCGCCCCTTCCGAGCAGATCGTCCATTTCTGCGCCCAGGGCGGATACCATCTCAACTATTACCTTGACGACGTACTGTATATCAAAGAAGAAACCCACTGGTCGCGGCTGTACGAGCAGCGGACAGGGACCCGAGCGCACGTCACGGGCGACCTCGGCCTCATGGATGGGCGGGAGCCGACCAAGCTGCTCCTGATCGATACGCCCGAGACGACGGACCGGCTTTTGGCACGGTTCCAGGCAGAGTTCGGCAGTTCACTCTACATCACCAAAACCGACGACGAGTATCTAGAGTTCATGCAGGCCGGTGTCAGCAAAGGCGTCGCGCTGGCCCACGTCGCCCGGCGGCTTGGGATCGACGCCACCCGGTGCGTCGCGTTCGGGGACTCGTTTAACGACATCCCGATGCTGGAATGGGCGGGCCTGGGCGTGGCGATGGACAATGCCCGCCCGCAACTGAAGTTGGTCGCGGGTTTAATCGCCCCGCCCGCCGACGAGAACGGCGTCGGCCAAATCCTGGCGACGCTCTTCCCGGTCCATCCAGAGCACCAGGGCGAAGTGCGGGAACGTCAGCGCGGCGATCAGAGACAAATACAGGTAGACGAGGCCGCCGATGCCTCCCCCTGAGCGTCCGTGCCACACGAACAGGCCCGCCAGCATCGCTAATGCCCCCAGCGTCATCGGCAGCGCCTGCCCCGCCGTCCGCCACATGACCCGGCCCATCCGACCCCGCGCCAGCGGCTCAATGTCGGCGGGGTCCAGCAGCACCAGCCGTGCCAGGTGCCGGGCCGAATGCCAGGCGCAGAAGTAGACGCCGACGGCTAGAATGGGTGGCGTCAGCCAGAAGAAGATGACCAGTCCCGCCACCTCACCCATGTCCCGCCGGAACCCCCGCCCCCCCGTCCGGCTGGCCGCCCGCCACGCGCGCATCCCGTAGGCCACGACCAGCAGCCCGAATACAACGCTCCCCGCCGTCCGTGCCTGTCCGCTCGGGAGCCAGCCCGCAGCCCCCCCGTACCAGCTTAAGATTCCCGCCGCGACCGTCGCGAACGCGCGGGGGTGGACCAGGGGCGGCAGGATGATCGGCAGGCCGCCGCGCACGGCCCAGACCAGCAGCCGCGCGGCGGGAGAGGGCGGGGGCTTCCGGCCCCCAAAAGCCTCCAAGTAGTAGGCGTCACCCTGCCCCCAGTGCAGCCAGGACAGCAGCAGGAAGACAGCCAGCGCTCCCGCAGGCCAGACCTGCCAGAAGGCCAGATACGCGGCGGCCAGCGCGACGTAGCCCAGCACGAAGGCGATCAGATAGCGGGCCGTCAGCGGCCTGTGCCGGAGGAAAAGCGGCGCGAGGTGGTCCAGCGCCCCGTGCGGCAGCCCGAGAAAAACCATGCCCAGCACGAAGGGGAAGAACTGCCAGCGGGCGGCCTGATCCGGGGCAAGACGGGAAAAGAGCAGCACCGAGAGCAGCACGCCGTAGGCGGGCCAGGTCAGCCACGCGCCCAGGGCAGCAGCCCCGGCATTGACCTGACCGCCGCCCCGAGGAACGGGCCGAGCGGCAGGCTGCGGATGATCGCCAGGTCGTCGCGCCATGTGCCGGCCTCCGAGAGAAACGCCGCAAGCGCTGCGGGCGGGACGTGGGCGAACAGCCGTCGGAAGTAGTCGGGGAACGACCGGGGCCGGTCGTGCATGGCCTGCAAGAAAACGGCGTCGAACAGGCGGTAGCGGGCCGGCGCGAGGCGCTCCCGGAAACCGTCCAGCGTCCCCGCCGAAGCCGACGCGGCGATCTGACGGCACTGCTCCTGGATGCGCGCGAATGTGTAGCCACTGGACGGCTTGGTACAGCCGCCCGCCGTGCCGATAAAGAACACGCGCCCGTCGCGCCTGGGGAAAGCCCGCGTCGTCATCGGGATCGCCCCCGCCTCTTCGTGCGTGACGGCGAAATCCGTCAGGCCGTGGTGGGCGGCAAGATACGCGGCGATCTCCGCCCGGTGCTCTGCCACCGTCGGCGCGGGCGGCAAGCCTCCTTGGAGGTAGGTGTTCTCGATCAGGGCTTCCGTCGGGGAGAACGGCAGCACGTAGAAGAAGTGCAGGCCGCGCCCTTGCGGCGCGCGGAAGTCCATCAGCGTGCAACGCGCCGGGTCGAACAGGGGCTGCTCCGTTCGCACGATCTGGCCGAAGAAGCGCTGGCTGAAATAGATGCCGCCCCCCGTCGGCTCGACCGGGCGGCTGTCGAAGGCGTAATCCGCCGTGTAAGTCTCACCGGCCCGGATTTCAACATGCGCGGGGAACGATTGATGGCCCTCGACCGGACAGCCCAGGTTCAGAGTCACGTTGTCGTGCCGGCGAATCTCGCCCAGGATGTGTGCGTAGAAGTCGGCACCCCGCAGGCAGGCATACCCGACGTCTTCAGATGCCCGCGTCGTTCGTCCGCCCTGCGCGTCGAAGACGTCCCAGCGGTGCCAGCAGCGGGCGGCGAGGCCGGTGAAGGCGGCGGGGCGGCTCTCCCAGAAGCACCACGTCCTGTCGTCCCCGAAGCTCGGCTTTCGGTCCAGAATCAGAATGGGGGCGCGGACGCCGCGCTGGAGGAGCTGATAGCATAGGCTCAGGCCCGCCGCGCCTGCCCCGAGGATGATGTAGCGATGGTGCCGTTCGGCGGGCATGGGGGACGCGCCTTCTGATTTTCTTCCTGTTTTCTTCCTGCTGATTTTCTTCTAGTTCAGCGACGCCAGCTTGCTCAGTTCCTGCGCGCTGACCTTGACGGCCGTCATCCCCGACACAGAACCCTGCGCCTCGATCTCGGCCCGCAGGAGGTCGCATTCGCGCGTCAGACGCGCGGCGGTGTCGGTCAACTCCAGCAGGCACTGCTTGTCCGCAGACGGCACTTGCAGGACGCTCGCAATGGCGTAGGACAGATATTCGGGATCCTGGGGAAGCTGCAAGGTGCTGAGGGGCCGACCCGTCGACGCGAAGAGTGTCCGCAGATACTGCCGGAAAAGCTCGGCGGCCCGTTCGGTCGCCTCTCGAAGGCCCCCCGGCTCGGACGCTTCCTCCGAGAAAGGCCGGACGTGTGCAGAGAGGTACGGTTTGTCACGGAAGGTCCGCGCGACCTGAAACCGCATCTCACCGAAGACCAAGATGTTCATGCGGCCGTCGGGCATCTCCTCGAACTGCATGATCTTCGCCGTCGTCCCTATCGCCTGCGGTACGGCCTCCGCTCCGGTTTCTTCCCCGCTCCCGATCAGCACCACGCCGAACGGCGAGTTCTCTTCGCGGCAGCGCAGGATCATCTCCCGGTAGCGCGGCTCAAAGATGTGCAGGGGCAGGGGCATCTCCGGGAACAGGACCACGTGCAGCGGGAACAGAGGGAGGTCTTCGTAGTTCACCATGGCGTCGCCTCCTAAGCATGACTTGCGAAGTTGGGAACCTCATCCCCGGTTTTCTCCTCGGGCGAGGAGGAACAGACTGGGTGAGGCGGGTTAAGCGTCGGGAAGGACGGTGATGTAACCCAGGTCCTGGCTTAACCGAATAAACTCGGCGGCGCTCTGCGGCGGCGCGTAGGCGGTCTGGTGCGAGCCGTTGTACAGCGCCACGGCCTTCTGCGCAAAGCCGAGCGGCGTCATCGCGGCCAGGAACAGGCCCTTCCAGCCTAGCTCCTTCTGCACGTGCGCCTTTGCCTGCGCCAGCACGTCGTCGGCGTCCGCCCCCGTCAGCGTCTCGTCGATCTTCCGCCCCGCGACCTCCATCTGCACCCGGACTGTCATGGGAGCAGTATACCCACTTCCCTGCCCGTCACCGGCTGGACCGAAAAAACACCGGCGAACGCTTCCACCGTGACCGCCTCGACCTTGGCGCGCGTCGGGCCGCCCGCCCCCAGCAGCTCGGCCAGCGACGTCACGCCCCGGTCGCGGATGCCGCAGGGGACAAAGTCCCGGCGGAACGGCGTCAGGTCCGTCGTGACGTTCAGCGCCCAACCGTGCGTCGAGACCCAGCGCGAGACTTTGATGCCGATGGCCGCGATCTTGGCATCCTCCACCCAGACGCCCGTCCGGCCCGGCACCCGCGCGCCGTCCAGCCCGAACGCGCCCAACGTCAAAATCAGCACTTCTTCCAGATCGCGCAGGTAGCGGTGCAGATCCTGGCCGTGCCTCCGCAGATCGAGGATCGGGTACCCGACGAGCTGGCCCGGCCCGTGATAGGAGACCTCGCCGCCCCGGTCCACGCGCTCGACGGCGATGCCGCGCGCCGCCAAGTCGGCCCCGGATGTCAGCAGGTCGGCCTCGTCCGTGCCGCGCCCCAGCGTGACCGTGGGCGGGTGCTCCAGCAGCAGCAGCGTGTCGCAGCCCTCGCCGCGCCCGCGCCGTCCGGCCAGCGCCTGCTGCCACGCGAGGGCATCGGGGTAGGGGGTGAGTCCGGGGCAGGAGACGATGCGGCAGGGGGACATGAGGCTTTCCGTGTTCTGGTCCGAGAACCCGTCTGGTATACTGGGCGTATGGCACGGCCCAACCTATCGTACCTCAAAAGCCTGATCCTGCTGCTCGTCGGCCTGCCGCTGGGGATGCTGACCGGCCTGACCGCCATCGCCGCCAGCGTCTTCGCCCTGCCCGCCGTGCGCGCCCTGCTGGGCCTGCGCCCCGAACGGGCGGCGGGCGTGGGACTGGCCGTGACATTTGCGGCGGCGGCGGGGGCACTGCTCTCTTACGGGCAGCATGGCTCGCTGCCCGTGGCCCTGGCCCTGCTGCTGGCCGCCTGCTCCGTCGTCGGGGCGGCCTGGGGGACGCGGCTCTCCGCCCTGTTCCCTCGCGCGGGCCGCCTGGACTGGCTCTGGGGGACGCTGACGGCGGCGGGCGGCCTGACGATGCTGGTGCAGGGGCTGGGCCTGCTCGGCCACGCACACCCGTGGCACATGCCGTTTGCACCGCGCTCCTTGCTCTACCTGGAGGCCGTCCCGCTCGCCCTGGCCGTCGGCGTCTTCAGCCGCCTGATCGGGCTGGGCGGGGTGCTGCTGGTCCCCGCCTTGATCTACGGCCTGGGGATGCCGCCGCGCCCCGCGCAAGGGGCGGCGATCCTCGTCCTGGCCCTGGCCTCGCTGCCGGGCCTGCTGATCCACGCGCGGCGGGGCGCGGTCGAGCCGCAGGCGGCCACGTGGCTGTCGGCGGGGGCGGTCTTCGGGGGCCTGGCGGGTGCGTACTGGGCCAACACCGCCCTCTCCGACGCCCGCTTGCTGGCCCTGTTCGGCGGGGCTTTGACGGCAGCGGGGTTGACTCTGCTGTGGCGGCGCGACGGGGCCGAGGCCTGAACGCAGGCGGTCAGGCGCAGGGCGGTGGGCATGGCGCTTCTTCCGGCGTCATTTTACCGCGCCTGAGTTGCCCGTCCTCGCCCGACCTCCGCCGGTCATATCGGAAGCGATCTCATCCCGTACATGCACGGCGAACTCGGCTGCGGCTCCGCTCTTTGTGGGAATGGAGTGCTAAGGCATCAGGTCACAGGATAGCACTTCCTTATTCTCAGGCATATGGTACTTGCCGTTCATCTCTAGGCTCTTCTTCAAGTCGATGGTGCCGTTGATAGCCTTAACCCTCCAATCAGGCGGGGGCGGCGGAAGCCTGAGATTGAAAGGTATTGGCCTGTCCTTGTGGTCAAAATCCTCAACGGCCGAGAAGCATCCACTACAGCGTAACAAAAAGAAGGTGTGGTGATCGTCGGCTGTATGAACGATGATGTTGATCCACCGGGGAACCTTACCGTTCCGCCACAAGTGGTCAGTCACACCGGGCGAATCGAGCGGCCCGACGTAGACACCTTTGTACCGGGCATCTTCGGGGAAGGATTGCCCGTCTGTTACGCTTGGGTTGAAGCCCTCGTTGTGGCTGATCAGGTAGAGGTAGTCGGAGGGTAGCTCATTGGTGACGAAAGTACGTGTCCCACAGATAATGGTTTCCGTCGCCTCGTCTAGGTGCTGCTGGAATGCTTCTCTGTTCATCGTTGTCTCTTTGATCCGCTGCCATACCTCTGCTTGCTGTTCTCGCCAGGCTGGCGTTCAGGGCAATGCGCCCTATCCTGTTTAGTTTATAACTTACCAAACGCTTATGCCGAATGTCTTCAGCATAATACTCAGGCGGTTGAGGGGCAGGCCGACGACGTTGAAGTAGTCGCCGTGGATGGCGGGGATGAAGGACAGGGCGCGGCCCTGGATGCCGTAGGCACCGGCCTTGTCCAGCGGCTCGCCCGTCGCGACGTAGGCGAGGAGGGCATCCTCGGGGATGGAGCCGAAGGTGACGTCGGTGACGGCAAAATCAGTCACGGCCTTGCCCGCGATGCCCGCCTGGACGGGGACGAGGCACAGGCCGGTGTAGACCTGGTGCGTTTGCCCGCTCAGGCGGCGCAGCATCGCGCGGGCGTCTTCGGCGTCGGCGGGCTTGCCCAAGAAGTCGCCGCCTAGGACGACCGTGGTGTCCGCGCCGATGACCAAGGCGCCGCCCTCGGTGCGGACGGCGACCTCGGCGGCCTTGCCTGACGCCAGCCGGGTGACGTAGTCGGCGGGGGCCAGGCCGTCTGGGGGGAGCGCGTCTTCATCGAAGCGGCTGGGGACGACATCAAAAGGGAGGCCGAGCAGGGCAAGAAGCTCGCGGCGGCGGGGCGAAGTGGAGGCTAGAATCAGCCGGGGAGGTGTCGGACGGGCCGGCGTCACTTGGCCCGCCCCACTTTCGGTTCGGTCCCGGCCCGGAGGCGGGACACGTTCGGGCGGTGCTTGAGCAGCACGAACAGGGCCACCAAGAGGCCGAACAGCGTGTGCGGCAGGTCCCGGAACAAGCCGATCAGCAGGGCGGCGGTGACGACGGCCCCGACCATCGAGGCGACCGAGATAAAGCGCGTGATGCCCAGCACGACGCCCCACACGGCAAAGCCGATCAAGGCGGCCAGGGGGGACAGGCCGCAGACCACGCCCAGCGAGGTCGCCACGCCCTTGCCGCCCTTGAAGCGCAAGAAGACGCTGAAATTGTGCCCCAAGATGGCGGCCAGCCCGACCAGGATAGGCAGCCAGGGGTGAACGCCCTGCGCGAGCGCCGCCCGCTGCGTAGGGATGAAGCCCTTGCCGAAGTCGAAGACGAACACGGCCACGCCCCAGAACGGCCCCAGGGTGCGCCAGACGTTGGACGCCCCGATGTTGCCGCTGCCGTGCTCGCGGACGTCGATGCCTTTGACCATGCGGCCCACGAGCAGGCCGACGGGCAGCGCGCCGAACAGGTAGGCGGCCAGGATGAACAGCAGCGTTTGGGTCATGGCGTGTTGCTTACGGGCCTCGTCCCGCCCCCTTGCGAGCGGTCGGGCGTAGTATACCCGTCCGCCCGCCCATCCGACGTGCGGGCACGAGGGTCCGACAGCAAAAAGGGGACGCTTCTCAGCGTCCCCTCCTGGCAGCCAGCCATCCGCGCCCGCGCCCCTCAGCGCGGGCTGAACGTAGCGGCGGGCTTAGTCGTCCTGTCCGAAAAATAGCCGTCGGTTCCGGCGGAATAGGGGGGATCGGTGTTAGTCCCCGTACCCTGGTTGGTCGTAGAAGTCGGTGGGATGTTGCCGGGCGACACCGTAGAGCCGCGCAGCCACTTGACGTGTCCGTCGGCCATCAGATAGTTCGCGGCGTCCGTGTGCCTCCCGAGGGGCTGGTTGTTGTAGTAGTTCCGATCGCCGGGAAACACAATGTTGTTCAGAAAGCCCGTCGCGTAGAACGCCGTCGTGGAGATGGCGTTGGTCGTACCCGTCTGCGGCCCAAGCCCCGTTCCAGCACCGGAAAAGACGGTATTGCCTTTCGAGAAGCCTTCGTCCGTGTCCACGATGTCGCCCACGTTGCTGACCGCCTCGCTCAACATGATCGTGCTGGCCGGGGAGTTCATCTGGGACAGCGCGCCTGCGGTATAGTAGGGGATGCCGCCGTTGAAGAAGTAGGACACCGGGTAGAGCGTCGTCCCGCCCGCGCCCGCCGCCGGGGCCGTGCTGTCATCCGGGCACTTGTAGACGCCGGTGCTCTTGACGAAGGAGTAGATCCCCCCCGCCCAGCCCACTCCGTACCCCGTCCCGTTGACACCTACCGGGTACTTCTCGTCGCTGTCCTGGGTGTACTGGATGAGGGCCAGGCCGATCTGCTTCTCGTTGGACTGGCACGACGCGCGGCGGGCGTTCTCCCTGACCTTCTGGAAGACGGGGAACAGGATAGCAGCAAGGATCGCGATGATGGCGATGACGACGAGCAGTTCGATGAGAGTGAAGCCTCGACGGCTCCGGCGGACTTCTTTCATGTCTTTCTCCTCCAAGTGCAGCCGGTTGCTCCACGCGGGTGTGGGGCTTTTTGACTTCATAATTCTGACACACCGGGAAGAGCACTGTCAAGTGTTCACTCAAAATAACCCGGCCAGCTCTCCCAGAGCACCTGGCCCGGCTTCAGGCCCGCCGCCTGCAAGGCGTCGGCGAGGACGCCGAAGGCGGCATAACCCGGCAGCGCGCCGATGATCTCGCTCTCAACGACGGACGCGCCCATCTCGCGCGCCCGCGCCTCGACATAGCGGAACACGGCCAGCAGGGGCGTGTCGGCGGGCCGGGTCAGGTTCATGGACACCTGCGTCAGGCCGCGCGACGCGAGCCGCAGGCCCAGGGCGCGGACGCCGGGCAGGGCGGGGTGGACACGCAGATCACGGGCGAGGGTGCGGGCCACGGACAGATCGGGCGTGTCCAGGCTGACGTTGTAGGCGACCAGTGGCCCGCGCGCGCCGACCACGGCCGCACCTGCGGTGGGGTGGGGGGCAGCCCGCCCGAAGTCCGGCGTCAGCGTCGCAAACGCCTGTTTGCGGACAAAGGGCAGGCTGCGCGCGTCGGGCGAGGCGGCCTCGTACAGAAAGACGGGCAGGCCGAGCCGCTCCGCGAGTTCTGCCCCGACGTCCCGCGCTAGCCCGCCGCAGTCGGCCAGGGTCAGGCCCGAAAGCGGCACGAAGGGCAGGACGTCAAGGGCACCCAGGCGCGGGTGGACGCCCTCGTGGGCGCGGAGGTCGATCCGGGCGACGGATGCCGTGGCGGCGGCCAGGGCCGCCTCGCGCACGGCGGCGGGCGGGCCGACGAACGTGACGACCAGCCGGTTGTGGTCCGGGTCGGCACTCCAATCTGCCAGGCGGACGCCGGGCGTTTCGCGGACGGCGTCCACGATGGCCGCGATGACGTCGGGACGCCGCCCCTCGCTGAAGTTCGGCACGCACTGGACCAGCGGCGTCAGGCCCGCCACTACTTCTTTCGCCCCGTCCCGCTCGGCTCGGCGTCGGGGTCAACGAACTCGAAGGTGAGCTGGTGGCGGGGGTAGTCGAATGTCAGGCGCTCGGCATAGAGCAGGCTGGACATGCCCAGGAACAGGCCGACCTCGAAGTCCATCGACGTGCTGACCTCGCGGTCCATGTCGGTGGCCCCGACCGTGGGCAGGGGGACGGAGACGGGAGGGTCCTGGCTGAGGGTCAGCGTGGACTCGTCCGGCGAGGCGATGAAGTCCGTATTCCGGTCGCTGTCCCCGACCCCGTGCCGCTCCCGGACGGAGCCGCGCCGCGAGTCACCGGCGGGCACGGTCTTGAGCTGGTCGGCGGCCAGCCGCAGGGACAGCAGTGTGTCGGATGCCCCCGTATCGGTCAGCGCCCAGACGGGGACCTGGTTCAGGAAGACGGCGGCGAATAGGTCGCCGTGGTAGAAATGCAGGGGGATGACGATGCTGCGGTTGCCCGGACGTGCCGTGGGTGCGCCGCCCGCCGCCCGCCGCGCCAGGGTCACCGCCGACGCCTTGGCGTCCAGCGTCACGCGCGAGTCGCGGAAGACGTTGCCACCCAGAATCCCGTCGCAGCCCGCGAAGACCGCCGAGGTCGTCTCGATGCGGATGGCGCGGTAGGTCCACGCGCCCACCGTCATCGATTCCGCGCGCAGGGTCTCGGAGCTTTCCCGTCCGTTGACGCCTCGGAGGAAGCTGTGCGCCAGCGGCGTCAGCTTCAGCTTCCCTGCGGCACGGCGGTTCAGGGTGATGCCACCCCCGCCGCCCGTATCGAACAGCAGCCGGTAGCGGACGCCGTCGATGGTGACGGGCAGCACGAAGTAGTTCCCCACGATGCTGACCGGGAACGTCGTCACGTCCTCGGTGCCGGGATCACCCCCCGCGCCTGGAGTCGTGGGGAGCGGCGGGGGGCGCAGGAAGGCATGCTGCCCACCGAAGGCGCGCTCGTAGGCCGCCGCGTTCGCCAGAAAATTGCGCGCGTCCTCGACCCCTTTCTCGTGCGGCTGGCCGTGGGGTGCCAGCTTGACGTAAGCCGCCGCGACCGAGGCCATTTCTACGGCGTCCCGCGCCGGATCCAGCATCCCCAGCAGATTGCCCCAGGCGTCGGGCAGATCGGGGCGCAGGGCCGTCGCCTGCCGGCAGAGCCGCTGGGCCTCCGCGCGCCGCCCCCCCCAGTCTGCCAAACGGCCCTCGGCGACCAGGCCCCAGTAGTCGCGCGCGTCCAGGGCGAGCGACTTTTTGGCCTCGTCCTCGCATCCCGCCGCCCAGCCCGCCCGGATCAGGGCCAGCGACAGAAGCCCGTGGGCGTCCGCGCTGGCGGGAAGTTCTTGCGCCGCTTGCTGCGCCTCGGCCACCGCTTCAGGCCAGCGATCCATCCGCAGCAATGTCCGCACCAGGTTCAGCCGGGGCGCGACATCTTTGGGGTGTGCCGTCGCCGCCAGCGCGTAGTCCTGCCGGGCCTCCTCGAACCGCCCCGCCGCGAACGCCTGGTCGGCCCCGGAATAGGACAGGCTGATCGGGTCCGCGTGCGCCCGAGGCGCGGGCAGCGGACAGGAGAAGATCGTCAAAAGAAGCAGCGCGCGGGCGGCACGGGCGGCGGTGTGTGGGCGCATGGTTTACTGGACCGGCTCGAAGCGCAGGAAGGCGATGCGCGGGGCGTCGCGCGACGTGATCTCCACGACCTCGTCTTCGTTCACCTCGTCGCTGAGCACCCCGCGCGCGTTCTTGTGGTAGACGTGGACGGGGTGGGTGATCGCGTAGTCGGTGTTGTCGCCCGTCTCGCCGCCGGCCACGATCTGCACCGCGGGCGTTTCGCCGTCCTTCTCCTCGAACGTCAGGCCCACGAAGGGGCGGCGGCGCAGGGCGTACTGCGGGTCGGCCTGCGGGTCGAAGATCAGCTCAACGGTGATCAGCTCGCCCTGGCGGGCCTGGCTGAACTCGTCGAAGTACGACTTCCATTCGGAACGGGCGATCTCACGGGTCGGCATGGGTATTTTCTCCTTGGTATGGCCGCTTATTCGGGGGGCGCGGGTGCGATTCCTGCCGCGCCGATGGAACACGTTGGGCACAAATAGGGTATATAAAGATGATTGTATCTTATTGCTGTTTATCGCAAGAAAGGCCATCGCCAAGATGAAGCGCCGTGATTTTCTTAAGACAGGTCTGGTCGCCGCCGGGAGCGTGGCCCTCGGCGGGGGGTCGATGCCGCGCCCCGTGGGCGCGGCCACCGACGGGGTCCGCACCGTCCCCGTCGCCCAGGCCGACGTGGCCGGGGGACTTTACACACCCAACCGCGCCCCGCTGGCACCCTCACCGTTCCTGAAGCTGCCGGTCGGCAGCATCAAGCCCCTGGGCTGGCTGCGCCACCAGCTCGACCTGGAGGTTAACGGCCTGTGCGGCCGCTACCCGGAAGTCTCTGACTTCCTGAAGTACGACGGCAACGGCTGGGTGGACCCCGGCGCGGACTCCGGCTGGGAGGAAGTCACCTACTGGCTGCGCGGGCTGGCCGACCTGGGCTACGTCACCGGCGACCCGAAGACGACCGCCCTGGCGAACAAGTGGATTCGGGGCATGATCGCCAGCCAGCAGCCCGACGGCTGGTTCGGCCCCAAGGCCGCGCGCGCGTCGCTTGACGGCGACCCGGACTTCTGGCCGCACATGCCTGTGCTGTACGCGATCCGCTCGTACCACGAGGTCACGGGCGACCCCAAAGTATTGCCCTTCCTGACCAAATACTTCGCGTTCCAGAACGCGCAGAAGCCCGAGACCTTCGGCAAGAGCTGGGCCGGCTACCGCTGGGCCGACAACATCGACAGCATCTACTGGCTTTACAACCGGACCGGGGATGCGTTCCTCCTCGACTTGGTCCAAAAGATCCACGCCCACTCCTACGACTGGACCAACGGGCCGCCGAACCTGCACAACGTCAACTTCGCCCAGGGCTTCCGCGAGCCGGCGCAGTACGGCGTGCTTGGCCACGACCCCAAGTTCCTCCAGGCGAGCGAACGCCAGTACAACGGCGTCATGGCCGAGTTCGGCCAGATGGCTGGGGGCGGATTCGCCGGGGACGAGAACGCGCGGCACGGCTTCCGCGACCCGCGCCAGGGTTTCGAGACCTGCGGCATCGCCGAGTACATGCTCTCGTTCCAGATTCTGACGCGGCTCTCGGGCAGCCCGGTCTGGATGGATCGTTGCGAGGAGCTGGCCTTCAACATGCTGCCCGCCTCCTATGACTCCGAGCAGAAGGCCGTGCATTACATCACGTCCATGAACCTGGTGCAGATCGACAACAAAGCCAAGGGCACGGACTTCGACAACAACTGGCCGATGCAGGCGTTCATGCCGGGCGTCCACAACTACCGCTGCTGCCCGCACAACTACGGCATGGCCTGGCCTTATTACGCCGAGAACCTGTGGCATGCGACCGCGGACAAGGGCCTGGCGGCGAACCTGTACGCCGCCTCCGCGGTCACGGCCCGCGTCGGCGACGGCACTCCGGTCACCGTCACCCAGCATACCGAGTACCCGTTCGGCGACACCGTCCAGATGACGCTCACGTCGGCGAAACCGGTGGCCTTCCCGCTGTACCTGCGCGTCCCCGGCTGGTGCGACGCGGCCACGGTGCGCGTCAACGGCAAGCCGGTCGCCGCCCAGCCCGCCGCCGGCTCGTATTTGATCGTGGACCGGACCTGGAAGAGCGGCGACCAGGTCACGCTGCACCTGCCCATGACGGTGCGGACCCGGACGTGGACGACCAACCAGAACGCCGTCTCGGTCGACCGCGGCCCGCTGACCTATTCGCTCGCCATCGGCGAGCGGTGGGACCGCTACGGCGGGACTGTGCGGTGGCCCGAGTACGCCGTGTACCCCCAGTCCGCCTGGAACTACGGCCTGGTCGTGGACACGGCCAACCCCGCCCACTCGTTCGACGTGGTGCAGAAGGGCGGCCCGGCGGCGGCGAACCCGTGGACACACGAGACGATCCCGGTCTCACTGCGCGCCCATGCGAAGAAGATACCGAACTGGCAGGTGGACAGCAAGGACGTCATCACCCCGCTCCAGCCAAGCCCCGTCCACTCGACTGAGGCGACGGAGACGGTGACGCTGATCCCGATGGGCGCGGCGCGGCTGCGGCTGACGTCCTTCCCGACCATCGGCGGCGCGGACGCGCACGAGTGGGTCGCCCCGACCCTGGCGAAAGCGGCCGCCTCGCACGAGCACGACTCGCTGGATGCCATGTCCGACCTGTCCGAGCCGAAGGCTTCAAGCGACGGGACGACGCCGCGCTTCACCTGGTGGGACCACCGGGGTACGGCCGAGTGGGCCGAGTACGACTTCCCGACGCCGCAGACGTTCTCCTCGGCCTCGGTCTACTGGTTCGACGACACCGGCACGGGCCAGTGTCGCGTCCCCAAGTCCTGGCGGCTGACCTACAAGGACGGCGACACGTGGAAGCCGGTGGAAGGGGCGGGCAGCTATGGGTCTGCGCCCAACACCTACAACAAGATCAAGTTCACGCCCGTCACGGCGTCGGCCCTGCGCGTGGAAGTCCAGCTCCAGGACGGCTTCTCCGGCGGCGTCCTCCGCTGGCGGATGAACCCGTCAGGCGTCGGGCAGTCGAAAGCCGTCTAAGCGGCGGAAGAGCCGTGCCGCGTCAAAGCCGCGCCCCTCCACCGTCGGTGACGGCGGGGGGCGCGGCCTTGTTTTTTTCGTCATCTGTCGGGATAGGTATGGGGCGGCGGCGTTAGAACCTCCTCTACCCCAGTGGGGGGCATGGCGGCTTGGCCGGTGTTGATCCGGCGGCAGCCGCTACAGCAGGCAGGTGACGAGATTGACGAGCACCGTGGCGATCACCTCGACGACGAGGGCCAGCAGGAACTGCCCGTTGAGCAGTCGCTTGCGAAGTCTAGCGAACATAAAGCACCTCCAGTCCTGAAACTCGGGCGGACGTCTTCGACACAGACATCATACCAATCTCAGCGCTTTGATCCATTAAGGGGCGATTAAATTTACATTAAGAAAATGTTAAGAAATGACGCAGGGGCGAAAGATTTCCCCGGCTAATGCGGGTACAACCAAGAGGATTTACCGGCACTTATCGAGGCATATGGTTGTATGCCCGCCGGGCGGGAGGATCAAAATGGCTTTGGAAGATTACATGGAACCGGAAGTCGGCGTCGCGGTGGCCCTCACGGCGGCCATCGCCTCGCCGGGCGTCCGAAACGTCCTGCGGCGCGGCGCGGTCTACGGGCTGGCCGGCATCCTGATGGCAGGCGACGCCGTCTCCACCCTGGCCCAGGGCGTCAAGCGCGGCGTTCAGCAAGCCGCACCCGTGGACGCCCCCGAGACCGGCACACCCGGAATGGCGGCGGACGAGGCATCAGTCACGATGCCGGAAGTGCTTAACGCCGACAGCGCGGAGGCGGATCACCCCCAGGTGCCCCCCCCGACCAGTCACGCTCCCAAGCGTACGCGCAAGACGACCGAGGTTACGGACATTGAGTGAGCCGGTGAGTGAGCCAGCGAATGATACAGCAGCCGCCGTGAGCCGGGCCAAGTCGCTTGTAAGCCAGTTCGGTGACCGCCTGAAAGAGACCGGCGCGAAGATACAGGGGGCGTCCCTGCCGCACCCAGGGGCGCACCCTGCTGCGGCGGCTGCGGGCGGCTCGGTGCCGGAGGGCCGGCCCGCGACCGAGCGCGCCGAGCAGACGCTGGACCGCGCCGGGGAGCAGCTCGGCGTCTTCGCCGCCGCCCTCAGCCACCGGGTCCGCAGGTCGGTTGCCCTGGCGCGTGAAGAGACGGAAGACATCTGGGCGGAGGCGCAGAGCCTCCGGCGGAACAACTCCCTCTGAGCACCACGCTTCGACTGATACGGACGCGGCATCGGCGTTGAAGCGACAGGCCGGAAACGGGCCGCCTTGTGCAGCCCGTTTCTTGTTCCCTTCTTCATTCTCTTCTCCGTTTTCTACTTTTTCGTTTTCTACTTCTAGGGACCCTGAACGCATGAGTGTCGCCGTTTTCCAGGGGCCGCGCCTTGTCCACGCCACTCCGGGCCGTGTGCGGGTGCATTGCCCGGCACTGTCCGGGGGGAACCAGCGGGAGATCGAAAACGGCCTGCGACGCCTGCCCGGCATCGAGGGCGCACAGGCCAACCCGGACACCGGCAACGTCCTGGTCCGTTTCTCGCCCGCCCTGATCAGCGCCGAGGGTGTCCTGGACGCCGTGCGCGCCCTGAAACTTCCCGCGGTGCCGGAACTCCCCCTGTCGCGCCTGGACCGTGACTCCGCGCCGCCGCCCGCCGTGCGGGAGCGGGAGGGGCAGACGCGCCGCGCCCGGATCGCCGTGCGGGGGCTGGACCGAGACCCCGCCGCCGCGCGCCGCGTCGTGGAGCGGCTGGAGCGTCTTCCGGGTGTGCAGGCCAGGGCCAGTGTGCTGACAGGGCGCGTCTTTGTCCAGTGGACCTCGCGCCAGCTCGCCGTCGAGGACCTGATCTCCGAGGTCGCCAGCGTCGAGCTGCCCGAGCTGCCCGGCGAGGATCGGCCCACGCACCCCCTCGACCCCGCGCCGGTGGCGCAAAGCGCGGCCCGGCTGATCGGGTCTGGTCTGGGCCTGACGCTGCTGTCGGCCCAGCGCCTGGCGGGGGAGACGCGGCCACTCGTGAGCGGCCCGGCCCTGTCCTACGCCGGCGGCGTCTTCGGGATCGCGCAGTCGTTCCCGCCCGTCCGCCGGGGCCTGACGGCGCTGATCGGGCGGGACGCGGCGGCCCTGCTCCTCAGCCTGCCCGATATCCTCCTGTCTTCACTCACCGGGAACCCGCTGTCGCTGGCGCTGGGCGCGGCGACGTCGCTGCGGCTTCTGACGGAAGTGGTCGCCCGACGCGCGGCCTGGCGTCGGTACGAGGCGAGGCTGGCGGACGCGGCGTCCGCGCAGCCGGGCGAGACGATCCGGCTCGAAGCCGGGGAGCGCGCGCCGCTGGCTGCGCGCGTCATCGAGGGCCGGGGCACCGCTGCGGGCCAGGACGGGCTGCCGCTGCCTTTGACCCCGGACGCGACGGTCCCCGCCGGCGCGCGCCTCACCGGCGGGCCGTTCGTTCTGGAGCTGCTGGGCGACGGGGCCTGGACGCCCGCGCCGCGCCCCGCCCCGCCCGCCCCGACTTTGTACGACCGCTACCAGCAGGGGACGGGCCTCGCCTCCCTCGCCTACGCCCTCTTCCTGGGCGTCATCACGCGCTCGCCGGCCCGTGCCTTCGAGGGCCTCCTGCTCGTCAACCCGCGCCCGGCGATCATCGGACGCGAGGGCGCGAACCTCAGCGCAGCGGCCCGCGTCCTGCGGGCGGGCGTCGTCGTGGTCGGGACGCGGCCAGACCGCCCGGTCCGCCGGCCCGACTTTGTGCTGCTGGACGGCCCGCGCCTGCTGACAAGCGGGCTGGAACTGGCCGCGGTGCTGCCTCTGTCGGACGGCTGCGAGGCGTCCGACATCCAGGGGCTGGCGGCGGGCGTCGCCGCCGCCGCCGGCTCGCCGTGGGGGGGCATCTTCCCGCCCGCCGGCCACGCCGAGGCGGCGGAAGGCGCGTTCGACGGCGTCTCCGCGTCGGCCACCATCGGCGGCAGGCGGTACACGCTCGGTCCGGTCGGGGAGGCCGCTCCGGGCCAGGTGCTGGTACGCCTCCGGGAGCGGGGCGACCTCCTGCTGGCGCTGGAAAGAGAAGGAGACGGAGCACCGCTCGGCGTCCTCGCCCTGCGCCCCCGGATGGCGGCGGGTGCCGCCGCCCTAGTGCGGGCCTGCCGCCGGTACGGCGTCGAGCCGGTCCTGCGGGCCGACGAGGACACGCCGGCCGCCCAGGCCGTGGCACGCCGGGTGCAGCTTTCTCTGGCCGTCGAGGGCCGCATGGACGCCCTGCGTCGTCGCCAGTCGGCGGGGGCGGTCGTCGCCTTCGTCTCCGACACCGCCGACGCGGCGGAGGCGTTCGCCGCCTGTGACCTGGCGGTCGGCCTGTCGTCGGGCCGCAGCAGCCGGTTCCCGGCCCGCGCCGACCTGCTCGCAACTGACCTTGACGGGGTGACTGCGATTCTGGAAGCCGGCGCGGGCCGCGACGCCGCCGTGCGCGACTCGCTCATCCTGTCAGCCCTGTCCAACGTCTTCGGCGCGGCCTGGGGCCTGCGCGGCGGGTCAGGAGTCGCCGGCGCGTCGCGCGGCGTTTACGTGGCGGCCCTGCTCGCCCTGGGGGCGGGGTGGGGGCGGACGCGCGGCGGCGAGCGGCCCCTTTCGGTGTCGGCCCGCCTGGTGGACCCGAAGCCGGAGCGCTGGGGGCAGCGCAGCGCGGAAGACTCGCTCGCCGCCCTCCAGGCCACCCCGCAGGGTCTGACCGAGGCGCAGGCGCTCGCCCGGCGGCGGTCCATCCCGAAGCCGCCGCAGCGGAACGTTTTTCTGGGGGCCGTTTGGGACCAGGCCCGCTCGCCCCTCATCGGCATCCTCGCCGCCGGGGCCGGGCTGTCGCTGTTCCTCGGATCGCCGCTCGATTTCGCGCTGATCGGGGTGACCATCTTGGTGAACGTCGCGGTGGGCGTCTGGCAGGAGCACCAGGCCGGCCAGGCCGCCCTGGCGCTGGCGCAGCTCGGCCGGGCGACCGCAGGCGTCCTGCGGGACGGGCGGATACTGACGGTCCCGGCGGGCGAGATCGTTCCGGGCGATGTCCTGGTGCTGGCCTCGGGGGACCGGATCGCCGCCGACGCGCGCCTGCTCGAATCCCGCGCGCTGGAAGTGGACGAGGCGGCGCTCACCGGCGAGTCCCTCCCCGTCGCCAAAGCACCCGAAGGCGGCTCCGATTCGAGCCGCATCGTGCTGGAGGGGAGCGACGTCACTGCGGGGACGGGCCGCGCCCTCGTCGTGGCCGTCGGGCCTGACACGCGCCTGGGCGCGACCGCGACGGCGCTGGCACTGGACGACCCCGCGCAGAGTCCGCTGGGGCAGCGGCTGGGCCGCCTGCTGGGCCAGTTCCTGCCCCTGGCCGGGGCGGGGGGCGCGGTCGTCATCGGGTCCGGCCTGCTACGCGGGCAGCCGCTGCTGCCCCAGCTCGCCATCGGCGCGACCATCGCCCTGGCCTCGGTCCCCGAAGGCCTGCCGCTGCTGGCCGGCATGGGCGAGAGCGCGGTCGCCCGCCGCCTGTCCGGGCGGCGGGCGCTGGTGCGCCGCCTCTCGGCCGTCGAAGCCCTGGGGCGGGTGGACGTCGCCTGCACCGACAAGACGGGGACCCTGACCGAGGGCCGCCTCGCCCTCGGCCTGGTCGCCTCCACGGAAGAGGAGGCCGCCCTGCCGGGGGACCTGCCTGCGGGCCTGCGCCCGCTGCTGCGCGCCGCGGCCTATGCCAGCCCCGCGCCCGAGGCGTCGGACCTTGCCGCGCACCCCACGGACGTTGCCGTGGTGCAGGGTGCCCTGGACGCCGGGCTGGGCGAAGACCTGCGGTACGAGCGCACCGCCGAGGCACCGTTCGACCCCGCCCGCGCGTTCCACGCGACCGTCGCGGCGGGGATGCTCGCCGCCAAGGGGGCACCCGAGGTGCTGGTGCCGCGCTGCACGCGCGTCCGCCGGAACGGGCTGGCGGAGGCGCTCGATGACGCCGGGCGCGGGGCGCTGCTGGCCCAGGCGCAGGAGCTGGCCGGGAGAGGCCTGCGTATCTTGATGGTGGCGGAGGGCAATGAAGGGGCGGACGTCGGCGACCCGCAGGGGCTGACCGCCCTGGGCTTTCTGGGCATCCGCGACCCCCTGCGTCCGACCGTGCCCGAGGCCGTGCGGCGCTGCCGCGAGGCCGGCATCCACGTCCTCATGCTCACCGGCGACCACCCGGCGACGGCGCGCGCAATCGCCCGCGAGGCGGGGCTACTGGAAGACGGGCGCGAGGTATTGACGGGCGCGGACATCGGGGAGCTGCACGACGACGCGCTGGACCGGCGGCTGGAGCGAGTCGCCGTCATCGCGCGGGCGACGCCGCTGGACAAGCTGCGGATCATCGAGAGCTTCCAGCGCCACGGCCACACGGTCGCCATGACGGGCGACGGGGTCAACGACGCGCCCGCCCTGCGCCTCGCGGACGTCGGCGTCGCCATGGGGAAAGGCGGGACCGAGGTCGCGCGGCAGGCCGCCGACGTGGTGCTCGCCGACGATGACTTCGCGACCCTGGTGGAGGCGCTGGTCGAAGGGCGCGGCTTCTGGCGCAACATGCGCCGGGCGCTCGGCCTGCTGCTCGGCGGGAATCTGGGCGAGCTGGGGCTGGTCGTCGGGGCCAGCGTCCTCGGGCTGGCGTCGCCGCTCACGACGCGCCAGATCCTCGCCGTCAACCTGATCACGGACGCCCTGCCCGCCCTGTCGGTCGCCTTGCAGCGGCCAGAGCACCGGCACCTCGCCTCGCTGGCGCGGGAGGGGGCGTCCGCCCTAGACGCGCCCCTGCGCCAAGACGTGTTCCGGCGCGGGGCGGCGACGACTGTTCCTGCCCTGGCCGCCTTTGCGATCACGCTGGGGACCGGCGGCCTGGCGCAGGCCCGCACCGTCGCGTTCGCCAGCATCGTCGCCACGCAGCTCGCGCAGACGCTGAAGGCCGGCTGGGTGGAGGGCGGGCTGTCGCCGTCCGTCTTCGGCGCGGTCGGGGCCTCGGCCGGGTTCCTGGTCGCCGCGATCACCTTCCCGCCGCTCCGCTCCCTGCTGACGCTGACGCTGCCGACGCCGCTCTCCTGGGGGCTGATCGGGGCGGGTGCCGTCGTCGCGGCGGTGGCCGGCGGCAGCTCTTCCCCGTCCGTGGAAGGCGGCCCCCCGCGCCGGCTGAAGGTGCTCCCCGGAACGGCCCTGCCTCTGCGGCCGGTGCGCGCCCTGCTTCCCGCTCCTCAACCCACTCCGTGACCGTCATCGAGCGATCCCTATCGACCAGAGGCAGACCATGAACACAACATCAACCTACGGCAGCGCCGTCGAGCGCGCCGAGCGCATCCTGAGCCGCCGTCCGGCTGCCCCGCCGGTCGCGCAGGATGAAGCGGGCGGAGGCGAGGCGGCGACCCGAACACCGGAGCCGGGCGGCCCGGCCCGGCGGGCCGATGCGTTGCGGGGTCACCTGGGGCAGGCCGTGAGTGGACGGGGCCTCCTCCGGGGCACGGCCCACGGCTATGTGGCGCTGGCGGCCTCGGTCCAGGCGCTCCTCGACCCGGTCCGCCAGGCCTGGCAGCAGAGCCTCGACGAGGCACGTCAGGAGCAGGAAGAACGAGTCGCCCGGACGCAGGGCACGGCTGCGGCCCGGCATGAGGAGACGGACGAGAAGCAGGGGGAACAGACGCTGAAGAAGACGGCGGGCGGCGCGGCGGAGGCGGCCAGTACCGCCGGTGATGCGGCCGGGGCCTAGCACTCCCGCGTCCAGAAAGATGACGGCGATCTCCCGGTGCGCTAAGGCGGGGCGAGGACCCCGTGCGCGGCGCGGCAGGCCCGCGGCGGCGCGTCCACCCACTCCGCCACTTGCCGCCGCAGCCCCTGCGCCTTATTCTATCCGCTGACCGGCACCACGGCCAAGGGCGGCGGGTATGTGACTCACGCGCTCTGTGTGAACTCGGTGCCCTGGACGATCCGCAGGACCAAGCGCACAAACGGCCCTTCGCCCGACCGTCAGCAAACTGGCGGGACTTAATTTTGACTGGGTGTAATGGTAAGGTTGACTCCTACACCCGATGATGGGCATCTGGGTCTGCTAAACCCCGCGAAGAACACAAACCTTGAGTAGCCACGCCCGGCCTCTTCACTAGGAGAGGCCGGGCGTTTCTGCGACCCGCGAAAATCGCTATATTGCCCGGAAGATTACTGCTCTCGGGTATCTGCATTTCCTCTCCCCAGATTATAAAGAATCAAACATTATTCCGATATAGCTCCCGTGGAGCATCACAGCGGGACATCGGCCCCGGTTCATAACTCCAAGCCACAACAGCCTGACAATAAAACTCAAAGTCTGACGATAAGACCGCTAAAGGACCATCCATGAAGTTCTGTGGAGGTGAACAAAAGGGCCGGACCTTCACAAGGTCCAGCCCCGATACGCGCGTCAACAAGCCTGGCAATGTCGGGCCTGTCCCGCCCGGTAAAAAGACGGCGAAGCCCCACGGATATACCAGTAGAATTCTCCGGCAGACTGCCGACAATACCAAAGTGTTAAATAAAGGTGACGTGGAGACAGCTTGGCGGCACGACTCCACGCCCTTTCCAGCCCCCGTAAAGGAACTAGAAAATGGCAAAACTTACCCCGCCGATAGGCGGCGCGCAGTCAGACGATCTGCGGGTCCGGCTGAACGCGGAAACAGATAAACTCTGGGCCGGACGATCTACAACATTGTTGGAAGATTGGGGCGTATCTTTAGGGTGCCTTCTCCAGAAGACATCTGCCCTCGATGAAGACACCACACCCAAGGCCGCAAGCAAAGCTGACTCCAAGCGGCGGACAAAGAAAACGCCCCACAAGCGGCGGCAAAGCCCAGGCCGGTTCGTCCAGATGTTGGCCCTGATGTTGGCCCTGATGTTCCTCCTCTGGCGCGGCCAAGCACTGAAGCTGCCCCAGCACTTCCAGGTCTATGTCGCTACCGGCTATTCGCTGGGCATCGGCCTCCCCGACGGTCGCCGCACCGCGCCCCTAAGCAACACGCTAGCCGATTCCTTACCCCATCGGATGCCTTACCACAAGCGCCGCTACCACCGCCGCCCCTGGCTGGGCAGAGCAAAATCCTACCGCACAAAGCCCTACCGCATCCACTGGATCAAGCAAGATGTGCACTGCGGATGCACACCATGAAGCCTTCCCGGCCCGTCGGCATCGTGCTGACGGGCCGCACCACGTCAAGCGTGGGGACTATCAAGTAGCTGGACAGTATCCTTACGGGGTTTCGCGCCTGCAACGAGGACTGATTCTTCGCAGCGAGGCACAAGAAGCCCGCCAATAAACCATAAAACATGGTAGAATAAAGCGTTCCAAATTCCCCCAATTATAAATAATCAAACATTATTCCGATATAGCCCCCGTGGAGCAACACGGCGGGACATCGGCCCCGGTCCGTAACTCCAAGCCACCAACAGCCCGACAATAAAACTCAAAGTCTGACAATAAGACCGTTAAAGGACCATCCATGAAGTTCTGTGGATCTCGCGCCTGTTTCTCCCGCTGTTTCCTCCTGGCATGCCTCGCGGCTGCCTTGACGCTTTCCTGCCTGCGACCCGCCCTGGCGAACTGGCTGTTCTCCTATCCGCCAAACATGGTCAAGCTTGACTCCGGCAAGCGGGACAACGTGTTCCTGGTGGGCGACCCGATCGGCTTCACGCTGGACATCGCTAACTATGGCACCTACAATCTGAGCGGCCCCGTACACTACGAGGTGCGCGACTACTGGGGCGGCGTCGTGGACCAGGGGACGGCGTCGGCCCCGACGCCCACGACGACCTCCACGCTGGCGCTGCGCGCGGAGCCGCCGGGCTGGTACAAGCTCTACCTCCATGGCCCCGGCAGCGTCGCCCCGTGGGGCGACAGCATCGGCGGGACCATGTTCGTGGTCTTCCGGCCCGGTGCCAATTTCCCGACGATGCCCGACCCTCACGTGCCGGGCAACTCGGGCGTTTTTGACGGCGATGAGGTGGCGCGCGGCGTCACCGCCATGGGGCCGCAGCGGCACCCCGTCACGGACGCCTCGCAGCCCGACGCGGCCATCGCGCTGCTTGACCCATCCATTGCCCTGGACAAGCAGTACTACACCGCTGCCCCGTTCAACGACGCGGCGCGGAGCCGCCCCTTGCTCATCGCCTTCCCCAACGGCATCAGTTCCGCCGACCCCGCCCAGCAGAGCAAGAACCTGGCCGGCCTGCGTCAGATCGTCGCGCACTTCCACAATGACGTCAAATACTGGGAGCCGCTGAACGAACCGAACGGCAAATACAGCGGCGCGGACTACGTCGCCAAAGAGCTGATCCCCTTTTACCAGACCGTCAAGAGCGTCGATCCGACCTGCAAGGTGCTGGGGCCGGGCGTGGTGACGGTCGGGCCGTATGGGCTGAACTGGACTGACGGCTTCCTGAAGGCGGGTGGCGCGGGCTACATCGACGCCTTCTCGTTCCACGCCTACAACAACGTCAACGGCGACCTGACGCTCGCGCGGAAGTCCCTGGATGCGCTCCAGGCGCTGCTCACCAAGTACGGCATCCCGAACATCGAGAAGTGGCAGACCGAGCAGGGGTACTTCGCCGCCGTTTATGGTGCCTACCAGCCGCGCCTGCAAGGGCGCTGGACGATGCTCCAGATGATGGTGTACGAGCAGTACAACATCCCCAAAGAGCACAACCACCTGTGGTACGACAAGAGCCACGGCTTTTGGGATGTCCCGGCCTTCTGGGAGAATGAAGACGGCCCTTCCTCCTTCGGCAGCTTCGACCCGGCCGCGCCTCTGATGCGCGTCTGGAGCGAGGAGCTGTATGGGACGAACTTTTCTCGCGCCTACGACTTCGGTGCCCTGGGCAACAAGATGTACGTCGGCAGCCTCTTCGGGGGGACCGGCAAGCAGGTCGCGGCGTTCATGAGCGCCGGGCGGACCGACGGTCAGGTCACGCTCAACGTCACCGGCGGCGCGTCGGTCCACGTGGTGTCTGCCTTCGGCGTCGCCCAAGACCTGCCCGTTGCGGCGGGTCAGGTGACGCTGCCCGTGCCGGAACTCCCGGTCTACGTGGAACTCGCGCCCGGCCAAACCCTGGAGGTCGTGCCCACCGACTACGGCCCCGACCTGGCCCTGACGCCGGGCACGACCGCGTCGGCGTCCGGCTCGGCTGCATCGCCGCTGGACCCGTCGTTCTCCAACGACCCCGCCAAGATCATCAACGGTGTCCTGGAGAACTGGTACTGGAACCAGGGGCCGGACGATCACCCCTGGATGAGCAATGTCACCAGCTTCCCTGCCACGGTGCAGGTCACGCTGCCGCTGCCCATGGCGATCAATCACGTCGTTCTCTATGCGGGCGTCCCCTGGCAGAACGACGGCTCCCTGCTGGATTATGAGCTTCAGTACGACAAGGGCGGCCAGTGGGTGACGGTCTCGCACGTCCAGGAATCGCCCACCATCGTCCCGTTCTTCACGCCCACCGTGTTCACGACTGTGGACAGCTTCTACAGCGACCGCTGCGTCTTCCAGCACGATTTCCCCACCGTGACCACGCAGAAGATCCGGCTGCTCGTGCATGACACGACTTGGGGCGGCGGCGCGACCCAGGGGGTCGTACAGGCGGGCGGCCAGACCGGGCCGCACCAGATCACCCTGCGGGAGATGGAGCTGTACGGACCGGGCGGGCAGCCCGTGCCCCTGCCACAGGGCAAAATCCGCTATTTCCCCCGCCGCACCATGGCGGATCGGATGCTGGGCGGCAGGTTCCAGGGCAGCGCAGACGGCGTCATCTACACGACACTCGCCACCGTCACCTCCGTGCCTGTGGACGGGCAGTGGGCGGAGACCGTTCTGTACACCGACCCGGCGGCCTACCGCTACCTGCGCTACGTCTCGCCCAATGGCAGCTATGGCAATGTCAACGAGGTAGAGTTCTACAGCGGGACCGGCACGGGTGCCGTGAAGCTCTCGGGGACGCCGTTCGGCTCCCCCGGCTCCTACGGCAACAGTGGTAACACGTTCGCCAAGGTCTTCGACGGGGACGTGAACACCTGCTTCGACGGCCCCGGCCCCAACGGCAACTACGCGGGGATCGACCAGGGGGCGGCCCCCGTCGTGGTGCCGACGGTCACGGGCGTGTCGGTCACGCCCTCAGCGGCTTCGGTGGCGGGCGGC
>JAABUU010000380.1_pt1 | contig 103459 bp, 110 predicted proteins | sample 5559301 | NCBI WGS metagenome assembly JAABUU01 (sample SAMN10711884, study PRJNA513360) | rock metagenome | isolation source: Antarctica rocks | place: Antarctica: Victoria Land, Richard Nunatak white | reverse complement strand
AACCAGGACAAAGCCAAACCCCAATACAAACACACACCAAAACAACCCCAGCCCTCACCGAGAGCCAAACAAAGACGCCGCCAACGTATCCCTTCCAATCCCATAATGCAGATTTCAATGAACAACGCAGATGCCTGAGCATCTGCCCTAACCGTTAGCCTCGATCGTAACTCCTGAACCGAGGCCAGAGAGACTATCTGAACCGCTGCGGTGGCACAAGGGCCGGTCCGCTTCGGTAGACGGGGATTTAGGCTCTGGCGGCCAGCCGGTCAACCCCTTTGTTTACGTTAATAAGGCGATCGTCGCTGGAAGCCGCCATCCGTCCCGCTGTCGCCATACGGCGTCCTTGCCCGAGGGTTGTTGTTGCATGGGCCAGGACACGAGTTCATGCATCCCCGATGCGTAACTTTCCGATCTTCCTCAACCTCGCCAACCGCCGTGTGCTGGTGCTGGGCGACGGTGAAGTGGCGGTTCGCAAAGGCGAGCCGCTGGCGCGCGCCGGAGCGATAGTCGTGTACGCGGCCCGCTTCGAGGCCGCCGACCTCATCGGCTGCGTGCTGGCGGTGGGCGCCGACGCACCCGAGGCCGAGTTGCTGGCGTTGTCGGCGGCGGCGCAGGTGGCGGGCCTGCCGGTAAACGTGGTGGATCGGCCGGAGCTATGCAGCTTCATCATGCCGGCGGTGGTCGACCGCGACCCACTCACCATCGCGATCTCATCCGCCGGGACCGCGCCCGTGCTGGCGCGCATGGTGCGGGCCAGGATCGAGCTGCTGCTGCCGCCGGCGCTTGGGCGCCTGGCGCTGCTGGCCGACAGCTTCAAGGCCGAGCTGCGCCGCCGGATGCCGGACCTGGCACGCCGCCGCCGGGTGCTCGATCAGGTCCTGGCCGGGCCAGCCGCCGAATTGGTGTTCGCCGGCCGCGAAGCAGAGGCGCGCACGGCGTTTGCGCAGGCCATCGAAGCCGGCGACGTGCCGGCGGAGGGCATTGTCTTTCTGGTGGCGTCAGGACCCGGTGACTCCGATCTGTTGACGCTGCGCGCCTTGCGGCTGATGGGCGAGGCGGATGCCATCGTCTTCGAGCCCGACATCGGCGCCGCGGTGCTGGAAACCGCACGCCGCGACGCCCAGCGCTACCCGGTCCCGGACGCCGCCGCAGCCCGGGAGATCGTAGTCAGCCTCGCCAAAGCCGGGGCAAAGATCGTCCGCCTGCTGCCCGGCGCCGCGCCGGGTGCCACGGCGGAGTTGGTGATGCTGGCCGATCTCGCCATCAGGGCCGAGTTCGTTCCCGGCGTGGCTGGCCTATTGGGCGACCCAGCCGCCGTCGATGGAGAGCGGCGCACCGGAGATGGTGGCGGCGGCCTCCGAGCATAGGAACGCCGCGAACTCGCCGATCTGCTCGGGCGTGGTGAAGCGCGCCATCGGCTGCTTTTCGGCCAGCAACTCATGCGTCACTTCGGCGATGTCCCGCCCCTCCTGCGCGGCGCGGGCGTCGAGTTGCCGCTGCACCAGCGGCGTCAGCACCCAGCCGGGACAGATCGCGTTGCAGGTGATGCCCGAGTTGGCCAGCTCGATCGCCGTCACCTTGGTCAACCCGATCAGCCCATGCTTGGCCGCGACGTACGCGGATTTGTTGGCGCTGCCGACCAAGCCGTGCGCGGAGGCGATGTTGATGATCCGCCCCCAGCCCTGCCGCTTCATCGCCGGGATCGCCGCCTTGGCCGCATGGAACGCGGCCGAGAGGTTGATCGCGATCACCCGGTCCCATTGTTCCTCCGGAAACGACTCGATCGGCGCCACGTGCTGCACGCCGGCGTTGTTGACCAGGATGGCGAGGCCGCCGAGTTGGTCCCGCGCCTGTGCCAGCATGAGGGAGATTTGGTCGGGCCGGGTGACGTCGCAAGGCGAGTAGGCCACCTTGACCCCATGCCGCTCAGCCATTTCGGCGCGCAGCCGCTCCACCACGGCGGCGTCGCCGAACCCGTTCAGCAGGATGTCCGCGCCCTGGGCCGCCAACGCGCCGGCGATGCCCAGTCCGATGCCGCTGGTCGAGCCGGTGACGACCGCCACCCGGCCATGAAGCTTGTTGCCGTCGGCCATGGAAACTTTCCCCTCGCGCAAGGCATCCTATAAAGCGCGTCTTATAGAGCGTGTGGCGGCGGCGGTCATCGCACCGCCGTGGTAAGGAGAAAGCAAGTTTGGCAGCCGCTCCATCCCGCGCCGTGATTGTGGCTTTGCTCGTTGGCGCCGGCACGCTTTCGGCGCTCGCTGCCCAGCCGACGACGCTGGCACTGCAGCCGAACGGCTCGACGGTGGCGTTCCGTGCCTATGCCATGGGCTTCATCCCGCTCGACGGCACGTTCCAGCGGTTTCAGGGCACACTGACGATCGCGCCGACGCAACCGCAAGTCTGCCATATCGACGTGCAGGTCGAGGTCGCGAGCCTCGCGATGGACGATCCGGGGCGAGTGGCCGAAGTGCTCTCCCCCAGCCTGCTCGATGCCGCGCATTATCCGGTGCTGGCCTACCATGGCGACTGTGCCGGCGAGACGGTGGTTGGGGCGTTGACCATGCACGGCGAGACCCACCCGCTGACGCTGCGGGTGCAGCGCAACGACAAGCTGTATAGCGCGTCGGCTCAGGTGACCCGGGCCAGCTGGGGGGTGACGGGCCGGCCACTGACCGCGGGCGCCACGGTGCGGATCCGCTTCACGACCCGGTTGCCATAGTCCGCAACGGATTTGCCAAGCCGGCGTTGAGATGTGGCGGGGCAGGCCAAGTCGCGCCTGCGCCCCCAAGCAAAGGACCTGAAATGGCTGTCAAGACCCACTACACTCATAACAAGCTCGACACCAACGCGAAGCAGGTCTCGATGGAACTGCTGAACGCGCGGCTGGTGGATCATATCGATCTCGCCCTGATTACCAAGCAGGCGCATTGGAACATCAAGGGACCGACTTTCATCGGCGTGCACGAGATGCTCGACAAGCTGCGCGACGTGGTCGACGAGTATACCGACCTGATCGCCGAACGCGCCGTCCAGCTTGGCGGCACCGCCCTGGGCACCAGCCAGGTGGTCGAGAAAGGCTCCAAGGTCGAGGCCTATCCGCTCGACATCTACAAAGTGAACGATCACCTGAAGGCGCTGACCGACCGCTTCGGCGAAGTGGCCAACACCGTGCGCAAGAATATCGACGAGACCGCCGAGGCCGGTGACGCCGACACCGCCGATCTGTTCACCGAGGTATCGCGCGGGCTGGACAAGTGGCTGTGGTTCATCGAGGCGCATTTGCAGGAAGGCATGTCCCCCGAGGCCATCGCCAAAGCCTGACCTCTCACCAAGGCAACGCACGAAATCGTGTGGTGCCTTGGTGGCTCACTATGTAGTTTTCTCTGGCGAGCAACTGCCTCCGGCGCGATCCGCGCCTACCGGCTCTCGGTCGCTAATCCCAGTCATCTCCCGCTTGCCGATAGCGGCGAGCGTGCCTGCCGCCGAACTGGAACTGGAAACTGTTTTCCCAAAACGGCAGCGGCGGGTCAGGGGGTTCGACGTAGCCATACTCATAGGCGGGAGCGTAACTCGGCGCATAATACGGTGTGTAGCTTGATGCTGACGTGGTGTATCCATACTCGCGCGATGTGCATGCCCCAAGCGAAAGCAAAGTCACAGCGAAGACTAGCGGAAACTTGCGCATTTGGAGGACGCCCCTTTCTCGGCACAACAGGATCAGATTCCTGTAAGTGCATTAAGTCGTGAGATTGGGGTTATTCTATGGCCACTGCATCACATACTTGCGAGAGCTGAGAGACCGTTTGAGAAGCTCCTTTGATCGGGGTTGCCGCCACCCGGACCTCCTGCCTGTTGAGCAGGCGAGCAGCGATTAACGATAGACACCGAGGGTGGGATCGATTTCGGGTAGGCCGAGCCTTGCATCGACGAGTGTTACGACCGACGGGGTAAGGTTTTTGTTCGTGACGGTTGCGAGCTGCGCGCGCGATGCCGCGATCGCCGCGTCGCGCGCCGCGAGTTGCGCTGCGGTGTTGGTTGGCATGGCGAGGGCCGCGAGCATTGAGCGGTCGTAACTGGCGATCTGGCCGACGCGCGACTTCGGCGCCGCGTGCGCCAACGCGTTGGATGAGCCGTGCGCCGCGTTCAGTGCGCCCGACGCCCTGGCGAGTTGCCGACCGGAGGCTGGGCCCTTGCCCACGTCACGTCCTTCCTCCGCCTCTCCGCGTGCCGATGCGTTGCCGGCATCGGCACTGGAATCGCCGCGATGGCCGCTCGGATTGACGCCGCCCTTGTCGCCGGAGTTCGCGTGACCGGCGGCTCCACCACCACCGGCGTTGCCGCCACCGTCATGGCCACCGTTGCCGCCCCTATTGCCGCCGCCCTTACCCCCGCCGTTGTCCGCAAGTGCCGAGGACGACGTTGGAAGCATGTAGGCCCCCATCGCCACGGGCAAGACCGCGAGACCAAGGCCGAGAATGCAGGTGGTTCTGAGTGTCTTCCGAAGAATGACCATCGGTGGTTCCTTCATGTGTTTAGCCCTGGATGGACAGGCGCCCCTGGATGGACAGGCGCCCGGAGTGCGGGATGCGCCGTCCCGGGGCGGCAAGCGGGAGAGGCAGAGCGCTCGGCTTCTTCAGCTTGCAAGTCGTAACGATGCAATGCGGCAACAACGTGTTTGAATCGCACACGGAAAGCGTGCGCCGCCCGGTCGCCAAGCTGGAGAAGTGACATGCACCGCTTCGCTTTCACCATGAAGCCGGACCAACCGGGTCACCTCCTGGACCCCTCCCCGCCGCTCCTCATCCTCCGGCCTCTCTTGCCCGGCACCGGCCGCACTGCCTAGACTGCGGCCGGACTCCGGGAACACACCATGAACGACGACCTGTTTGACGCGCCCCCGGCACGCCGCCCCGGCAAGCTCTCCACCCGCTCCACCGCCGCGACCCCGGTGGAGGCGACGGATGCCAGCTACTCCGCCAAGGATATCGAGGTGCTGGAGGGGCTGGAGCCGGTGCGGCGGCGGCCTGGCATGTATATCGGCGGCACCGACGAGAACGCGCTGCACCACCTCGCCTCGGAAATCATCGACAACGCCATGGACGAGGCGGTGGCCGGCCATGCCACCGCCATCGACGTGACGCTTGAGGCCGGCAACACGATGAGCGTGCGCGACAACGGCCGTGGCATCCCGGTCGATCCGCACCCCAAGTTCAAGCATCAGTCGGCGCTGGAGGTGATCTTCACCACGCTGCACTCCGGCGGCAAGTTCGGCGGCAAGGTGTATGAGACGTCCGGCGGCTTGCACGGCGTCGGCAGCTCGGTGGTCAATGCGCTGTCGGAGCTGATGGAGGTCGAGGTGGCGCGCGAGCGGGTGCTGTGGCGGCAGACCTATGTCCGCGGCAAGCCCACGACGAAGCTTCTGAACGCCGGGGCGGTGCAGAACCGCCGCGGCACGACGATCCGCTTCCGGCCGGACCGCGAGATCTTCGGCGAATTGGCATTCAGCCCGGCGCGGCTGTACCGGCTGTGCCGCTCCAAAGCCTATTTGTTCCGTGGCGTGCAAATCCGCTGGAAATGCGACCCGGCCTTGCTGGCCGACGTGCGCGACCCGGTGCCGGCCGAGGCGGTGCTGCACTTTCCCGGCGGCCTGCGCGACAGCCTGGAGGCCGATACCCAGGCGTCGCCGCGCGTCGGCGGCATTTGGGCGGGCGACGTCGACCTGCCCTTGATGGCCAACGGCGAGCGCAACGGGCGTGTCGAGTGGGCAACCTCCTGGCTGGAGCAGGACGACGGCTTCCTGCACTCCTACTGCAACACCGTGCCGACGCCGCAGGGCGGCACCCACGAGGCGGGCTTTCGCACCGCGCTGCTGAAGGGGCTGCGGGCCTGGGGCGAGCAGCGCGGCAACAAGCGTGCGACGCAGATCACCGGCGAGGACCTGGCGACTCCGATGGCGGCGAAGCTGTCGGTGTTCATCCGCGAGCCGCAGTTCCAGGGCCAGACCAAGGAGAAGCTGACCAGCCCGGAAGCGGCGCGGCTGGTCGAGACGGCGTTGCGTGACCGCTTCGACCACTTCCTGGCCGGCGACCCGGCCCAGGCCGACACGCTGCTGGCGTTCGTGATCGAGCGCGCCGAGGACCGGCTGCGTCGGCGCGAGCTGAAGGATGCGCCGCGCAAGTCGGCCACCCGGCGGCTGCGGCTGCCCGGCAAGCTCACCGACTGCACGCTGGAGGATGCCAGCCGGGTCGAGATCTTCCTGGTCGAGGGCGACAGCGCCGGCGGCTCGGCGAAGCAGGCGCGCGACCGGGCGACGCAGGCGGTGCTGCCGTTGCGCGGCAAGATCCTCAACGTCGCCAGTGCGAGCACCGAGAAGCTGCGGCAGAACCAGGAACTGCGCGATCTCATCGAGGCGCTAGGCTGCGGCATCGGTGACCGATTCGACCGCGCCCGCCTGCGCTACGGGCGCGTCATCATCATGACCGACGCCGATGTGGACGGCGCGCATATCGCGAGCCTGCTGATGACGTTCTTTTATCGCGAGCTGCCGGAATTGGTCCGTCACGGGCACCTGTACCTGGCGCAGCCGCCGCTGTTCCGGCTGACGCAGGGCGCCAAGTCGCTTTATGCGATGAACGATGCCGACCGCGAACGCAAGATGCGGCAGTTCAAGTCAGGCGCGAAAGTCGAGGTCAGCCGCTTCAAGGGCTTGGGCGAGATGCCGCCGACCGCCTTGCGCGATACCACCATGGACCCGGCCCGGCGCACGCTGCTGAAGGTCGGCGTCGCTCCGGAGGACAAGCAGGAGACCAACACGATGGTCGAGAGCCTGATGGGGCGGCGGCCGGAGTTGCGGTTCCAGTTCATCCAGGAGCGCGCGCGCACCATGGACGAGGTCGAAATCGACCTGTGAGCGCAAAGCCCGTTCGTGCAAGCCGGGCCGGGATCACCCGGCGCCGCTTGGCAATGTTGAGCGCTATACCTTGGTCTTTAGGGTCGGCGATGCCTTGAACCGCACCGTCTTGCCGGCCTTCACCTTGATCGCCTCGCCGGTGCGGGGGTTCAGTCCCTTGCGCGCCTTGGTCTTGCGCACGATGAAGGTGCCGAAACTCGGCAGCGTGAAGCGCCCTTCCTTCTTCAGGCTTTTGACGATCTCGGAAATGAGGTCGCCGGCCGCCTTGGTGGAGGCGGTGCCGGTAAGGCCGGTGGAGTCCTGGATGACGGCCGCTAAAAACGCCTTGGACATTCGATCAGATCGCTCCTGGTTGACGCGCCGGCATTGCCGAGCCCGCGCGACGGTTGGAAAGTTGGCGGTCGTAACAGCGGCTTTCGCGCCGTGCAAAAGGTTTATTGCACCACACTTGGCCTTGCACAAAGCCCGTCCGGGCTGTTGAGTGCCAAATAACCCTCTCGTAACGGATTTTACATGCATCGGCCGGCCGAAACGGAATCTGCAAGCCCCCGCTATCGTGGGCTCGATGTGTGGCCGCCGGCGAGCGTGCTGCAGGCGTTGTTCGAGTCGCAGCAAGCCGGTATCGCCGCCGTCCATACCGCCTTGCCGGCAATCGAAGCCGCCGCGTTGGCCGCGGCCCTACGACTCGTGTCCACTGGGCGGCTCATCTATGTCGGCGCTGGAACGTCCGGGCGGATTGCGGTGCAGGACGGGGCCGAGCTGGCGCCGACGTTCGGCTGGCCGGTCGAGCGAACGGTGCTGTTGATGGCGGGCGGCGAGGCCGCGCTCAGCACCGGCATCGAAGGCGCCGAGGACGATGCAGAGGCCGGGCGCGACCTCGCGGCGTCACTCGGCATCGAAGCGCAGGACGTGGTGGTCGGCGTCGCCGCCAGCGGCGGCACACCCTACACGCACGCCTGCGTCACGGCGGCCCGGCAGCGCGGGGCGTTGACCATCGGCATCGCCAATGTGCCGGACAGCGCCTTGCTCGCCGCCGCCGAGCACGCCGTGCTGCTTGCCACCGGGCCCGAGGTCATCGCCGGTTCGACACGGCTCAAGGCGGGCACCGCGCAGAAGGCGACGCTCAACCTGTTCTCGACTTTGCTGATGATCCGGCTTGGGCGCACGCATGACGGACTCATGGTCGACATGACGCCCACCAACGCCAAACTGCGACGCCGCGCCTTGCGCATGGTGCAGGACCTGACCGGCTGCGACGCCGCCATCGGGGAGCGCGCCCTCGCCGACTGCGGCCAACACATCAAGAGCGCCGTGCTGGTGGTGCGCGGGATGCAGCCGTCGGCGGCGCGGGCATTGCTGGCGCGGCACGGCGGCCATTTGCGCGCCGCCCTGGCCGAGGCATCGGCATGATCGGGTGGCAGACAGCGAGCTTGTTCGACGGGTCGTCGTTCGCTGGCCCGGCGACCGTGCTGGTCGATGACGCCGGCTACGTTTCGGCTGTCGTCGATACGCCGCCGCCCGGAGTGGCGCTTGCCGCAACGCCACCCGGAACGACGCTGACTCCGGGCTTCGTCGACTTGCAGGTCAACGGCGGTGGCGGCGTGCTGTTCAAAGATGCAATCACCGTCAGCGGACTTCGCCGGATCGCCGCGGCGCACGCGGCACTCGGCACCACGTCGATCCTGGCGACCCTCATCACCTCGCCCCGGCCGCACATTGCGGCGGCGCTGGAGGCGGTCGCGGCGGCGCGCGCGCAGGCGGTGCCGGGCATCCTGGGCGCGCATATCGAGGGACCCTTTATTTCGCCGAAACGCCCCGGCATCCATCCGCCCGAGTTCATCACCACGATGACCGAGAGCGACGCGGCCATGCTGTCGGCCCCGCGCGACGGCGTGCGCCTGGTGACGCTGGCGCCGGAGGCGGTGGCGCCGGCCCATGTCGCGCGCCTGCTCGGCGCCGGGGTCCGGGTGTTCGCCGGCCACACCGAGGCAACGGCGGAGCAGGCGACTGCGGCCTTTGCGCAAGGCTTCCACGGCGTCACCCATCTATTCAACGCCATGTCGCAGTTCGGCTCACGTGCTCCGGGCATGGTCGGGGCAACGCTTGGCGACGATGCAGCCGCCGCTGGCATCATCGTCGACCTGCTGCACGTCGCCCGTGCCGCGGTGCGGGCCGCCTATCGCGCTTTGGGTCCGGATCGGCTGTTCCTGGTGTCCGACTCAATGCCGACCATCGGCTCCGACATCGACCATTTTACACTGGCTGGCCGCCTCATCCGTCTGGTGGATGGCCGCCTTGCGGATGCCGCCGGCACGCTGGGCGGGGCGCAGATCTGCATGGCGCAGGCGGTCCGCAACGCCGTGGCGCTGTGCGCGATCCCGGTGTCCGACGCCTTGAAGATGGCAACCTCCACCCCGGCACGCTGGGCCGGGGTGGATCACGTGGGCCGCATCGCGCCGGGATGCCGCGCCGACTTCGTGGCCCTCGACACCGAGCTGAATGTCGTGCGGGTGTGGCAGGGCGGAGTGGCGATGCCTATGTCGTGAGGTGGCTGACGAACTTCGTGACCAGGTACGACTCGATGGCCTCGGAGCCGCCCTCGCTGCCGTAGCCGCTGTCCTTGACGCCGCCGAACGGCGTTTCCGGCAAGGCCAGACCGTGATGGTTGATGCCGAGCATTCCGGCCTCGATCGCCGCCGCCACCCCTGCCGCCGTGCTCGCCGAGCGCGTGTATGCGTAGGACGCCAAACCGTAGGGCAGCCGGTTGGCTTCGGCGATGGCATCGTCGAAACCGTCGAACGGCGCCACGATCGCCAGCGGGCCGAACGGCTCCTCGTTCATCACCAGCGCGTCGAGTGGCACGTCGGTCAGGATGGTGGGCTCGAAGAAGTAGCCCTTGTTGCCGATGCGCTTGCCGCCGCTATGCACCTTGGCGCCGCGCTGCACGGCGTCGGCGATGAACGCCTCCATGGCCGGCACCCGCCGCGCGTTGGCGAGCGGCCCCATGGTGACGCCCTCCTGCGTGCCGTCGCCGACGCGGGCGGCCTGCATCTGCGCCGTGAACTTCTCCAGGAACGGCGCATAGGCCGCCTGCTGCACCAGGAAGCGGGTCGGCGCCACGCACACCTGGCCGGCGTTGCGCAGCTTGTTGGCGGTCAAGATCTTCGCCGCCTGATCGAGGTCGGCATCGTCGAACACCAGCGCCGGCGCATGGCCGCCAAGCTCCATGGTGGAGCGCTTCATGTGGTTTCCCGCCAGCGCCGCCAACTGCTTGCCGACCGCGGTGGAGCCGGTGAAGGTGATCTTGCGGATGGTCGGATGCGCGATCAGGTGCTTCGAGATCTCGGCGGGGGCGCCGAACACCAGTTGCAGCACGCCGGCCGGCACGCCGGCATCGACGAAGGCGCGCACCATCGCCGCACAGCTCGCCGGGGTTTCTTCCGGACCTTTCAGGATGATCGAACACCCGGCCGCGAGGGCCGCGGCGATCTTGCGCACCGCCTGGTTGATCGGGAAGTTCCACGGGCTGAACGCCGCCACCGGCCCGACCGGCTCCTTGCTCACCACCTGCGTCACGCCCGCCTGGCGCGCCGGCACCACACGGCCATAGGAGCGGCGAGCCTCCTCGGCGAACCAATCGATGGTGTCGGCGGCGCCGAGCGTCTCCATGCGCGCCTCGGCCAGCGGCTTGCCCTGCTCCAGCGTCATCAGCCGGTGGATGGAATCGATCCGCTCGCGCAACAGGTCGGCGGCGCGGCGCATGATCTTCGACCGCTCGAGCGCGCCGGTGGCCCGCCAGACCACAAAGCCACGCGCCGTGGCGGCCAGCGCCTCGTCCAGGTCAGCCGGACCGGCGTGCGCCAGATGCCCCAACACATCGCCGGTGGCCGGGTTGACGACATCGAGCGTGCGCCCGGAGGCACTGTCGCGCCAGACGCCGTCGATCAGCAGCGAGACATCGGAATACATGCGACCCTGCCCTATCAGCCAGGCATCCTATCTAGGGTGCGCCGCGGCCGGCTGCCACCGCGCATTTTAGGCCATCACGTCCTCAATCCGGATCGGCAACTCGCGGACGCGCTTGCCGGTCGCATGGAACACCGCGTTGGCCACGGCCGCGGCGGCCCCCACCATGGGCAACTCGCCAAGGCCACGGGCGCCCAGCGGATTGCTCAGTTGATCGTCGTTCTCGATTAGAATTGTCTGGATGTCGGGGATGTCGACATTCACCGGCAGCAGGTACTCGGCAACGTTGGGGTTCACGATGCGGCCCAGATTGCGGTCCACCACCGTCTCCTCCAGCAGCGCCATGCCGATGCCGAACACGATGCCGCCGATGGCCTGGCTGCGCGCCGTCTTGGCGTTCATCACCCGCCCGGCGTCGAACGCGCCGACGAAACGCGACACCCGGATCTCGCCGAGATCAGGGTCGACCCGCACCTCGCAGAATTGCGCGCCAAAGCTGTGCAGCGACGCGTGCTTCGCCCCGTCACCCGGCTTCGCCTCGCCTGTCGCCTCCACGAAGCCGACTTTCCGCGCCGCCATCAGCTCCGCCGCCGAAACCGTGCCGGCCGGTCCGGAAACCACCATGCGGTCGAGCACGAGTTGCTGTGTCGCCACGACCTTCCACTGTGCCGCCGCCATCGCCAGCAGTTGGTCGCGCACCTGCCGGCTGCCGGCGAGCACCGCCGGCCCCACGCTCGCCGTCGTCATCGAGCCGCCGCTGACCGGCGCTGGCGGAAACTTGCTGTCGCCCAACTCGACACGAACCTGCGCCACCGGAACGCCCAGCGTCTCGGCGGCGATCTGCGCCAATATGGTGTAGGTGCCGGTGCCGAGATCCTGGCTGCCGGTCTGCACCAGCACATGGCCGCCGGCATCGAGCCGCACCAGCGCCTTCGCCGGCATCCGATTCATCGGGTAGGTTGCCGTCGCCATGCCCCAGCCGATCAGCGTATGCCCGTCGCGCATCGAACCCGGCGCCATGCTGCGCCGCGACCAACCGAACGACTCCGCCCCGCGCTGATAGCAGTCGCGCAGCTTCTTGGCCGAGAACGGCTTGTCCTCGTGCTCGTTCCGCTCGGTGTAATTCCGTAGGCGAAGCTGCAGCGGGTCGATTTTGGCCTGGTAGGCCAACTCGTCCATCGCACATTCCAGCGCAAACACGCCCGGCGCCTCGCCCGGTGCGCGCATGTAGGTCGGCAGGCCCTGATGCACCGCGACCAGCCGATGGCTGACCGCATTGTTCGGCACCGCGTATAGCATCTCGGAGGCCAACGCGACCGGCTCGCAGAACTCGCCGAAATCGCCGCGCGACATCTGCGACATGCCGTCGTGGCGCAGCGCCGTCAGCGCCCCGTCGGTGGCCGCGCCGAGCTTCAGATCCTGTATGGTGCGCGGCCGGTAGCCGTTCGAGGTGTACATCTGCTTGCGGGTCAGTACCAGCTTGACCGGCCGCCCCGCCATCTTGGCCGCCATTGCCGCCAGGATCGTCGGCGGCCAGCAGTTGCCCTTGCTGCCGAAACCGCCGCCGACGAACGGGCAGATCACATGCACCCGCTCCGGCGCCAGCCCGAACGCAGTCGCCAGGGTCTTCTGCGCGCCGCTGATGGCCTGCGTCGTCATCCAGACCGTCAGCCGGTCGCCGCCGGCGTCGCTGTCCCATTTCGCGATGGTGGCGTGCGGCTCCATCGGGTTGTGGTGCTCGACCGGCGTCGCGTAACGCTGGGCGACCCGCACCGGCGCGGCGGCGAACGCCGCGTCGGGGTCGCCGCGCCGGGAGGCGGGAGGCCGCGCGCCGTTGCGGAACGCCTTCGGCACATACGCGCGGTCGAGCGCCTGGTCCATGACCGGGATCACGCTGCCAGCGTTGGTGAGCACGCCGACATGCGCGGCCGCGTCCAGCGCCTGATCGAGCGTGTCGGCGACCACCACGGCGACAGTCTGGCCGCTGAAGCTGATGCCGCGATCCTGCAGCGCCGGGGCCATGACGGCCTGTGGGCTGCCCTTCTGCTGCTTGAGGCGCAGCGCGTTGTCGGGCGTCACCACCAGCAGCACGCCGGGCATCGCCATGACAGGCGGGGTGTCGATGCCGGCGATCGTGCCGGCGGCCACGGCGCTCTGCACCAGCACGGCGTAGGCCGCGTCAGGCACGGCGAACTCGGCGGTGTAGCGTGCGGCCCCGGTCACCTTGGCGGGTCCGTCGCGGCGGTCGATCGGCTGGCCGATTGCACCCATGATCCTGCTCCTCAGACCAGCGTCGTCAGCGCACGCACCATGGCGCGCTGCACCAACACAACTTTGAACCCATTCCCGCGCAACGGCCTGGCATCCCGCACCGCCACGCGAGCCGCCGCGGTGAACGCCGCCGCGCCCGCCGCCTGCCCGCGCAGCGCCGCCTCGGCCTCCGGCGAGCGCCAAGGCTTGGTGCCGACGCCGCCCAACGCCACGCGGGCGTCCTGGATATGCCCGTCCTTCACGTCCAGCGCCACGGCGGCGGACACCACCGCCCACTCGAACGTGGCGCGGTCGCGCACCTTCAGATAGGCCGAGCGCCGCAGCCAGCCTGTCGCCGGCAGTCGTATGGCGGCGATGATCTCGCCCTGCCGCAGCACCGTCTCGCGCTGCGGCGTCTGGCCCGGCGTCACATGGAAATCGGCCAGCCTCACCTGCCGCGCGCCTTGCGGGCCGTGCAGGTCCAACATTGCATCCATGGCCACCAGCGAAACGGCGAGGTCCGATGCGCTGGTGGCGACACATTGGTCGCTGCCACCGAGGATGGCGTGCATCCGGTTCTCGCCGGGAATGGCCGGGCAACCGGAGCCCGCGACGCGCTTGTTGCAAGGAAAGCCGGTGTCGCGGAAGTAGCCGCAACGGGTGCGCTGCAGCAGGTTGCCGCCGACGCTGGCCATGTTGCGCACCTGCGGCGAGGCGGATGCCAGCAGCGCCTGTGCCACCACCGGGTAATCGCGCAGCACCGCCGGATGCGCCGCCACGTCGCTCATCTTGGCGCCGGCGCCGATCCGCAGGCCCTGCGAGTCAGACGCGATCCGATCCGAGAGCGCTCCGGCGTCGAGATCGACGACCCGGCGCGGCGCTTCCACGTCGTCTTTCAACAACTGCATGAGATCGGTGCCGCCGGCGATGTAGGCGCCGTCGCCGCCATGCGCGGCAAACGCCGCGGTCACGTCCTTGGGATAGGCTAGGTCGAAGTCCCGCATGTCACGCGTTCCCTTCGCGGGCGGCGTCGCGGATGGCATCGACGATGTGCGGGTAGGCGCCGCAGCGGCAGATGTTGCCGCTCATCCACTCGCGGATGGTGGCGTCGTCCTGGGTGTGGCCTTCCTTCAGCAGCGCCGCCGCCGACATGATCTGACCCGGCGTGCAGTAGCCGCATTGGAAGGCGTCATGGTGCAGGAACGCCGCCTGCACCGGGTGCAGCGTGTCGCCATGCGCTAGGCCCTCGATGGTGGTGACTTCCCGGCCCTGGCAGCGTGCGGCGAGGGTGAGGCAGGACACCACGCGCCGGCCATCGACATGCACGGTGCAAGCGCCGCAACTGCCGCGGTCGCAGCCCTTCTTGGTGCCGGTCAGCCCCGCCTGCTCACGTAGGGCGTCGAGCAGCGATACCCGGGGCTCGATGGACAGCGGAACAGCTTGGCCGTTCACCTGCAGCACGATATCGACGATGCCAGCCTTCGAGGCGACCGGCTCCGGGGTTGCCGCCTGGGTGGGTTCGGCCACCAGCACGGGGAGCGCCAGCGCGCCACCCACGGCGGCAGAATGTCCCAGCAAACCGCGTCGCGTCAGCTCTGGCGTTTCCATCTCGATTCCTCGATCATTTGAGGAACAAGATGTCGCGCGAACCGATCAGTTCAAGTTACCGGACCGTGAGGCGGCTCACGCGCCTAGCGCCAGCAGCGCCGGCGCCCCGGTGCGGTGGCAGAAATCGCCGAAGCCTTCGCCAACTTCGCGCCCAATGGCGAACGCCGCGAACAGCGGGTCGAACCGGGCGCCGAGTTCGGCGTGCGGCACGCGGTCGTGCAGGCGGAACGACAGCCTGGTCCCGGCGAAGTCGCCACCGACATAGATCGCATAGGAGCCGGGCACCCGGCCGACGAGGCCGATATCGCCGGCGTAGCTGCGCGCGCAGCCGTTCGGGCAGCCGGTGATGCGCAGGCTGATACGCTCGCCCAACAGCCCATGCCGCGCCAACGCCGCCTCGATCTCGGCGATCAGCGGGCCACGCACCCGCTCCGCCTCGCTCAGCGCCAGGCCGCAGGTCGGCAGCGCAGGGCAGGCCAGCGTCCAACGTGCCAACGGCGTCAGCGCGTCGCTCAACACAACTCCGTGTCGGCGCAGCATGGCCTCGATCGCGTCGCGATCCGCCGCGTCGATGTTGGTGAGCAGCACGTCCTGCTGCGGCGTCATAACCGGGGTCAGGCCGCGCCCGCCGATCAGCTCGCGCAACGCGGTGCGCAGCGACATGCCCGCACTGTCCTCGATGCGGCCGGACGGCACCGGGACGCCTAGCCACCAACGTCCGTCGCCTTGCGCGTGCCAGCCGAGCAACTCCGGCACGGCTAGCGGCGGCATTGGCAGCGGTTGCGCCAGTTCGCGGCCGAAATAGGCGGCGAGCGTCGTCTTGACCCACGGCAGGCCGTAGTCGTCCACCACGTATTTCAGCCGGGCGCGGCGGCGGTCGCCGCGGTTGCCGTGGTCGCGTTGCAGCCGGATCACCGCCTCGCTCACCGCCAGCAACTCGTCGGGTCCGACCGAGCCGATGATGTCCGCCATGCGCGGGTAGGTGTTGGCGCGGTTGTGCGTCATGCCGAGGCCGCCGCCCACCGCGACGTTGTAGCCGAGCAGGCGCTCGCCCTCGAACACCGCCACGAAGCCGAGGTCGTTGGTCAGCACGTCGACCGTGTTGTCGTGCGGCAGCGCGATGCCGATCTTGAACTTGCGCGGCAGGTAGGTGTCGCCATACAGCGGCTCGCGCTCGTCCGAACCGTCACCGGTCTGGTCGCCAGCCTGCTCGTCAAGGAAGATCTGGTGGTACGCGCGGCTGGCCGGCAGCAAGGCGGCGCTCAACATGCGCGCGTCGTGCTCGATCCGCGCATGGACGGCATCGCGAACCGGCGCCGGGGAGGTCATCACGTTGCGCACCACGTCGCCGCAGGCCGCCTGGGTGGTCAGCAAGGTGTGATTGATGGCGGCGACGGTCGGCTTCAGCTCGCCCTTGATGATGCCATGGAACTGGATGCCCTGGCGCGTGGTGATCCGCAGCGTGCCGTTGCCGTACTCGTCCGCCAAGCCGTCGAGCGCCAGGTACTGCGCCGCGGTCAGCCGCCCGCCGGGCATCCGGACGCGCAGCATGAAGCTGTAGTCCTTTTCCTCGCCGCGCTGCTTCAGCGCCGTCGCGGTGTCGCGGTCGTGCTGCTCGTAACTGCCGTGAAACTTCAGCAGGTTATAGGCGTCCTCACTGACCTGCGTGCCACCTTCCGCGAACTCTTCCGCGAGACGGCCGCGGAGATGCCGGCTGCCGGCCTTGAGGTGCTCCACGCCCGACAGCTTGACGGGTATGGCGTTGGTTCCATCGGGTGGGGTCATCGGACTTCCTAACGCGGTCAGCGCGGCAGCGGCGGCTGGTCGACCATGCGCAGATACGGCTTCAATTCCTTCCAGCCGCCCGGGAAGCGCGCCTTGGCGTCCTCGTTGGACAGGCTGGGCAGGATGATGACGGGCTTGCCGTCGGTCCAGTTGGCCGGCGTCGCCACCTTGTGCGCGTCGGTAAGCTGCAGGCTGTCGATGACCCGCAGCACCTCGTCGAAGTTGCGGCCGGTGCTGGGCGGGTAGGTGAGCATCAGCCGGATTTTCTTGGCGGGGTCGATGATGAACACGCTGCGCACGGTGACCATCGGGTTGGCGTCCGGATGCACCATGCCGTACAGGTCGGAGACCTTGCGGTCGGGGTCGGACAGCACCGGGAAGTTGAGGCTCTGGCCCTGCGTCTCCGCGATGTCTGATTCCCAACCATGGTGCTTGTCCACCGGGTCCACCGACAAGCCGACCGGCTTCACGTTGCGCTTGGCCCACTCCGGCGCCAGACGCGCCACTTCGGCCAGTTCCGTCGTGCAGACCGGGGTGTAGTCGCCGGGATGGCTGAACAGCACGCCCCAGGAGTCGCCCAGGTAGTCATGGAACTTGATGACGCCACGGCTGCTGTCCTGCTCGAAATCGGGCGCAGTCTGACCCAGTTGGATGGCCATGGCTCTCTCCTAGTAAGTTGCCGCCTAGCGTCGGCATGGCGGCATATAAAACACTATATGGGATTGGTAGTCAAATTAACCACACACAAAACTCGTGGTTTAGCGGCGCTCGATCAGATGGCGTCTAGTCAGATCGCGAACGTGATCGGCTCCATGGTTGGCCGCCGCATTCCGGCCGTGGCGGCCCGGCGCATCAGGTCGTCGAGCGTCAGCCCATCGAGCCTGCTCGCCACGATGACGTCGAGTTCCTGCCAAAGCTGGTCCACCACCGCATCCTGAAGCAGGCCGCTCGGGCCTTCGGTCACCTCGGGATTGTGGGCGCAGGCCACGCTGACGATCTCGCTCAGCTTGATGTCGCGGCGGGGTCGGGCCAGGCGGTAGCCGCCGCGTGGGCCGCGCACGCTTTCCAGCAACGCGCCGCGCGACAACGACTGCAGCAACGGCTCCATGCCGCGCCGCGCCATGCCGAGTCGGTCCGCGATGTCGGCGGCGCTGACCGTCGCCGCCCGGCCGCCATGAAAGGCCACATCGAGCATGATGGTAACGCCCAACATGGCGCGGTCCCTGCGAACAAGCATGTGGCACCCCATTTCCGCCTCGGCTTATGCCGCCGGTGGCAGTAAACCACTTACGCGCAAAGTGTGTTAATCTGATGGCAACGTAAGACGCTCGGAATAAGGGCAAGGACCCCGCCGCATGGACCAGTCGCCGCCGCTATCGAAGCTCCCGCCCGCCCCGTACGCCGGTCCCGCCCGCGCCCACGGCCGCATCTACGACAGCGTGCTGGAGGTGATCGGCGCCACGCCGCTAGTGCGGGTGCCACGCCTCACCGCCGCCGACGGACTGGTGGCCGACCTCGCGCTCAAGCTCGAGTTCTTCAACCCGCTGGGGTCGGCCAAGGACCGTATCGGCCTGGCGATGATCGCGCAGGCCGAGGCCGAGGGGCTGATCGAGCCCGGCCGCTCGACGCTGATCGAGCCGACCAGCGGCAACACCGGCATTGCGTTGGGCTTCGTGGCGGCCGCGCGCGGCTACCGGCTGATCGTCACCATGCCGGAAGGCGCGTCGATCGAGCGCCGCAAGATGCTGCGGCTGCTGGGCGTGGACGTGCAGTTGACGCCGGCGCGCAACGGCATGGCCGGCGCCATCGCACGCGCCGAGGCGCTGATGGCGGCGACGCCGGATGCCTGGATGCCGCGCCAGTTCGACAACCCGGCAAACCCGGCGATCCATGCCGCCACCACGGCCGAGGAGATCTGGACCGACACCGCCGGCAACGTCGATGTCGTGGTTGGCGGCGCCGGCACCGGCGGCACGCTGACCGGCATCGCCCGCGCGCTGAAGCCGCGCCGGCCGGGCCTCCAGATGATCGTGGTCGAGCCCGCCGAGAGTGCGGTGCTGTCGGGCGACGAGCCGGGGCCGCATGGCTTGCAGGGCATCGGCCCCGGTTTCCAGCCGATCAACCTCGACATGTCGCTGATGGACGCCGTGGTGCGGGTGAGCGAGCGCGAGGGCATTGCCGCCGCCCGGCGCTGCGCCCTGGTCGAAGGCTTGCCGATCGGCATTTCCTCCGGCGCCGCCCTGCACGCCGCCCTGGGCGTCGCGCGTGACCCGGCGCAGGCCGGACGCCTGGTGGTCTGCATCATCCCGAGCTTTGCCGAACGCTACCTCTCGACCGCGCTGTTCGCCGGCCTCTAAGCTGTCGGAAACTGTGTCGCGGATATGTGACCAGGCGCAGCGATCAAGGGAGCACTGGCGATGGGCACGAGACGAGGAGCGCGCATCGCCGCCTGGGCTGTAATTGCGGCGACGCTGCCGCTGGCCGGATGCGGCAGCGTGTTGACGGAGGGCACCGGCGACGCGGCGGGCATCGCCGGCGCGGGCATCGCCGGCGCCGTCACCAAGAACGCCACGGTGGGCGCCGCCATCGGCCTCGGCGTGCGGTCGGTGGCCAACTTCGGCCTGCAGATCGAGGAACGCGCCGTGCATCGCGTCGAGCAGGACCGCATCGCCACGGCGGCCGGGGCGCTGCCGGAGGGAGCCGCCGGCGTCTGGAGCGTGTCGCATCGGCTGCCGATCGAGGCCGACCAGCACGGCGAATTGGTGGTGACACGCATCCTGGCGGCCCGGCCCACGACCGGGGCCGCGTTCACCTGCAAGGAAATCGTATTTTCGGTCGACCGCGGCAAACCGCTCGATCCCGGCAAGCCCGACTCGATGCAGGCGCGCGGCTTCTACACCGCGACCGTCTGCCTCGACGGCGCCAACTGGAAGTGGGCCTCGGCCGAGCCGGCGGTGGAGCGTTGGGGATCGCTGCAATGAGGACGGGCCTGGTTGGGGCGGCGCTGGCTTGTGCGTTGCTGGTGGGCTGCGGCAGTGCCGGCGAACTCACCGGCCTGGCGGCCGGCGGCGTCGCGGGCGGCGCCACGGCCAACCCGGCGATAGGCTACGCGGTCGCCATCGGCACCGCCGCGGCCGCGAGCGAGACGTTCAAGTATTTCGGCCGCGTGCGCCAGCGCGCCGAGCAGAACGCCATTGCCGATGCGGCTGCGGGGCTTGCCGAGGGACAGTCGGCGTCCTGGTCGATCCATCACGACGTCCCGGTCGGCAACGAGCACGGTCAGGTGCAGGTGGTGCGGTCGATCGACAACTCGCTCGCCACCTGCCGCGAGATCGCCTTCAGCGTGGAGGACGCGCCCGCCACGCCCGCCTGGTTCGTCACCAGCATCTGCCAGCAGGAGAAACGTTGGAAATGGGCCGCCGCAGAGCCGGCGGTGGAACGCTGGGGCTACCTGCAATAGGCGCGGATGGTGGGCACGACAGGGATTGAACCTGTGACCCCCACCATGTCAAGGTGATGCTCTACCGCTGAGCTACGCGCCCATCCGCGCCCGGTTGCTACGCAATTAAGCCGGACGGCGCAAGGGCTTGGATCGCCATCTGTAACAGTCTGCATCCAACCGTTGCCGCCGACGCGATCCGCGGTTTCAATGCGCCATGGACCTGCCGCCGGCTGCCTCTCCCCTCGCAATCCTGGAACCGGCATTCGTGGTCGCGCGGCCGCTGCATCAGTCGGCGCCGGTCGTGTTCGTCTCGGCGCATTCCGGACGCGACTACCCGGCGGCGTTCATCGCCGACGCACGGCTCGACCCGCTTTCCCTGCGCCGCAGCGAAGACAGCTTCGTCGATGAGCTGTTCGCCGCCGCGCCCTCGCTCGGCGTGCCGTTGCTGTCGGCCACCTTCCCGCGCGCCTTCTGCGACGCCAACCGCGAGAAATGGGAGCTCGACCCGGCGATGTTCGAGGACGCGCTGCCGCCCTGGGTCAACACCACCAGCAGCCGGGTCGGCGCCGGCCTCGGCACGATCGCCCGCATGGTCGGGTCGGGTGAGGCGATCTACCGCCATAAGCTGCCATGGGCCGAGGCGGAGCGCCGGCTGGAGTCGCTGTGGCAGCCGTTCCACGACGCGCTCCAAGAGTTGATCGCGACCACCTGCCGGCACTTCGGGGCCTGCCTGGTGATCGACTGCCACTCGATGCCCTCGCCCGGCGCAGCGCCGAGGGCCGCCTGCGACATGGTACTTGGCGACGCGCACGGCACCGCCTGCTCGCCGCACGCGATTCGCCGGATGGAGCAGGCGCTGGCTGGCATGGGCTATTCGGTGCGGCGCAACGATCCCTATGCCGGCGGCTACATCACCCGCCACTATGGCCGCCCGCGTGACCGCGTCCATGCACTTCAGCTTGAGATATCGCGCGCACTCTACATGGATGAAGCGGCAATCACGCCGTTGGCCGGCTTTGCCAAGCTCCAGGCGAACATGACGACGCTGATGCAAGGCTTGATGGAGCAGCCGGATCGATTGGGTCTCACCTAAAAAAGTGGCGGCACCCGTTGGGGCACCGCCAAGTTTAGGGAGGAAACGTCCAAGAAGCAGAAGGCGCAAGCGCCTTGCTGCGATGCAACATTTAGCACGCCGGCAGCGCTGCGCAAGCTCTTTTTGCATTGCAGCAAAATGCTTTGCGATGTCGTGGCGGAGTGTGTCTTTCGGGCCGCGCCGCCGGCAGGTAAGAGAGTGCGGATGCCCGGAACATTGCCAGAACCCGCCCTGCCCGAACCGTTCGCGGCCTGGTTCGCCGCCCGGAATTGGCAGTTGCGGCCCCATCAGCGGGCGGTGCTGGCGGCGCAGCAAGCCCGCCGTGACATCCTGTTGATTGCGCCCACCGGCGGCGGCAAAACCCTCGCCGGTTTCCTGCCAAGCCTGATGGAGCTTGCGACTCGACCCCGCTCCGGCTTGCACACCCTCTATGTCAGCCCGCTGAAGGCGCTGGCGGCGGACATCGGGCGCAACCTGACCGCGCCGGTCGAGCAGATGCGGCTGGCGGTCAGCATCGACACCCGCACCGGCGACACCGGCGCGCAGGCGCGGCGGCGGCAGCGTGACGCACCGCCCAACCTGCTGCTGACGACTCCCGAAAGCCTGGCGTTGCTGATCTCGCAGCCGGACGCGCCGGCGTTCTTCGCCACCTTGCGCGCCGTGGTGATCGACGAGGTTCATGCGCTGGCCGGCATCAAGCGCGGCGACCAACTGGCGCTGTGCCTGGCCCGGCTGACGGCGCTGGCCCCCGACCACCGCCGCATCGGCCTGTCCGCCACCGTAGTCCACCGCGCCGACCTCTGCGCCTACGTCTCGCGCAGCGGCCACGCCGGCGGCGTCACGCTGGTCGAGGCCAAGGGCGGCGCCGCTCCCAGGATCGGCATGATCCTGCCCGAAGGCCGGCTGCCGTGGTCCGGCCACATGGGCCTGTTCAGCGCGCCCACGGTGCTGGAGCGCATACGCGCCGCCGGCATGACCATCGTGTTCGTCAACACCCGCGCCCAGTCGGAGTTGCTGTTCCAGGAGCTGTGGCGGCTCAACGACGAGACCCTGCCGATCGCCATCCACCACGGCAGCCTGGAGCTGGCGCAGCGCTTGCGGGTCGAGGCGGCGATGGCGGCGGGATCGCTGCGCGCCGTCGTCGCCACCTCCTCGCTCGATCTCGGCATCGACTGGGGCGGGGTCGACCAGGTGATCCAGGTGGGCGCGCCCAAGGGCGTCTCGCGGTTGCTGCAACGGGTCGGCCGCGCCAATCACCGGATGGACGAGGCCAGCGTCGCGACCCTGGTGCCGGCCAACCGCTTCGAGGTGCTGGAGTGCGAGGCGGCCATCCTGGGCGCCGCCGCCGGCGAACTCGACGGCGACCCGCCGCGGCCGGGCGGCCTGGACGTGCTGGCGCAACACCTGATGGGATGCGCCTGCGCCGCGCCGTTCCATCCGGACGCGATGTACGCCGAGGTGCGCCGCGCCGCGCCCTACGCCGAGCTGACCCGCCGCGACTTCGAGGACACGCTGAATTTCGTGGAGGACGGCGGCTACGCGCTGCAGGCCTACGACCGCTACCGCAAGCTGTTCCGCGACTCCGAGGGCGGCGTCCATGTCCGCTCCGAGCGGCTGGCGCGGATGCACCGCATGAACATCGGCACCATCGTCGACGCGCCGGCGCTGAAGGTGCGTTACGCCGGTCGCGGCGGCGGCAACCTCGGCGAGATTGAGGAGGGTTTCGCGACCTTCCTTACCGCCGGCGACACCTTCATCTTCGCCGGCCGGCTGCTGCGCTTCCTGCGGCTGCGCGAGACGGTGGTGGAAGTGGCCGACGGCGGCGCCGGCGAGCCCAAGGTGCCGACCTGGGTGGGCGGGCGGATGCCGATGACCACCAACCTCGCCGACCGGGTGCGGACCATGCTGCAGGACCAGGCGAGCTGGCATCTGTTCCCGGCGCCGGTGCAGGAATGGCTGGGGCTGCAAAAACGGCGCTCCCGCCTGCCCGGCCGCGACGACCTGCTGGTGGAGACGTTCCCGCGCGGCGACCGCTGGTACATGGTGGCGTATTGCTTCGAGGGACGACAGGCGCACCAGACGTTGGGCCTGCTGGTGACCCGGCGGATGGAGCGGTTCGGCATGGCGCCGCTGGGCTTCGTCGCCACCGACTATGTGCTGGCTACCTGGTCGGCCCATGCGCCGCACGACGTGGCGCGGCTGTTCGAGGACGACATGATGGGCGACGACGTGGAGGCTTGGATGGCGGAAAGTTCGGTGCTCCGCCGCACCTTCCGCAACATCGCGGTCATCGCCGGGCTGATCGACCGGCAACAGCCCGGCGCCAACCGCAATCGGCGGCAGGTTACGGTGAACAGCGACCTGATCTACGACGTGCTGCGCCGCCACCAGCCGGATCACGTGCTGCTGCGCGCCACCCGCGCCGACGCCGCTGGCGGACTTACCGATCTCGGGCGCATCGCCGGGATGCTGGCGCGGGTGCAGGGCCGCGTGGTCCACATGGCGTTGTCGCGGGTCTCGCCGCTGGCGGTGCCGGTGCTGCTGGAGGCGGGGCGCGAGAGCGTGCGCCACGACGGCGGCGACGACCTGCTGCTGGAGGAAGCCGCCCTGGTCGCCGACGCGACCGGCGAGCTGCCGCCGACCGACGATGCCGCCGCCCACGCGCCGCGCATCCGCACCGCGACCCGGGCCGGGCGTGGCGGCAGCCTCGGGCGGCGCGTCGGATGACCCCCGCGCCGCTGCACGCGGCCGGCGAGCGGTTGATGCTCGACCCGTCCGGCGCGGTGTTCTGGCCGGCGCGGCGCCTGCTGGCGGTGGCCGACATGCACCTGGAGAAAGCCTCCTCGGCGGCCCGGCACGGCAGCCTGCTGCCGCCCTGGGACACCAAGGTGACGCTCGACCGCCTCGCGGCACTGCTGCGCCGCTACGCTCCGACGACGGTGGTGGCGCTGGGCGACAGCTTTCACGACCGCCACGCCAGCCTGCGGCTGCAACCGCACGACGCCGACCGGCTGCGGGCGATGACGGCGCAGGCGGCGTTCGTGTGGGTGCTGGGCAACCACGACCCGCTGCCGCCCGACGGGCTGGGTGGCGTCGCCGTCGCGGAGTGGAGCGTGGGGCCGATGGTGTTCCGCCACCAGGCCAGCGCCACCGCCCGCCATGCGCTGGAGTTATGCGGGCACCACCATCCCAAGGCGGAGATTGCCGTGCGCGGCGGCAAGGTGACCCGGCCCTGCTTCGTGGCCGACCCGCTACGCCTCATGCTGCCGTCGCTTGGGGCCTACACCGGCGGGCTCAACGTACGGAACCCGGCCATCGCCCGGCTGTTTCCTAAAGGCGGCCGGTTGTTCCTGCTCGGGCGCGATCGCCTGTTCAGCTTTCCCCTGCATGAACTGGCGGCGCGCGCGGCGGAGTTGACGGGCATGTGAGGCATCCAAACAGGAATTAGGTCACATATGTATTCAGTGTTGTACCCGGTGTCCCGATGACCACGCCAGCCGAACGTCCGGTCATCCTGTGGCTGCGCCGCGAACTGCGGCTGCACGACAACGCTGCCCTCGCCGCCGCCGTCGCCACTGGCCGGCCGGTGCTGCCGGTGTTCGTGCTCGACCGCGAGACGGCTGGGGCGTGGGTATCCGGCGGCGCGTCGCTATGGTGGCTGCACGGCAGCCTGCAGGCGTTGGCGACCGGTCTGCGGAGCAAGGGAGCCACGCTGATCCTGCGCAGCGGCAGGATCGCCGAGGTCCTGGCAGCCCTCGTCGCCGAGACGGGAGCCGCCGAGATCCATGCCGGCCAGCCGGTGGAGCCGTGGGCTCGGCGCTTGCTGGACACGCTTCCCGGCGTCACCGGAGTGCCGGTGCACCTGGCTCGCACCATCACGCTGTACGACCCCGGCGCCATCCGCACCAAGACCGGCGGCAGCTACGGGGTGTTCACGCCGTTCTCCAAAGCCTGCTTGGCGCGTGGGCAGCCGGCCGAGCCGCTGCCGGCCCCGGAGCGCATCGACGGCGCCACGGCGGGTTCCGAGGCTTTGGAGTCCTGGCATTTGTTGCCGACCCATCCGGATTGGGCGGCCGGCCTGCGCGCCAGTTGGACGCCGGGCGAGCCTGCCGCCTTGCAGCGCCTGGAGCGCTTCGCCCAAGGATCGGTCGGCGGCTACGGCGACAGCCGCAACATGCCCGGCATCGACGGCACGGCCATGCTGTCGCCGCGATTGCACTGGGGCGAGGTCTCGCCGGCGCAGGCCTGGCACGCCGCCGAGCACGCGGCGCCCCAGGCAAGCGGCACCGCCACCTGGGTCAACGAGCTGCTGTGGCGCGAGTTCTCGATCGACCTGCTGTGGCATCATCCCGAGCTGACGGAGCAGCCGTTGCGGCGCGAGTTCGCGGCGATGCCGTGGCTGCGCGACCCGTCGATGCTGCAGGCCTGGCAGCGCGGCCTGACCGGCTTGCCCATCGTCGACGCCGGAATGCGGCAACTGTGGCAGATCGGCTGGATGCACAACCGGGTGCGAATGATTACCGCCAGCTTCCTGGTCAAGCACCTGCTGACCTCCTGGCAGGACGGCGCCGCCTGGTTCTGGGACACGCTGGTGGACGCCGACCTCGCCAGCAACAGCACGCAATGGCAGTGGGTGGCCGGCTGCGGCGCCGACGCGGCCCCGTTTTTCCGCATCTTCAACCCGGTGCTGCAGGGGCAGAAGTTCGACGCCGACGGCGGCTACGTGCGGCGCTGGGTGCCGGAACTGGCGCGCCTGCCCGACCGCCACCTGCACTCCCCCTGGGAGGCGCCGAGCGAGGTGCTGGCACAGGCCGGCGTCGTGCTCGGCGAGAACTATCCGCAGCCGGTGATCGAGCTGGCGCGCGGCCGGGCCAGGGCTTTGGCGGCGTTCCGGACGTTGCGCACTGCGGAGACGGCATGATTGCCGCTGCCTTGCCGATCTTGCCTCGGGACCGCGGCTTGCGGGTGGTGGGCGACGTGCATGGCGACCTGCGCGCCTTCTCCGCGGCGGTCGAGACCGATCTGTTCGTGGTGCAACTGGGCGACCTCGTCGACTACGGCCCCGACAGCGCCGGCACGCTGCGCCTGATGTTCCGGCTGATCGATGCCGGACGCGGCCTGTTCGTGCTTGGCAACCACGACCTCAAGCTGGCGCGGGCATTGGCCGGGCGGCACGTGCGCCAGGACGGGCAGCTCAGCGCCACGCTGTCGCAGCTCGACGCCGACCTCCGCCAACGGGCCGAGAACGAGATCGGCCGCGCGCCGGCCTGGGTGCAGCGCCGCAGTGCCAGCGGAGTCGAGATGTTCGTGCACGGCGGCTTCCACACCGCCATGGTCGACGCGCCGCCGCAGTCGCCGCCGGAGGGCCATGTGCAGGGCGTGCTGGCGCGGGCGCTGTACGGCGAGCCGACCGGGCGGGTGAAGTCGGACGGCTATCCCGAGCGCAGCCTGCGCTGGGTGGATCGCATCCCGGCCGGCATGAAGGTCTATTGCGGCCACGACCGCCGCAGTTCCGACGGCCGGCCCTACCTGCGCCGCGGCGTCAACGGCGGAACGGCGTTGTTCCTCGACACCGGCGCCGGCAAGGGCGGCCATCTGTCCTGGATCGACCTGCCGGCCGCCGTGCAGCCGGCCGCCGAGTCGATGGCGGCGCGTTAGCCGCCGGCCGCCGATTTAGACCAGCTCGCCCGCATCCATCGCCGCCAGGAACGCCGCCGCCCTGGCGCGCAGGGCATCGCGGCGGTCCGGCGCCATCTTCTCCCAGGTGCGTAGCGGCATCGCCATGCGGTTGTTGCCGGCGAACCGGCGCTCGTGGCGCGCGATGAAATCCCAGTACAGCGCGTTGAACGGGCAGGCGCGCGAGCCGGTGGCCTCCTTCACGTCGTAGTGGCAATGCCCGCAGTAGTCGCTCATGCGGTTGATGTAGGCCCCCGAGGCCGCGTATGGCTTCGAGCCCATGATGCCGCCATCGGCGAACAGCGCCATGCCGCGCACGTTCGGCATCTCCACCCACTCGTAGGCGTCGGCATAGACGACCAGGTACCACTCATCCACGTCGTCGGGATGCAGCCCGGCCAGCAGCGCGAAATTGCCGGTAATCATCAGGCGCTGGATGTGGTGGGCATAGGCATGGTCGCGGGTCTGGCCGATCGCCTGCTCCATGCAGTGCATCCGCGTCTCGCCGGACCAGTACAGCCAGGGCATCCGCCGCGTCGCCTCCAGCGCGTTCAACTGCCGATATTCCGGCATCTTCAGCCAGTAGATGCCGCGCACGAACTCGCGCCAGCCGAGCACCTGGCGGACAAACCCCTCGACCGCGTTGAGCGGCGCCATGCCGTCGCGATAGGCGGCCTCGGCGACGCGGCACACCCTCGCCGGCGACAGCAGGCCGCAGTTCAGCGAGGTCGAGATCAGCGCGTGGAACAGCGTCGCCGCGCCGGTCTGCATGGCGTCCTGCCAATCGCCGAACTGCGCCAGCCGGTGCCGCAGGAAATCGTCCAGCGCCGCCTCGGCGGCGGCCGCCGTGACCGGCAGGGCAAAGCCGGCGACGTTGCCGAAATGCTCCGGGAACCGCGAGGCCACCAGCGCCATGACCTCCTGCGTGACGGCGTCGGGCGGAAACTGCGGCACCTCCGGCAGGATGACGCCGCGCGGCAGGCGCTTGCGGTTTTCCGCGTCGTAGTTCCAGCGCCCGCCCTCGGGTCCCTCGTCGACGTCGAGCAGCAGGGCGTGGCGGCGGCGCATGTCGCGGTAGAAGAACTCCATGCGCAGCGACTGCCGGCCCGCCGCCCAGTCGCGGAACTCGCGGATGCTGCACAGGAAGCGGTCGTCGTCGCGGATGTCGACCGGGCAGCCGGCGGCCTCGGGCCAGCCGCGCATGTCGTCCAGCACCCGCCACTCGCCCGGCTCCGTCACCACGACGCTGTCCGCCGCGTGCCGGGCGGCGGCGCGCACCACCTCGCCGCGGAAGCTCTGGGTGTTTGCGGGATCGTCCAGCCGCACGTAGTCGACGCGCAGCCCGCGTGCCGCGAGCTCGGCGGCGAAATGGCGCATGGCCGACAGGATCAGCACGATCTTCTTGGGATGGTGGCGCACGTAGGTGCACTCGGCCATGACCTCGACCAGCAGCACCACGTCGCCCGGCCCGGCGTCGCGCAGTGCGGCGATGTCGTGCGTCAGTTGGTCTCCCAGGATCACCCGCAATGCGGTCATCGGCTCAGCCCTTCGTGCGCACGGTGGAACGGCCGCCATCGACCGCGAACACCTGCCCGGTGATCCAGCCGGCATCGGGCGAGAGCAGGAAGGCTGCCAGCGCCGCGGAATCGTCCGCCTCGCCCAGGCGGGGGATCGGGTGCTGCGCGGCGATCGCCTTCGCCAGCGCCGCGTTCTCGGTCATCGGCGCGGCGATGCCGGAGCGGGTCAGGCTGGGAGCGATGGCGTTGACCCGCACATGCGGCGCCAGTTCGGCCGCCAGCGAGACGGTCAAGGCCTCGACCGCGCCCTTGGCCATGGCGATCACCGAATGGTTGGCGAACCCGGCGCGCGCCGCCACGGTGCTGAACAGCACGACGCCGCCCTCCGCGGCGCGCAACGCATCCTGCGCCGCCGCCACGGCCAGCGCCGCGCCCATGGCATTGAGCCGGAACGCCTCGAGGTAGTCGGCCTCGGTGGCGCGGGGCAGCGGCTTCATGACGATCGAGCCGACGCAGTAGGCCAGCCCCGACACGCGCCCGCCGGCCGCGCGCACGGCGGCGGCCAACCCGCCAGCGTCGAGCACGTCGGCCACGGCCGAACCGGCCCCCAACTCGCCGGCCAGCGCCGCCAGCCGGGTGGCGTCCCGGCCAATGAGGTGAAGGTCGTGGCCGGCCGAGCGCAGCCGCCGCGCCAGGGCGCCGCCGATGCCGCCGGTGGCGCCGATCACGATCACCGGGTCGGTCATGCGAATTGCTCCGTCATTGGCGGGGGTTTTGGCGACAGACTTAGAGGATGGCGGCATCCGGCATCGCCACAACCCCCGCCCGCGCAAGCTTGAGCGCGACAACGCCACCGCTCCATGCGATGCTCAAGGCCGCGAGCGGGATGCCGCATAGCACTCGGGGGAAGCCAGTCGCCATGCGCCAGTTACTGCTGCTGCGTCACGCCAAATCGTCGTGGGACGACGAGGCGCTCGAAGACCGGGCCCGTCCGCTCAACCCGCGTGGCCGCCTCGCTGTGGCGGCGCTGCGCGAGGCGATGCGCAACCTGGGGCTGCTGCCCGACCTGGTGCTCGTGTCACCGGCCATCCGCACCCGGCAGACCCTGGCCGCGCTGGAACCCTGGGACGAGACGCCGTTGATCGACGAGATGGCGGATCTCTATCTGGCCGATGCGCCGCGCCTGCTGGCCATCCTGCGGGCGGTGCCGGAGACGACGCGCAGCGTGATGCTGGTGGGCCACAACCCCGGCCTGCAGGAGCTGACGCTGCGGCTGATCGGCGCCGGCGCCGTCTCGCCCGCGGACGCCGACATGCGGCGGCTGGCGGCGAGCTTTCCGTCCGCCGGCTTGGTGGAGTTCGCCTTCCCGGAGCCTTGGTCGAGCCTTGGCGACAGCAACACGCGGCTGCAACGCTTCCTCGATCCGCGCGAGTTGCCCGGCGCAAAGGCATCGCAGGCAGGGCCGGATTGAGCGAGGCCGCAGGCCATCCGCCGGACATCGCGCCGCCGGACCTAGCGGCGGCGTCCGAAAGCCCGGCCGAAGCAGCGTCACCGCCCCGGATCGCTCTCGATCTGCTGCTGCATCCCGACGACATCGCCAGGTTCGCGCGCGTGCCGGAGATCGCCGCTCTCTCGGCCGGACGCCCGCGCACGACGACGCTGGAAATCGTCTGGCACGATACGCCCGACGCGGCGTTGGCTGAGATGGGCCTGTCGCTCACCGAAATGCGGCTGGGCAGCCAACGCCTGTGCCGCCTGAAAGCCGCGCAACGCTGGCCCGCGTTGCAGCCAGCCGTGGTAGCCGAGGCTGCCACCGTCGCCGGCCTGGCCGACGCGCTGCCCGCGCCGCTGGCCGCGATGGCGGCGCTGCAGGGCCAGCAGCGCAGCTTTCGCCTGACGCCCGATGCGCCGGTGAGCGGGATCGAGCTCTGGTCCGGCACGTTGCGCGCCGTCACCGCCGAGCATCCCGCGGCGCGGCTGCGGTTGCGCGGCACACCCGACGCCGTGTTCGACCTGGCTTCGGCGCTGGCGAGACCGCTGCGCCTCAGTGTCGGCGGCGCTTCCCTGGCTGCCGAGGCGCTGGCGCTGGCGCGGCCGCACAGCAAGCCCAGGCCGCCCGCGCCACCGACGCTCGAACCCGGATTGTCGGTCAGCGAGGCGTTCGCCAGCGTGGTGGGACGGCTCACCGCGATCCTGCTGCACCACGCGCCCGCCGCCATCGCCGCCGCAGGGCCGGAGCCGGTGCATCAGATGCGGGTGGCGTTGCGCCGCCTCCGCTCGGCGATGTCGCTGTTTGCCCGCGCCACCTGGTGCGCCGAACTCGATGCGGCCAGGGCGCAGTTGAGGCCGGTGGCCGCGGCGCTCGGCCCGGCGCGCGACTGGGACGTGTTCACGACCGGCACCGGGCGCGCGGTCGGCATCGCCTTCGCCGACGAGCGAGCGGTCACGCGGCTGCTGGCGGCGGCGGAACGGCAGCGGCTGGCAAGCTACCAGACCCTGCGCGAGACGCTGGAGAGCGCCGGCTTCCGCATCCTGACCGTCACCTTGGCACGACTGGCCTTGGCCCGGCCCTGGGAACGGGTCCCGGACGACGAGGCGATGGATGCCGGCCGGGCCGGGATGCTGGCGATGGATTTGCGCCATTACGCCGAGCGGGCGCTGGCACGGCGGTTCCGCCATGTACGGGCGGCGGGCGAGAACGCGGCGACGCTGACCCTGGCCGACCTGCACGCGCTGCGCATCCAGTGCAAGCGGCTGCGCTACGCCGCCGAGTTCTTCGCCCCGCTGTTTCCGGGCAACAACACCAGGCGCTTCATCCGTCGCCTCAGCGCGTTGCAGGAACGGCTCGGACACCTCAACGACGGCGCGGTGGCGAGCGCCCTGGTGGCGGCCCTGGGCAGCGCCGCCGGCGAGCGCTCGCTCGCGGCGGGCGTGGTGCGCGGCTTCGTGGCGGCGCAGAGCGGAGACGTGCGCGCCGATGCCGAGCGTAGCTGGCGCAAGTTCCAGGACAACAAGCCATTCTGGTCCTGAAACGGCGTGAGCCGCCACCGAGCGGCCAATATTCGTTACGGGGTTGCACATTTACGATCCATGCTGTAACACTTGACAGCTTTATGCTGCATATCAGGAGAGTTACCTGGCCCTGCACCGACATCGCCGCCTGTTCCGCGGAGCCAGGCGAAGCCGCCACGACCGCGGCAGCTTGAGCCGCACGCTGGCATTCGGTTTCACTGGAGCTTTGATCTGCAGCACACTGATTTTGCTATCTTTACCATCGCAGCTATTTGGCAGGGTGCCGCGGCTCGCAGGCAGTTTGGCAGCCGACGCGCCGTTGGTTGCCGTGGTCGACGGGCAGACGCTGCGGCTGCGCGAGAATGTCATCAGGCTGCAAGGACTGGTAGCGCCCGGCCGAGGGCTGGCCTGCCGCAACGCCAGCGGCGCGACCTATGACTGCGGAGCGGCGGCGGCGGCGGCGTTGGCGAGCATCGTGCGCGACCACGCGGTCATCTGCCGGCTCGACGGGCGCGACAACTTCGGTTTCGCCCAGGGCCGCTGCGACGCTGCCGGCGTGGATGTGAACCGCGCCATGGTCGCAGCCGGCTGGGCCAGGGCCGATCCGGCTGGCATCGCCAGCACCCAGGCGTCATACGCGCCACAGGAAAGCCGGGCGCGCGCCGAACATCGCGGCGTGTGGCGCGACGGCGGCAACGCCTCCTTCTGATTTGCTGCGACTGCGAAGGTTGCGCCGTAGCTGCGCCCGCCTTAATTCTGCCATGGATTGTTAGGCTCCAACAGCGGCAGTGCCGCCTGGCATAGGACACTTGCATGAGCGGCACGGCGCCTACCGGCTCGCCCACCTCCAGCATGACCATCACGCTGGACGGCACCAACCGCTCCGCGACATTACCGCTGATACCTGGCAGCATCGGCCCGTCGGTGGCCGACATCCGCAAACTGTACAGCGACCTCGGCGTGTTCACCTTCGACCCCGGCTACGGCGGCACCGCCGCTTGCGAGAGCAAGATCACCTACATCGACGGCGACGCCGGCGTGCTGCTGCATCGCGGCTACCCGATCGAGCAACTGGCCGAGCAGTCGACGTTCCTGGAGGTGGCGCACCTGCTGCTCAACGGCGAGTTGCCGAACCCTGCCGAGAAGCAGGAGTTCGAGTATGGCGTGATGCGTCACACCATGCTGCACGAGCAGTTGCGGGCGTTCTACAACGGTTTCCGGCGTGACGCGCACCCGATGGCGGTGATGTGCGGCGTGGTCGGCGCAATGAGCGCGTTCTACCACGACAGCCTGCACATCGACGATCCCGACCACCGCCGCATCAGCGCTTTCCGCTTGATTGCCAAGCTGCCGACCATCGCCGCCTGGGCCTACAAATACGCCATCGGGCAGCCGTTCATGTATCCGCGCAACGACCTCGGCTATGCCGAGAACTTTCTGTACATGATCAACGCGGTTCCGGCGGAGCCATACCACGTCAACCCGATCCTGGCGCGCGCCATGGACCGCATCCTCATCCTGCACGCCGACCACGAGCAAAACGCCAGCACCAGCACCGTGCGCCTCGCCGGCTCCACCGGAGCCAACCCGTTCGCCTGCATTGCGGCCGGCATCGCCAGCCTTTGGGGACCGGCGCATGGCGGCGCCAACGAGGCGGTGCTGAAGATGCTCGGCGAGATCGGGCATGTGGAGAATATCCCCGACTTCATTGCCAAGGTGAAGGACAAGAACAGCAATGTCCGGCTGATGGGTTTCGGCCACCGGGTCTACAAAAATTTCGATCCGCGCGCTAAGATCATGGAACGCACCTGCCGCGAGGTGCTGGGCGAGCTTGGCATCAAGGACGATCCGCTGCTTGACTTGGCCATGGAGCTGGAGCGGATTGCGCTTAATGACGAGTACTTCGTCAGCCGCAAGCTGTATCCGAATGTCGACTTCTATTCCGGCATCATTTTGAAGGCGATGGGATTTCCCACCAGCATGTTCACCGTGCTGTTCGCCGTTGCCCGCACGGTGGGTTGGATCAGCCAGTGGAAAGAAATGATCGAGGACCCGGCGCAACGCATCGGACGCCCGCGCCAACTGTACACAGGCGCGCCGCAACGAAATTTCGTAACACTCTCCGAACGCGGCTAATCGCACCAGCCATGCGAGTTGGATAAAGTTCCAACCGCATGGTTACAAAATCTTTAACTACTTTTTGTCAACTTATCGGCTTTTTCACCAGAGTCTGTCGGAGAAGTCTCGGCTGTTTATTTAGAATAGGTTCGAGCCGCAAGTATTTGTAGAAAATGAGATTCCTATAATCGCAATGGGTAAGAAAAGCCTGGAAACGGCAACTTAACTGATGAATATACTTTAATTACTTCTGATCTTTTTAGTTTTTATCGCTTTGTTAGCGAACCAACGTTTTGTCGGTGGCCGCAACCTCTTGGCTTTGCAAGTCAACTGGTAAATATTTCGTTATAGCTCGCATTTCTTGCGTGCTGCGGAGGTTTGCCATGGCAACACTAGACGCCCAGGTTCGCGAGACGCTTCGGACGTGGCCGCAACGGCCGCCCGGATTGCCGAGCCAGGGCGGCCAGCCGGAAAACTGGCTGCGTGGCCGTCCAACCAGCGGCGAGCGCACCTTCCAGCCGTTCCTGAAGTTCCCCGGCAGCGACCGCCTGCGCACCCTGCCCGACGGCCTGTGGCTGCATTTCTGCGGACGCCCCGCGGAAATCTTCGTCGACATCTTCGCCATAGAAGCCTGCGGATCGCTGCAGAACCTGCTCGACAAACGCTCCCGCTTCGCTCCGAGCACGCAATCGCTGCTGGCAGTATGTTCGGTCGGATGGCTGCTGGCGCCGATGGGAGCGGGCGACCCGACGCCGCGCTGGCACCGCACCGGAGTGCTGACGCACGAGCCGACGCAGGCGCTGATCGTGCCGGTGCGCGACATCCGCGTGCTGTTCGCGTTGAAGTCCGACCACTACAAGGGCTTTGCCGCCAACCAGATCCCGCATCCGCACGAATACTACATGCCGATGGACGCGCTCATGGCCGCCAACTCGGACCAGGACCCGGCGTTGCGGGCGCTGGTCGGGCGCGCGTCGCAGAGTGCGAACTTCCTCGGCATGGCGTAGTGCGCCACACCGCCGTCGCCGGCTACCGATCGCTCCGGGCCACATCGGGGCGATCGGTGCAAATGCCGTCCACGCCCCAATCGCGCAGGCGCCGCATCGCCTCGAGGCTGTTGACCGTCCACGGGATCACCAGCAAGCCAAGGTCGTGCGCGCGCTCGACCATGCCAAGGTCCAGCCCCTCATGGTTTGGCCCCCAGCGTCCCCCATCGCCGCCGGCTGCCCGCGCCACCTCGTCCGGTCCCGGACCGGCCTGCGCGGTCAGCCAGGTCAACGGCACCTGCGGCCAACGGTCGCGCATGTGGCGCAGGCCGCGCCAATCGAAGGAGCGCACCGCCAGGCGGTCGAATGCGCCGCAGTCGCGCGCCGCGGCCACCACGGCATCCGCGAGCACCGCCGGGTGTGGGCTCAGCTCCGGTTGCGATGGATTGGTCTTCAGCTCGACATCCACCGTGGCCCGGCTGCGCAGCGCCAGCCGCAGCACTTCCGCAAGGCGCGGGATACGCGCGCCGTCGCACGCCACCTGCGCCGGAAACGCTACGGCGGTCACGCCACCGGGACGTGCGCGCCCGACGTCGAACGCCATGAGTTGCGCGGCGTCGAGGCTGGCGACGGCAGGCCCCGGCCCCACCAGCCATTTGCCGAAGCTGTTGCGCGTGAGATCCGGGTTGAGGCGGGGGTCGTGGGTCACCACCACCACGCCGTCGCGGGTCATCATCACGTCGAGTTCGATCGCATCGATATCGAGCGCCAGCGCCCCGGCAAACCCGGCCAGCGTGTTCTCCGGCCAAAGGCCGCGCGCGCCGCGATGGCCCTCGATCAGGAACGGCGGACGGCTTGCCATGCTCATGCCCGAGAGCGTATCGCCTCCGGGATGACTGAGCGAATCCTTGGCGTTCTCGGCGGCATGGGTCCGCTGGCGAGCGCCCATTTCATGCTGCGCCTCACCCAGATGACCCACGCCGAGCAGGACCAGGACCACGTCCCGGCGGTGCTCTGGTCCGACCCCAGGCTGCCGGACCGGGCGCCTGCCCTGCTCGGCGAACCCGGTGCCGCCGACCCCTATCCCGGCCTGCTGCGCGGCGTCCTGGCGTTGCGTCAGGCGGGGTGCGGCGCCATCGCGATCCCGTGCAACACCGCGCACGGATGGGCCGACGCGCTCGCCGTCGCATCGGGCCTGCCGGTGCTGCATATCGTCGACGCCGTCGCGGCCGACCTGCGGCGCGTGGTGCAGCCGGGTGCGATGGTCGGCGTGATAAGCACCGCCGCCACCCTGGCGCTGCGTTACTACCAGGACCGGCTGCAGCCGCTGGGCTGGCGCTGCATCGCGCCCGATGCCGCCGAGATGGACGGGGTGGTGATGCCGGCGATTGCCGCGGTGAAGGCCGGCCGCGTCACCGAGACCTTCGCGCCGGTGATGCGGGTCGTGCGCTCGCTGCAGGCCCGCGGCGCCGAGGCCGTGGTGCTCGGCTGCACCGAACTGCCGCTCAGCCTGGCTGCCGGCCCGGACGGCCCCGATGGCCTGCGCACGCCGGCCGTGGCGATCATCGACAGCATCGACGCGCTGGTGCGGGCGTCGATCGTCTGGGCGCGCGGAGAAGCCGCCCTCGCCGTCGCGGCTTGAACGAAGTTAGGTCGGCGCCGGGGTCTTCATCATGGCGCCGGTCATCGGGATGAAGAACACGCCGACATCGCGCCGCGAATGCACCTTGCCGGTCGCGTCCTTGGTGTAGACGTAGAGCACCTGGCCGCGCTTGAACGGCTGGCCGATGGGGATGAGCATCCGCCCGCCCGGCTTCAACTGCTTGAACAGCTCGGGCGGGGCGTATTGGGCGGCGCAGGTCACGACGATGATGTCGAAGCCGCCCTCGACCTCCGGCCAACCGAAGTAGCCGTCGCCCACCCGCCCGCGCACGTTGTCGTAGCCAAGCGGCGCCCAGATCTTGTCGACCGCGCGGCCGATCGGCTCGATGATCTCGATCGAGTAGGAGCGGCTGACGATGCGCGACAGCAACGCGCTCTGGAAGCCGCTGCCGGTGCCGATCTCCAGCGTGGTGTCGCCCGGCTTGGGCTTGCACACCTGGGTCATGTAGGCCTGCCCGAGATAGTCCGACAGCACCGAGCCATAGCCGAGCGGCCATGGCTTCGGGTTGATCTCGTAGGCCTCGCCGGGCGTGGCGCGATGTTCCTCGTAGAGGTAATGGAAATACTCGCGCGGCACTGTCTCGAACCCCTGCATGACCAGCGGGTCGGCGTGGCCGAGGTGACTTTTGAGATAACTCTCGATCAGCTTGAGCGCCGCCGGCTTGCGCGCCTGGATCACCGCGAACTGTTCCTCGGTCATGCTGACGTGACGGCCGGACTGCGCCATCGCCGCCTCGTACGCCTGCCGCGTCCAGGCGCCGGGCGCCGCGTAGGCGGGCCGCGTCAGGATCGTCGGGGCGGCCAGCGCCAGGCTGGCGCCACCGGCCAGCAGCGCGCGTCGCGTCAGGTTGCCGGAGTGGCCTGCGCCTGATTGTCCTGCCAAGGGATGTTCTTTCGCAAACGAGGGAAACACGGAATGGCGACGAGATACAGCACCAGAGCGCAAAGCAGAACAGCCCGATTGCCGAGTTGCAGCACAATCAGGTTGGCCAGTGGCGTGGCGACCACGGAAAATGCGCCATTCAGTCCCCAGGCCCAGGGCAGGAACCCCGCACCCGCCGCCTGCGTGGCGGCTTCAAGGCCGAGCGGGAACGGCAGGCCAAGTGCCAGCGACACCGGGGCCACGGCCAGCAACACCAACCCGGCGCGCACCGGCCACGGCCAGGTCAGGCTCGCCAGCATCGCCGGCTGCAGCGCCAGCAGCGCCAGGGCGCACCAAACCAATACCACGACGGCCACCAGCAGCAGCCCCCGCCTCGGCCGCATGGCGAACCTCGACGAGGCCATGGCGCCCACGCCGGAACAGATGAGCATGGCCGTGAGCACCAGGCCGAACGCGCTGGTGCGGTCGTTCAGGTAGAAGCTCGCGCGCTCGATGGCGAAGATCTCGATGAACAGGAAGCCCAGCCCGAGCGCCGCGAAGTAGGCCACCGCGCGGCCCCGCCCAAAGGCTCCGGCGTGCAGCCGCGCGCCGCCCACCAGCGGCACCGCCAGCACCACCAGCGCGATCACGACCGCCTGCGCCAACACCGCTAGGTTGACCAGCGGCGCGATCTCCGCCTGCGGCAGCAGTTCCAGGCGGCGCAGCACGGTGCCGAGATGGTTGAGCCGCAGCAGCGCGTAGAACGCCGGGCGGTCGAACGTCATCGGCGACAGGTCGAACGTCTTGCCGGACTCCACCGCCTGCCCGGCCAGCACGCCGCCAGCCTCGTCGGCGATGGCGTCGTGCGCGCCGGCCCCCGACGTCACCTCGCCCTCGCTGAACGATACCGCCGGCAAGTCGTTGTAAATGCTCGCGCGGGCGGCGGCCACGTCGATGCCGGGGTAGTAGGACACGTCAAAGCTGCGCTGATCGCAGAACGCCCGGGCGGTGGCGATGCGCGCGGCATCGAACGGCTGCGTGGCCGCCAGGATGCGGACGTTCCAGGCGGAGCGGTAGACGATGACGTTGGCCGCCGGGTCGGCCACGCCGGCCTGCAGCAGCGCTGCCCGCACCGTCGCCAGCATACGCAGCGCATAGGCCGGGAACTCGCGGATCGACACCGGCACCGAGAGGATGCCGCCCGGCGCCAGCGCGCGCAGGTCGGCGGTCAGTCCCTCGGCGGTGAAGGCGCTGGTGTTGGCCTCGGCTGAGTCGAGGAAGTCAGCCGAGAGATCGACCAGGTCGAACGGCCCCAGGCTGCGGGCGAGCGCCAGCGGACCTGCCCCATGCAGGTATACCAAGGAGTCCACCGGCATCGCCGGCGCCGCGCCGAGACCTTCGGCGATGGCGCGCCGCAGCACCGGCTCCGGTTCCGCCGCGTCGACCCGCGCGGCGCCGAGTGCCCGCGCCTCGGCAATGCGGAACCCGCCGGACGCCCCGGCCAGCAGCACCCGCGGATGCGGCAGCAGCGTGTACGGCAGGGCCGCGAGCGTGGCGGCGGCGTAGTTCGCCTCCAGGCCGGACGACTTGGGCAGCGCCGCGATGCGGGTGCCGTCGCGGTACAGGCCGTAGGTCTGCGGCGGTCCCGGCAGGTGCAGCATCCCGGCGTCGTTGGACACGTCGGTATCCAGGCGCTCGGTGAAGTCGTCGAGCAGGGCATACAGCCCGCGCGGCGAGCGGATCTCGGCCAGGGTGCGGTGCTGCGGGACGTGCAGCGGCGCGTAGATGGCCTTGAAGTCGTTGTAGGCGGCGGGGTCGTCGAGCAGCAGCAACGCCTCTCCGCCCGCCAACGCCAGCACCGCCGCCGAAACCGCCAGCACGCGCCGGTGCGGCCCCATCGCCGCCGCCGCCGCCAACGGCGCCAGCAGGCAGGCGGCAAGACGGAACGGATGCACCAGCGTCATCAGCGCCAAAACCAATAGCGCCCCGGCTCCTGCCCCGGTCAGGTCGAAGCCGTAGACGCGGCCCAGGCGATCCGCGTTGAGCACGAAGCTGAGGCTGACGAACACGCCGGCCAGGAAGAAGAACGGCAGCAGGTCGATGTAGTACAGGCCGATGTTGGCGATCTGGTCCCAGAACGTCGCCTGGTTCTGTAGCTGCAGCGGGTTGAACGGGTTGGCGGTGACGAAATGGTAGCCGACCGCCGCCGTCACGATCATCGCCGCCGGCAGGACCGCCAGGATCGACCCGCCACGCCGCGCGAACCAAGGCTGCGCCAGCGACATCACGACGCCGCTCAAGGCGAACCCGGCGAGCACGATGGAGATGACCCAGTAGCCATACTCCGACCATTTGGCGACCGCGAAATACCGGGTCAGCGCGATCTCGAAGCCCACCGTCGCCATCGAGACCAGGAACAGCGGCAGCATCGCCGCCGCCTTCGCCGGTGGCCTCAGCGCCACAGTCGCCGCCGGATGAAGTCGGCGAGCAGGGCGTCGAAGCGGGTTGGATTGTCGACGAACATGGCGTGTCCAACTCCGGTCAGCACGACGCTTTGGGCCGCCGGATGGTGCGCGGCGAGGTTCGCCGCCTGCCCGGCCAGGCCCGGCCGCACGATGTACAGGATCGGGCGGCTGGTTGAATAGACCGACTCGCGCCAGAAGCTGCGCGGCACCGGGTATGCCAGCAGCTCCGCCGCGACCGGCTCCGGCGTATGCAGCATGGCTTCCGTCAGCCGGTCGATATAGTTGAGCGACTGCGCGTGCACGAACATGCCGCGTGCGAACGCCCGCACGACGTCGGCCCGCAGCACCGGACGCGGCAGCCGCCGAGGGCCGAGCGACCGGGGACGACGCACCGCCTCCGGCAGGGGCGCCGGATCTTCGCCCACGGAGTTGTCGATCAGCACCAGCCCGGCCACACGCGCATCGCCGTGCTCGTGCAGGTAGGCCAGCGAGTCGAGCACGCCCAGCGACCAGCCTACCAGCAGCACCGGCTCCGGCGGCAGTTGCGCGATCAGCTCGGCGATGTCCTGGCCACGACGGAACGGCTCGTCCCCGTACGCGGTAAGCTGGCTGTCGCCCTGGGAGCGCGGATCGAACGCCACGACGTGGAAGCTGCGCGAGAAATCGGCAATCTGCGCGCTCCAAATCCAGGCCGGCATGGTCCAGCCCGGCACCAGCACGATGGTGTGCCCGCGCCCGGCCTCGATATAGTGCAGCCGTATGCCGTCGCTGGTCCTGAAATAGCGGTCGGCGGCTTGCACCGGCGAGGCGGCCGCCATGATGACGGCGGCCAGGAGAGAGAGGACCGAACGCATGAGCATGGCGACACGTGGCCGCCCGGGTAAGCGGTTGTCAATCGAAACGAGTGGCATTTGAGCGATGGCGCTCCCGATGGTCCGTCGCGGGGGCCGCTGATCGCCTTGCTGGTGATCGTGGTGCTATGCCTGGGCGGCTACTTCCTGTTCAGCCGGATTCGCGCCTCGAACAGCCTGCAGGATTGCGTGATGTCGGGACGGACCAATTGCGCGCCGGTCTCGGGCGGTTAAGGTTGGATCGTTCGACCAGGAGTCTGCCGATGCGCCGCACCCTCATGCTTTCCATCGCCTGCCTGCTTGGCGCGGCGGCCACCGGCCTGCCGGTCCGGCAGGCCGCGGCCCAAAACCAGCCGCCCCATGCCTGGCTGTTCGGCTCGTGGACCGGAGGGCTGTTCCCAGTACCGGCCGGGATGCCCGTATCAGCCTGCCTGGCGCAGCCGGTGGTGATCTTCACCCGCGACGTAGTGATGCGCGCGTCGTTGACCGACCCGACTTATGCCCAACGGGTGATCGAGACGGCGCGCACCAACCCAGGCCGCACCGACTTCCAGTTCTCGCCGCCGGACAGCGGCGCCTCGGGCGGCCTGCTGGGCGTGGACGCGCCCAAGCCGTTGACCGGGTTCGGCTGCGAGAACCCGAACGTCCTGCACGTCGTGCGCAACAACGAGAACTCGATCAGCTTTCCGGGATGCGCCGATTTCCCGGAGCCGCTGGTCCGTTGCACCGCGCGCTGACATGACGCCCGAGCAGTTCCACATCCTGCTGAGCGACTCGGCGCCGCCGCAGGATCTGCCGCCGACGCTGATGGCCCTGTGGTGGGATCGGCGGGGCGACTGGCAGCGCGCCCATGAATGCGCGCAAGCCGACGACGGGCGTGACGCGGCGGCGGTGCACGCCTACCTGCACCGCAAGGAAGGCGACCTGCCGAACGCCCGCTACTGGTATGTGCGCGCCGGCAGTCCGGTGGCGACCGGCAGCCTGGATGGCGAATGGACCGGCCTCGCGGAGCGGTTCGCGTCGGCCTGAGCCTGCGATGACGCCGGACACGCGCGCGGCGATCGACGGTCTGCTGCTGCGCGATCCCGATCTGGCGCGGATCGAGGCGGCGGCGGGGCCGCTGCCGTGGCGGGTGCGCCCGCTGGGTTTGCCCGGGCTGCTGCAGGCGATCGTGGCGCAGCAGATCAGCAGCCGGGCGGCGAGTGCGATCTGGGGCCGGTTGCAGGCATTGCCCGGAGCGCTCGAACCCGCCGGCCTGCTCGAACTCGATGAGGCTCTCTTGTTGAAGGCCGGCCTGTCACGGCCGAAGGTGGCCCATGTGCGCGCCTTGGCGACGGCTTGGATCGATGGCCGCCTGGGCGAGCCCATGCTATCGCGGCTGGACGACACCGCGGCGATTGCGGCCATCACCTCGGTGCGTGGGCTTGGGCCATGGACGGCGGAGGTCTATCTGCTGTTCGCCCAGGGCCGCCATGACGTGTTTCCCGCCGGCGACGTGGCGCTGGCGGCGGCGGCGATGGACCTGAAGGCGCTGCCGGCCCGACCCGGCCCGGTTGCTTTCCGCGCGCTGGCCGAGCAATGGCGGCCGCATCGGGCATTGGCGGCGCGGCTGCTGTGGCGTCACTGGCGTCATGTCACCGGGCGTCCGGCGATGGACGACGTTTCTTAGCCTGCGTCCGGCTCGTCCTCGGCGGCGTCCGCCAGCGCCGGGGCGTCGAGACCCAGCACCTGCTCGGCGCGGCCGTATTCGATGGCGCCGACCGCGCGCAGCGTCCGGCCCACCGCGCGGGTGCGGAGCCTGGTCTCCTCGATGCCCTTGCTCAGCAGTTCGGCACGCTTGGCGAGGCCGTCGAGCGCGCCGCCCAGCTTGCCCCATTCGGCCTTGACCGCACCCAGCGTCTCGCCAATCTCGCTGGCCTTCTGCTGCAGCGCCACGGTGAGATGGCCGACGCGGACGGTGTGCAGGAACGCCGGCAGTATGCTCGGCCCCATGACCATGACCCGATGCTCGCGCCGCACCGTCTCGATCAGGCCGGGGCTGCGCGAGATTTCGGCGAACAGGCCATCGGTCGGCACATAGAGGATCGCGAACTCCAGGGTGCGCGGCGCCACGATGTATTTGCTGCAGATCCGGGCAGCCTCCAGCCGGATGCGGCGGTCCAGCCCGCGGCGCGCCTCCAGCTCGTCCTCGCGGTTGCCTTCCTCGGCGGCGGTCAGCAGGCGGTCGTAATCCTCGGTCGGGAACTTCGCGTCGATCGGCAGCCAGACTGGTTCCCGATCCTGCACCGGCACGCGCAGCGCGAAATCCACCGCCTCGGCGCTGCCGTCGCGCAGCCGCCAGTTGCGTTCGTAGCTGCCCGCCGGCAGCGAGTCCGCCAGCATGGTGTCGAGTTGCGCCTCGCCCCAGCCGCCGCGGGTCTTCACGTTGCTGAACAGCCGCTTGAGGTCGCCCACCTGCCCAGCCACGCTCTGCACCTGGCCGATCGCCTGCTGCACCTGGGCGAATTGATCGGCAACCCGTTGGAAGCTTTCGCCGACCTGCTTCTCGAGCGCCGATTTCAGCTGCTCGTCGACCGCCTTGCGCATGTCCTCCAGCTTGGCCTCGTTGCCCGCGCGCATCTCGTCCAGCCGTTGCGCCACCAGGGCGCGCAGCCGCTCCTGCTCCTCGCGCAGGCGTTCGGCGAAGCCGTCCATGCCGCGCTGGGTCTTCTCGTCGGTCTCGCGCAGCAACCGGCCCATGCCGTCGAGCCGCTGGCCTTGCTGCTCGCCGAACTCCCTCAAGGTCAGTTCGGTGGCGGTGGCGGCCTTTTCGGTGGTGTCGACGAGCTGCGTGCGCACGGACCCCAGCACCGCCTGAATATTGGCGCCGAATCGATTGAGCTCCTCGGACTGCGCACGGGCGCCGGCCTGCACCTTGTCGAACGCGGCCGACAAGGCGAGGCTGGCGCCGTCGGCGATTTCCCGGCGCAGGTTGCGGTCGAACTCGACCAGCGTGTTGCGCAATGTCTCGCTGTCGGCGCGCAACCGGGCTTCCAGCTCGGCCATGCCGCCGCCGCGCGGTCGCAGCAGCAGAATCAGCAGGCAGACCAGGATCGCGGCGACGAGGGTGCAGGCGATGACGAAGGTAACGAGGTCGGGCGTGGAGTCGAGCGTCATGCAGGCGCTGTAGCACGCGGCCTAGCCGATCTGCAGGGTCTGCAGCTCGCCCTCAAGATCCTGGAAGCTCGGCATGTGCTGGTTGGGCACCATCTTGCGGCCGATCTCGACACTGACCTGCGGCGCGTTGCCGTGCAGATGCGCCACCAGCACCGCGCGGATGACTTCGAGAAACTTGCTTTCCTCCTCGACGATCCCTTTCAGGCGGGCGGCGAACGGCCCGGCCATCCCGTAGGCCAGCAGCACGCCCAGGAAGGTGCCGACAAGCGCACCGCCGATCATCGCTCCCAGTATCGCCGGCGGCTCGTTGATGTGCGACATGGTCTTGATGACGCCGAGCACCGCCGCGACGATGCCGAGCGCCGGTAGCGCGTCGGCCATGCTCTGCAGGGCGTGCGAGCCGTGCAGCTCCTCCTGCAGCGTCTTTCTCAGCTCGCGCCCCAGCACGTCCTCGACCTGGTTCGGATCGTCGGCGTTCATGCCGATCATGCGCAGGTAGTCGCAGATCAGCGCGCTGACCCGGTGGTTGGCGGCGATCTTGGGGAACTTCTGAAACGCCACGCTCTCGTCGGGCTTCTCGATGTGCGGCTCGAGCGCCATCACGCCCCTGGTGTTGGCGAGGCGGACGAAGAAGAACAGCAGGCTCAGCAGCTCGATGTAGTCGCCCTTCTGGTAGATGGCGCCTTTCATGATCTTGCCGAAGCCGCTCAGCGTGTGTTTCACGTCGTGCATACTGTTGGCCATGACGAAGGTGCCGATTGCCGCCCCGCCGATGGTCAGCAGCTCGAACGGCATCGCCTCGATCAGCAGGCCGAGGCTGCCGCCCGACGCCACGTAGCTGCCGAACACGCAGGCCAGCAGGAAGCCGAGGCCGCCAATCGTCAGCACGTCATGGTTCCGCCTTGGCGTTGCGCAGCACGACGATGGCGATGCGCCGGTTGGCGGCGGCGAACGGATCGGCCGGCAGTAGCGGGTCGCGGTCGGCGTTGCCGGTGATGCTGCGGAAGCGCGAAGGGTCGAGCCCGCTCTCCACCAGCAGCCGCCGCGTGGCGTTGGCACGTTCGCTCGACAGCTCCCAGTTGGTCTTGTCGCCGCCCTTGTACGGCGTGGCGTCGGTGTAGCCGGAGATCGTGATTGCCTCCGGCAGCCGCGCCAGCACCGGCGCGATCTTGCGCAGCAACGGTCGCGCGCGGTCGGTCAGCGCCGACGAGCCGGTGTCGAACATCGGCTGCCGCTCGGCATCGAGCAGTTGAATGCGCAATCCCTCCGGCGTCATGTCGATGGTCATCTGCCGCGCCAAGTCGGCGAGGGCTGGGTCGGCGCCTACGGCGTCGCGGATAGCCTGGGCCGCCTGCTGGAACGCCGCGTGCTCACGATGCGCGATCTCGGCGCGCAACGCGGCGGCGGCCACATGGTCGGGATCAAGGGCCTTGGGGTCGACCGTGGGCGCCGACCCGGACGCCGCCTGCGCAAGGTACTCCGCGCGCACCGCCGCGGCGCTTGCGAGCGCCGCCTGCCCGCCGCCGGAACGCCTGGTCCCTGACTGGTCGGACTCGCCGGCGTTCGCGGATGCGTCGCTGTCGGCCGGGTTGCCGTCGGTTTGCGGCGGGCGTTGGTCGCCGGCCTGCATCTCCTTGCCTGGGACAACCGCCTGCGCGCCCCGATCCGACACCATGGAGCCGGAGTCGAACGGCGTGTGGCCGCCGAACGGCAGTCCGCTGCCCGACGAGTTGCGGCTCAGGGCGTTGGACGGCGTGAAGTAGTCGGCCAAGCCGGTGCGTTGCGACTCCGTGGTGGCGTTCAGCAGCCACATCAGCAGGAAGAAGGCCATCATGGCGGTCACGAAATCGGCGTAGGCCACCTTCCAGGCGCCGCCGTGGTGGCCGCCCTCGACCACCTCCTCCCGGCGGATCACGATAGTCGGGCGGTCGCGCTTGCTTGGCTTGGCCGCCATCCGTGCTGCTCCTGCCGGAGGAGCCCGGCGCGACGAGAGTACCGGAGCGGGCTTAACCGATGCCTAAGCGATGGGTCAGGCCGCCAGGGCGCGGGCGAACACCGCGGGATCGACGTTGCCGCCGCTGAGCACGGCCCCCACGACTCGTCCACGGGCATCGAAGCGGCCCGACAGCAACGCCGCCAGACACACCGCGCCGCCCGGCTCCAGCACCAGCTTCAGCTGGGTGAAGGCGAACACCATGGCCGCGAACACCTCGGCGTCGCCGACCGCGATCCCGGCGGCGAGGCGGGTGCGGTTGATGGCGAAGGTCAACTCGCCGGGAGTTGGCGCCAGCAACGCGTCGCACAACGCCGAGCCGCCCGCCGCCGGTTCGCGCTTGCCGGACAGCAGCGAGCGCGTGGTGTCGTCCCAGCCTTCCGGCTCGACCGGATGCACCCGCGTCGTCGGGGAGGCGCCCTCGATGGCCAGCGCGCAGCCGGCGATCAGCCCGCCGCCGCCGGTGCAGACCAGCAGCGCGTCCATGGCAAGGCCGGCGGCGTCGGCGTCCCGCGCCAGTTCGAGCGCCATGCTGCCCTGCCCCGCAATGACGTGGGGATGGTCGAACGGCGGCACCAACGCGGCGCCGGTGCGCTCGGCAAAGCCACGCGCGCGTGCGGCGCGGTCGTCGCGGGCGCGGTCATAGGCGACGATCTCGGCGCCCCAGGCCCGTGTGCTGGCGGCCTTGATCGCCGGCGCGTCGGCCGGCATGAAGATGGTGGCGCTGGCGCCCACGGCGGCGGCGGCGCACGCGACCGCCTGGCCGTGGTTGCCCGAGGAGAACGCCACCACGCCGCCGCGTAATGCAGCCGCGTCGAGCTGGCGGATGGCGTTGGTGGCGCCACGGAACTTGAAGCTGCCGGTGCGTTGCAGCGGCTCGGCCTTGAGCAGGACGACGCCGCCGGTCAGCGCATCCAGCCGGGCGTTGCGCAGCATCGGCGTGCGGACGATGTGCGGCGCGATGCGGACATGGGCGGCGGCAACGTCGTCGTAGGTCGGCAGCGGCATGGCGGCCTCCATCATCGCGGGCGGGGCAACGCCACGATCGGCTCGCCGCCGGCCCGGCCGGTGACACGATAAAGCCGGTAGGTCTCGGCGACCACCCCGGAGCGGCTTCGGGCCAGGGTCGCGACCGGCGTCATCCGCGACCAGTCCGCGCCGCCGGGAGGGTCGGCGCGGCGGCTGGACCGCAACAGCAGGCCGTGGCGGCCAGCGATCCGCGGCCGCGCGTCCGGCAGGTCGAACAAGGCCCACCGTGTATCGACACCGAGCACCGGCAGCGACGCCGGCAGCAGCCGCGCCAGCAACGCCGCATGGCCGTAGTTGTCCGAGGCGACGAACTGGGCATCGTCTTGCACCGCAACCCGGTCGACCGCGCGGGCCAGTTCCCGCCAGCCGCCCAGCCGCATCAGCGTCGGGTCCAGCACGCGCGGCAGCGGCAGCGCGCCCGATGCGGCCTGCACCCACACCAGCGCGGTCACCGCCAGCCCGAGCGCCATCGCCGGCCGGTGCCACCGCACCCATCCGCCAGCCCAGCCGGCTGCCGCGAGCGCCGCCCCGGGATAGATCACCGAGGGCCAGTTGGCCTGCACCCGGTCACCCAGCGCGTGTTGCAGGAACACCGCCGCCGGCAGCAGGGTGAGCCACGCCAGCAACGCCGCCGCCTGGTCGCCGCGCCACGCCGCCTTCGCCGCGAGCCAGACGCCGGACGCGAACAGCACCGCCAGCAGCGGCGTGGCGAAACCAACCTGGCCGGCGATCAACTCGCCCAGGTGCTGCGCCATGTCCGCCGTCCGCCAGTCGCCGGTGCGGCCGCCCTGCTTCACGAAGCTGGCCCAGCCGTGCGCGCGGTTCCAGTCGAACACCGGCAGGAATAGCCGCGCGGCGACCACCAGGCCGAACGCCGCCTGCCAGTTCCACAGCCAATGGCGCAGGCCGGGCGACGCCAGCAGCCAGAGCACGACCGCCGGCGCCAGCAGCGCCGCGGTGTACTTGCTGTCGAGCGCCAGGCCGGCGGCGGCCCCGCCAATGACCAGCCAAGCGCCGTTGCCGGTGCGAAGCAGCCGCGCCAGCGCCCAGAGGGTCGCGGTCCAGAACAGCAGCAGCGGCGTGTCCGGCGTCATCGTCACCGATCCCACGCCGAACAGCAGCGTGGCGTTGAGCAGCGCCGCCGCCACGATGCCCGCCCGCCGTCCGGGAAACAGATCCTCCCCCGCGGCGGCCAGCAGCACCGAGCCCAGGGCGGCGGCCAACGGAGCCCACAGCCGCACGCCCAACGGTCCGTCGCCTGCAATCGCGGTGCCGGCCCAAATCCATAGCGCCACCATCGGCGGGTGATCGAGGTAGCCGGGCGCCAGCGCGCGCGACCACACCCAATAATAGGCCTCGTCGGGCGATATCGGCGTCATCGCCGCCACCAGCAGCCGCAACGCCGTCAGCCCGGCCAGCAGCCAGGCCGCCTGGCGCAGCGTCAGAGCGGCACGCCGGTCAGGCTGCGGCTGGTGCGGATGGTCTGCAGCGTCTGCACCCGGCTGACATGGGCGGCGCCGGTCAGCTTCTGGGTCAGCAGGTTCTCATGCGCGGTGTCGCGGGCCACCAGGCGCAGCAGGAAGTCGCCGCCGCCGCGGATCATGTGGCACTCGCGCACCTCCGCCCAGGCGCCGACCATCGCCTCGAACCCGGCCAGCACGCTCTCCTTCTGGCTTTCCAGCCCGACGATGGCGAAGAAGGTGATCTCCCAGCCGAGCAGCTGCGGGTCGCTGTCGGCGTGGTAGCCGCGGATGATCCCGGCCTCCTCCAGCCGGCGCACGCGACGCAGGCAGGGCGGCGCGGAGATGCCGGCGCGGCGAGCCAGTTCCACGTTGGTGATGCGTCCCTCGGACTGCAGCTCGGTCAGGATGCGGCGGTCGATGGCGTCGAGCGTGCGCGGGTCGAGCGGCGGCTCCTGCCCCTCGGCGCTCGGCTCGGGTTTCGCTGCGGGCCGCGCTTTCATGTTTCCCCATATGGCATTTGGCGCGCAATATCCTTCCGCGCCGGGGGTGTCGCAAGAGCGTTCCGGCAGCTTTGCTTGTTCCACGGCCGCCGCTGCCGATATGGTCGTATCCACCGCCATCATCGGATTGCCCGTCATGCCCGAGACACGTCACGTTCGCCTGCTCATCGTCGGCGCCGGCCCGGCCGGCTACACCGCCGCGATCTATGCCGCCCGCGCCGGCCTGGAGCCGACCCTGGTGGCCGGGCTGCAGCCGGGCGGGCAGCTGATGATAACCACCGACGTCGAAAATTATCCGGGGTTCGCCAATGCGATCCAGGGGCCGTGGTTGATGGACCAGATGGCGGCGCAGGCCGAGCACGTCGGCACCCGCGTGGTCCACGACATCATCACCGGCGTCGATTTTTCGGGCATGCCGTTCCGTGCCGTGGCCGACTCCGGCGACACCTACGTGGCGCAGTCCGTCATCATCGCCACCGGCGCCCAGGCGCGCTGGCTGGGATTGCCCAGCGAGCAGGCGTTGCAGGGCTTCGGCGTCTCGGCGTGCGCCACCTGCGACGGGTTCTTCTTCCGCAACAAGCGCGTGGCGGTGATCGGCGGCGGCAACACGGCGGTCGAGGAGGCGCTGTACCTGACCCATCACGCCGAGAGCATCGTGCTGATCCACCGCCGCGACAGCCTGCGCGCCGAGAAGATCCTGCAGCACCGGCTGTTCGCCCACCCAAAAATCCGCGTGGTCTGGAACGCAGGCGTTACCGAGATCACCGCGACCCGCGACCCGGTCTCGGTGACCGGCGTGCGGCTGCGCGACACGCTCAGCGGGGCCGAGAGCCACGTCGCGGTCGACGGCGTGTTCGTGGCGATCGGGCACACGCCCACCACCGCGCCGTTCCGGGGACAGGTGGCGCTCGATGCCGAGGGCTACGTGCTGACCGAACCCGGCAGCACCCGGACGTCGGTGCGCGGCGTGTTCGCGGCGGGCGATGTGCAAGATAAAGTGTGGCGTCAGGCGGTCACGGCTGCTGGAACAGGTTGCATGGCGGCGCTGGAAGCCGAAAAGTGGTTGTCGGGCCACGACTCGCCCGCGGAACGGCAGGAGCCGGCCATCGCGGCGTATTGAGCGCGGCCACAGAGATTGGGTTGTTTGGAGGCTTCACGATGGACTGGGACAAGCTGCGCGTCTTTCACGCAGTCGCCGAGGCGGGCAGCTTCACCCACGCGGGCGACACGCTGAACCTGAGCCAGTCGGCGGTGTCGCGGCAGATCTCGGCGCTGGAGGAGGCGCTGCAGGTGCCGCTGTTCCACCGCCATGCGCGCGGCCTGATCCTGACCGAGCAGGGCGAGAGCCTGAACCGCACGGTGCGCGAGGTGTTCGCCAAGCTCGCGATGACCGAGGCGCTGCTGACCGAGAGCCGGGAGAAGCCGGCCGGGCGGCTGAAGGTCACGACCACGGTGGGCTTCGGCGCGTCGTGGCTGGCGCCGCGGGTGCAGGCGTTCCTGGACATGTACCCCGACGTCACCATGAACCTGGTGCTGGACGACACCGACCTCGACCTCGCGATGCGCGAGGCCGACGTGGCGATCCGGATGCACCCGCCCAAGCAGCCCGACCTGGTGCAGCGGCACCTGATGGCGATCGAGTGGCACATCTGCGCCTCGCCCGGCTACCTGGCCAAGCACGGCACCCCGCAAACGCCCGAGGAGCTCGACGAGCACAAGCTGATCCTGTTCGGCAGCTACCACCCGCCGGTGCCCGACGTGAACTGGTTGGCCGAGCTGGGCCGCCGTCCGGGCGACCCGCGCCGGGCGCTGCTGGAGGTGAACAGCCTGCAGGCGATGATGGAGGCGGTGAAATCCGGCCTCGGCGTGGCTGCGGTGCCCGACTACATGGCCATGGAGGCCGAGGCGGACGGGCTGGTGCGGCTGTTGCCGGAGATCAAGGCGCCGAAGGTGGACGTGTATTTCGTCTATCCGGAGGAGCTGCGCAGTTCGAAGCGGGTGGCGGTGTTCCGCGATTTCCTGCTCTCGCGGCTGAACTCGCGGTAGGCCGTAAATTGCAAAATGCTGAGATAATAAATTACAATAATGTAATGATGTGATAGCGCTTCTTATGTAAGGTCACATAAATTAATTGTGTGACAAAGTTCTTAGCAAGGCCCGAAAATGCAGCACGGCAAAAGCGGCATCGCCTTTGAGAACGAGACACGGGACCGTATGCGGACACTGGGGTGGCATGTGGAAACCACACCAGTTACAGGCGACTACGGCGCTGATTTAATCGCGCGGCTGGCCAGCGAGACGCTGGTCATACAATGCAAAGATTATGGTTGCCCAGCCGGAGTGAGTTCCGTCCAGGAGGCTCATTTTGCTAAAACACATTATGGAGCAACGGCGGCGCTCGTTATTGCCCGAAATGGCTTTACAAAAGCGGCGATACGCGCTGCACTGACCTCCAGAGTTGATTTGCTGCGGCCCAATGATCTTATACTCGGCAGTAATTTGGACCGAACGCCTGCTCGACGTGAGATTGAAAGACGTGAGCGAGAATCTGAGGCAATGAGAGTTAGGAAAGAACATTACGAAGCAAAACAAGAAGCGAAGAAAGCCAGCATACAGGCAGGAATTGAAGCAGAAAAGCAAAAATCTCTAACTTGGCGAATCTATGATCGCAGCTTTCAAGAAAACAAAAAATTATTTAGACGACGCTTCATTTTGAAGATAGCTTTAATTGCTGTAACTGTTTTATTCGTTGCAAACACTATATTAATTTCCATAGGCTTTCTTGGTGACAGCTTTGCGAGCAGCAGATTCTTTGAGGTAGTATTCCTTGTAGTTTTACTGACTTTACTTTCGCGTTGTAACAGTTCGAACCCTATAGAGCCATTGATGAAAAGAAAAGGTTTTGTATTAAAGTGTGGTCGATGTAGTCAGAGCCTCCGGGTTGACTATGGGAGAGATGGCTTAGTTCGCTGCCCTCAATGTAGTTTTTCAACCCCCGCATGTACTAGAACTCTCAATGTGATACTATCCCGGTGCCGCGTAGAACGCCATCTCGAAGCTGGCGCGGTCAGTCGGCACCGGCGAGAAGGTGTCGGTTTCGGTGGCGAACGAGATGGTGAAGATGCGCATAAATCAGAGCGGTTTGTACGCAGTGGCCTCGATCTCGACCAGGATGTCAATCATCAGCCGAGCTTCGAGCGTGGTGCGTGTAGCTTGTAGGGAGCCGTTGTGAATGGAGTCCAATGCGAGCCATGCCCTCGATCTGGATCTGCAACGGTAACACCATGGTATTGGCAGTTTTCACTTTGAGCACGAAACTACGAACGATGATGGATTGGTGCCTTGCTCAGCGTTCCAGGACGAAGGCCGTGCCGTCCCATAACCGAAACGGGCGGCCGCCATCATGCGTCAGCCGCATCCCGGTGGCGGCGGCCCAGGCGGCGGCGTCGCTGCGGTCGGCCGCGGAGTCGCCGCGATAGGACAAGTTGAGCACGCAGAACGCTCCGCCCGGACGCAGCGCACGGGCCGCGCCGCTGGCGTGGCGCAGGGCCAGATCCGGGCTGGCCTGGACGATATAGGGGAAGCTGTCGACCGCCAGCACCAGGTCGAGCGACGCCGGAGGAAGCCCGTCGAGGCCGTCGCCTTCGGTGTGCCGCACCTCGACGTTGGCCACGCCCGCCAGCCGGTGCGTGGCCTCCGCCACCATCGCCACTGAAACGTCCAGCGCCAGCACCGACCGGCATCGCGGCGCCATCGCCGCCGCCACCCGGCCGATGCCGCAGCCGAGATCCAGCACGTCCGAGGTCGCGCGCAACAATCCATGCGCCTCGAGCCAGCCGACCATCTCGGCGGTCGCGGCTTGCAGGATGGCGGGGTCGCCCAGCGAATACAGCGCCACGCTGGCCTCCGGCGAGTGGCCGACGGCGTGGTCGAAAAACGCCGCGGTCCGGGCGATGCTCTCGGCCGGCGTGCTCGGCGCGACCTGCCCGCCGGCCACCATCCCGGCCGTCCGGTCGGTGGCCACCTGCGCCGCCAGCGCGTCCAGCGCGTCCTTGCGCCGCGCCGCCAGCGCGTGGATCGCCACGACCGCCGGATGGTCCGAGACCGTCGCCGCCAGGATCGCGCCGGCGTCCGATCCCTCCAGCAGCAGGCGCGCGACGGCGACCTCCGGTGAGATCCGTCCGGCGATGCAGTCCTCGACCGGCTTCATTCCCCTGCCCTCACCCATCGAACCAACCGAGCCGCCGCAGCCGATCCAGCTCGCCCAGGCGAACCCGCTCGCCGATATCGGTGCGGTAGCGCAAGTCGACGATGCACACGCTGCGCGCTCGCGTCAGCGCCGCCGCCTGAGCGTCCTCGATGCGCTCGCCGACGCCCGTCACCACCATCGCGTAGCCGGTGCGTCGGCCGGCGAACAACTGGCCGTCGGCGAGCCGCATGTCGGACCAGTGAAAATGCGCCGGGTCGTCCGGCGGCGTGTGGAAGAACACCGGCGAGTCGTTGTCCTGGCCGGCATCCGGCCGCTCCTCCGGGAACGGCGGGATGGTGAGCACCACGCCGGAACACCAGCCGTCCTGAGCGGGGAACGTACCGGCCGACTCCGAGTCTGGTTGCAGCATCCGCCTGAACAGGTCGCCCCATCCGGCCGTCTGCAACGGCGCCAGGATGGCGAAGCCGGGGTTGCCGAACCGGCAGGTGAACTCAAGCGGCCACAAGCCGGCCTTGTTGGCGATCATGTTCAGGTTGACGTAGCCGACATGGCCGGCGGCGGCGAACAGCGCCTCCATCCGCCCAAGCGTCGCCCGCATGATCGGGCCGGCGCCGCGATACGACAGCAGGGTGCCCATCTCGCCGGTCATCTCGCCGATCTCGCCGTTGAAGAACCGCTTGTGCTCGAAGTCGATGCAGGCCGGCTCCAGGAAGCGCCGCCCGTCGAAATAGGCGCCGACGCCGACCTCGACGCCCTCGATGCGCGGCATCAGCAACACGCCGCCGGGCTTCGGGTACGGAGGCAGCGGGCGGGCGAGCTGGTGCAGCACGTCGAGCCCCTCCGCGTGGTCGCCGACGAAGGTGGCCCTGGCGTTGTTGAAGTGCTTCAGCACCATCCGCCCCGGGTTCGCCCGAAGCCACGCCACCGCGTCCGCCACTTGCGCGAACGAATAGGTCGGAGCGATCGGCAGGCCGGCCTGGCGCAGCGTGTCCTGGCCGAAGCCGCGGTCGTATTCCAGCCGGTCGCCGAGCGCGCTGCCGCCGATCACCCGAAACCCGTCGGCGCGCAGCGCATCCTGCACGGCGCCCTGGCCGACCCTCTCGAACAGCACCAGCCCGTCGTTCAACGCGCCCCGGCCCACCCAGGGCAACGCCGCGCGCCAGTCGGCGGCCGGCTCCACCATGCCGACCGCCGCCCAGGCCGGATCGCTGGCATGGACGCGCACCTCGTGTCCCTCGCGCATCAGGCTGAGATAGAGGTCGGCCAGGTCGATGCGGGCGCCAATTCCGAGTATTCTCAAGTCGGCGATCCTCTACGTGACGTGACTAGACGCCCAAACGTCGGTGCGGTTCACCTCCGGAGCACAGGCGAATACGCGGTGGCCTCGATCTCGACCAGGATATCGATCATCAGCCGAGCTTCGAGCGTGGTGCGGGCCGGCGGATCGCTGGCGAAGAACGCCGCGTATGCGCGGTTGAACGCCGCGAAATCCTTGGCGTCGCGCAGCACCACGAACGTCTTCACGACATCGGTGAGTTCCGCGCCGGCCAGCTTCAGCGCCGCCTGGACGTTCTCCATCACCTGCCGCGTCTGCGCCTCGATGCCGCCGGCCACCACCGCGCCGTCCGCCCCGACCGGCACCTGCCCGGACACGAAGATGAAGTCGCCGGCCCGCACCGCCGGCGACAACGGCACATGCGCCGCGCCGAAATGTTGCTTCGTCATGCGTGATCCTCCGTTGGCATCGGCTACTTCACGGCTCCGAGCGCCAGTCCGCGCACCAGATAGCGTTGCAGCCAGGCAAAGATGACCGCCACCGGGATCGAGGCCACCAGCGCCGCCGCCATCACGTACTGCCAATCGACGGAGTAGCGGCCCGCCACCAGCGAGAACACCCGCAGCGGCAGCGTGTAGCTGTCCTCGCGGCGCAGCATGGTCAGCGCGATGACGAACTCGTTCCAGCCGTTGATGAAGGTGAAGATGGCGGTGACCACCATCGCCGGGATGGCCAGCGGCAGGAACACGCTGCGCAAGGTGCGCCAATGCCCGGCCCCCTCCATCCACGCCGCCTCCTCGAGATCACGCGGGATGGTGGCGAAGTAGCTCTGCAGCATCCACACGCTGAAGGCGATGTTGAAGGCCACATAGATCACGACCAGGGCGCTCAGGCTGTCGATCATGCCGATCCCGGCCACCAACCGGAACAAGCCGATCACCAGCACGATCGGCGACAGCATCTGCGACACCAGCAGGAACTGGCGAAACGCGCCACGGCCGATGAAGCGGTAGCGGCTGAGCGCATAGGCTGCGGGGATCGCCACCAGGATGGTGATGATGGTGGTCAGGCCGGATACATACAGCGAGTTGGCGAGCGCCGAGCCGAAGCCCGAGGTCTGCCACATCTCGGCGAAGTTCCGCCAGTGGATCGCCGACGGCCACCAGGTCGGGTTGAGCACCTCGGTCGCGGGTTTCAGCGCGGTGATGGACATGACGGCGAACGGGAACAGCACCGCCGCCACGAACGGCGACAGCAGCACCCAGAACAGGATCGAACGCAGCAGCTTGCGCCGGTTCTTCACGCCGGCTCCTCGCGCATGGCAAGGCGCACGTAGATGAGCGTGAACACGATGAGGATGGCGAACATGATGAGCGAGACCGCCGCCGCGTCGCCCAGCCGGCCGAGCCGAAAGCCGAGCTTGTACAGATAGGTGACGAGGATGTCGGTGGAGTTCGCCGGGCCGCCCTGCGTCGTGGCCCAGATGATCGGGAACGAGTTGAACACGTAGATCGTGTTGAGCACGAAGGCGATGTTGATGAACGGGCGCAGCAGCGGCAGCGTGATGGTGCGGAACTGGTCCCACGGCCCGGCGCCCTCGATCGCCGCGGCGTCGTAGAGATCGGTCGGCACCGACGACAGGCCGCCCAGGAAGATGGTCACGGTGAACGGGATCGACACCAGGATGCCGATCAGGATCTGCATCGGAAACGCGGTCGACGCCTGGGCCAGCCACTGAATGTTGGTGTGCAGGATGCCGAGGTCGCGCAATCCCGAGTTCAGCATCCCGCTCTCGCCGCTGAGCGCCCAGCGCCAGACCACCGCCATCATGGTGAGCGACACCGCCCAGGGCAGCATGATGAGGATGCGCGCCAGGCCCCGGCCGTAGAAGTCCTCGTTCAGGATCAGCGCGACCGGCACAGAACAGACCAGCGTTCCGACCACGACCGCGGCGGTCCAGGCAAGCGTGCGCCACAACGCCGCGATGAAGTCGGGATCGGCGAACAGCGCCCGGAAGTTCTCGAGTCCGACGAAGCCGCGCAGAATGCCAAACCTGTTCACATCATGAAGCGACAGCGAGACGATCTCCCGCAGCGGCCATAGGATGACAGCCGCCGCAAGGAGGAAACTCGGCAGGATCAGGATGTAGGGTGTTGCGGTGCGTCCCATTCAGATGCGTCGCGGCGGCTAGTTTCCTGCGAGCGTCGCGTTGATCTTGGCCGCGGCCGCCTTCAGGGTCGGCTCGATCTCGCCCTGGCCCAGGTAGATCTTCTGCACCGCGTTCGACGTCGTTTGCGCGATGTCCTCCCAGCCGGGAATGACCGGCGCAAACTTGGCATCCGGCAATAACGAGGTGAACACCTTCAAATTGGCGTTGTCGGCGAAATAGGGGTCGCTGGCCTCCTTGACGTTCACCGGCAGGAAGCCCTCAATCTTGTCAAACTTGGTCCGCTGGTCGGTCGTGAAAAGGAAGTCCAGGAACGCCCAGGCCTCATCCTTGTGCTTGGAATTGTCGAACACCACGATCGAGTCGGTGACGGCGTAGGTGTTGACCTTGCCGCTGGGGCCGGTCGGGATCGGGGTGACGCCGAAACTGAGGTTGGGCGCCTCGGTCTTGATCTGGTTCAACAGGAACGGCGCGGTGATGACGGTCGCGACCTTGCCCTGCTTGAACAGGTTCTGCACGTCCTCGCGCGAGTACGACGTGACGCCGGGCTCAGTCAGCCCAGCGTCGATAAACCCCTTGTACATCTTGGCGGCGTCGATGGCGGCGGGCGAGTCGATCCCGGACTTCTTGTCCACCACGAGGTCACCGCCGTAGGCCCAGAACGCATAATAGAAGTACACGTCGGTCTCGATCTCCTTGCCCTGCAAGCCAAACGGGAACACGCCGTCGCCGGATGCCTTGATCTTGTCGGCCGCGACCTTGAAGTCGGCCCAGCTCTTTGGCGGGGCGTCGTAGCCGGCCTTCTTGAAGACGTCCTTGTTGTAGTACATCGCGCGGGCCGAGGCGGCGATCGGCAGGCCGTAGAGCTTGCCGTTCAGCACCGAAGGCTGCAGGAAGGTGTCGATGAAGCGCGCCTTGAAGTCAGGCTTCACGTAGCTGTCGAGCGGCGCCACGATGCCCTGCGACACGTAGTCGAGCAGCCATCGCGTGCCGATGATCGACATGTCGGCGTTGGCGCCCGCCGAGATGTCGGTGGTCAGCTTCTGCTGCAGATTGTCCCACGGCACCACCTCGAGTTGGATCTTGGTGTCCGGGTGCGTCGCCTCGAATGCTTTGGCCGCGGCCTCGAAATAGGGGCCGGTGCCTTTGCTGTATTCGGCGATGGTGACGCGAACGGTTGAGGCCTGCGCCATCGAACCGAGGGCCAGCAGGCTCACGCCGGCAAGGACAAGAAGACGTTTCATGTGAGCCAGAACTCCCGGTTGGTGATCGCGGCGCGCAGGGTGCAAATGTCCATCGCACTGTTTCGTGAAACCAGGCTTCTCGCAAGACTCTAATTTCGCCTACGGAATCATGGTTGCTTTTTCCCGTCCGTGTCGCTTCGATCCCGGCTCGCGTCGGCGAAGGAGCCAGCATGTCGGATCGCCAGAGCCTGCAGTCGCTGTTCGGCCTGGAGCAAAGCCAGGTCCTGCTGACCGGCGCCGGCGGCGGCATCGGCGGCGCCTTGGTCGAGGCGTTCAATGCGGCGGGCGCGCTGGTGTGCGGCGCCGACCGCGACATGTCGTTGCTGGAGAAGCTCGACCTGCATCGCCGCGTGGTGTTCGACCTGGCCGATGGCCCGGCGACGGCGCGGGCAATGGCCGGGTTGGTGGGCGGTGATGCCATGCCCGATGTGCTGGTGAGCAACGCCGGTTACACGAACGCGGACACACTGGAGCAGGTCGACGCGGCGGCGTGGGCGGCGGAGCTGGCCGTCAACCTGACCGGCGCGTTCAACGTCGCAAGCCCGGTCGTGGAGGCCATGGCGCGGCGTGGCCATGGCTCGGTGGTGTTCGTGGCCTCGGTCAACGGCCTCGCGCATTACGGCAACCCCGCCTACTCCGCGGCCAAAGCCGGGCTGATCGCCTACGCCAAGGCGCTGGCCGTGGAACGGGGCGCCGCCGGGGTGCGGGTCAACGTCGTGTGTCCGGGATCGGTGCGCACGCCGGCCTGGGATCAACGCTTCGCGCGGCGGCCCGATCTCCTGGACCAGGTACTGCCGCATTACCCGCTTGGCCGGATGGTGACGCCGCGCGAGGTCGCCCGCGCGGTGCTGTTCCTGGCCTCCGCCGCCGCCTCCGGCATCACCGGCGCGGTGCTCACGGTGGATGCCGGCCTGACCGCGGGCAACCACCGCTTCGTCACCGACGTCATCGCGGGCAGCGCCTGATGGCGGCCCTGCGGATCGAGCACCTGTCCAAGGCGTACGGCCCGCTGGCGGTGCTGCACGACATCGACCTCGAGGTGGCGGATGGCGAGTTCGTGGTGCTGATCGGCCCGTCCGGCTGCGGCAAATCCACTTTGCTGCGCATGATCGCCGGGCTTGACGACATCACTGGCGGGGAGCTGTGGATCGGCGACCGCCTCGCCAACCGGATCGCGCCGCAGCACCGCAACATCTCCATGGTGTTCCAGAGCTACGCGCTGTTTCCGCACATGACGGTGCGCGAGAACGTCGGCTTCGGGCCGCGCATCCGGCGCGAGGCGGCGGCCAACGTCGCGGGCAAGGTCGGCCGCGCGGCGGCGACGCTCAACCTCGGCAACTACCTCGACCGCCTGCCCCGCCAGTTGTCCGGCGGCCAGCGCCAGCGCGTCGCCATGGGCCGCACCATCGTGCGCCAGCCGGACCTGTTCCTGTTCGACGAGCCGTTGTCGAACCTGGACGCGAAACTGCGTGTGCAGATGCGGACCGAGATCAAGGCGCTGCATCAGGCGCTGACCACCACGATCGTCTACGTGACGCACGATCAGATCGAGGCGATGACCATGGCCGACCGCATCGTCGTGATGAACGCCGGCGGCATCGAGCAGGTCGGCTCGCCGCTCGACCTCTACGACCATCCGGCCAACAAGTTCGTCGCGGGCTTCCTGGGATCGCCGGCGATGAGCTTCATCCCGGGCGTGGTGGAGCGCGGCGACGGGCTGCCGCGGTTGCGCACCGAGGCCGGCTTCACCATGCCGCTCGGCCCCACCGCTGCGGCGTCCGGGCAGCCGGTCGAGGTCGGCATCCGGCCCGAGCATTACCGGCTGGCCGAACCCGGCGAGGGCTTTCCGTATGTGGTGGCGGTGGTCGAGCCGACCGGCGCGGAGACCTATCTGTTCGGCCATATCGCCGGCATCGACGTGCGCTGCGTGTTTCGCGACCGGATCGCGCCGGCGCCCGGCAGCACGCTGATGCTGACGGTCGATCCGGCGCGCGTGCATGTGTTCGACCGGCAGAGCGGCAACCGGCTCTGACAAACCCCCAAGCAATTCGGAGCCTGGTTATGGACCCTGAGGAAAACCCGTTCGACGACGATCCCGACCGCCACGCGATCTGGGACATGCTGGTGCGGCGCGACATCGACGCGTTCCTGGCGGCGGATTGGTCGATGACCGAGGGCGACTTCATCGCCGCCGAGTTCTTCGGCCTGCACTCGCACAAGGCGCCCGACCCCGATTACTGGCGGCTCGACTTCCCCGACCTCGCGAGCTACCGGGACGAGTGGTTGCGGCAGGCGGCCGCGTCGGCCGGCGTCCGCTATGCCGAGCCGTTGCGCCCGGCGTTGTTCCGCGCCGTCGACATGCGGCAGATCGACGTCGCCGGCGACCGGGCCGTGGCGCACAAGAAGTTCGACGGCGCCATCCAGCTTGCCGATGGCGGCGACGAGCAGTTGCTGTGGCAGACGCTGTATTTCTGCGCCCGCCGCGACGGCGTGTGGAAGATCGCGAGCTTCGTCGGCTACATGCCGTTCGAGACTTAGCCCTTCACCGCTCCGGCGGTGAGGCCGGCCACGAGGTAGCGCTGCAGCAGGGCGAAGAACAGGCACGCCGGGATCAGCCCGAGCGTGGAGGCCGCCATCATCTGCCCCCAATCGACGCCGAACTTGCCGATGAAGGTGAGCAGCCCCACGGCAAAGGTCTTGCGGCTCTCGTCGTCGATCAGCATGAGCGCGAACAGCAGCTCGCTCCAGGCGGCGGTGAAGACGAAGCCGACGGTGGCCCCCATGCCGGGCAGCGTCAGCGGCAGGATCACCCGCACCAGCGCCTGCGCGCGGGTGCAGCCGTCCACCACCGCCGCCTCCTCGAGGTCGCGCGGCACCCCGTCGCAGAACGACTGCATCAGGAAGGTGGCGAACGGGATGTTGAAGGCGACGTAGATGATGACGAGGCCGGGCAGGCTGTTGGTGAGCTGCAGGCTTCCCATGATGCGGTAGATCGGCGGGATGACCATGACCAGCGGGAACGTCTGTGTCAGCAGCAGCAGGAATGCCACCAACCGCTTGCCGCGGAAGTCGAAGCGCGAGAAGGCGTAGCCGGCGGCCGAGGCAATCAGTGTCACGATCACCGCGGTCGCCACCGACACCGTGATGCTGTTGAGGAAGTAGCGGGGAAAGTTCGTCGCCTGCAACACGCCCCTGTAGTTTTGCAATGTCGCGTGACTCGGCCAGGCGGTGATGCCTTCGCCGTAGAGCAGCGAGGACGGAGTGACGGAGATCTTCAGCGTCCAATAGATCGGGAACAACGCGAACACGACGAAGGCCGCGACCGCCGCGTAGAACCCGGTGGCGTCAAGCATCCGCCTCATCGCGTCATCCCTGGGTCAACAACTGCCGCCGCATCCCGATCAGCGCCAGCGCATACAGCACCAGCAACGCTAGCAGCAGCACCGCGACGGCGGAGGCATAGCCGCGATCCATGGCGCGGAAGGCGCTGACGTAGACGTAGGTGGCGATGGTGTTGGTCGATCCGGCCGGGCCGCCGCCGGTCATCACGAAAATCAGGTCGGCGAACGTGGCAATCCAGATCGTGCGCAGCATGACGGTGATGGCGATGGTGGGCGCCAGGAACGGGATCGTCAGGAACATGAAGCGTTGCACGGCGCTGGCGCCATCGAGCGCCGCCGCCTCGTACAGTTCGAGCGGGATGGACTTCAGCGCGGCAAGCAGGGTTATGGCGAAGAATGGCACGCCGAACCAGACGTTGGCCACGATCGGACCCCACATCGCCGTTGCGGGGTCGGACAGGATGTTGGTCGGCTGCGCCTGCACGCCCAGCGCAAACATCCAGTGCGGCAGCGGGCCGATCACCGGGTTGAACAGCCAGGCCCAGGTCAGCCCGGCCAGGAAGCTCGGCACCGCCCACGGCAGGAACACCACCGCCTGCACCGCCCGCCGGCCACGGAACTCGCGGTTCAGCAACAGCGCCAAGGCGAGGCCGAGACCGAACTGCAGCACAAGGCTGCCGACCGTCCACCACACGGTGTTGAGCAACGCCTGCCCGAGCGTGGGGTCGCCAAGCATGTGGCGGTATTGGTCCAGCCCGACATACTCGGACCGGAACGCCGAAAACCGGCGGAACGAGTAGCCGACGCCCACCATCAACGGCACCAGCAGCACCACGAACAGGATCAGCAGGGCCGGGCTGACATACAGCCACGGCTCCACCGCGCGGGCGCGGGCGCGTCCCGCCGCGTCCGCTCTCCGTGGGATCAATCGTCCAGTCTCTAGTTCTGGCCCTTTTTCGCCAGATAGGCTTTTTGCTGATCGACCAGATAGGCCGCCCACTGGTCCGCCACGTCCTTGGCCGTGCGCTGCCCCAGCAACGCCTGCTGGAAGGTCGTGACCGAGATGTTGTCGTACAGGTTGCCGAAGCCTTCGAGGTAGGTCGGCGGCGTCACCATCTCGTATTTCGATGGGTCGTTCAACTCGGTGAACCAGCCCTTGTATTTGTCGCCGGCGAAGGCCGGGTTCTGTTCGGCGTCCTTGTGGATCGGCAGCGTGCCGACCACCTTGGACCAGGCCAGGTTGTTCTCCGGCGTCACCATGAAGGAGAGCAGCTTCCAGGTCGCGTCCTTCTCCTTGGAGTTGGCGAACATGGACCAACCGCCGTAGCCGAGCGACGGATACGCTTTGCCGCCCGGCCCCACCGGGATCGGCGCCACGGCGAAATCGTCGGGCGCCATCTTGTCGGCAATGCCGATGAGCGCGTCCGGGTCCTGATCCAGCATGGCGCAGGTGCCCGAATAGAAGCCGGCGACGATCTCGTTGAAGCCCCAACTGACGCTGTCCTTCGGCACCGAGCCGTCCTTGTACATCTGCACCAGCAGTTCGAGGCCGCGCACCGCGCCGGGATCGCTGAAGGTCGAGCTGCCGTCCTTGTTGAAGTAGCCGGGCTTGCCGTCCATCGTGTTCATGAACATCGTGACGCCGGAAAACTCACCCGGCCCGCCACGCAGGCAGTAGCCGTACTTCCCCGGCAAGGCGGCAATCTTCTTGCTGTCGGCCACGAACTCGTCGAGCGTCGCCGGCGCCGCGGTCAGGCCGACCTGCGCGAACAGCTTCTTGTTCCAGAACAAGCCACGGACGTAGAAACCATACGGGATTTCGTAAAGCGTGCCGCGCACCGCCGAGCCGAACTGTTTTGCGCGGTCGCCCAGCGTATCCATCGCCAGCGTCTTCTTCACATAGGGACCGAGATCCTCCAACTGCGCGTTGTTGCCATACAGGCCAAGCCAACGATCCGGCATCTCCACCAGGTCGGGCGTGTCGCCGGCCTGCACCATGTTGAGGAACTTTTCGAACGCCTGGCCCCACGGCAGCGAAGTCAATTGCACATGCAGGCCGGGGTTGGCCTTCTCGAACGCCGCGAACTGCTGTTGCAGCAGCGCGGTGCGCGGCGGGCTGGTGATGACCTCGACAACCTTCAGCGTCGTGTCGGCCCGTGCGGTCGTCGGTAGGGCCGTCGTCGTCAGCAGGCCGGCAAGCAGCGCGCCTCCGGTGGCCTTGGCCCAGCGATGTCGGATCATGCGGTTCATTGTCCCCTCCGTGTTTCAGCAAGCCTTGTGTCAGCGCCGGGCTTTGGCGAGCGCCTGTTCGAGATCGGCGATCAGCGCCGCCGGGTCTTCAAGCCCGACATGCAGCCGGATCAGTCCCTCGGGAACGCCGAAATAGGACAGCGCATTCATCCCCGGCGTCTGCTGCAGGGTCGCCAGCGCCGGCACGACGAGGCTTTCGTGGCCGCCCCAACTGACGCCGATGCGGAACAGCCGCAGCGCATCGACGAACGCCGGAACGTCGATGGAGCCGTCGACCTCGAACGAGAACAGCCCGGTAGAGCCCAGCAATGTCGCCTTGCCCGGATGGTTCGAGAAGGCGGGGTGCATGACCTTGAGCACCCTGTCGTGGCCACGCAGATGGTGTGCCACGCGCAAGCCGCTCTCTTCGTGGCGTTGCAGGCGCAACGGCAGGGTGCGCAGGCCGCGCAGCAGCAGCCACGCCTCGAACGGCGACAGCTTGGCGCCGAACATCGAGTAGGTGCGCTCGTTGACCTGCCGGATGAGCGCGGCGCTCCCCGCGACCACGCCCGCCACCACGTCCGAGTGGCCGCCGATGTATTTGGAGGCCGAGTGCATCACCAGATCGACGCCGTGCCGCACCGGCTGCTGGAACAGCGGCGTTGCCCAGGAATTGTCGATGACGCTGATCGCCCCGTGCGAGCGTGCCAGCGCCGCCAGCCGGGGCAGCTCCTGCAACTCGAACACCATGGAACTCGGGCTTTCCAGGTACAGCAGCTTGGCGCCCGGCAGCTTGGCCGCGACCGCCTCGGGATCGGTGGCATCGACGTAGTCCACGGTGATGCCGAAGCTCGGCAGCAGGCGCTGGAACAGGCGGAAGCTGTCGCCGTAGATGTGCCGCGCCGACACCATCCGGTCGCCGCTGCCGAGGAACGCCAACAGGGTGGCGCTGATCGCCCCCATGCCGGACGAAAAGGCGCGGGCGGCGTCGGCGCCCTCAAGCGCCGCGATGCGGCGCTCGAACTCCATGACGGTGGGATTGTCGCCGCGGCTGTAGATCGGGCGGCTGACCTTGCCGGCGAAGGCATCCGCCATCTCGGCGTAGCTGCGGAAGGTGAACAGCGAGGTCTGGTAGATCGGCGGCACCACCGGGTCGAATGGCAAATCCTCATCGTGCGCCAGCAGCGTCGCCGCCCGCTCAAGGATGGCCGCGCGATCTGCCCCCGGCATGGCGGCGGCGGTCGGCGACGCGATGTCAGGCATGGATGTGAAGCCCTCGCAAGCCGACTCCACGCAAGCGTAGAGCCGAACGGCCATTCAGACAGGGCGACGCTACGAAGCCGTTGCGGGGTCGTCAAGGCAACGACGGCTGCAATCCCGCGACACGACGCGACTCGACTGCCGTCTCGGCCTGTGGCATCGCGAGCCGATCATGACCGTCGGGACTCCGCCGCTGACGACGCCGCGCCTGCTGCTCCGGCCGTTGGAGGTGTCGGACGCGGACGCCGCCCAACGCCTGTTTCCGCGCTGGGAGATCGTGCGGTTCCTCGCCAGCAGCGTCCCATGGCCCTACCCACCCGACGGCGCCCTGCGCCATATCCGGGACCAGGTGCTGCCCGCCGTCCAGCAAGGCCGGGAGTGGCATTGGTCCATCCGACTCAGGACGTCGCCCGACCAACTGATCGGGATAATCGGCCTGATGGACCACCCCAACGATAACAGAGGTTTCTGGCTCGATCCCGCGTGGCAGGGGCAAGGGCTGATGGCGGAGGCGAGCGCGGCCGTCACCGAATACTGGTTCGAGACGCTGGAGCGGCCGGTCCTGCGGGCGCCGAAAGCCGTCGCCAACATCCGCTCGCGCCGCATCTCGGAACGCAGCGGGATGCGGGTGATCGCGAAGGAGGAGCGCGACTACGTCTCGGGCCGCCTGCCGGCGGAAATCTGGGAGATCACCCGCAACGAGTGGCTGGCGCGGCGGCGCGGCTAGGGCCGGATCATCGTGCCGTTGCCGCTCTCGATAAACAGCTCCAGCAGGCAGGCGTGGGGCTGGCGGCCGTCCATGATGACCGCGCCCTTAACGCCGGCGCGCACCGCCTCGACGCAGGTCTCCACCTTCGGGATCATGCCGCCGGTAATCATGCCGCTGGCGATCCCGGCCTGCACGTCGGCGATCGTCAGCTCCTGGATCAGCCGGCGGTCGTGGTCGAGCACCCCGGCGACATCGGTCAGCATCAGCAGCCGCGACGCGCCCAGCGCCCCGGCGATGGCGCCCGCCACCGTGTCGGCGTTGATGTTGTAGGTCTGGCCGCCCTCGCCCACGCCGACCGGCGCAATCACCGGGATCAACCCGGCGCCGGTCAGCGCGTGGATGACGCGGACGTCAATGTGCTCAGGCTCGCCCACGAACCCCAGATCCAGCGCCTGCTCGATCAGGCTGTCCGGGTCCTTGTGCATCCGGCGCAGCTTGCGGGCGCGGATCATGCCGCCGTCCTTGCCGCAGATGCCCACGGCAAGCGCGCCGGCACGGTTGATGAGGTCGGCCACGTGTTTGTTGACGGTGCCGGCCAGCACCATCTCGACCACCTCGACCATCGCGGCGTCGGTGACGCGCAGGCCGTCGACGAAAGTGCTTTTGATGGCGAGCCGTTGCAGCATCTGGTTGATCTGCGGGCCGCCGCCGTGCACCACCACCGGGTTCACGCCGACCTGCTTCAGCAATGCGATATCGCGGCCGAACATCTCCGCCAGGCGGGCCTCACCCATGGCGTGACCGCCGTATTTGATGACGACCGTCTCACCGGCGTAACGGCGCATGTACGGCAGCGCGTGGACCAGGATGCGGGCCTGGTCCTGGGCGGTCTCCTGGATCGGCAGATCGAGCGGGTCGACGGTCTCGGTCACACGGACTCTCCTGCACACGCCCGACGCTTGTGGGCAAAGCGTCGCGCGGGGTCAACCTCGCTCAGATCAGGGATCGGCCAACTCGGCCACCGTTGCCCGCAACGCCTCGATGCCCATGCCGGTCTCGCTGCTGGTGGCGATCTGCTCGACATGCGCGGCCGGGTGCTTGCGCGCCAACGCCGCGATGTCGGCGATCTTGGCGGCCAAGGCGGCCGGCTTCACCTCGTCGCATTTGGTGATGACCAGTTGGTAGGTGACGGCGGCGCGGTCCAGCAGGCCCATCACCGCGCGGTCGCTCTCCTTCACCTCGATCCGGGCGTCCAGCAGCAGCAACACCCGGCGCAGCGTGGGCCGGCCGCGCAAGAACTCGAACATCAGGCCCTGCCAGTCCTCCTTCACCTCCCGGGCGGCCTGGGCGTAGCCGTAGCCGGGCATGTCCACCAGCACGAGGCGGTCGCCGAGGTTGAAGAAGTTGAGCTGCTTGGTCCGGCCCGGCTGGCTCGACGCCCGGGCCAACGCGCGCCGCCCGGTCACCGCGTTGATGAGCGTCGACTTGCCGACGTTGGAGCGGCCGGCGAACGCCACCTCGGACACCTCGGCCGGCGGCAGTTGGTCGAGCTTCTGGGCGGCGAAGAAGAAGTCGCAGGACCCGGCGAACAGCAGGCGTCCGGCCTCGATCCGGGCCGCCTCCTGTTCCCGCGCCTGCTGGTCGGCCTCGCTCAAGTCTGGGCCTCGCTCAAGTCTGGGCCTCGCTCAAGTCTGGGCCAGGGCAGGCCGTGTCAGCCGGGTGCGGCGCATGATGAGCCACTGCTGCGCGATGGTCAGGGTGTTGTTCCAGCTCCAGTAGATCACCAGGCCGGCCGGGAAGCGGGCCAGCATGAACATGAAGATCAATGGCATGAACTGGAACAGCTTGGCCTGCATCGGGTCGGGCGGCGGCGGGTTGAGCTTCTGCTGGAAGTACATCGTCGCCCCCATGATGAGCGTCCAGGCGCTCAGATGCAGGAAAGGAGCGATCTGCGCGGGATCGTACGGGATCAGCCCGAACAGGTTGAACACGTTGGTCGGGTCCAGCGCCGACAAATCGTGAATCCAGCCGAAGAACGGCGCCTGCCGCATCTCGATCGTGGTGAAGATGACCTTGTAGAGCGAGAAGAACACCGGGATCTGGATAATCATGGGCAGGCAGCCCGACGCCGGATTGACCTTCTCGGCTTTATAAAGCTGCATCATCGCGGTTTGTAACTTTTGCGGCTCTTCCTTGTACTGCTCGCGCAACACCGTCATCTTCGGCCCAAGCAGCTTCATCTTGCTCATCGAGCGGTAGGACTTGTTGGCCAGCGGGAAGAATAGCAGCTTGATGAACAGCGTGAACACCATGATGGCAATGCCGAAGTTGCCGGTTAGGTGGTAGATCCAGTCGATGCCGTAGAAGAACGGCCTGGTGATGAACCAGAACCAGCCGAAATCCACCGCCTTCCAGAACGCCGGAATGCCATACTGGGACTGATAGCGGTCGAGCAGATGGACTTCCTTGGCGCCGGCGAACAGATGGCTGTCCAGCATCGCGTCGCCGGCGGGAGCCACGGTTTCCGGTTGTGCCAAGCGGAACGCCACCTGATAGCCATCGGCCGGGTTCAGCGTGTGGGTAAACTCGACCACCGAGGGCGCCGCCTGGTCCGGCACCAGCGCCGCCAGCCAGTATTTGTCGGTGATGCCGGCCCAGCCGCCGTCCGAGGTGGCGGTGTAGGCAAGCCCGTCGTGCTTGTCGCCGTCGGTCTTGACCGCCGCGTATTTGTACTCCTGCAACGTGTTGTTGATGACGCCCAGCAGGCCTTCGTGCAGGATGTAGTAGCCGGCGACCGGCGGCGTGTAGTCGCGCCGGATACGCTGCCAGGGCGTGACCGACACCGGCGTCGCGCCGGCGTTGCGCACCCGCTGCTGGACGTTGAACATATAGTTCTCGTCGACCGTCAGCGTGATCTCGAAGGTCAGGCCGGCGCCGTTGTTCCACGACAGCGTCACCGGCTTGCCGGTGTCGAGCGTGCCGCCGTTGGCCGCCCACAGCGTATCGTTGCCGGGGACCGCGACGTGACTGTCGGGCGCGGCGCTCCAGCCGTACTGCACGTAATACGGTTGCGGGTCGCCGCGCGGCTCCAACAGGCGGACCAGCTTGCTGTCCGGCGCCAGCGTCTCGCGGTAGTTGCGCAGCACCAAGTCGTCGAGGCGCGCGCCGATCAGGCTCATGCTGCCCTGCACGCTGGCCGCCTCGATCTTGATCCGCGGCACCTTGGCGGGCGGCATGATGGGCGCGGCGCCGGCGTCCTGCGGTGTTACGCCGATGGTCCCGGACGGCAGCGGCGCCGTGGCGGTGTCGGTGGCTGCCACGGCGTGCGGCGGCGGCGCGTGCGGCAGCAGGAACTGGAACCCCGCCAGGATCGCCACCGAGATGGCGATTGCGAGGAACAGGCGCTTGATGTCCATCAGGATGGGGTCCGGCCTTGGAGAGGGGGCGGTACGGGATCGTAGCCGCCGGGGTGCCATGGGTTGCAGCGCAGGATGCGCCGTGTGGCTAGCCAGGCGCCACGCCCGGCGCCGTGCGTCTTGAAAGCGTCAATCGCGTAGTGGCTGCACGACGGCTCGAACCGGCAATTCGCGCCGATGATCGGCCTGATGGTGAGCTGGTAGGCGCGCACGGCGCCGGCCAACGCGGATGCCGCCGGACTCATGGCGACACGCGCGGATGATAGACCCCGGCCTTGTCGAGGGCGCGGCGAAGGTCGTCGATGAGTTCGCCGAACGGACGGCTGCGCGTGCTGTCGCGGCCGATCAGCACCAAATCCGCGCCGGTCGCCGGGCGGTCGCGCAGCAACAGGCGCGCGGCTTCCTTCAACCGCCGGCGGGTGCGGTTGCGCACCACGGCGTTGCCGACCTTCTTGGTGACGGTGAAGCCCACGCGCGCCGGCTCGTCGTCGGCGCGCGTCAGCGCCTGCAGCACAAGCCCGTGCACCGCCACCTTGCGGCCCTTGGCGGCGACGCGCAGGAACTCGGCCCGGCGCTTCAGGCGCGGCCGCGCCGACGCCATGGCGCGAACCGTCGCGTCAGCCCGGTCTTAGGCCGACAGCTTCTTGCGGCCCTGGCTGCGGCGGTTGGCGATGACCTTGCGGCCGCCCACCGTTTCCATGCGCGCGCGAAAGCCATGGCGGCGCTTGCGGACGATCTTCGAGGGCTGATAGGTGCGCTTCACGTAAACTCTCCGACGGGTTCTCTGACGTCCTGACGCGGGCCGAGGACGCTCACGGCACCCGTGACGGGCTCCGTTGCAGGCACCGGCTTATAGAAGCCGCTCATGTGCGGCGTCAACCGTCGGCGCGCCTGTGCGGGATGCGAGGCGCATGGCCTTCTGCTATGCCTGTCACATGCGAATGGCCGGTAAATTGCTCCCGCTGCTGGTCCTGGTGGCGGTCGTCGCGGCGGCGTGGGCCTCTGGTGCGCAGCATCAACTGAGTTGGCAGGCGATTGGCGGCCACGCCGGAACGTGGCGCGGCTGGGTGGCGCGCGAGCCGGTGCTGACGGGCCTCGGCTACGCGCTGCTGTATGCCCTCGTCGTGGGACTGTCGTTGCCGGCGGGCGGGGTGCTCACGGTGCTGGGCGGCCTGCTGTTCGGCATCGTCGCGGGCGCGGCGCTGGCGGTTGCGGGAGCCAGCCTGGGCGCCGTCCTGCTGTTCCTGATCGCCCGCAGCGCCGCCGGCCGGCTGCTGACGCGGCGCGCGCGGCCGCTGGTCGAACGCTTCCGCGCGCCGTTGCAGCGTCATGGCTTCTGGGCGCTGCTGTCGCTGCGGCTGATCCCGGTGGTGCCGTTCTGGCTGACCAACCTCGCCGCCGCCCTGCTCGGGATGCGGCTGCTGCCGTATGCCGCCGCCACCGTCATCGGCATCGCCCCGGCCACCACGGTGCTGGCCGGCATCGGCGCCGGAGCCGGGGAAGTGCTGGCGCGCGGCCAGGCGCCCGACCTGTCGCTGCTGACCTCGCCCGGAGTGCTGCTGCCGCTGCTGGGCCTCGCGGCGTTGTCGCTGCTGCCGATCGCGTGGCGGCGCTGGCGGCCGCCGGGAGCGGCGGTTTGAGCGAGTTCGACCTCGCGGTGATCGGCGCCGGCTCGGGCGGCTTGTCGGTCGCCGCGGTCGCCGCCCAGCTTGGCCTGCGGGTGGCGCTGGTCGAGCGTGACCGCATGGGCGGCGACTGCCTCAACACCGGCTGTGTCCCGAGCAAGGCGCTGCTTGCCGCCGCCCACGCCGCCGCCGACGCGCGGGACGCCGGGCGACTCGGCCTGCGCATCGCGATGCCCGAAGTCGACTGGGCGGCGGTGCAGCGCCATGTCCATGAGGTGATCGCCGCCCTGGCGCCGGCCGACGGCGTGCAGCGGTTCAGCGAACTCGGCGTCACCGTGCTGCCGGGCGAGGCGAGGTTCGTCGCCCGCGACACCCTTGCCGTGGCCAGCGCCGCGGGCGAGCGCCGGTTGACCGCCAGGCGCATCGTGATCGCCGCCGGCAGCCGAGCCAGCATCCCTGCCCTGCCCGGCCTCGACGCGGTCGACTACCTGACGCACGAGACCTTGTTCGACCTGCCGCAGCCGCCCAGCCATCTGCTGATCCTGGGCGGCGGCGCCATCGGCATCGAGATGGCGCAGGCGCATGTCGAACTCGGCTGCCGCGTCACCATCGTCGAGCGCGGCCGGCTGGGCGGGCGCGAGGACCGCGAACTGATGGCGGTGCTCGCCGACGCGCTGACGCGGGCGTGCGTCGATGTCGTCACCGATGCCCAGGTGGTGCGGGTGGAGCCTGGACCGGCGCTGCTGCTGGCGGACGGGCGGCGCATCCGCGGCAGCCATCTGCTGATCGCCGTCGGGCGCACGCCGAACCTGGAGCGGCTCGACCTCCCCACCGGCGGCGTCCGCGCCACCGAGCGCGGCATCGCGACCGACCTTGGGCTGCGCAGCCCGAGCAACCGGCGGGTGTTCGCGGTGGGCGACATCGCCGACCCGCAGGGGATCGGGCCGCGCTACCTGACCCACGCCGCCAGCCACGACGCCGGAATCGTCATCCGCCAGGCAGTATTCCGAGTGCCCGCGCGGGTCAGCGCCACCATGCCGCGCGTCATCTACACCGCGCCGGAACTGGCGCAGGTCGGATTGACCGAGGCCGAGGCGCGCGCCGCCGGAAGCCTGAAGGAGGTCCTGCGATGGCCGTTGGCGGACAACGACCGGGCGCAGACGGAGCGCCGCACCGCTGGGCTGGTCAAGCTGGTGATGGGACGGCGCGGCCGCATCCTGGGCGCCGGCATCGCCGCTCCCCATGCGGGCGAGATGATCGGCGCCTGGACGCTGGCCGTCACCCGCCGCATCCCGCTGGCGGCGATGGCGGAGTTGATCGTGCCTTATCCAACCCTCGCCGAAGCCGGGCGGCGTGCCGCCGGGAGCGGTTTTGCCCGCCGGCTGTTCGCGAAATCGACCCGGCGCGCGGTCTGGCTGCTGGCCAAGTTGCCGTGACGTATCGACCGGCTTAATTTGCGTCATGGCAGAGATTCCGCAAACCCCGGCGGCAGCGGTCGGTCCACTCAGGCGGTTGCTGGCGCTGGCTTGCCTGGCGGCCCTGGCGGCTGGCGGCGCGGTGGCAATCCTGGGCGGTGCCGCCGCAGGCGCGCTCGCGGCGGCACTGGCCTGCGCGGTCGTCGTGGCGGTCGCGGGCAACCTGCTGCTGGTGCGCCCGATGCTCCGCCTGGCCGGCAGCGGCCACGAGGTCGCCCGCACCGGCCAGGCGATGGCCGGCGTCGCGCATGACCTGCGGCTGGCGGAGTGGCGGCAGGCGCGGCTCGGGGCCATCGCGATGGGCGCAGGCAAGGTCAGCCACGATCTGCGCGGCACCCTGGCGCCGGCGCTGCTGGCGGCCGAGCGGCTGCAACTGCACTCGGAACCCAGCGTCAAGCGTGCCGGCGATATCCTGGTGCGCGCCGTCGAACGGGCGACCGACCTGGTGCGCAGCGGTCTCGACGGCGCGCGCGAAGGCCACGAGTCGTCGCCGTCAACCCAGTTCATGCTGTGCGACGCAGTGGCCGAGGCGGTGGCGGCGGCGCGGGCGGCGATGTCCGGCGTGACCATCGAGGCCGCGCCCGACGCCACCATCGAGTTGCTGGCGATACGCGAGAACGTCGTGCGCAGCCTGTCCTACCTGCTGCAGAACTGCGGTGCGGCGCCGGGAACGATGATCGTGGTCACGGCCGAGCGCACTGGCGGCGACGCTGCGATGGTGGTGACGGTTGGCGGGCCGGGGCTGGCGGATACGGTGGCCGCGGCGCCGTTCCAGCCGTTCGGAAACGCCGCCGGCCTTAACCTGGCCATCGCCCGCGACCTCGCGCGCGCCAACGCCGGCGGCCTGGTGCTGGAGCGCACCGGACCGCAAGGGTCGGTGTTCCGTCTCAGCTACCCGACGCCGGCGTTGCGCCCGGCCGCCCGTGACGCCGCCGCTAAGCCGCCAGCCGTGCGTCCCGTCGATCCATGAAACCGGCCAACGCCGCGCGCTGCTCCAGCGTCATGTGCAGGCCGAGCTTGGTGCGGCGCCAGAGGATGTCCTCGGCGGTGCGCGCCCACTCGTGCCGGCACATCCACCCGACCTCCCGCTCGCTCAAGCCGGCGCCGAAGTCGCGGCCCAGTTCGGCGGCACTCCGCGCATCGCCCAGCACGCGGCCGGCGCGGGTGCCGTGGGTCCGCACCAGGCGGGTGGCGACCGCCGCGGACAGGAACGGGTAGGTGCGGCACAGCTCGGCGGCGAGCGCGGGCGCGCCGTCCACGGCCATGTCGCCGCCCGGCAACGGCGCCGTCGCGGTCCATGGGGAGCCGATGCCGCCCAGCACTGGCGCGAGCTTCTCCAGCGCCGCCTCCGCCAGCCGGCGATAGGTGGTGATCTTGCCGCCGAAGATCGACAGCAGCGGCGCGCTGCCCTGCGGCGCATCGAGCGTCAGCACGTAGTCGCGGGTCGCCGCCTGCGCCATCGAGGCGCCGTCGTCGTACAACGGCCGCACCCCGGCATACGACCACACGACATCCTCGGACGTGACCGGCTGGCGGAAGTAGTCGCTGACCGCGCGGCACAGGTAATCGGTCTCAGCCTCCGAGATGCGGACGCCCGATGGGTCGCCGGTGAAATCCTGGTCGGTGGTGCCGATCAGCGTGAAATCCTGCTCGTACGGGATCGCGAAACAGATGCGGTTGTCGGCGTTCTGGAAGATGTAGCAGCGGTCGTGCTCGTACAGCTTGCGGGTGACGATGTGGCTGCCCTTGACCATGCGCACCTTGCCCGGGGCGTTCAACCGCACTGCCTGGCTCAGGAACGACCCCGCCCACGGCCCGGCGCCGTTGACCAGCGCCCTCGCCCGTATCTCGCTGGTCTCCCCGGTTTCGGTGTCGCGCAACGCCAGTCGCCACAACGCCCCGTCGCGCGTGGCCGTGACGCAGGCGGTGCGGGTGCGCAGGCTGGCGCCCCGCTCCACCGCGTCCTGGGCGTTCAGCAGCACCAGCCGGGAGTCCTCCACCCAGCAGTCCGAATACTCGAAGCCGGTGGCGTAGGCGGGCTTCAGCGGCGCCCCCGCCGGATCGTTCGCGAGGTCGAGAGTGCGGCTGGCCGGCAGCAGCTTACGCCCGCCCAAATTGTCGTACAGGAACAAACCCAGCCGGATCAGCCACTTCGGCCGCAAGCCGGCATGGTGCGGCAGCACGAAGCGCAGCGGCCAGATGATGTGCGGCGCGGCGCGCAACAGGACCTCACGCTCGCGCAGCGCCTCCCGGACCAGCCGGAACTCGCGATGTTCGAGGTAGCGCAACCCACCATGCACCAGCTTGGTCGAGGCCGAGGAGGTGGCGCCGGTGAGGTCGCCCTGCTCGATGACGATCGGCCGCAGCCCTCGCCCCGCCGCGTCGCGGGCGATGCCGCAGCCGTTGATGCCGCCGCCAACGATGGCGAGGTCGAAGATGTCCGCGTCGGCCGGCATGGCTGGACCCCGTAATTTCGCACCGAGACGATACTACTTTGCAGTGATCGGGCCAGATTTCCAGGGTGGCGGCGGCTATTTCCCGCCGGCGAAAGCGTGCAGCCCGCTCAGCAGCGAGCGATGGAAGACGATCGCGATGAGCACCGTCGGCAGCGACAGCAGCAGGCCCGCCGCGGCCATGTGGCCATATTCCGGGTTCATGCCGTTGGCCAGGAAGCCCGCGACCTGCACCGGGAAGGTGATGTTGCTCGACGTGATGACGAAGGCGATGAAGAACTCGTTCCAGGTCAGGATCGTCACCAGCAGCCCGGCGGCGGCGATCGAGGAGCGGGTCAGCGGCAGCACGACGTGCCAGAACGCGCCCCAGCGGCCGCAGCCGTCGATGCGCGCCGCCTCCTCGGCATCCTCGGGGAGCGAGCGCAGGTAGGCCAGCATGATCCAGCAGGTCAGCGGCAGGTTGATGGCGATGTACAGCAGCGCCACCCCGGTCTCGGTGTTGAGCAGATGGGTGCGCAGGAACAGGAAGTAGAACGGCATGATGAGCGCCGCGGGCGGCATCATGCGGGTCGAGATGATCCAGGACTCGAGCTGCGCGTTCGCACGGGTACGGAACCGGGTCAGCGCATAGGCCATCAGCGGGCCGAACACGACGGAGAACGCCAGCGACACCGCGACCACGTGCACGCTGCGCCACAGCGCCGCATGGTCGACGTTCCGCCACACCCACTCCACGTTTTCGGTGGTGACCGGATTGGGGAACCAGACCGGCAGCTCCGACTGGATCTGCGCCTTGTATTTGAAGCTGGTGTTGACCAGCCAATACAGCGGCGCCATCCAGACGCCCAGGAACAGCGCCAGCGCCAACCCGCCGAAGATGCGCCCCAGGCCAGCGCGGCAGCGGCGCGCACGGGCCAGGCGGCGGCCGGCGTCGCTGCCGGTCAGGACGGCGGCGCTCATCGGTACACCCGCGTGTCCCACTTCGCGATCTTCAGCCAGACCGCCGTGCTCAACAGGCCGAGGATCAGCGTGATGACGCCCGCCGCCGCGGCCACCGAAACCTGCGAGCTTTCGGAAATGCCGATCTTGTAGATGAACAGCGACAGATCGACGGTGGCGTTGCCGGGGCCGCCGTTGGTCAGTAGCTCGGTTGCCGCGAACACCTGGCTGCACAGGATGAACTCGAAGATCGCCGCCACCGCCAGCAACGGGCGCAGCAGCGGCAGGTGGATGTGGATGACGGTGTCCCAGAAGCTGGCGCCGTCGATCTTCGCCGCCTCGACCGGCTCGACCGGCAGGCTCTTCAGGCCGCCCAGCAGCAGGATCACCGCCAACGGCGACCACTGCCAGGTCTGCACGAACATGATGGTGATGAGCGCGCCGGCGGCGGTTCCGGTCGGCGAGATCAGCGCGCCGGTCACCATTTGGATCACCTGCGGCACCGGGCCATACAGCGGGTCGAGCATCAGGCTGAACACCAGCGCCATGGCGACCGGCGACACCGCCAGCGGGATCAGCACCAGCACCGTCACCACGCCCGAGAGCCGCCCCGCGAACAGATGGATCAGGTAGGCGATCAGCAGGCCGACGGCGATGCAGGCGAAGGTCGAGCCGAACGACACCAGCAAGGTGACCAGCAACGCATGGAAGCCGTTGTCGCTGCCCAGCACGCGCGCGTAGTTGGCGAGCCAGACGAAGCGTAACGGCTGGTTCGGCAGCGCGATGTCGATGTTCACGAACGACAGATAGACGGCGTAGAGGAATGGGGGCACCGACAGGGCGGCGAGCATCAGGAAGCCGGGCATCGGCAGCCACCAGGGCGACCTCAGCCAGGACGGGGCGCTGCCCCGAGCCCCGCCAGGGGCCAAGCCCCTGGACCTTGAATACTTGGATTCCAAAGGCTTCGCCTTTGGCGGGATCGAAGGGCGGAGCCCTCGCCTGCTAATCGGCAAACAATTCCTTGTACGCCCGCGGCTTGCCGGTCAGGCCCTCGGTCTGGAAGCGGTCGGAGACCTCGGCGGCGGCGGCGGTCAGCGCATCCTGGGCGGACTTGCCGCCGGTGAACACGCTCTCAACCTGCGCGCCGATGATGTCGCCCATCTCGCGCCATTGCGGGATCATCGGCCGGTACTCGGTTTTGGTGATCGCCTGGCCGTCGCTGACCGCCTTGATGTAGCCGGGGTCGAGCTTGCTCTTGAGCAGGTCGGACTGGTTGACCGATTTGCGGTCCTCGTTGCCGATGTCCTTCGCGGTGCGCGCGAACTCCATCTGCTGCGAGGTCGCCCATTGCAGGAACGAGGCGGCGGCGTCGAACGTCGGGCTTTTCGGATCGACGCTGGAAGCCACCGCCAGGCCGATCGCGTAGTTGGCCGGATATGCTCCCTTGGGGCCGGCGGGAACCACCGAGTAGCCGACCTTGCCGACCACGTTGGATTGCTTCGGGTCGATGAAGGTCGGGTAGAACGCCGTGCTCTCGACCGTCATCGCCACCCGCCCGGCCGCGAACGACGACGACACCTGCGGCCAGCCCCAGGTGCCCGAGCCCGGCGGCCCCGAGTCCTGGATCAGCTTGGCATAGTGCTGGGTGCCCTCGACCGCGGCCGCGCTGTTGAAGTCCGGGGTCATGTCGGGTTTGAGGAAGTCGCCGCCGTAGCTGCGCAGCCACTCGGTCCAGGTATAGACGTTCATCCCCTCGCCGCGCAGGCCGCGCAGCGCGATGCCGAAGGTGCGCGGCGATTTGGTGAGCTTCTTGGCGGCGACCTCCAACTCGTCCAGCGTCTTCGGCACCTGCAAGCCGGCGGCTTCGAGCAGATCCTTGCGGTAGTACAGGATCGTCACTTCCGAGTAGATCGACAGCCCGTACAGCTTGCCGTCCCACGAGTACGAACCTCTGAGGCTGTCGAACACGTCGTCGAGCTTGTAGGCCGGCTTGATCGCGGCATCGAGCGGCTGCACCCAGCCGGACGAGGCGAACAGCGGGATGTAGTTGTTGTCGAGGCAGTATAGCTGGAAGCCACCCGCCTTGTTGGCGGCGTCGGCGACGATGTGGCTGCGCAGGTCGTTCTCGGGATAGTCGGTGAAGTTGACCGTGGCCCCGGTCGCCTGCTCGAACAGCGCCTCGTGGCTCTGGATGAAGTCCATCGCCGGGAGATGGCGGCAGGCCACGTTGATGGTGACGCCCTTGAACGCGCCCGGCGCAGCGAAGTCCGCCAGCGACGCCTTGACCGCGCCCTCGTAGTCCTGGGCGAAGGCCGCCGCCGGCAACGCCAGCAACGACGCCGAGACTATCGGCAGCATGAGACGCTTCATCCGTTCCCCCTGTGTCCACGCGCCATTCTCGGCGTCAAACCGTGATAATGGTATTCCACGGCGGCCCAAACGGGTCAATCGAAGCGGGACAGCAAGACGCTTTTGCTTCCAAAGGAGGGACCATCGTGCGGATTTCAAATACGGCGGCAAGCTCGGTAGCGGCCACAAAGCCTTATGTCGGCGGCAGTTGGACGCGCAACATTGCCGCCATGGCGATAGGCAGCGCGTTGCTGGCGGTCTCGGCCCATTTACAGGTCCCGTTCTGGCCGGTCCGGCTGTCGATGCAGAGCTTCGTGGTGCTGGCGATCGGGATTGCCTGCGGCGGGCGGCTCGGCGCGGCGACATTGCTCGCCTACCTCGCTGAGGGAGCGCTCGGCTTGCCGGTATTCCAGAGTGGCGCGGGGCCAGCCTACATGGCCGGGCCGACCGGCGGCTACCTGCTCGGCTACCTGCTTGCCGCCGCGACGGTGGGCGGGCTTGCCGACCGTGGCGTCACGCGGCATTGGCCGGGCAGGCTCGCCGTGCTGCTGCTGGGCGAGGCGCTGATCTACCTGCCCGGTATAGCTTGGCTGGCGGTGCTGTTCGGGCCGGCCAAAAGCCTGGCGTTCGGGCTCGTGCCGTTCCTGCCCGCCGAGGCTGTCAAGCTGGCGCTGGCCGCCGTGGCCGCGCCGTTCCTGCGGCGCGACGCAGGTTGAGCGACCGGGATGCCGCGCCAAGCGGGACATCCGGTTCATGATTTGACCGGGTTCCTGCTCGGCGGTTGGCGGCTAACGAGGCTCGGCTGGAATGGTGGGTCCGGCCCCGCCATGCGGCTGCGCGGCACGGCGCGCTGCTCGGCCCAGCCAGACGGGTTGCGGTTCGAGGAGCGCGGCGCGATGGCGTTCGGCGATTACCGGGGCGAGGCGACCCGGCGCATCTTGTTCCGCGTCATCGGCGTTGGAGCAGCGGAAGTCCGTTTTGAGGATGGCGCGCCGTTCCACCGCGTGGACCTGCGCCACGGCGTCGCGCATGTCCGGCACGATTGCGCCCCGGACCGTTACGAAGGCCGCTACCGGGTGCTCGGCCCGGACCGCTGGACACTGGGCTGGCGCGTGACCGGCCCGCGCAAGCGCCAGCTCATCGCGAGCCTTTTCGTTCGGTCGAACCTGGCGGCCTGATTACTCCGCCAACGCCCGCAGCGCCGCATCGGGCTCGCGCTCAAAAATCCGCAGCAGCGTGCGCGCGGCCGGCGCGATGCCGGTACGGCGCTGCTCCCAGTTGCGCACCGTCGCCACCGGCACTCCAATCGTGCTGGCAAATGCCTCCTGCGACATGTGCAGCCGTTCGCGAATGGCCCGTACGTCTGGAACGCGCTGGTAGGTTGGCGGCGGCGCATTTGGGTCCTCGCCGTCTTCGACCATATGCCGGCGTATGTCCGCTTCGGTCGTTGCGGCGAGTTTAGCCTGATCCATGCGGCCACCCCCGGCCGCCCTGATCTGTTCCACCGTCACGCGGATAAACTCAGCCATTGCGCGCGCTCCTTCCTGCTGGCAACCCGAGCCGAAATGATGCGACGCAAATTGTTCCGGTCCGTATAGACGACAATCAGCACCAGGCCGGCCGTTTGGCCCATCGCCTGGATGCGGACCTCTTGATAGTCGCGTCGAACGTCAACGATTTCCACTGTCGGGCCATCGAAGATGCCAGCGGCAAACGCAAAATCGAAGCCCCGACAAGTGTAGGTTGCGTCACTTTTGTTAAGGTCCCACTCGAACTTCACGATCCAGTATGCGCTCCAAGCGTATGGAAGGGAAGCGATGCGTGGGCTTGGAGCTATGCCGCGGCTCCGCCACGACGCCGGCGCATCAGCAGCACGAAGGCCAGGCACGACAGGATCACCGCGAAGCTGAACCCGGTGGTCACCGTGCCAAGCGCGTACAGGACCGGCGTGGTGACGTTGGTGGTCATGCCGAACACCTCCAGCGGCAGCGTGTTGAGCGAGCCGGATGCCATGACGGTGCGGGCGAACTCGTCATACGACAGGGTGAAGCCGAACAGCGCCACGCCGACCAGGCTCGGCAGGATCAGCGGCAGCACCACGAAGCGGAAGGTCTGCCAGGGCGTGGCGCCAAGGTCGCGCGCCGCTTCCTCGAACCGGCGGTCGAAGCGGTTGAACACGGCGAACATGATGAGCACCCCGAACGGCAGGGTCCACGTCAGATGCGCGCCCAACGCGGAACCGTACCAGGTGGCCGGGATGCCGGCGATGCTGAACATCAGGCCGATGCCGAGCGAGATCAACACCGAAGGCACCACCAGGCTGGACACCACCACGTAAAATAGGACGGTGGCCCCGAAGAAGCGGCGGCGGAACGCCAGGCCGGCCAGCAGCGCCACGCACACCGACAGCACCATCACCATTGCCGCCAGGATCAGCGACCGCTCCAGCGAGCCTGCGAAGTCGCCCACCATCTGCGGCTCGAACAGCCGGGAGAACCAATGCGTCGAGAGGCCGACCATGGGGAACGTCAGGCCGCCGCCGGGACCCTGGAACGACAGGATCACGATGGTCGCGGTCGGGCCATACAGGAAGATCACGAACAGCACGAAGAACGCCGTCAGCAGCGCGTGCTTGATGCCGGTCTTCTCCACCGCTCAAAGCTCCTTGCGGATGTCGACGACGCGCAGGATCGACCACACCATCAGCAGCACGGTCGCCAGCAGGATCACCGCGTGCGCCGCCGCCGCCGGATATTGCAGCAGCAGACTGATCTCGTTGTGCATCAGCACCCCGACCGAGGCGCTCTGGCCGCCGCTCATCATCTGCACGGTCACGAAGTCGCCCATCACGAGAGTGACCACGAAGATGGTGCCGATGGCGATGCCGGGTAGCGACAGCGGGATGACGACGTGGCGCAGCACGTTCCACGACCCTGCCCCGGCGTCGCGCGCCGCCTCGATCAGCGCGCGGTCGATGCGCATCATGGTGTTGAAGATCGGCACCACCATGAACAGCGTGAACAGATGCACGAACGTCAGCACCACGGCGAACCGGGAATACAGCAGGAACTCCAACGGGTGCGACGTGACGCCCAGGCCCATCAGCGCCCGGTTGAGCAGCCCGTTGCGGCCAAGGAATGGAATCCACGAGATCATGCGGATGATGTTGCTGGTCAGGAACGGGATCGCGCAGACCTGGAACAGCACCATCTGCCACAGCGTCGCGCGGACATGGAACGCCAGGTAATAGGCGACGGTGAAGCCGAGCGACAGCGTGATCGCCCAGACGATGACAGCGTATTCGATGGTGGCGCCGTACACCTTCCAGGTGACGGCGGAGCCGAGCACGTCATGGTAGTTCTGGAAAATGAAAGCCGGGATCAACGAATATTCGTTGTAGTCCCAGAAGCTGACGACGACGATGGTCGCCACCGGGATCAGCAGGAAAATCCCCATGATGACGGCCAGCGGCAACGCCTGCAGGTAAGACAGCCCGGTCCGGGGGCGTTCGCCCCGGACCTTTGCCTTAGGTGCCGTAGCGGACAAGCGCGATGCTCAGTCTAGGCGGCAATGAACTCGTTCCATTTCTGGACCATGTACTTGTTCTCGTCCATGACCGAGTTCCAGCAGGCGACGTGGCCCATGCGCTCGTAGAAGCTGCCACCGTCGCGCACCGCGCCGATCTTGTCGATCGGCGTGCCGTCGGGAGAGACGATCGGCACGGTGGCCGGCTTGCCTTCCATCCAGAACGCCCATTCGGCCGGCGACATGTTCGCCTGGGCGGTCTCCAGCACGGCGCTGTAGTAGCCCTGGCGGTTCAAATAGGCGCCGACCCAGCCCGACAGGTACCAGTTCAGGTATTCGTAAGCGGCGTCCAGCTCGATGCCCTTGAGGTGCTTGGCGAGGCCGAGGCCGCCGCCCCAGGCGCGATAGCCTTCCTGCAGCGGCTGATACACGCACGGCACACCCTTGGCGCGCACCGCGGTCACCGCGGGCGACCACATCGACTGGATGACGACCTCGCCCGAGGTCATCAGGTTCACGCTCTCGTCGAACGACTTCCAGAAGGCGCGGAACTGCCCGTCGTGCTTCATCTGCGTCATGGCCGCCATGGTTTGGTCGATCTCGGATCGGGTCATGTTGCCCTTGTCGGCGTATTTGACGCGACCGAGCGACTCGCAGATCATCGCCGCATCCATGATCCCGATTGCCGGAATGTTCAGGATCGCGGTCTTGCCCTTGAACGCCGGGTCCGCGAGGTCGCCCCACTTGCTGATCGGGCGTCCCACGAGATCGGGGCGGATACCCAGCGTGTCGGCGTTGTAGATCGTCGGCACCATGGTGAACCACTCGGTCGGCGAACTCGCGAACTTGGTGGAGTTCCGGCCTTCGACGAAGCCCACGGTATGCGGCGCCGTGCCTTGCGCGATGACGCTGGTGGGCGTCAGCTTGCCGGTGATGAACAGCGGCACGATCTTGTTGAAATTGGTGAGCTTGTTGGTGTCCAGCGGCTGCAGGTTGCCGGTCGGGAACACCTTCTTGCAAATCCAGTATTCGACGTCGGCGATGTCATAGCTATTCGGCTGCGTCGCCACGCGCTGCGCCGCGCTGTCGGAATCCAGCGCCGTCATCTGCAACGTGAAGCCAAGGTCGGCCTTCGCGCGGTCGGCGATCGGGTTCTGCGCCGACACCCCGGTGCCGATCTGGCGCAGCGTGATGTTCTTGATGTTCTGCGCCCAGATGGTCGGGAAGCCGGTGATGGCGCCCGAGCCGATCGCCACGCCGGTCGCCGCCGCGGCGGCGCCCTTCAGCAGGCCGCGACGTGACACGCCGGCCGTTTCCTTCTTGGTGGCCATCGTCAGCTCTCCTATTTCAGACATGCAGCAGATGCGCGTCGGCGGGCTCGAACCCCGCCATGATCTCGTCGCCCAGCGAAACCGGGTGGACGAAGAAATCGTGCTCGCTCAACAGCAGGCTGTGCGCGGTGCCGGAGCGGTCGCGCAGGCCCAGCCGCACGAATGACCCGTGGTATTCGACGGCGGCGACCATCGCTATGAGGTGGTTGGTGGCGGTATTGGACTGCGGCGACAGCAGCCGCATCCGATCGCTGCGCACGGCAAGCTGCAGAGCTCCGGAAGCTCCGTTGGCGTCGAGCGGGAGCACGATAACGTTGCCGTCGGCCAAGATCATGCTGTGGGCGCCGTTCGCCACCTGTCCGGCAAGAATATTGTGGCCCCCCATGAAGCGCGCCACGAACGGCGTGTTCGGCCGCTCGAACACGCCTCGGGCGCTGTCGCTCTGCAGGATGCGCCCGCGCTCCATCACCACCACCAGGTCGGCCAACGCCAGCGCCTCGTCCTGTGCGTGGGTGACGTGGATGAAGGTGATGCCGAGGTCGCGTTGCAGCCGCTTCAGCTCCTCGCGCATCTGGCCGCGCAGGAACGGATCGAGCGCCGAAAGCGGCTCGTCGAGCAGCAGCACCCGCGGCTTGGTGATGAGCGCCCGGGCCAGCGCCACGCGCTGCTGCTGGCCGCCCGAAAGCTGTGCCGGGCGACGCTCCGCCATCTCGGCCAGATGCACCCGCTCCAGCATCTCGGCGGCACGCTTGCGGCGTTCGGTCTTCTCGACCCCGCGCATACGCAGGCTGAAGGCGACGTTGTCGAGGCACGACAGATGCGGGAACAGCGCATAGCTTTGGAACATCATCGCGGTCCCGCGCGCGGCAGGCGGCAGTTCGGTGACGTTGCGGTCGTCGATGAGTATGTCGCCGATGCTGACCGTCTCGTGTCCGGCGATCATCCGCAGCGTGGAGGTCTTGCCGCAGCCGGACGGCCCGATCAGGCAGCAGTAGCTGCCGGCGGGGATACGGAGGTCGATCGCATCGACGGCGGCGGTCGTGCCGTAGCGCTTGGTGACCGCCACCAACTCCACGCCCGCACCCGCCATCGTCGCTCCCGACCGCTGCCTGCGCCGGCAACCGTTGCCTGTGCCGACACTTTTGCAATCACCATGCCAGCGCTCACAGAGGCGCGAGCGAGGCGAGCGAGGTAAATTGCTGCTATTTGCGGCAGGTTCGGCTGTCAGCGGAGCAGATGCCCACGGCTTGCGTTGCAATAGCTCATACTACGAGGGCCGCCACCGCGTGCTCGATCCGGATCGCTGGATGCTGGGCTGGCGCATCACCGGCCCGCGCAAGCGCCGACGCATCGCCCGTCTATTCGTCCGGACGCCCGAAAGCGGCAGCAGGGCCGCCGCTGCCGGAAACGAACATCGTCAGCTTCCAAGCCGCTATTTGAAGTAACCTGCCTGCTGCATCGTCTGGGTTGCGGACGCATTGGCATTTTGCAATGCTTGTGTAACGGATGTCCGCCCTGTCAGGGTGGCCGCGACGTTTTGCCCAAGCGTGGTGCCGATCGCCTGCCATTCTGGGATATTGGCCGAGAACGTGCCCAGATACGGCACAGGATCTAGCGTCGCATGGGCTGGATCGGCACTCACTATGGCAGCCCTGACGGTCGGCGCGAAGGGAGCCGCTTTGAGATAGTTGGGGTTGTCGTAGGTGGATTGGCGCGTGCCGGGAGGGATCGTGACCCAACCGTTGCTTTCTCCAACGAGCTTCACGTAATCCTTCGAGGTCGCCCATTTCACGAAACTTTTGGCCGCTTCCACTTTTTTGGATGAAGCCGGCACCGCCAGCGCCCACGCCCAGTTCCAGCCCGCGCCCTTGTCAGTAACCTCATGGGGGGCGGCCGAGAACCCGACCTTGCCGGCGACCTGGCTCTGGGCAGGATCGTAGATGCGGCCGGCCGCCGACGTCGCGTCGATCCAGATGGCACAATGTCCGGTCGAGAAAAGAGCTTGGTTTTCGTTGAATCCGTTCGAGGTCGCGCCTGGTGGCCCGCTCGTCCGCATCAGGTTGTCGTAAAAAGTCACTGCCTTGACCCAAGGGTCCGAGTCGAGCGTGGGCTTCCAGTCCATGCTGAACAGACGCGCGCCAAACGTGTTCGCGAGCGTGCCGACGAGCGTCATGTTTTCGCCCCAGCCCGGCTTGCCACGTAAGCAGATGCCATATTGCTGCTTAGACTTGTCAGTTAACTTTCCGGCAAGCTCAGCGATCTGGTCCCAACTCGGTGCGTCCGGCATCGTAAGGCCTGCCTGCTTGAACAAGTCGGTCCGGTAGTAACTCATCGAGCTTTCGGCATAGAACGGCGCTGCATAGAGTTTGCCGTCGTACGACAAAGCATTCCTGACGGGTGCAAACACATCCGCGTAATCGTAGTCTTGCCCAAGGTCGTCGAGACTGTCGAGCCAACCAGCTTTTCCCCAGATTGGCGCTTCGTAGGAGCCGATCGTGATGATATCGAATTGGCTGCCTTTGGTGGCGATATCCGTTGTCACGCGCTGTCGGAGGACATTTTCCTCCAACACAACCCAGTTCAACGTATTGCCGGTCGCTTTCTCCCACTGCGGCGAAAGCTTCTGCATGATAATCATGTCGGCGTTGTTGACTGTGGCAAGCGTAAGCGACTCTCCAGCCTGCGCCGCGCCACTCAACGCCATGGTCAGACCGGCCGCTAGCGCGGCGGATTTCACTCCGATCATCAAGCCCTCCCTGTATATTCGGCCGCAGTCTTCTTTTTACGATTCGGCAAATTGAAGCCACCCGGACACCCTGTCAATCGGTGCATTTGGCTGGGATGAAACGCCAGTGTTGCCGCCGGCTTGGCTTCGCGTCGGACAGGGTAGCGGCCAGGCTGCTGTTGGGATTGCTCGTGGTTATTCCCGTTTTTGACACCGTATGGCTGGCCGTCCCCGCCGAGGATGCCATAATGCCGTGACGACAAGCGGAGGATGCTCATGAGCAGGCATGACAAGACGGCCCTGGTCACCGGCGCCGGCAGCGGCATCGGGCGGGCCACCGTGCTGGCGCTGCTGGAGGATGGCTGGCGGGTGGCGCTGGCCGGGCGGCGGCGCGACCCGCTGCTCGAAACCGTGGCGCTGGCCGGGGCCCATGGGGTCCACGCGCTTCCGGTGGCGACCGACGTCACCGACCCGGACGAGGTCGATGCCCTGTTCGCCGAAATCGCGGGTCATTGGCGCAGGCTCGACCTGCTGTTCAACAACGCCGGCGGCAACACGCCCAGCACGCCGTTCGGCGACCTTGAATGGCAGGACTGGCGCCGCGTCATCGCGGTCAACCTGGACGGCGCCTTCCTGGCGGCGCACGGCGCCTTTCGCATGATGCGGGACCAGAAGCCGCGCGGCGGCCGGATCATCAACAACGGCTCGATCTCGGCGCACGTGCCGCGCCCCGGTTCCGCGCCGTACACCGCGAGCAAGCACGCCATCACCGGCCTGACCCGCTCCATTGCCCTCGACGGGCGGGAGTATGGCATCGCCTGCGGCCAGATCGACATCGGCAACGCGGCGAGCGCCATGACGGCGCGGATGAGCGGCGGCGTGCCGCAGGCGAACGGCACCATGGCGGCCGAACCGACCATCGACGTGGCGCTGGTCGCACGCAGCATCGTGGGGATGGCCGCCCTGCCGCTTGAGGCCAACGTGCAGTTCATGACCATCATGGCCACCAACATGCCATTTATCGGCCGAGGATAGGCCCTTCCGGGGAGCGGGTCGGCACAGCTACTGCGCCAACTCGTCCTGTATGGCGGAGGCGAGTTCCTGCATGTGGAACGGTTTGCGCAGAAAGCGCTGGGTGATGGTCTGCGGCTGGAAATAGCCCGAGATCACGATGATCTTGATGCCGGAATACTGCTGATGCACGGCATCGGCCAGCTCAAGGCCGGACATCCCCGGCATCCTTACGTCGGTGATGACCATGCCGATCGACGGGTCTTTACCAAGCAGCGGCAATGCCTCCTCGCCACTGCTGGCCTGCGTCACGCCGTACCCGAAGTAAGCCAGCGTTTCCGCCAGCATCTCGCGAACTTCATCGTCGTCGTCTACAACCAATATGCTCACGCCGTCTCCCTGGGAGCGCTGCCCTGATGATGCGCCAGTAATCATCCTGTAACTTTATCGACGGGTGCCGACCAAATGCCAAGCTGCCGCCGCCTCGGCGCCGCGCACAATCTCGTCAGATGGCTGCGGCACGGTTCGTATGAATCACGTAACGGTGAACCTTCCCCCTGGCAACAACACCGCCGACACGGGCATATAGGCTCCGTGGTTGAGTCTCGATCCTGCCCTGGCGCCGGCAACGGTGCGGCATTCCGCAATTTGCGCCGGCGCGGCGGCTGACCAAGTGTCCAGTTGGTCGCTGGCCGGGCTGACCACGGTCGCCGGGCACAAGATATGGTTGCAGGCGATGCTGATCGTCCTCGGCACCTTCGTGCTGGAGGACGCCGCCACGGTGCTGGCGGCGATGCAGGCGCAGTCGGGCGCGGTCCCGCTGCCGGTGGCGCTGTTGGCGCTGTATGCCGGGATCATATTGGGCGACCTGGGCCTGTATGGCCTGGGCGCGTTGTCGGGTCAGGTGCCGATGGTGACCCGTTGGGTGCCGCCGAACCGTATGCGCCAGGGCCGCGCGTGGCTTGACGGGCGGGTCTTCAAAGTGGTGTTCATCAGCCGCTTCATTCCGGGCGCCCGGCTGCCAACCTACACCGCATGTGGCTTCCTGCACGCCAACCTGCGGAAGTTCGCGCTTGCCGCGGTGGTCGCGACGCTGGTCTGGACCTCGTTGTTGTTCAGCGTGTCGCTGAAGGTCGGGGCGTTGCTGGTGGAGCATCTCGGCGTCTGGCGCTGGGCCGGCGCCGCCGGCTTCGCTCTCGTCATCATACTGGTGGGCCGCACCGCGGCGCGCATACAGGAGGCTAGGCGATGAGCGATGCGGCTACATACTCGGCCCGCAGCACGACCAGCCGCCAGCAACGCCTGCTCAGCCCGTTCGAGTTCTGGCCCGGCTGGCTGTTCTACGCGCCGGTTATCGCGCAGTGGATCGCGCTCGGCCTGCGCTATGGCGACATGAGCCTGCCGACCGCGGCCAACCCGCACATCGAGACCGGCGGCCTGTGCGGCGAAAGCAAGGCCGACATCTTCGGCCTCGGCGGCAAGGTGGCCCAGGAGGCGACCGCGCCGTGGTGCCGGTTCGACCACGATGCCTCGGCCGCCGAGTCCCTGGCGCGCGCCGAGCGGGCGGTCGCCGCCGCGAGGCTCGCCTACCCGCTGATCCTGAAGCCCGATATCGGCTGCAACGGCGCCGGCGTGCGCCTGATCCCCGACCTGGCCGCGCTGGCCCGCGCCCTGCCCGACTATCCGCCGGGCGTGCGCCTGGTACTGCAGCAGTTCGTGCCGTGGGAGGGCGAGGCCGGGCTGTTCTACGTCCGCCTGCCGCACGAGACGCAGGGCCGGGTCACCTCCCTGACGCTGAAGGAGGCGCCGGCCGTGGTCGGTGACGGCCGCTCCACGTTGCGCTCGCTGATCCTTGCCGACCCACGCGCCGGCCGAGTGCCGCAGCTATACCTGCCGCGCCTCGCCGGCCGGCTGGACGAGGTGCCGGCATCGGGCGAGCGGGTGCGGCTGGTGCTGGCGGGCAACCATTGCCGCGGCTCCATCTTCCGCAACGGCACGCCGGAGATCACGCCGGCGTTGACCGCGCGGGTGGAAGCCATCGCCCGCGACATCCCCGAGTTCCACTTCGGGCGTTTCGACGTGCGCTTCGAGTCGCTGGCGGCGCTGCGGCGGGGTGAGAACTTCAAGATCATCGAGCTGAACGGCGCCGGCTCCGAGCCGACCCACATCTGGGACGCGCGCACCACGCTGCGCGAGGCCTGGGTGGACCAGTTCGTCCATTACCGCGCCGCCTGGGAAATCGGTCGGGCCAACCGGAAGCGCGGCCATCGCGCCAGCGGATTGCCGGCGATGTACCGTGCCTGGCGCCTGCAGCGCCGGCTGATGGCATCGTACCCGCTCAACGATTAGCCGCCGTCCTGCCTTGACCCGGGAACGTTAGGCGGGCTTTACGAACGCTCGCCGCACCCGGGAGACCACATGGACACGCTGCACGCGCTACTGATCGCTGTCATTCAGGGGGCGACCGAGCTGTTTCCGGTCAGCAGCCTGGGTCATGCGGTGCTGGTTCCGGCGGTGTTCCGGTGGAGCATCAATCAGGCGTCGCCGGACTTCCTGCCATTCCTGGTCATGCTTCATGTGGGAACCGCGGTGGCGTTGCTGGGATTCTTCTGGCGCGACTGGCGGGCCATCGTGCTCGGCGTGCTGGGACTTTCCGGCACTTCGCATCAGGTCGGCGAAAGCCGCCGGGTGTTCATGCTGATCGTCGTCGCGACCATCCCGGCGGTGATCGTCGGCGGCGCGTTGGAGCACCTCCTGCGCAGCCTGTTCGCCAGCCCGCTCTACGTGGCCGGGTTCCTGACGCTCAACGGCCTGATGCTGCTGTTCGGCGAGCGCATCCGTTCGATGGGGCATCGCCCGCTTTCCAGCCTCAAGGTCGTCGACGCGGTGGTCATCGGCTGCTGGCAGTGCACGGCGCTGCTGCCCGGCATGTCGCGCTCCGGCGCCACCATCGTCGGCGGATTGCTGCGCGGCATCGACCACGAGGCCGCCGCGCATTTTTCGTTCCTGATCGCCACGCCGATCATCGTCGCCGCCACCGTGCTTGAAGTGCCCAAGCTGCTGCACCAGAGCGTGGCGCCCGGCGTGTTCCAGTTGGCGAGTGTGGCGGCGGTGGTGGCCGGGATCACCGCGCTGGCCAGCACCTGGTTCCTGATGCGCTACTTCAAGCGCAACGACGACTGGGCGCTGACGCCGTTCGGCTGGTATTGCATCGCCGCCGGCGTGGGTTCGGTCATCTTTCTCATCATGGTGTAAGGAACGGCCATGACCCGCACCCGACGCGCCCTGCTCGCCTGCGCCCTTCTGGCGGCGTCGGTCGGCGCTGCCGTGCCTGCGCTTGCAAAGGGGCCGCCACTGGCCGCGGAGCCGATTTCGCGCCTGAACCTGCCGTGGTGGGCCGAGCGGCATCAGGCCAAGCTGGCGGAGCTGAAGCAGGGTCCGGTCGGCCTGGTGTGGCTGGGCGACTCGATTACCCAGCAGTTCGAGAGCGCCGACTATCTCTCCACATGGCAACGCTTTTACGGCGACCGCTACCCGCTGAACCTGGGTTTTTCCGGTGACGCCACGTCGCATCTGCTGTGGCGCATCGACCATGGCGAGGTCGCCGGCATCACGCCGAAGGTGGCGATCATCCTGATCGGCGCCAACAACCTGGGACGGCTGCACTGGGGGACGGCGGACGACATCCTCGGCATCGAGGCTGTCGTGGCGCGCACGCAGGCGGCGCTGCCGCGCACCAAGATCCTGCTGCTCGGCATCCTGCCAAGCGACCGGGGGCCTTGGGTGCTGCAGACCACCGCGCAGGTGAACGCCGCAATGGCGGAGCGCTACGGCAAGGGAGTGGTGCCGGGCGTCACCTTCATGGACCTGTCCGGGCTGTTCATGCACGGCGGCGTGGTCGACGATTCGCAGTTCCACGACATCCACCTGACACCGCCGGAGCCGGCCTTGCATCCTTCGGGACCGGCGCAGGCGCAGATGGCGGCGGCCATCGAGCCGACCGTCGCGGCGCTGATGGGCGACCGCGACCACCGCTGACGACTGAGTTGGATGGTGCCGCCGAGCGGAATTGAACCGCTGACCTATTCGTTACCAACGAATTGCTCTACCCCTGAGCTACGGCGGCAGGACGGGTGGCGCATCCAGCCATCGACTGGATGCGGCGGCTTAATAGGCGGGATGGCACGAGGCGGCAACCCTTATCTCCCGCGCCGCCCGGCCAAGCCGTAACCGCTTGTCAATCCTCGCCCGGTAACATCGCGCCGATGCGTCCCGGACAGAATGGCGGCTCGCTGACTTCCGCCGGGAACGCAGGAACGCGCTTCATGGACATGCAGTGCCACGATATCGAACGCCCCGGCGCGCCGCCGACCGTGCTGGCGGTGCTGGCGGCGCAGGCGACAGCCTTGCGCGACCGCATCGGCGGCCTGGACGCCAGCCATGTCGAACTGCTGTGGCAGGCCGCCGACACCATCGCGCGCCTGGCCGCGCTGGTGGTGGCGACCGGAACGCCGCCGCCTGGCGCTCCCGGCATCGAGCAGCTATGCCGTTCGCTGGATCGGCTGGCGTTCGCCGAGGCGCAGCGCATGGACCTGTCGCGCCAGATCACCGAGTGCATCGGCGAGGCGCTGCGCCGGCTCGACGACGACGCGCACGGCTTCTCCTGCGCCGATCTGGTCAAGCTCTACGTCTCGCACGAGCAGCGCGCGATCCACGCCGAGGCGCTCGCGGCCTGAGCGCCCAGCCTGGACCTATCCAGCCTGGACCTATTTTGTGCCGGAGGCGGGCGCGGCTATAAGGCGGGCCACCAATCCGGCAACCCGATGACGCAACCGCCCTCCCCGTCCCGTCCGACCATCACCGCCGAAGCCGAAGCCGCGCGCCGCGAACGCCAAGCGCGCGAGGCGGAGGCGTTGCGCGCCAACCTGCGCCGCCGCAAGGAACAGGCTCGCGCCCGCGCGGACTCCCCGCCGGAGCCCTTGGAGGACAAGCCATGACCGTGATGTCCGACCGCTGGATTCGCCGCATGGCGACCGAGCACGCCATGATCGAGCCGTTCACCGAGGCGCAGAGGGCGGATGGGGTCATCAGCTACGGCCTGTCCAGCTACGGCTACGACGCCCGCGTGGCCGACGAGTTCAAGGTGTTCACCAACGTCGACTCGGCAATCGTCGACCCGAAGGCGTTCGCTCCCGAGAGCTTCGTCGACCGCCGCGGCCCGGTCTGCATCATCCCGCCCAACAGCTTCGTGCTGGCGCACACCGTCGAGTATTTCCGCATCCCGCGCGACGTGCTGGTGATCTGCCTGGGCAAATCGACCTATGCCCGCTGCGGCATCATCGTCAACGTGACGCCACTCGAACCCGAGTGGGAGGGCCAGGTCACCATCGAGATCAGCAACACCACCCCATTGCCGGCCAAGATCCACGCCTTCGAGGGCATCTGCCAGTTCCTGTTCCTGGCCGGCAACGAACCCTGCGAGACCAGCTATGCCGACCGCGCCGGGAAATACATGCGCCAGCGCGGCGTAGCCCTTCCTCGCCTTGCCTGAGACTGTGTAAGACGGCCCACATGGACAAAATACGCATTCGCGGCGGCCGGCCCCTTCACGGCGAAATCATCATCGGAGGGGCGAAGAACGCCGGGCTGCCGTTGATGGTGGCCGGCCTGCTTACCGCCGAGCGGCTGGTGCTGACCAACGTGCCGCTGCTTGACGATATCAACACCATGGCGACGCTGCTGGCGCAGCACGGCGTCGTGGTCGAGACGATCGACAACGAGGGCCGCACGCTGTCGATCGGCGGCCCGATCACCAACAACGAGGCGCCCTACGACATCGTGCGCAAGATGCGTGCCTCGGTGCTGGTGCTGGGTCCGCTGGTGGCGAGGGTGGGCGAGGCGAAGGTGTCGCTGCCGGGCGGCTGCGCCATCGGCACCCGTCCGGTCGACATGCACCTGCGCGGGCTGGAGCAGCTCGGCGCCGTCATCACGCTCGAAGCCGGCTACATCCATGCCGCCGCGCCGCATGGGCTGCGGGGCGCCAACATCCTGCTGCCGATGCCGAGCGTCGGCGCCACCGAGAACCTGATGATGGCGGCCAGCCTTGCGCGCGGCCAGACCATCCTGGCCAACGCGGCGCGCGAGCCGGAGATCGCCAACCTGGCGGAATGCCTGATCGCCATGGGCGCGCGGATCGAGGGCGTCGGCACCGACCGCCTGGTGATCGAGGGCGTGGCGCAACTGCACGGCGCCACCCACGCCATCATCCCCGACCGGATCGAGACCGGCACCTATGCCTGCGCGGCGGCCATCACCGGCGGCTCCGTGCATCTGCGCCACGCCCGCATAGAGCACCTGGGCGCGGTGGTGCGGACGCTGCAGGAGGCTGGCGTCGAGGTGCTGGAGCAAGACGGCGGCCTGACCGTGCGGCGGCTCAACGGCCTGCACGGCGCCGATGTGATGACCGAGCCGTACCCGGGCTTTCCCACCGACATGCAGGCGCAATTCATGGTGCTGATGTCGGTGGCGCAGGGGGCGGCGATGGTCACCGAGACGATCTTCGAGAACCGCTTCATGCACGTGCCCGAACTGAACCGCATGGGAGCGCGCATCAACGTCCACGGCGCCTCGGCGATCGTGCGCGGCGTCGACCGGCTGTCCGGCGCGCAGGTGATGGCGACCGATTTGCGCGCCTCGGTGTCGCTGGTGCTGGCTGGCCTAGCCGCGTCGGGTGAGACGATGGTGAACCGCGTCTACCATCTCGATCGCGGCTACGAGGCGGTCGAGCGCAAGCTGGCGGCCTGTGGCGCCGACATCGAGCGGGTCGCCGGCTGACATGGCCAACGCTGACATCGGTAAGCGGGCGCCGATCATCCTGGCGTTGCCGAAGGGCCGCATCCTTTCGGAATGCGGCCCGCTGCTGGCGCGCGCCGGGATTTGCCCGGCCTCCGACTACCTCGACGACGACAGCCGCCGCCTGCGCTTCCCGACCGACGACCCGGCGCTCGACGTGGTGCGGGTGCGGCCGTTCGACGTCGCGACCTTCGTGGCGTTCGGGGCGGCGCAGATCGGCATCTGCGGCGCGGACGTGCTGATGGAGTTCGACTACTCGGAAATCTACGCGCCGCTCGACCTCGGCATCGGCGCCTGCCGGGTGTCGGTGGCCGAGCCTGCCGAGGGCGCCGGCCGCGACGATCCGCGCACCTGGTCGCGGGTGCGGGTGGCGACCAAGTACCCCAACATCGCCCGCCGCCACTACGCCGCCCGCGGCATCCACGCCGAGGTGGTGCATCTCAACGGCGCGATGGAGCTGGCTCCGGGCCTGGGCCTGACCCGGCTGATCGTCGATCTCGTCGCCACCGGCTCGACGCTGAAGGCGAACGGGCTGGTCGAGACCGAGGTGATCGCCCACGTCACCAGCCGGCTGATCGTCAACCGCACCGCGCTCAAGACGCAGCCGGAGGCGGTCGGCAACTGGATCGCCCGCTTCCGCGATGCCATGGCCGAGATGGCTGCGGCGCCGGCGGTGGCGGCATGAAGTCGCTCGACACCACCGACGCCGGCTTCGAGGCGGCGTTCGCGGCTTTGCTGGACGAGGCGCGCGAGACGACCTCCGCCGTGGGAGGCGTGGTCGCGGCCATCGTCGCCGACATCCGTGCGCGCGGCGATGTGGCGCTGTGCGAATACACCGAGCGGTTCGACCGGCTGCCGATGCGGGCGGACCGGCTGCGGCTGTCGGTGGCGGAGATCGATGCGGCGGTTGCGGCGGTGCCGCGCGCGTTGCACGAGGCGCTTGAGCTGGCGGCGACGCGGATCGAGGCGTTCCACCGGGCGCAGATGCCGCGGGATATCCGCGTGCCCGATCCCGCCGGGCTGGTGCTGGGCCTGCGCTGGTCGGCGCTCGATGCGGTCGGCTTGTATGTGCCGGGCGGCAAGGCGGCCTATCCCTCGTCGGTACTCATGAATGCTCTCCCGGCGAAGGTTGCCGGCGTGGGGCGGGTGGCGATGTGCGTGCCGACGCCGGATGGCGTGCTCAACCCGCTGGTGCTGGCCGCCGCTCGCCTGGCCGGGGTGTCGGAGATCTATCGCGTCGGCGGCGCGCAGGCGGTGGCGGCGATGGCCTACGGCACCGCCAGCATCGCCGCCGTGGACCGCATCGTAGGCCCAGGCAACGCCTACGTCGCCGAGGCCAAGCGGCAGGTGTTCGGCCGCGTCGGCATCGACGGCATGGCCGGCCCGTCGGAGGTGCTGGTGATCGCCGACGCCACGCAGAACCCCGCCCATGTCGCCATCGACCTGCTGGCCCAGGCCGAGCACGACGAGAGCGCGCAATCCATCCTCATCACCAATTCGGCTGCTTTCGCGGCCACGGTGGCGGCAGCGGTGGCGGCGGCGCTGCCCACCCTGCCCCGGCACGCCATCGCCGCAGCCTCCTGGCAGGCGCATGGCGCGACCATCGTCGTGCGCGACTGGGACGAGGCGGCAGCCCTCGCCAACCGGCTGGCGCCGGAGCACCTGCAGGTGATGACGCCCGATCCGGAGGCGCTGTTCGCGCGCATCCGCCACGCCGGCGCGGCGTTCCTGGGCGCCTGGTGCCCGGAGGCGGTGGGCGACTACGTGGCCGGCCCGAACCACGTCCTGCCGACCGGCCGCAGCGCCCGTTTCGCGTCCGGCCTGTCGGTCTACGACTTCCTCAAGCGGACCACCTGGGTCTCGGCCGACCGCGAGGCGCTGGCGAGGGTCGGCCCGACGGCGATTGCGCTGGCCGAGTCGGAGGGCCTGCACGCGCACGGCCGCAGCATCGCGGTGCGGCTCGCTTGACCTGACACCCCGCGGTCATCATGTTCCCGCCACAATCAACCCCGTTATGAGGCTAGATGTCCAAAGAGGATATGATCGAGTTCAGCGGCACCGTTCAGGAGCTGCTGCCCAACGCCATGTTTCGCGTGAAGCTGGACAACGAGCACAGCATTCTCGCCCACACCAGCGGCAAGATGCGCAAGAACCGCATCCGCGTGCTGGCCGGCGACCGCGTCAATGTCGAGATGACGCCGTACGACCTGAGCAAAGGCCGGATCACGTTTCGATTCAAGTAGCCGCCGCGCCACTCATCCTGGCCCCACTTATCCTGGCATCGGCCAGCCCGCGCCGCCTCGCCCTGCTGGCGCAGATCGGACTGGTCCCCGACCGCATCGCCCCCGCCGACATCGACGAGACGCCGTTGCGCGACGAGTTGCCTCGCCTTGCGGCGCAGCGGCTTGCCCGCGCCAAGGCGTCGGCCGCGGCGCAGCAAGGCGCCTTCGTGCTCGCCGCCGATACCGTGGTGGCGGTGGGGCGGCGCATCTTGCCGAAAGCCGAGGATGCCGCCACCGCGCGGCAATGCCTCGAACTGCTGTCGGGTCGCCGGCATCGGGTGCTGACCGCCGTTGTCGTGACGGCTCCGGACGGCCGCCGCGCCGAACGCCTCTGCGAGAGCGTCGTCGGCTTCGCCCGGCTGACCAAGCCGCAACTGGAAGCCTATGTCGCGGGCAGCGAGTGGCGGGGCAAGGCTGGCGGCTATGCCATCCAGGGGGCAGCGGCGGCGTATGTCCGCTTCCTGTCGGGCAGCTATTCCGGCGTGGTCGGCCTGCCGCTGTTCGAGACGGCCCAGTTGCTCCGCGGGCTGGGCTGGAAATTGCCGTGAGGCTGCTGGCCGCGTGCTCGCCCGGTGAGATCCGGGTGGTCGCGGCCGAGGGCGGCACATTGATCGACGCTGGCATCGAGCGCTCCGGCGCCCGCGACGGCATCGGCGACCTGCATCGCGGCCGGGTCACCGCGCGCCGCCCCGCCCTGGCCGGAGCGTTCGTGATGCTGGCCGACGGTCCCGAAGGCTTCCTGCCGGACAGTGCGGGTGGCCGGGCGGCCGGGGTGGGCGACGCGGTGACGGTGCGCGTCACGCGGTCCGCCCAGGGCGGCAAGGGCCCGCGCCTGGCGATCGAACCGATGCCCGCCCAGGCCGGCCCACCGGCGTTGCTGACCGTGGGGCCAGGAGCGGCGGCAACGTTGGCGGCGCTGCATCCGCAAGCCTCCGTGTGGGTCGACGGCATGGCGGCGCTCGCGACGCTGCGGCCGCTGCTGGGCGAGCGGGTGGCCTTCGTGGCGCGCGCCTTCGACGACGACACCGAGGCCGCGTGGGCGGCGCTGGCGCGGCGCGAGGTGGCGTTGGCGGGCGGCGCGCGCCTGGCGATCTACCCGACGCCGGCGCTGGTCGCCATCGACGTCGATCTCGGCGGCGGGGCCAGCGGGCGTCGCGGCAAGACGGCGGCGCATTTCGAGGCCAACACGGCGATCATCCCGGCCATTGCGCGCGAGATCCGCCTGCGCAACCTGTCGGGGCCGATCGTGGTCGATCTGGCCGGGCTGTCGCCCAAACGCCGCGCGGCGCTGGGGCCGGATTTCATGGCGGCGTTGGCGGGCGATCCGGTGGCGGCAAGGTTCCTGGGGTTCTCCGGCCTTGGCCTGGCCGAAATCCTGCGCAGCCGCATCCGCCCGCCGCTGCACGAACTGCTGGCCGGGCCGCACGCCGCCGGCCTCGCGGCGCTGCGTCAACTCGCGCGCGAGTTGGCAGCCTCGCCAGGGCGTCCGCCCGCCTTGCGCGCCGCCGCCGACGTGGCCGACGCCATCCTGGCCGACTCCGCCGCCCGCGCCGACCTTGCACGGCTTGCCGGGCGTCCCCTGATCCTGCACACCGACCGCACGCTGCCGCCGCTCGCCTGGCGGCTGGAGGAGGAATGATGCACCAACCGGCCGCCACGACATGCCCGATCTGCCGCAAGCCGGCCGACCCGCGGCTGCGCCCGTTCTGCAGCGCGCGCTGCGCCGACATCGATCTCGGGCGCTGGTTCACCGAGAGCTACGCCGTTCCCGCCGGCCCGGCGGTGCAAGATGACGGGATCGACGACGAGACGGGTTGATCCCGCGGCGACGGCGGGGTATCTCCCGCGCCTCCAACGCTGTCGCCCCGATCCGGTCATGCCAAGTCCGGTCATGGGGTGGCGGCGCGATGCCCAGGTAGCTCAGCTGGTAGAGCATGCGACTGAAAATTGCAGTGTCGGCGGTTCGACTCCGTCCCTGGGCACCACTACCCCGTAACGCTCGGGCGACCGTTGCCATAACGTTCCATACCCGGCTATAGATGCCGCTTCGCAACGGTCCACCCGATGGTGGCCGCTGGAGGCAGCGCCGGCGATGGACTCCGACGATCACGGCCTGGATGCCGACACGCTGCGGCTGGTCACGGAGCATCTGGACGCCAGCTACTACGCGGACCGCTACGACGACATCCGCGCCGCCGGCTGCGACGCCGCGCTGCATTACGCGACCACCGGCTGGCGCGAGCGGCGGCGGCCCAACGCCTGGTTCGACACCGCCTACTACCTCGACAGCAACCGCGACGTGGCCGAAGCGCAGGTCAACCCGCTGTGGCACTACCTGGTGCGCGGCCAGGGCGAGGGCCGGGCGCCGATGCGCCCCGCCGCCCTGCAACGCGACCAGTTGGACCGCGCGCGGCCGGCCGCCGAGCAGGGCGCGCACTATGCCGCCCCAGCCGACGCCGCCATGCTGGATCAGGCGGCGCTGCTGCATTGCCTGGCGCGGGCCTGCCTGGGCGCGCACGGCTTGGTGCTCTCCGCCAGCCACGACCGCTACAACGGCAATATCGGCGGCACGCAACTGCTGGTCGCCGACGAGCAGGCCAAGTTCAATGGCGCGCGGATGGCCTATTTGCACCTGTCGCCCGCCGTGGCCCGGATGACTCTCGCGCCGCCGGCCGCCGACGTCGTGCTGCAGCTCGTGCTCGACGGCGCGATGCTGGGCCTGGCGAACTACGACGTGATCGCGGCGGCTTTGGCCAAGCTCGACCTGCCGGACGCCGCGGCGCGCATCCTGGTGGTGCATTGCCTGCTGGGCCACGACGAGCGCGGCCTGGCGCAGGCCGCGGCGGCGCTGCGGACGACCACCAACCTGTTCTGGGTTCACGACTACTCGTCGCTGTGCGAGGGCTTGCATCTGCTGCGCAACGGCGTCGCCAACTGCGGCGCCCCACCGCCGGCCAGCATGGCCTGCCGGGTCTGCGTCCATGGCGACAGCCGCGCCGCCCACCGCGAGCGCCTGCTGTGGCTGTTCGGCACGCTGGCCTTCCACGTCGTCGCCCCCTCGCAGGCGGCGCTCGACCTATGGCGGCACGGCGCGGACCTGCCGCACCTCTCGGCGCGCGTCCACGCCCATTGCCGCCTGCTGCCCGGCACCCGCCCGGCGCGGACCGATTCCGCGATCCGGGTCGCCTTCGTCGGCTTTGCCGCTTCGCACAAGGGTTGGCCGCTGTTCGAGCGGCTGCTGGAGGCGACCGGCGGCAACGGCGACTATCGCTACTACCACTTCGCCAGCCTCGAGCACTTGATGACGCGCGCCTGGCTCGCGCCGATCCCGGTCCGTGTCACGCCCGAGCATCGCCTGGCGATGATCCGGCCGCTCGCGGAGCATTCGATCGACATCGCCTTGGTGCTGTCGCCCTGGGCGGAGACGTTCTCGTTCGTCGCCCATGAGGCGATGGCGGCGGGGGCCGCGGTCGTGGCCATGGCCGGCAGCGGCAACGTCGCCGCCCTGGTGCGTGCCACCGGGCGAGGCGTCGTGCTGGAGAGCGACGACGCGCTGCTGGAGCTGTTCACCGGCGACGGCGCCCGCGCGCTGGCCGACACCGCATGGCCCGATCCGACGCCGGTCGGCGGCCTCGTGCATTGCGGAACGTCCGCCACGCTCGATCTCGGCGCGGACATGGCGACGCTTGAGGCGATGGTGACCGCCGACCCCGATCTGGCCCTCATCGCCGGAGGCGACGTGATCCTCCCGACGCTGGACCACGGAACTTACCGATTTGCCCTGCCGCCCGGTTGCCAGGCGGGCCTGCTGGCATCGCGCAGTTGCGTCCCGGCGCTGATGCACCCCGGCGGCGCCGATCACCGCCGGCTCGGCATCGCGGTCACGGCCCTGGCGCTGGACGGGGTGGCGGTGCCGTCGGACGATCCCCGGCATGGCGCCGGATGGTATCCGCCCGAGCGGGACTGGCGGTGGACCGATGGCCGCGCGGCGCTGGCGCTCGACGGCGCGGCCGAGCTGTCGGTGGCGATCACGCCGATGCTGGCCTACTGGCGCTGCCCGGTCGCCGCCCCGCCCGTCCCCGAGAAAATCCAGCATGACCTGTTCGGCCGTTCCCCCCTACAATCGGCCAATGCGGCAGACGGGGGACGAGCATGATCGTGGCGCGGATCGAGAACTGGATGCGCCGGCTGCGTCTGGGGTCGAGCGCCGAGACCGTTGCCGCGCACGCGGAGCCGCCGGCCACCGCCTATCGCGGCGGGATCAACGAGCTGAGCGCCGTCCATGTCGCCGGTTGCCTGCGGGACGACCTCCATCCCGACCGCCGCGGCGCCTATGAGGTCGTGCTCGCGGACACCGGCGAGACGCTGGCGCGCGGCGTCGCCGACCAGTTCCGCCACGGCCTGCACGGCGCCGGGTTCGGCGATGGCGCGCACGCCTTCCACACGCGCCTGCCACGGCCGCTGAGCCCATCGGAGATCGCGCAAATCGAGGTGCGCCCGGCCGGCGGCGCGGCGCTGTCCCGCTCGCCGCAGCTCAGGCCGAGTTTCGAGCCGGTGCTGCACGTCGCTATGGACATCGTCGACAACTGCAACCTGCGGTGCCCGTTCTGCCTCTACGACTACGCCAACACCCGCGCCACGCACTTCATGACCGAGGACACCATCGAGGCGGCGCTGCGCTTCCTGCCGTACACGCGCGACGGCGAGTTCTGGTTCTCCTGCCTGCATGAGCCGACGCTGCACCCGCAGCTCACCGCGTTCATCGACAAGGCGCCGCCCGAGTACCGCCGCAAGCTGTTCTACACGACCAACCTCGCCAAGCGGATGCCGGCCACCTACTACGCCTGGCTCGCCGACAGCGGGATGCACCACATCAACGTGTCGATCGAGAGCCTGCGGCCGGAACTCTACGAACGGATGCGCAAGGGCGCGCGGCACCGCATCTTCAAGGAAAGCTGGGACGCCCTGCTGGCGGCTCTGGAACTGGGCAAGGCCCCGCCGCTGATCCGCTACATCGCGATGGTCTACAAGTCGAACCTGCAAGAGCTGCCGGAGATGGTGCGCTACCTGCTGGAGGAGCGCCGCGCGGCACAGGTCGAGCTGCGCTACACCTTCGACGTCCCCCACCTGCCGCCGGAGTTCCGCAGCAGCGAGTTCCTCGACCAGGGCGAGTGGCTGGAGCTGCGCGACCGCCTCGCCCACTTTCCACAAGACCGGGTGCAGCTAAACCTGCCGCCCGCGCCCGATCTCGACTCCGCTCCAGCCCCTGCCTTGGCCATCGAAACGCCGGCTGCCGACTCGAACGCGATCCTCCCCGACTACTACATGCTGCGTATGTCGTGGGACGGCAGCGTGCGCGTGGTCGGGGTGCGGTCGGCGAGCCGGTTCGACGACGCCATCGAAGTGCAGCTTTTGGAGACCAACGTGCGCGACATCGGCGATGTGGGCAGCTTCATCGAAGCCGTCGCCGCCCGCCCGCCGCCGGCCTGAGCGCGGCTGCCGCCGCCATGCCGCGCATCGCCTGCTTCACCAGCTTCACCTGCCGGTACCTGCCGCGCGCCCGCGTCCTGGCGCAGACGCTGCGCGCGGCGCACCCGGACTGGCACCTCTGCGCCCTGCTGGTGGACGCCCCGCCGCCCGGCGTCGATCTGGGGCCGGCGCTGGCGCCGTTCGATCGCGTCGTCGATCCGCGAAGCCTCGACCTGCCGCGATTCCAGACGTGGATGTTCAAGCACGATGTCATCGAGGCCTGCACCGCGGTGAGGGCGCCATGCTGACGCGGCTGCTGGACGAGGGCTGGGACAAGGTCGTCTACCTCGACCCCGACATCGCGGTGTTCCACGGCCTCGCCGGCATCGTCGAACGGCTCGACCACGCCTCAGTGGTGCTGACGCCGCATCAGACGACGCCGAACGCGACCACCATGGCGGTCGGCGACAACGAGCGGACATCGCTGCGCTACGGCGTCTTTAACCTCGGCTTCCTCGCGGTGCGCAACGACGAGCCGGGCCGCCGGTTCGCGGCCTGGTGGAGCGGGCGGCTGCGCGAGGCCTGCTACGACGAGGTCGCCAGCGGCCTGTTCACCGACCAGAAATACTGCGACCTGGCGCCGGGCCTGTTCGAGCGGGTGTGCATCGAGCGCGATCCCGGCGCCAACGTCGCCAGTTGGAACATCAGCCAGCGCCGCATCGCCATCACCGCCGCGGGCGACATCCTGGCCAACGGCGCACTGCTGAAATTCTATCATTTCAGCAAGTTCGGCGGCGACGGCGAGGCCATGACCGAGCGCTACGCCGGCGCCAACTTCGAGGTCTTCGAGCTGTGGTCCTGGTATCGGCGCCAGCTCGCGGCCGCTGCCGAGATGGTGGCAGAGGTGCCGGCGGGCTGGTGGCATTACGGCCGTTTCGGCGACGGCACGCCGATTTCGAGTGCCGCGCGCCGGTTGTACCGCGGGCGCACCGATCTGATGGACGGCTTTGACGATCCCTTTGCCAGCGGCCCCGGCAGCCTGCAGGCGTGGCTGGCGCGCGAGGCGCCGCACGTTCTCCAACCCCTCGCTTTATAGCCGCTTTACGCTTCGCCCGCGTAATGACGATGGCGGCCTTACGCCGCTCCCGTCTATTGCACCACGGTCCCGATTGGAATCTTCGCTCCAACAGGCGCGCAGGAGGCGCATTCATGACCGACCTAATCACGCTGGCGCTCGGCACCGGCGGTATCCTGCTGATGATCGCCTACGCCGTCGCCTGCGATCGTATCTGAACATGAGCCTCGACCTGGTGCTGGGTGGCATCGTCTCGCTCGGACTGTTCGGATACCTCGTCTGGGCGCTGATCCGCCCAGAAGATTTCTGAGGACAATCAGATGACCTTGATCGGCTGGGCATACATCGCCCTGGTGCTGGCGCTCGTCGCCGCCGCCGCCTTTCCCCTCTCCCGCTTCATCGCCGGCCTGCTGACCGGCGAGCGCAACTTCATGTCGCCGGTGCTCGGCCCGGTCGAGCGCGGCTGCTACGCGGTCGCCGGCGTCGATCCCGAGCGCGGCATGGGCTGGGTCGAGTACGCGACCGCGCTGCTGCTGCTGACCGCCGCGCACTTCGCCATTCTGTATGCGATGCTGCGCCTGCAGGACGTGTTGCCGTTCAACCCGGCGGGCGTGCCGGCGATGTCGCCGCGCCTGGCGCTCAACACCGCGATGAGCTTCGTCACCAACACCAACTGGCAGGCCTACACGCCGGAGTCGCAGGTGTCGTACGGCACCCAGATGTGGGGGCTGACGGTCCACAACTTCCTGTCGGCGGCAAGCGGCATCGCCGCGGCCGGCGCGGTGATGCGGGCGTTCGCCGGTGGCGGGATCAAGACGCTGGGCAACTTCTGGGTCGATCTGACCCGCATCACGCTCTACCTGCTGCTGCCCGCCACCATCGTCGGCACCATCGTGCTGATGGTCTGCGGCGTGCCGCAGACCATGGCCGGATACGCCGAGGCGACCACGTTGGAAGGCGTCAAGCAGACCATCGCGCTCGGCCCGGTGGCGTTCCAAGAGTTCATCAAGATCTTCGGCACCAACGGCGGCGGCTTCTTCAACGCCAACTCGGCGCACCCGTTCGAGAACCCGACGATCCTGACCAACATCCTGGAGAACTGGTCGGAAATCGTCATCCCGTTCGCCTTGGCGCTGACGCTCGGCCACATGGTCGGCGACAAGCGCCAGGGCCGCGCGCTGTTCCTGGCCATGGGCATCATCATGGTCGGCTTCATCGCCGCCTGCTACGCGGCCGAGGGGATGCCGAACCCGCTGCTGGCGGCCGCCCATCTGGTCGGCGGCAACATGGAGGGCAAGGAGGTGCGCTTCGGCACCGCCGCCTCGTCGCTGTTCTCGGTCACGACGACGGTGACCTCGACCGGCGCGGTCAACTCCATGCACGACAGCTTCATGCCGCTGGCGGGCCTGGTGCAGCTGTTCGGGATGCAGCTGGGCGAGATCGTGCCCGGCGGCGTCGGCTCGGGCCTGTATGGCATCGTGGTCTACGCGCTGCTCGCGGTGTTCGTGGCGGGCCTGATGGTCGGCCGCACGCCGGAGTACCTGGGCAAGAAGATCCAGGCCAAGGAGGTCAAGCTCGCCATGCTGGCGGTGCTAATCCTGACGGTGTGCATCCTGATCGGCACCGCAACCGGGATCTCCTCGCAGGCCGGCCTGGACTCGCTCAGCAACGCCGGGCCGCATGGCCTGTCGGAGATGCTGTACGCCTGGACCTCGGCCACCGCCAACAACGGCAGCGCGTTTGCAGGAGTTACCGCGGACACCAGGCTGCTCGACTGGGGCCTGGCCATCGCGATGTGCCTGGGGCGGTTCGCCTTCATGGTGCCGGTGCTGGCCATCGCCGGGTCGCTGGCAGCCAAGCCGAAGCTTTCGGGCTCGGCCGGCACCTTCCCGACCCACGGGCCGCTGTTCATCGGCTTGCTGATCGGCACCATCCTGATCCTGGGTGGCCTGCAGTTCCTGCCCGCTTTGTCGCTCGGTCCCATCGCGGAGCACTACGCGATGATGGCCGGCAAGACCTTCTAGGCCGTGTGGACGGAATCCCTGCCATGCGTTTCTGACGGATTCCCGAATCGGGCTTTGTTCGAATCACTGCGTGACCGGTATCGGGGAGCCGGACATGCTGACGGGAATGACGGAGCGCGATT